>Ga0207862_1000725_pt1 | contig 10122 bp, 8 predicted proteins | sample LuqExpMetageno81_FD_187838 | JGI IMG/M metagenome (GOLD analysis project Ga0207862, IMG submission 187838) | Tropical forest soil microbial communities from Luquillo Experimental Forest, Puerto Rico - Sample 81 (SPAdes) | ecosystem: Environmental > Terrestrial > Soil > Tropical forest ... | reverse complement strand
GACTTAAATTGGTAGCGGGGGAGGGACTCGAACCCCCGACCTCCGGATTATGATTCCGCTGCTCTAACCAGCTGAGCTACCCCGCCATTCCGAGATCGGGGCACAAAACCCGGGCGCGATATAGGAAGCCGCGGCAAAGCCTGTCAAGCAAAGCGGCATACGCTCTACTTCGGCTGCACGGATTGATTGGAACTGCCGGGTGTGCCCGGCGGCGGAATGATCGGCATCGCCCCCTGTTGCGGCGTCGGCGCTTTGATCGCCGGGTCGACCGCGTCGGGCGGACAGATCACGCCATTGGACCGCGCCAGCTTCTCACCGAGCGGCTTTATACCCTACGGCGTGGGCACCTTCACATCGCCGCCCTGCCCGATCGTGGCTTGCGTATCGGCATGCGCGCAGGCCGAAGACTGCTCTTGCTCCGCTTTCGGGGCGACTGACTCGTTCGGTTTCGGCGGAGACTGCGCGAAAGCGACCGCAGACGTCAGCATCAGGCCGATGGCAAGCGTACGGGACAGCATGAGGCCTCCTCGCGTCACAAAGAAAACGTGGGGCGCTGAGGCCGGGTTCCGGATCTAGGCTGCGACCCGCTCGAAGCGGACGAGCGAAAAATGGCCGAGGGGCGGCATCGGGCGGCGTTCGACCACACGCACGCGGCCGTTGCGCACAGCCCAGTCGGCCAGTCGCGCAAACGGAAACTCCGGCCGCCAGCCGAGCCGCCGCGCGACCGGCGCAAAGCCGAGTTCGAACCAGCGGCGCGGGCCCGCTTCCGCCCCGATGTGATTGACCAGCACGATTTCGCCGCCCGGTTTGAGCACGCGCACGAACTCGTCCAGCGTGCCCTCCGGATTCGGTACAGCCGTGATGACGTATTGCGCGACGATGACGTCGAAGCTTGCATCGGCCAATGCGAGCCGTGCCGCATCCATTACCGCGAGCATGTCCACATTCGTCAATTTCTGCTCGGCGACGCGCTCATGCGCCTTGCGCAGCATCGGCGCGGAAATGTCGAGCCCCACGATCCGGTTCTTGCGCGAATAGTCCGGCAGCGACAAACCAGTGCCGACGCCGACTTCGAGAATACGGCCGCCGTTCGGACCGCAGGCGGCCTCCGCTGCCTTGATCGAGGCGCGGCGGCCGGCATCGAAGACGGCGCCAAAGACGACGTCATAGACCGGCGCCCAGCGCGCATACGCGCGCTCGACGCTCGCACGATCGATGTCATTCATGGACGCGCGTAGACGAGCGCCGCGGCGCGCTGCGGCGCCGCTTCCGAAGCTGCGAGCGCGGTTTTGATAAAACCGCCGCCGAGCACGCGCGCCTGCCCCTCCGGCGCGTCGTAGAACACACAAGCCTGACCCGGCGATACGCCGTGCTCGCCGTCGATCAATTCGACCTCGTATTTGCCGTCCGCGCCCGTCAGCCAGGCTGCCTGCGGAGGCCGCGTAGAGCGCACCTTGACGAATACTTCGCGGCGCTCGGCGAGCGCGGCATCGATATCGCCGTCGCCAATCCAGTTCACGTCGCGCAGAGCGATGCGGCGCATACGCAATGCGTCGCGCGGTCCAACCACGACGCGGCGGCGCTCGGCATCGAGCCGCACAACATAAAGCGGCGAGCCCGTGGACACGCCGAGCCCGCGGCGCTGCCCAACGGTGAAATGAATGATGCCGTTGTGCTTCCCGAGCACGCGCCCGTCGAGATCGACGATCTCGCCCGCTTCCGCCGCGCCGGGCTTCAGCCGCTCGATGATGTCGGCGTAATGGCCGGCGGGCACGAAGCAGATATCCTGACTGTCGTGCTTGTCGGCGACCGCAAGCCCAAATTTGCGCGCATAGTCGCGCGTCTCGGCCTTGGTGAGATCGCCGAGCGGAAAACGCAGGATGTCGAGCTGTTCGCGCGTCGTGCCAAACAGGAAATAGCTCTGGTCGCGCTCTTCTTCACGCGCCCGGAAGAGCCCGCGCCCGCCGCCGGGCAGCGCGCGCGAGGCAACGTAGTGACCGGTCGCGAGCACCTGCGCGCCGAGTTCACGCGCGGTGTGCAGCAGGTCATGAAATTTGATCGACATGTTGCAGTCGACACAGGGCACCGGCGTTTCGCCCTCGATGTAGCTCTGCGCGAAACGGTCGATCACCGCTTCCTTGAAGCGGCTCTCGTAATCTAGCACGTAATGAGGAATGCCGATTCGCTCGGCGACGCCGCGCGCGTCGTAGATATCCTGGCCGGCGCAGCAGGCCCCCTTGCGGTGCTCAGTTGCCGCGCCGTGGTCGTAAAGCTGCAGCGTGACGCCGATCACGTCGTAGCCCTCGGCCTTCAAGAGCGCAGCCGTAACCGAGGAGTCGACGCCGCCGGACATGGCAACGACGACCCGGGTGTCCTCGGGGCGGGCGTCGAGATCGAGCGAATTGGTCATTGTGCTTCTTTACCATAGGTGGCGACGGTGCCCGTGCAATGCGAGGCGTCCGAGGACAGCAAATCCTGCCGCCTCTCGCCGTGCAGACTGTGCCGCCCGGTGGCTTGCCAGACCCCGCGCTTTTTCGCAAGCCATTGATGTACCTCGGCTCTTTTCCGCTTGGGGGCTAGCCTGGCGCTTGCAAAGACAGGAGCAGAATCAGTCCCGAGGTGTGTCCTGCACGAAGTTGCCTCGTCGTCAGTCCCGCATTTGTTCGCCCAGCTACGAAGGCAAAGGCGCCAGCAACGTCGGACATGGCGGTCCCTGTTCCGGTTGATGCGCAGCGTCCGTTTGGTCCAATCAAACCGCTCCTGATGCCCAGTACATCCCGGATCCGGCCCAGATTTTGCCGGTCCCGGCCCAGTGGGTGCTCTGCTGCAGACGCCAGCAGGCAAACCGAGCCGGTCTTCGGTGGCGGACACAGATCCGCGACCTCCACGCCGTCAACCAGCGGCACCGCTGCGAGCACCTCGACGAGTTCGAGCGGGACGGCGGTCGACTCGACGATGATCGCCAACAACTTCAACACGTTCCTGCAATTGCTGACGACACAGTTGCAGAACCAGAATCCGCTTGATCCGATTGACACCAATCCGCCGTTGCTTTCGATCGATCGGCGGTCAGACCTATACGATGGACAAAATAAAGCGCATTTTGCGGGCGAACTGAGCGCGCCCGGCGACGTTGAAGCGCCCTCGAAATCGCCTTGAAATGAGTTTATCCGAGGCTCGAAAGCGGCGCCCGCAGCCCCGGCGCCGCTGCCAACCGTAACCAAAAGGTTAGCGGATTCAGGGACAAGCGGCGCATTTGGCAGTTTTGGGCTTAGGCAAATTTTAAGTCGGGGCATGTAGGGTGCGCCCAGTGCCTGTCAGTTTAGTCGACGTGAGTATGCCAATGACCGAACCCCACCGCCCGAGGGTCAAATATGTGATCGGGCCAGATGGCAGTCCGCTGACGATCGCGGACCTGCCGCCGCCGACCACCAAACGCTGGGTCATCCGGCGCAAGGCGGAGGTCGTTGCAGCCGTTCGCGGGGGCCTGCTGTCGCTGGAAGAAGCGTGCGCACGCTACACGCTCACGGTCGAAGAATTCCTGTCCTGGCAGTATTCGATCGATCAGCACGGGCTCGCGGGGCTGCGCACGACGCGCATCCAGCAGTATCGCCAGTAATTTGCGATTTGTTAACTTGTTGAGGGCGGCCGATGCCGCCCTTTTCGCTTTTTGATGCGCCGTGTCGCGGCTTGCATAATGAAAAAGGGCGGGTCTTCCGCCCCGTCCTTTTCCAATTGCCAGCAGACGTCTGGTGAGCATCCGCACGCACTGCAGCACGAACCGTCCCTGAACGGGGAACCGGTTGCGGCGAAGTTTAGGCATTCTCAGAATATTCAAAACCAATCCCCGACTCGGGAGTTGATAAGGCCTGCGCATCGGGATGTGAGTGCAGGAAATCAAAAAGAGAATGGAGGTATGGAATAATCAAGACTGTTGCTTCTCTCGCGGTCGCCGGCGCGGTTGCGATCGGATTTGGATCCGCAACTTCCGCAGCGAATGTGAATGCCAGCGCGAATGGCACGGCAAATTCGTCGCTCGGCGGAACCGCTGCATACCGGCTTGAACGGTAAAGATCACTAGGCGGCAAACGGCGCGCTCAATCACAACACCACAGGGTCAGCAAACAGAAGCCTCAACGGATCGGCAAATTCCACGCTGGGCGGTACGGCAGCCCACGCCGGTTTGAACGGCACCGCCCACTCGACGACGAACAAGGCGATCAACTCCACGAAATGATCGCGGAATCCGCCGAGAGCGAAGGCGGAGACAAAAGGCCGCGCGGCCTTTTGTGCAGCCCTTAGCCCATCCGTGAAGCCCGCCAGCCTTGACGCGGCGCTTTGACGCCCCCATTCCTTTTTGCGTCAGTCGGCCGGACGGCCGCTCCGTGCCAAATGCCGAAAGGCGGGCGGAGAGGAAAGTCCGGGCTCCATGGACAAGCGGTGCCGGATAACGTCCGGCGGGCGGCAATTGCCGTTTAGGGACAGTGCCACAGAAAACAGACCGCCGCGGCGCGTAGCGTTCAGCCGAGGCAAGGGTGAAAAGGTGCGGCAAGAGCGCACCGCGCCTTCGGCGACGAAGGCGGCACGGTAAACCCCACCGGGAGCAAAACCGAATAGGAACGGCGCGGGGCTTGCCCCGGATCAGTCCTGATCGGCCGTTCGGGTAGGTTGCTTGATGCGCCGGGTAACTGGCGTACCAGAGGAATGGCCGTCGCGTCCGCGCTCACTGCGCGGGCGATACAGAACCCGGCTTACAGGCCGTCTGATCGATGAGGGGCGTCCGGCGCGAACACGCCGGGCGCCCCGCCCGTTTTTCAAAGTCAGCCTTTCAGCCGAATCTGGTGCAGCGCTGCGTAGATCGCGGGGATCACGACCAAGGTCAGCACCGTCGACGACACCATGCCACCGATCATTGGCACGGCGATGCGCTGCATCACTTCGGCGCCGGTGCCGTGGCTCCACATAATCGGCAGCAGTCCCGCCATGATCGCCGCGACCGTCATTATCTTCGGCCGCACGCGCTCGACCGCGCCCGCGGTGACCGCGGAGTAGAGATCGGCGCGGGTGAACAGCCGGCCCTCGGCAGCCCGCGTCTCGCGCAACTCCGCGACGGCGTTTTCCAGATAGATCAGCATCACGACGCCGGTTTCCGCCGCCACGCCGGCGAGCGCGATGAAGCCAACCGCGACGGCGACGGACAAATTGAAATTCAGCCACCACATCAGCCAGAGGCCGCCGGCGAGCGCGAACGGAACCGACAGCATCACGATCAGCGTGTCGCTAACGCGGCGGAAATTGAGATAGAGCAGAAGAAAAATGATGAGCAGCGTCAGCGGCACGACGACCACGAGCCGCGCTTTGGCCCGCTCCATGTACTCGAACTGGCCGCTCCAGGTCGCGTAATAGCCGGGCGGGAATTTCACGTGCTCGGCGACCGCTCGCTGCGCGTCGGCGACATAGCTGCCGAGATCACGGTCGCGCAGGTCGACATAGATGTAGGCCGCAAGCTGCGCGTTTTCGGTGCGGATGGTGGCGGGGCCTTTCGCAAGTTCGACCTTGGCCACTTCGCCGAGCGGCACCGTGCCGCCGGCCGGCAGCGGGATTAGCACTTCGCTGGCGATCGATTTCGGATCGCTGCGCAGGTCGCGCGGATAGCGGATGCTCACCGTGTAGCGCTCGCGCCCCTCCACCGTCGTCGTGATCGCCTCCGCTCCGAGCGCGGACGCGATGATGTCCTGCACGTCTCCGATCATCAGGCCGTAGCGCGCAAGCTGCGCGCGGTTCGGCTCGATGTTGAGGTAGTACCCGCCGATGATGCGTTCCGCGAAGACGCTGGTCGTGCCCGGCACCTTGCGGACGACGGCCTCGACCTGCTGAGCCACGCGTTCGAGCTCGACGAGATCGATTCCGTACACCTTGACGCCTACCGGCGTGCGGATGCCGGTCGCGAGCATGTCGATGCGCGCCTTGATCGGCATCGTCCAGGCGTTCGACACGCCGGGAAACTGCAGCGCTTTGTCCATCTCAGCGACAAGCTTGTCGACCGTCATGCCGGCGCGCCATTCGCTCTGGGGCTTGAGATTAATGACCGTCTCGAACATTTCGGTCGGCGCGGGATCGGTCGCCGTGTTCGCGCGTCCGGCCTTGCCCCAAACCGATGCGACCTCGGGAAAGCTCTTGATGATCTTGTTCTGCGTCTGCAGCAGCTCGGCCGCCTTGGTGACGGACAGGCCCGGCAGGGTCGTCGGCATGAAGAACAGCGTCCCTTCGTTCAGCGTCGGCATGAATTCGCTGCCGAGCCGCGACATCGGCCATAGGCTCGCGAACAGAACGACGACGGCAAGCAGAATCGTCACGGCCTTGTTGCGCAGCGCGACTCCGATGACCGGCCGATAGAGCCACATCAACGCGCGGTTCACCGGATTGCGATTCTCCGGCATGATCCGGCCGCGCACGAACAGCAGCATCAGCGCCGGCACCACCGTGACCGAGAGCAGCGCGGCGGCGGCCATCGCGAAGGTCTTTGTGTAAGCGAGCGGCTTGACCATGCGCCCTTCCTGCGCCTCTAGCGCGAAGATCGGCAAAAACGACACCGTGATGACAAGCAGGCTGAAGAACAACGCCGGCCCGACCTCGATCGCCGCCTCGATCAGCACCTCGCTGCGCGGCTTGTACGAAGGCGCGCGTTCGAGATGCTTGTGCGCGTTCTCGATCATGACGATCGCGGCGTCGACCATCGCCCCGATGGCGATCGCAATCCCGCCGAGGCTCATGATGTTCGAGCTCAGGCCAAGCAGATACATGCAGAGATAGGCGATCAGGATGCCGAGCGGCAGCGTGATGATCGCGACCAGCGCGCTGCGCGCGTGCAGCAGGAAGATCAGACAGACCAGCGCGACGATGACGCTTTCTTCAGTGAGCGTCCTCTTCAGCGTGTCTATGGCGCGATAGATCAGCTCGGACCGATCGTAGACGGGCGTCACACTCACGCCTTCCGGCAGGCTGGGCGCGAGTTCGGCGAGGCGTTGCTTGACGTGCTGGATGACCGACAGCGCATTATCGCCGAAGCGCTGGATGGCGATGCCGGTGACGGCCTCGCCTTCACCGTCCGCCTCGCTGATGCCACGCCGCTCGTCGGGCGCGAGTTCAACGCGCGCCACGTCGCGCAGGAGCAGCGGAACGCCGCGATCGGTTTTCAGGACGATCTGCTCCAGATCGGCGATCGATTTGACGTAGCCGCGGCCCCGCACCGCGAACTCGGTCTCGGCGAGCTCGACGGTGCGGCCGCCGACGTCGAGATTGCTGGCGCGCAAGGCGTCCCGCACCTTGGCGAGCGGAATGCCGAGCGCCTGCAGCCGGCGCGGATCGATAACGACGCTATATTGCTTGACGAAGCCGCCGATGCTGGCGACCTCCGCGACGCCCTCGGCCTTGGTCACGCCGAAGCGCAGGTACCAATCCTGCAGCGTGCGCAATTCGGCAAGGCTCTTCTGCGTGCCGCGCACGATGTACTGATACACCCAACCGACGCCGGTCGCGTCCGGCCCGAGGCTCGGCGCCACGCCGGCTGGCAACCGCCGCGCGGCTGAATTGAGATATTCCAGCACGCGCGAGCGTGCCCAGTACAGATCGGTGCCGTCCTCGAAGATGATATAGACGAACGAGACGCCGAAGGACGAGAAGCCGCGCACCACTTTCGATTTCGGCACACTTAGCATCGCGGTGGTCAGCGGATAAGTGACGAGGTCCTCCACCACCTGCGGGGCCTGACCGGGATACTCCGTGTAGACGATCACCTGCACGTCGGAGAGGTCGGGGATGGCGTCGAGCGGCACGCGGGTGGCGGCGAACAATCCGGCCAGAGTCAAAAACAGGGCCGAGAACCCGATCAGGAACGGGTTGCGCGCCGACCAGCGGATGACGGCGGCAATCATCGCAACGTCTCATTCTGGGCTGGAGGAGGCGTGAATGCCTTGAGCGCCGTCTGCAGATTGCTTTCAGCATCGATCAGGAACGTCGCGCTTGTGACGACCTCTTCGCCCGCCGCAAGGCCGTCGCGGATTTGGACGTAGCCGCCGCCGCGCAGCCCCGGCTTGACAGGACGCGGTTCGAAGCGGCCTTCGCCCTTCGCGACGAGGACGAACTGCTGGGTGCCGCTGTCGATCATCGCGCTTTCGGCTACGGTCAGTACGGCTCCGCGCTCCGCCCCCGACCGGAACGCGACGTCCGCATACATATCGGTCTTGAGCTTGCCTTCGGGATTCGGCACCTCAATCCTCACCCGCACTGTGCGGGTCTCCGGCTTGACGTCCGGGTAAATGAAGGCGACGAGACCCTCGATGCGATCGTCGGGATAGGCACGCAGTGTCACCAGAGCGGGCGTGCCAATTTTGATAGCCGAAATGTCCGATTCCGCGACCTCCGCGATTACCCATAGGTGCGCCAGGTCCACGATCCGATAGAGCTCCTGGCCCGTATCCACCCGTTGCCCTTTGACCACGTTCTTGGTGAGCACCGTGCCCGTGGCGGGAGCCGGCCAGTCGATGGTGCGCGGATTCGTTTTAGTCTGGCGGACTTCCTGTATGCGGCTTTCGGGAACGCCCAAGTTTCGCAAGCGCGTTTCGGAGCCGTCAATGATCGATCCTGAAAGGCGATCAGGCCCATTCAAGGTGGAAATGAAATTCGCCTGCGCTTTTTGAATTTCCGGAACGTAGGCCCTGAACAATGGTTCGCCGGCGCGCACCTCCGTCCCCGTTCTGTCGACGAAGAGATCTTCGATGAAGCTCTCAGCCCGCATCGAAACGACCGTCTGCCGCGTCTCGTCGATGGTCACGGTGCCGACGCCGCGCACGGATCGCACGAGCACGCGAGATTCCGCTTTTTCCGTGCGCACGCCGCTGCGCTGAACGCGCTCGAGACTAACCTTGACGGTCTTGCCGTCGTCCGGCTCGTCGCCCTCATAGACGGGGATGTAGTTCATCCCCATCGGATCCTTCTTCGGGATCGGCGAGGTATCGGGCAGCCCCATCGGATTGCGGTAGTACAGAATCTTGCGATCCGACGAAGCCGGCTTCGATGCCGACGGCTTTTGTTCGAACGAGATTTCTTCGTCGTCGTACACCGGGAGGTAGGCTTGCCCCGCCGAATTGTGCTTCGGCGACGCCGACCAACTCGGCGCGCCGGCAGGATCGCGATAATAAAGAACCGGCCTATCGGACGCCGCGGCTGTGCTGAGTTCGATTGGGGTAGCGACGGACGAATTCTGCCGGTGCGCATACCAGTACTGTCCCGCTGCGCCGAGGCTTAAGCCCAGCGCCAGAACCAAGATCGTGCGGCTTTTGCTCATGTGATATCGCGCCAGTCGACGGCGCGTCCTCGCGATCGGAATCTCGAACGTGGCAGGACAGCCGGCGCGTTGCGCCGGCTGCGGCTGCAAAACGGCTACTTCACCGCCTTGATGATGACCTTGCCGACGACCGTTTCAGGCTCGCCCTGCACCTTTGCCGCGATGCTCACGAGGTAGCGCCCCGCCATCGGCAGATCGGTCTTCAGCGCGTAGACGCCGGGTTTCTCGCTATGCACGAGCGCGACCGGCGAGACCATGTCGGCCATGCCGTCCGGACCCATGTCGACGCGCGTGCGCACGATCACCGCGTCCGGCACGGGCTTGCCGCTCAGCTTGTGCGTAAGACGGACCGCGACGACGACGTCGTCGCCTTTCTTGATTTCCGGGCTGACGGGATCGAAAGCGTAGTCTGCGCCACCGGCGAGAGCTGCACTCGATACCATGCTTACAGTTGCCGCAACGGCCGCGGCGATAAGTGCCTTTGTCATTTCTGATCTCCTGATGGATGTCCTGAACATGCACCGCGCACGCGCTTCGGCACGCGCGCGACAAGCGCGTGCGGTGGTCAGACGTTCGTGGGAGATCAGACGCGCGGGGGTCTTAGCGGCGGTGCGGTCAACCAGGACAGCGAAGGTCCGCTTAGACGCAGCGGCTCAAGCGCGGCGCCCATGCCGGCATCTTGCGAGAGCAAGACGACGTCGACACCGGTCAGCGTCACACAGCAAAGACCGCAGTTCACCATCGCAAGGCAATGATCGTTGGCGGGCGGCGATTTT
>Ga0207862_1000723_pt1 | contig 10128 bp, 9 predicted proteins | sample LuqExpMetageno81_FD_187838 | JGI IMG/M metagenome (GOLD analysis project Ga0207862, IMG submission 187838) | Tropical forest soil microbial communities from Luquillo Experimental Forest, Puerto Rico - Sample 81 (SPAdes) | ecosystem: Environmental > Terrestrial > Soil > Tropical forest ... | reverse complement strand
CCGCACGGTTCCTCCAGCTTGGTGCGCAAAGCCGTAAACCTGCGACAGGCCAAGGCCGCTTCCCTTGCCGACCTCCTTCGTTGTGAAAAACGGGTCGAAAATCTTGGACAAGAGATCCGGGGGAATGCCCGTTCCCGAGTCGCTAAACTCGATGGCGACGAAATCGCCGGTCCGGCCATCATCACCGGAGCCGTTGTTCACGGTTACATTCTCTGCGGTCAGCGCGAAAACGCCGCCATTCGGCATCGCATCTCGAGCATTTACCGCGATGTTGACGATTGCCAATTCCAGCTCGGCGAGATCGACCTTTACCGGCCAAAGCTTTGGGTTGATCGTTTCCTTAAAGACGATGTTGCCACGCAATGAACTTTCAATCATCGGGCGAATATTTCGGATGCCAGCATTTAAGTCTACGATCGTCGGACTGAGATGCTGGCGCCGTGAAAATGTGAGCAGTTGACGCGTCAGCGTTTCGCCGCGTTTGGCGGCACTTTGCAATGCTTCGATGGCGCGCGGCAGCTTCGGATCGAGCAGGCGTTTAAACAATTGCGCGCTGCCGCCAATTATCATCAACAAATTATTGAAATCGTGCGCGATGCCGCCCGTCAATTTCCCGATCGCCTCCATTTTTTGCGCCATGGCAAGTTGTTCGCGCGCTTCAACCAGCTTCTCCTGTGTGTTGCGCCGCTCCGTTGCGTCGCGGATGACGCTGGCAAAGCCAAGCAGATTGGAGTTGTCGTCGCGGATCGCGGTGAGCACCCCCGTCACGAAAAAGGGCGTGCCATTTTTCCTGATCCGCCAGCCCTCCATTTCGTGGCGTTCCTTTTGCACAGCCAACTCCAATGCACGGTTCGGTACGCCGGCGCGCCGCTCGTCGGGCCGGTAAAAGACGCTAAAGTGTTTGCCGACGATTTCCTGCGCCGTGTAACCGATTATTTTCTGAGCAGTAACGTTCCAGCTGGCCACGTGACCCGACGAATCAAGGACAAAGATCGCGTAATCAGAAACACTCTCGAGAAAGATTTGAAAACGGCGTTTGGTACTTTGAAGTGCCGCTTGCGTCTCTTCAAAATCGAGCTTCGTGCGACTGAGCTCAGACAATAGATTCGTCTGCCTGTAATTGTATCCCGCGACTGCGGTGCTTAAAAACAAAGGGGCTATCGCCATGCTGATTGCGACTGCTGACAGCAGCAAAAGCGAATTCGGGCTGGACGCCGCGCCGGTGGTGTCGACAAAGCCCCATGCCGCAAGTCCGCAGAAAATCAATGCGGCGGTCGCGGCAGCCCGCTGATTGCCGCGTAGGCTGGCCCATATCAAGGGCAGCAAGATAAGAAAGGCACAGACGCTTTGGTACGGCAGTAGAGGTTTCAAAGCCCCGACCATTGCAGGAAGAAAGGCAATGGCGCCGATGATAGCTGCACCGGTGACGATGCCGGCTGTTTCCGGCAGATCCAATCTGGCGGCTTCACGCAAAGGTGGCGTCGCCCAGAGCACAATCACCGGAGCAACAATCATGCTCGCTACAGCATCGGCCAGCCACCAGATCGCTGCGGTAACAGCCAGACCGTGAAAATCGATTGGGGCGATGAAGAGCTGTCCCGATATGGCGCCAGCGGTGCTCAGCATTGCCGTCGGTACAAAGGCGACGAGCAGAAATCGTGCGATCCCGAGAGGCGTGGAGAAAGTCTTGGTCCCATAGGACCAATAATTGATGAGCCTTGCTCCAGCCAGGGCGCCAAGCGTGGTGCCAATCGCAATCGCGGGGCCTTGGGCGGTCAGCATCCCGTTCGAGATCGCGATTGCGGAAAATGATCCAATAAGGATCCCGGGCCAAATCCAGTAGCCGCGCAACAAGATGAGGGCGAGCGCTAATCCGCTTGGCGGCCATAGCGGCGTCTGGATCGCTGTGATTGCCGGAAACAACAGCGCCGTACTGGCGACACCAACGTAAAGTACGGCGATAATCGCGATTTCAAGGCCGTAAACTATCGTGCGCAGAAACGCCGGGGGAGCGGCCGATTTCAGTCCGCTGTTTCCTGCTGTGGGCATGGAATCTCGCGCAGAGGAAATCGATCAACACTCCAAAGTGGAGGAGGCGCCCCATCGAGCCCCAACCGAATCAATGAGGGAATCGATAGCCGAATTATGGCAGGAATCTAGGATATACATCATTTTGTTGGCTACTTGGCGGCATGACGAGTCTCCATTTGCCCGGGTTCCTAGCAGCATTGGAGCGCAACACGCATAAATGACTAAAAAATCTGAGATTCGCGACAACATAGAGATCGAGTGGGACGTCGCAATCGCGATGGACGATGGCATTGTTCTGCGTGCTGACGTCTTCCGTCCTATTGGACAGGGGAAGCATCCGGTCATCCTCAGTTACGGCCCGTACGCCAAAGGGCTGTCGTTTCAAGAGGGCTACAAAGGCAATTGGGCGCGTTTGATCGAGGCAGCGCCGGAGATTCTCATCGGTTCGACCAACAAGTATCAGAACTGGGAATTGGTTGATCCTGAGAGATGGGTGCCGGACGGCTACGCCTGCGTACGCGTCGACTCGCGTGGCGCCGGACGCTCGCCCGGCGTGCTCAATGTGTGGTCCCCGCGGGAAACCTTGGACCTATACCAATGCGTCGAATGGGCCGGCACGCAATCTTGGAGCACCGGCAAGGTGGGGATCAACGGTATTTCTTATTACGCGATGAATCAATGGACGGTAGGCGCACTGCGCCCGCCACACCTGGCCGCATTGTGCATCTGGGAAGGCTCATCCGATTATTATCGTGAAGTGTGCCGGCACGGCGGCATCTTGAGTGATTTCTTCCGCAGCTGGTTCCCGCGCCAGGTGATCAGCATGCAACACGGCATGGGTGATCGTGGCCGCAAAAGCGCCGTGACGGGAGAGCTGGTGGCCGGTCCGGTCACGCTTTCTGATTCCGAACTCGCGGCAAACCAGGCCGACTCGCCCGGCGAAGCCAAACGGCGCAAGCTTTACGACGAGTATTACGCGGCGCGTAGCGCCGATTTTTCCAGAATAACGGCGCCACTGCTGTCGGCCGCCAATTGGGGCGGCATGGGCTTGCATACACGCGGCAATTTCGAAGGGTACTTGGCTGCCGGCTCCGCGCAAAAGTGGCTCGAAGTGCATGGCGATACGCACTTTACGCATTTCTACAGCAAATATGGCGAAGCGCTGCAGAAGCGGTTTTTCGGTTACTTCCTCAAAGGTGAAGATAACGGTTGGGAGAAGCAGCCCCGCGTCGCGCTGAATATTCGCCACCCAAACGAGAAATTCGTGTTTCGCGGCGAAAATGAATGGCCGTTGGCTCGCACGCAATGGACAAAATACTTCTTGCACCCGGAGGGATTACGCCTCGCCCCGGAGCCACCACCGGAATCGACTACATTGATCTATGAAACTAGTGGTGACGGTTTGACCTTTCGTACACCGCCGATGCCAAGGAGCATCGAGATCACTGGCCCAGTTGCCGCGAAATTGTGGCTGTCATCGCCAACCGCAGACGCCGACGTATTCCTGGCTTTGCGTTTGTTTGATCCGAACGGGAAAGAAACTACCTTCATTGGCTCGAATGATCCGCGCGTGCCGATCGGGCTCGGATGGCTGCGTGCTTCGCATCGCAAGCTCGATGCTAAGAAATCGTTGCCGTATCGGCCTTGGCACACCCATGACGAGGAATGGCCACTGCAGCCGGGGCAGGCCGTGGAGCTCGATATTGAAATCTGGCCAACTTCAATCGTTGTACCGCCGGGCTACCAGCTGGCGCTCAGCATCAGGGGCAAAGACTACGAAGTCGATGGTACGGACATCGCGTTGCCGAATGCGCCCTATCCGATGAAAGGCGTCGGGCCGTTTCTCCACATTGACCCGGACGATCGGCCGCCAGGCCTATTTGCGCCCCAAAATAAGCTGCACTTTTCAAGGGATCAGCAGCCGTATCTGTTATTGCCGATCATTCCGGAGCGATAAAATTCAACTGAATCGAGCGACACCGGGGAGGGATGATTGAAAAAGGGGTTCATGGTCTCGGTTGTGGTCGCGCTGGGCTTGGCATCGATGCTCGTTACGGCTGCTGCGCAAGAGTATCCGAGCCGCGCCGTCGCGATCATCGTACCGTACCCGGCCGGAGGCCCGACCGACGAGACCGCTCGAATGGTTGCACAATCACTTTCGACTCACCTCAAGCAGAGCTTCATCGTCGAGGACATCGGCGGCGGCGGCGCAATTATCGGTTCTGAAAAAGTGGCGCGCGCGGCGCCGGATGGCTACACACTGCTCGTTCACAATTTACAGATTGCCGCGAATGTCTCGCTCTACGAAAATCTTCCGTTTGATACCGTTAAGACGTTTACGCCGGTGATGCTCATCAATCGCAATCCTTTAGTTCTGGTCGGCCGCAAGTCCCTTGAACCGAGCACGCTTCGCGATCTGGTCGCGCTGATGAAACAACAAACGCTGAAAGCGGCGATTCCCGGCTACGGCACGACCGGACACCTCGCCACCAGCCTGTTTGCGCAAGAAGCCAGCGTTACGCTCGATCAAATTCCATATCGCGGCGCTGCCCCGGCCATTACCGACCTGTTGGGCGGGCAGGTGGATTTATTCTTTGCCACCCCACAGTCGGTCGTGCAGCAAGTCGCCACCGGGGCATTAAAGGCTTATGGCGTTACTGCGAAAGAAAAGCTGCCCGAGTTTCCAACTGCAGACAGTTTGCCGCTCATGTTCGGATCGAAACTTGATGTGGTGTATTGGCAAGCGATGTTTGCGCCTGCGGGAACGCCTGCCTCGATTATCGGCGCGCTCAATAAAGCATTGCAAAATGCGGTGTCTGATCCGGCGCTTGTCAAAATCTGGACAGCCGAGGACGTCTCGGTTTTCGCGCCAGATCAGCGCTCGCCCGCGGCCGCAAGCGCGCTGCTGAACCGCGAGATCGCGCGCTGGGGGCAGGTCATCCGCGACAACAAAATCCACATTGAACAATGAAAAGGCGCCATGGCGCACCTTAGTGCATGCCCAGCGCAATCGGTCGTTACTTATGCCCATTACACCGAGGGTAAGTCGTTCGTTTCTAATTGCATGATGTCGCCGCCCCTTGCGCGGCAGCTTGGTGCCGAATACACCGCAAGGATTGATACGCTTTACCACGCTTATCGCGCTTGGTGTGATCCTCATAGCCAAAACCTACGCCAAGCTTGCGAGGACCTCTGGCAAGCTAGTTCGTCGAACGAATTGCCGGAATTCAAAGACGACACTGGCGCGCGACCCATCTGAGCTTAAGAAACCCAATGCCAGATATCGCAGGTTTTGATGGTTGAGCTACTGTTGTGGCGGACCACGGTCCCAACGCGCCCAGATCATAATCCCCAGCACGATCAATAGCACCAAAGCGATGCCACTTATCTCTCCCAATCGCTTTCCGCCAAAGATCGCCAAGGCAAGAAGGTCTGTCGCAGGTGGTGCACGCTGCCTCATTTACCACGATCACATTTGGCTAACGAAAAGTTCACTTTGTTGAAGCGTGTTCCCCTATACAATCGAGCCGCTCCCCAAAGAGCACGGCCCCGATCCTCCGTCCCCCCATCCCCCGATGCCCCGGACGAGGTCGGGGCCGACATTCTTCAATGAAGCAAGATGGGCGAGCCCAACTGAGCCTGCCCACCGACGCTACCGCTACTCGTTACTCGTTACGATAGCGCCCGTTCGTTCTGCGTGGCCTGATGGCAGTCAGTCCGACTGCGAGCATCGAGAAGATTACAAGGACTGCTCCAGCATCGCTCATGGGCGCACCCGATCTGCCACTGAGCTAATTTTCTCGGCATATAATTACGAGGTGGACAGGACGACGATTTTATAGGGGCGGCATAAATGCGCCTATTCAGTCCTGCCAGAACGCAGAAAAACCGCCCCCATTTGCTGAGGGCGGCTCGGTTAGAATTTCAGTCCTTCACGCGCTAGCTTGATTGTCGATCTTGTTGGCTTCTTTCTGCCTCCTAGCTTCTCTCCTGGCAGCAGCGCGCGTGGGGAAGAGTTCATTGTGACGCTGACCATTAACAAAGACGGCCCATGATCCGGGTCCTAATTTTTCTACTTTCGTTGTCATCGTCTGCTACCTCAGTAAGGGATTGTGGCTCTGTGGCTCTGTGGCGTTTAGATAGTTATGGGTGAGCCCCTGGTCGAGGCCCACTGCGACAAGCCACCCTTAGTCCTGTCAAAACCTCGTAAACCGATCAGGCGCTTAAGCAGCCGATCACAACTTCGTAGATTACCTAATCTTCACGATCCCAACGGTCAGAGCCGCTGTAAACGCTTCTAGAACAGTCATGGCATGGGCTTTCAGGTTCAACCGCCTTGTCATGGTTGTTTAGGGCCAGCGCAGTGCTTCCTCAACGACGCCTGCGCTGGCCCGCCTAAGCAAAGTGGACGAAGCCATTGCTGACCTCGCCCACCACACAGGCACTGGTAGCGACGCTACGCGCAAGGGTAGCGGCAGCGATTGCGTGACAGGGCTTAATCGCGCGTGTAAGGCGTCGTAAATGCCCGGTCTACCGGCTCTTGCATTGTATTGAGAACAATCGCCGAGATCGCCGCCAGCACGATTGCCGCGAGGCAGGCAGCCAAGAACACTTTCACGGCAACCTTCCCTCCTTAACGGGGCAACTTCGCCACGTTGGCCGCCATCCGCCCTCCGTAGAATTGTGGCGTCGAAGCTTTCATGCATAATGATGGAAAAATCATCGTTCTGGCGCTCTGTGCCTTCCTTCTTTGGGGTTATACGACAACATTGCTCGCTCAATTACACTTACTCTGACTTCCTTCGTCCTGTGCTGCAATAGCTCGCGCGCCTTATCGCACTAGTCAGTACCAACCCGTACAATCCCCTGGCTCCTGAAAGGCTATGGCGCTCGTGCGGTAGGTCACGCTTCCATTCTCGGGTATCTCTTCAGCTGCCTCGAATTTGATCGTGTCATTTCCCTTCATGGCAAAGAGTGTTTGCCCTTTGGGAATGGTCGCCGTTGTGAGATTGCTCAAGGTGACGAATGCAAACCCGCTACCACCTAGCGAAGTTTTGCAAAGCAGAGTCACCCTGCTAGGGCTAGGCTGCTGTGCCAGAGCTTTAGATCCAGGTGAGCAAAAGAATGTTGCTGCCAACGCGGTCACGACGAACATTGTAGGTCGGTTCATCGAGTTCTCCTTTGGTTTTTGCTGGGCCTCGCCTATGCTTTAAGACTTGTGCAATAGCTCCGGCAGCTTGGCAATGTTCGCCGCAATCCTTCGCGCCTCATTACCCGGTGAGGAGCTTCGAGGGCGCGCAAGAGCGATTGATGTTTTAAACATTACGTAAACATCCGCAGTTGACTGCCAAGACGCGTGATTAAAACATGACGGTTCCTCGCCAACGGCCCGACGTGGGACGTGGACAGCCCACGCGTCATTGGCTGATGGAACGGCGGGGCGACATCTTGAACAAGCCTTAGTCCAGCTTTTTCACAAGATTGAGCCCCGCCACTAAATCCGAATTAAACTATCGGGCTTGAGGGAGGGTATCTATGGATATGCAAACCAGACCTCAGGGTGATTTTACCAGTAACCTCTGGCTGCAATTCGCAGCATTGGTGATCGCTGTAGTCGTCTTAATCGCACTCGCGGCGCACTATATCTGGTAACCGCCCGAAATCTAATTAGCGGTCGTCTTTGGTTGGCGCAGTAGCTCCGGCAGCTTCGCCACGTTGGCCGCTATCCTTCGCACTAGTCCTAAACGAACCGTTGCAAAGTAGAGTTTTTGTGTCAGCCGTCACTGCTCGCAATCTCGAAACGGTTAGGGATAGCTGCGCGTCGGAGGGCCCCTTGGCCTCCGCCCGCTGGGGGGCGGGCGATCCAAGGAACCGGCGCAAAATACTTGGGCCTCGACAGTCATGAATGTCGAGGCTTCTTTTTCACAGCGATATTCGCCGCGCGTTAGCGCATATGTGCCAGCCCCCTCAGAGGTCGCCAACTGAGTAATGCGCCGCGCAAATTCAATGCGCGATGCGCGGTGCTTTGCGATGTGGTGCGAAACACCCTTAGCGTTGAACTATGAACAAGTGCAGTGCTCGTGGTGCAATTGGCAGGGCCTGGAATTGGGGCCACAGTCTCGTCCTTGGGCGAACGAAGACGAAGATCAAAAATTAGGCCGTTGTCGTTCGACCCCGTCGCTGATCGCCGCCCAGGCTCATCCTCGAAACCTACGCGCCCTCAAGTACGAACAGCATGTCTTGATTGCTTGTGCACGACTTACGCAGCGCAATGAGCGGCTGATACTCAGGCGAGTTGTACCAGGCGTTGAGCACATCCATGTCAGGAAACTCGATGACGACAACGCGCTCCGGCTTCCAATGGCCGCCCTCAGGCAATTTGTGGGTTGAACCCTTCGTCAGATAGCGGCCACCGTGCTTCGCTATCAGTGGCCTGACCTTAGTCACGTATTCCTGGAATTTAGCTGGATCGGTGACAATGTGTTCGGCGATTAAATAGGCTGGCATGTGCTTCCCTTGTGTACCTTATTTGTCGAAACCGGGCACGATCTTGACGGCATCCATAACGGTCGCTTCGCGGTGTTTCGGCGGCTCTCCCCATTCCCATTTGCCCGTGTGCCAGTTGTAGCGGGCGATATGGCGCTCGATCATTTCGTCGCGCCACTGATTGCGCGTCACGATGAAGGCAGCGAGGTAGCCGCAGCCGAAGCAAAGCGCGGCGAACGCCACCACTATAAGGACCTGGCTCATGACATTCCAATGCGCCTTTTAACTCTTGCGCACCAACTGCGGTCAGTCAGCGATAGGCCACCATAGGCACTGCAACAATCGCCGCTATGATGAGCACGACTAGAACGGGAGTTTCGAGCATGGCTGCCGCCGCTCAATGCCCGCGCAGCAATTCCGGGAGCTTAGCAATGTTCGCGGCAATGCGTCTTGCCTCATCCTTCGTGAGCAACTTGGCCGCTGCGCGCCGCTCCGGGTCATTGGAATAATAAACGTAAGCAATCTGCTGTCCGTCAGCATCACGCACGACGTAATAGTTCGGCTGGACTTCAGCAGACCAAGGCGCGGGGAAGCGACGAGCGGTCATCGCGCCACTCACGGCAGAAAATGAATGAGTAAAGCGACCACCATGATTCCGAATAGCGCACCAGCTATCGCAACAATCACCACTTCACGCATGGGTCAACGCCCTAGCGCCCCCAATCCTCCTCGCGTAATAGCGGTGCTTGATCTAGATCAATGAAGGTCCGACCTCAATCTGATTTGGTACTTGCGAGGGGCGGTACGAGGGCCGCTCCGGGTTTCCTCGAAACTCCAAAGGCCGCTTGGGAGCGGCCTTTTGTTTTTAGCGTCCAACCCTGAGAGACCAAGGGGAAGCGGCGAGGGGAGGGCATGTTCTCAATGGTTCCGCAACTGCCAAACTGACCAGCCAAACTGATTACATAAACTTCACACAAATCTGCCTTAAATAAGCGAAAGGCTTCTATCGTGCTGTCCCATTCGTGGTGAGGGGCAGCATTTTCCTCCTGGATAACTGGCCCTGGCTCTAGCGCTGGGGCCTTTTGTATTTGGTGAACCGTAACTGATGATTGATGAAAGAAGAACTTCCCGGCCCACAAGTGGCCACGCGCAACCTCCAACGCAACACCCGCGCTCCCCCACGAGCGCGGTCCTTATCATAGGGGCCTTGCTCAACGACTGAAGTTACGCTGAGATCAGCGTATGAGCTTGGAATACGAAATAATTTTGGGATTTCTCATAACCCTACTCCCACTCAGCTATTTCCTTGACCGGCGCTATACGCACATTGATCGACGCATAAAAAGAGATGGACGCATAAAAGAACTACAGCGCGATCATTGAAATAACGGTTCTTCGAACGAAAAAACTATGCCCGTGTGTTCCGCAGAGTTCTGCCTCTCCCCATGCTCCCTCTTATTTGGCGCGCAATACGCAAACGAGCCACGCCACTTTAGCCGCAATCGGCGATTACAGTTTGCGCTAGACCCAAGGAGGGGACGCAATGAGCAACAAGGCCGTGACGCAGATGACCGATCCCGAATACACGGTCGAATTTGATGGCAAGGAAAC
>Ga0207862_1000721_pt1 | contig 10133 bp, 7 predicted proteins | sample LuqExpMetageno81_FD_187838 | JGI IMG/M metagenome (GOLD analysis project Ga0207862, IMG submission 187838) | Tropical forest soil microbial communities from Luquillo Experimental Forest, Puerto Rico - Sample 81 (SPAdes) | ecosystem: Environmental > Terrestrial > Soil > Tropical forest ... | reverse complement strand
GGAAGTCAAGGCGGTGGCGCGCGATCCGGGCTCGCGTGCGAAGATTGCCGTGATCTCGCGTGACTCGTCGGTCGATCCGGTCGGCGCCTGCGTGGGCATGCGCGGCTCTCGCGTGCAGGCGGTGGTCAACGAGCTGCAAGGTGAGAAGATCGACATCATCCCGTGGACGGCGGACCCCGCCAATTTCGTGGTCAACGCGCTCGCGCCGGCGGAGGTCGCCAAGGTGGTGCTGGACGAGGACCGCCAGCGCATGGAGGTGGTGGTCCCCGACCAGCAGCTCTCGCTGGCGATCGGGCGGCGCGGGCAGAACGTGCGGCTCGCCTCCCAGCTCACCGGCTGGGACATCGACATCGTCACCGAGCAGGAGGAATCGGAGCATCGACAGGCGGAGTTCGAGAAACGCACAAAGCTGTTCATCGATGCGCTCAATCTCGACGAGGTGGTGGGCCAGCTGCTCGCTTCCGAGGGCTTCAACTCGGTCGAGGAACTCGCCGCGGTCGATGAAAAGGAAATCGCGGGGATCGAGGGGTTCGACGAAGAGACCGCACATGAGCTGCAGAGCCGCGCGCGCGAGTATCTTGCGAAGGAGGAGGCGGAGCTCGACGCGCGGCGTCAGGAGCTCGGCGTCGCGGACGAGCTCAAGGAGATCGAAGGCGTCACCATCGCCATGCTGGTGAAGCTCGGCGAGAATGACATCAAGACGACGGAGGATCTCGCCGGCTGCGCGACCGACGACCTGTTCGGCTGGAGCGAGCGCAAGGATGGCGAAACCGTGCGCTATTCGGGCATTCTTGATGGCTTCGATCTGTCGCGCGATGACGTTGAAGCGCTGATCATGCAAGCGCGCATCAAGGCCGGATGGATCAAGGAGGAGGATCTCGCCGCCGCCCCACAAGAGGCGCCGACTGAGGCGGCCGCGGCGCCGGCGTGAAAGGCGCAATTGGATTTGGCATGAAGGTGCTCAAATGTGATACATGCAGCCCGCTCGGCAGCCCCGAAGCGAGACATGTCTTGCGCACACCGCTCTTGCGCACATCGCGCGGCTGGATTGTTTCCCGACTGCGCCCGTGGCAGGTCTGCCTGCCGTCGGCAGATATCGGAAATCCGCCAGGGCCGCAGGTTGGGCGCGAGGTAATGCAGAACCACGGCGGCAAGTTGTAACGGCGTGAATCGGATCGAGATCGGTATGGTTGAAACTACGGAAAAGACTGGCGAAAAAAAGCTCAGCGTCGCCGCGACCAAGACCCTGTCCTTGAAAGGACGCGGGGTCGAGCAGGGCGTCGTGCGCCAGAGTTTCAGCCACGGCCGCAGCAAGACGGTCGTCGTTGAGAAGGTGAAGAGCCGGACGCCGGCGCGGACAAAGGCCGAGGCCGGCAGCGGGGCCATTACACCCGCCAAGCGGGTAAGCGCGGCAACGCCGGCGGTGCAGGCAGCGCCCGCGGCTGCGCCGGCTCCGGCGGTCGCACCCAAGCCGTCCGGCGTGGTGCTGCGCACGCTGACCGAGGAGGAGCGTTCTGCGCGCGCTCGCGCCTTGGGCGAATCGCGCCTGCGCGAAGCCGAAGAGCGCAAGATCGCCGAAGAGGAGGCGCTTCTTCGCAAGAGCCGCGAAACTACCGAGCGAAGCGAGCGGGATGCCGCTGAAGCGCGCAAGGCCGATGAGGAGAAGCGTCGCAAGCACGATCTCGAGACCAAGCTCAAGGCCGAGCAGGAGGCGAAGAAGCGCTTCGGCGAGGAGCCCTCGACGAGACCGGTGGCAGGGCGGCCCGCACTCGAGCCCGACGAAGAGGAAGCGCCTCGCACCCGCCGCGGTCCCGGCAGTGCGCGCCCGGCGGCCGCACCGAAGCCGGCGCGCGGCGCAGTTCAGAAGAATAGAGGACGGCTCACCCTGGTGACCGCGCTGAGCGCCGACGAAGTGCGCGAACGATCGGTCGCCTCTTTCCGGCGCCGGGTCCAGCGGCTCAAGGGGCACAGCACCGACGAGCCGAAGGAAAAGCTCGTTCGGGAAGTAACCATCCCCGAGACGATCACCATCCAGGAGCTTGCAAACCGCATGGCCGAGCGCGCCGTGGACGTGATCAAGCTGCTGATGAAGCAGGGCCACATGGCCCAGATCAACGACGTGATCGACGCCGATACTGCCCAATTGCTGGCCGAGGAGCTCGGTCACACCGTCAAGCGGGTGGCCGAATCCGACGTCGAGGAGGGCCTGTTCGACGCCGCCGACGATCCGACCGCGCTCGCGCCACGGCCGCCGGTGGTGACCGTGATGGGCCATGTCGACCATGGAAAGACGTCGCTGCTCGACGCCATTCGTTCGACCGAGGTGGCGGCAGGCGAGGCCGGCGGCATTACCCAGCACATCGGCGCCTACCAGGTGACGGCGCCGTCAGGAAACAAGATTACCTTCATCGACACGCCAGGCCATGCCGCCTTCACCGCCATGCGGGCGCGCGGCGCCAGGGTCACCGACATCGTGGTGCTCGTCGTCGCAGCCGATGACGGCGTCATGCCGCAGACCGTGGAAGCCATCAATCACGCCAAGGCCGCAAAGGTTCCGATCATCGTGGCGATCAACAAGATCGATCGTCCCGACGCCAAGCCGGAACGCGTGCGCAACGAGCTGCTGCAGCACGAAATCCAGGTGGAATCTCTTGGCGGCGACGTGCTCGATGTCGAGGTATCGGCCATCAAGAAGCTCAACATCGAGCGGCTACTGGAGGCGATTGGCCTGCAGGCGGAAATTCTCGACCTGCGCGCCGACCCGTTGCGCGCGGCCGAGGGTACCGTCATTGAAGCCAGGCTCGACCGCGGCCGCGGACCGGTGGCCACCGTGCTGGTGCAGCGCGGGACGCTGCGCGGCAGCGATATCATCGTCGCGGGCGCGGAATGGGGCCGCGTGCGTGCTCTGGTTTCCGACAGCGGCTTGCCGGTTGAAGCGGCGGGGCCCTCGATGCCGGTCGAGGTGCTCGGCTTCAATGGCACACCGGAGGCGGGCGACCGTTTGGCCGTGGTCGACAGCGAGGCTCGCGCACGCGAGGTGACGGATTATCGTGCGCGCCAGAAGCGCGACAAGGTGGCGGCGCGTGCGACCGGCATGCGCAGCTCGCTCGAGCAGATGATGAGCCAGCTCAAGACCGCCGGGCGCAAGGAATTCCCGCTGGTGATCAAGGCCGACGTGCAGGGCTCGCTTGAGGCGATCACTGGCGCGCTGGAAAAGCTCGGCACCAAGGAGGTCGGCGCGCGCGTTCTGCATGCCAGCGTCGGCGGCATCACCGAATCGGATGTGACCCTGGCCGAAGCGTCAGGGGCGGCCATCATAGGCTTCAATGTGCGCGCCCACAAAGAGGCGCGCGAGGCCGCCGAGCAGGCCGGGATCGAGATCCGCTACTACAACGTCATTTACGATCTTGTGGACGATGTGAAGAAGGCGATGTCCGGCCTGCTTGCGCCGGCGGTGCGCGAGAGCACGCTCGGCAACGCGACAATCCTGGAGATTTTCAAGGTATCGAAGGTCGGGAACGTGGCCGGTTGCCGGGTTACCGAGGGCGTTGTCGAGCGTGGCGCCAATGTGCGCCTGGTGCGGGACAATGTGGTCGTGCACGAGGGCAAGCTTTCGCAGCTCAAGCGTTTCAAGGACGACGCCCGCGAAGTGGTGGCAGGCCAGGAATGCGGCATGGCGTTTGAAAATTATCAGGACATGCGGGTCGGCGACGTGATCGAATGCTTCCGGGTTGAGACGGTGCAGCGCACGCTCTGATCACCGGAGCACGGCGCAGACCGCTCCGGTTATCCCGCCGCAGCAGCGCGTCAGTCCTGCTCAAGCGCGCTTCCTTAATTTGACCGTGCGAGATGTTTGACCGTGCGACATGGACCGAGTTGCGGCTACCTACCGGGTTCCTGCTCATGCCTCGTCATCACCAGCCCAAATCCGATCGCGCGCCGTCCCAGCGCCAGCTGCGGGTGGGCGAGCTCGTGCGTCATGTGCTCGCCGACCTGCTCACGCGTGGCGAGGTGCATGATCCGGTGATTCAGGATCATCTCATTACGATTCCTGAGGTGCGCATGACCGCCGACCTGCGGCTTGCAACCATCTACATGATGCCGCTGGGCGGGCATGACATCGACGCCGTGCTGGCGGCGCTCAACCGCAACAAGCGCTTCCTGCGGGGTGAGATTGCCCGACGGATCAACTTGAAATTTGCGCCCGATATCAGGTTTGCGGTCGACGATCGATTTGATGAAGCACAGCGAATTGAGCGTCTGCTGCGCACGCCCGCCGTCCAGCGCGACCTACACAGCAAGCAGGACGATCAGAGTTGAGGGAGGTGAACGCAGAAGATTCGACCGCGCGGCCAAAACGCCGGCGCGAGCGGCGCGACATTCATGGCTGGCTGGTGCTGGATAAGCCGGTGGGAATGAGCTCGACGCACGCCGTGGGCGTGCTGAAACGGCTGTTCGACGCCAAGCGGGCCGGGCATGCCGGCACTCTCGATCCGCTCGCCTCGGGGCTGCTGCCGATTGCTTTCGGCGAAGCCACCAAGACCGTGCCCTTCGTGATGGAGGGACGCAAGACTTATGTGTTCACGGTGCGTTGGGGCGAGGAGCGCGATACCGACGACGCGGAAGGCCGCGTCATTGCGCGTTGTGAGGAGCGACCCACGAGCGAAGCCGTGCGCGCGCTGCTTGCACGCTTCACCGGCGTCATAGAGCAGGTCCCCCCTCGCTTCTCCGCCGTGAAAGTCGAGGGTGAGCGCGCCTATGATCTCGCGCGCGAAGGCGAGCAGGTTGAGCTTGCGGCACGCCCCATTGAAATGCACCGCCTGGAATGGGTTGGGGCGCCTGATCGCGACCAGGCAATTCTCTCTGCTGACTGCGGCAAGGGCGCCTATATTCGTGCGCTCGCCCGCGACATGGGGCGCGCACTTGGGTGTTTCGGACACGTCGTGGCGCTGCGGCGCACTGCGGTCGGTCCCTTTGATGAACGCAGCGCCGTCACCCTCGAAGCAGCGGAACGCCTCGCCGGGCCGGGGACTGACGCCAACGGGCGCCCTTCGCTTTTGCCGGTTGCCGCTGGCCTCGCGGCGTTGCCGGCGCTGCGGGTAAGCCCCGCGGACGCCGGGCGGCTCGCCCGCGGTCAATCGGTTTTGCTGCGCGGCCGCGATGCTCCTATGCTGACCGGTTGGGTCTCGGTGTCGACGCAGGGCGCCCTGGTGGCGCTGGCCGAGGTCGAAAAGGGCGAGTTGCGGCCGCGACGCGTTTTCAATCTGCCGCGTCCATGATCTTTTTGCCGGGCACAATTCCTCTGGCTTCTCGCCCGGATTTGCGATATTGGCCGGGGCGCGCGGGCGCCTGCCCGCGCGCAGCACTTATGGTGACCGCGCTGGACGACATCCCGGCGCCGGCCGCTAGAGGTGACGCGGACAGGCTTCAACCAGCAACAACAACAGGAAATACCGATGTCGATCACCCCCGGCCGCAAGGCCGAAGTCATCAAGACCTATGCTACCAAGGCCGGCGATACCGGTTCGCCGGAGGTGCAGGTGGCGATCCTTTCGGAACGCATCAACGGCCTCACCGAGCATTTCAAGGCGCACGTCAAGGACAACCATTCCCGGCGTGGATTGCTCAAGCTCGTGTCGCAGCGACGCCAGCTCCTCGACTACCTCGCTCGAATCGACGAAGCACGTTACAAATCGTTGATCGAGCGGCTGGGGATTCGCCGCTGAGCATTTGCGCGCGATGCATTCTCGCGCGCTTTGGAGCGGATAGCGCGTTTATCCGCCTCCTTCATCCGGCAGTGAGAGCGCTGCCGAAATGGGAAAACGGGTCGAATGGTCGCCCGTTCGTTCAACGGAAGGTCGAAGGCCATGGCAGTAATCATCGGATGCTGTACCGAGAGATATCTCGCCGTCCGGGCCACGGTATTCGCGCCTTCGCAAAAGCAATGAAAGACAATCACAATGTTTGACATCCATCGCGTTGACCTCGACTGGGGAGGGCGCAAGCTCGTCCTGGAGACTGGAAAGATCGCGCGCCAGGCCGATGGCGCGGTTATCGCCAGTTATGGCGAGTCGAGGGTGCTGGCGACCGTGGTCGCCGCCAAGGAGCCCCGGGAAGGCGTCGACTTTCTGCCCCTGACCGTCGATTACCAGGAGAAATTCTACGCCGCCGGCCGGATTCCCGGCGGCTATTTCAAGCGCGAGGGCCGGCCCACGGAGAAGGAGACGCTGGTTTCCCGGCTGATCGATCGCCCGGTGCGGCCGCTGTTCGCCGACGGCTGGCGATGCGAGACGCAGGTGATCGTGACGACGCTGTCGCATGACCTCGAGAACGATCCGGACGTGCTGGCCATGATCGCGGCCTCGGCGGCATTGACGCTGTCGGGCGCCCCTTTCATGGGCCCGATTGGCGCTGCCCGCGTCGGCTTCATCAACAACGAATACGTGCTCAATCCGCAGCTCGACGAGATGACGGAGAGCCAGCTCGATCTCGTTGTCGCCGGCACGCAGGACGCCGTGCTGATGGTCGAATCGGAAGCAAAGGAGCTGACCGAGGAGCTCATGCTCGGTGCCGTGATGTTCGGCCATCGGCATTTCCAACCGGTGATCGATGCCATCATCAGGCTGGCGGAGAAGGCCGCCAAAGAGCCGCGCGAGCTGCAGGCGGCGGAAGACGCGGAGCACGAAAAAACGATGCTCGCGCTGATCGAGGCCGATGTGCGCGCCGCATATGCGATTGCCGACAAGCAGCAGCGCCATAGCGCGCTTGATGCGGCGAAAGCCAAGGTGCTGGCCCATTTCCGTCCGGAGGGGACGGAAAACCCGGCCTTCTCCCCCCAGCAGATCGCAAGCGTCTTCAAGAAGATAGAGGCGCAGATCGTGCGCTGGAACATTCTTGACACCGGGCGCCGCATCGACGGCCGCGACGTGAAAACCGTGCGCCCCATCGTGTCGGAGGTGGGCGTGCTGCCGCGCGCGCACGGCTCGGCTCTGTTCACCCGCGGCGAGACCCAGGCGCTTGTGGTGGCAACCCTTGGCACCGGCGAGGATGAGCAGTGGGTCGATGCGCTGCAGGGAACCTACAAGGAGACGTTCCTGCTGCACTACAATTTCCCGCCGTTCTCGGTCGGCGAGACTGGACGCATGGGTGGGCCGCGCCGGCGCGAAATCGGGCACGGCAAGCTCGCCTGGCGCGCCATCCATCCGGTGCTGCCGGCGCACCACGAGTTCCCCTACACGCTGCGTGTCGTGTCGGAGATCACGGAATCGAACGGCTCCTCCTCGATGGCCACGGTCTGCGGCACCTCGCTCGCCTTGATGGATGCGGGCGTGCCGCTCAAACGTCCCACCGCCGGCATTGCCATGGGCCTCATTCTCGAGAACGAGCGCTATGCCGTGCTCTCCGACATCCTCGGCGACGAGGATCATCTCGGCGATATGGATTTCAAGGTTGCCGGCACCGAGCGCGGGGTCACCTCGCTGCAGATGGACATCAAGATCGCGGGCATTACCGAAGAGATCATGCGCATCGCGCTCGCCCAGGCCAAGGAAGGTCGCATGCACATCCTGGGTGAAATGTCGAAGGCGCTGACCCAGCACCGCGCGCAGCTCGGCGAGCACGCGCCGCGCATCGAGGTGTTCAACATTCCGGTCGACAAGATCCGCGAAGTGATTGGCTCGGGCGGCAAGGTGATCCGCGAGATCGTGGAGAAGACCGGAGCCAAGATCGACATCTCCGATGACGGGACCGTCAAGGTTGCCTCTGCCAGCGGCGATGCCATGAAGGCGGCGATCAACTGGATCAAGTCGATCGCGTCCGAGCCGGAGGTCGGCCACATCTACGAAGGCACGGTAGTCAAGGTCATGGATTTCGGCGCCTTCGTGAACTTCTTCGGCTCCCGCGACGGCCTGGTCCATATCAGCCAGCTTGCGCCTCGCCGCGTCCAGAAGGTCACCGACGTGGTAAAGGAGGGCGACAAGGTCAAGGTGAAGCTGCTCGGCTTCGATGAGCGCGGCAAGGTGCGTCTCTCCATGAAGGTCGTCGACCAGACGACCGGGGAGGACATCGAAGCCCGGCAGAAGGCGGAGGCCGAGCAGCAGCGCGGTGCCGAGCACCGGGAGGTGGCGGCGGGCGGCGAATAGCCGCTGTGCCCTTCAGAGCGGGATGACTTTCACCTGCTGTCATCCCGCTCTATTTTCTTGTCTCAGCATTTCCTTGCAGCCGGAGATCTGATGCTCTCCGGCGGTCAGGTTCTCGCGCACCGTCGATGCCGGCTCCTCGATCAAGAAGAAGGTCCTGGTCGAACCGATGCTCTTGATGTCGGTGGCGCCGCGATCTTCGAACACGAATGAGGCAGCCGCCAGCTGGCGGAATTGCTCGCTGACGTGGATGCGACCCGGCACGCCGTGTGATTCCATGCGGGACGCCGTGTTTACGGCGTCGCCCCAGATATCGTAAGAGAAGCGGGTATCGCCGATCACGCCGGCGGTTGCGGGCCCGCAATGGATACCGATCCGCACCCTGAGCCGCCTGCCTGCGAGCGGTGCCTGGCGCTCGATGCCCTCCATCATAGCCAGAGCCATGCGGCCGATCGCGGCGGCACCCCTTTCGGCAGCGCCGTCGAAGCCGGCCGCGGCCATGTAGCAGTCCCCGATGGTCTTGATCTTTTCGACCCCGTGCTGCTCGCTCAGCGTGTCGAAGCTGCGCACGAGCCCGTCCAGAAAATCCACGACCTCTTCCGGCGCAAGGCCGTGCGCCGCCTGGGTAAACCCCACAAGATCGGCGAACATGACGCTGAGCATGTCGATGCGGTCGGCGATACGGTCTTCGTGGCCCGACTTCAGGCGTTCGGCAATGGTCGACGGCATGACGGTCGCAATCAGAGCTTCCGAGCGATCGTGCTCATCCTGCAGCTCGATCTCGGCGCGATGGCGTGTGGCCAGCGCATAGAACATCAGCGCCGCGTTGATCATGATCATGGTGATCATGGCCTGGTTCGACAGCAGGCCGCGAAAGTCCTTGTCGTCCGGCATCACCAGGCCTGCCGCCGGCGCGAAATTGAGCGCGACCACCAGCGCAACCACGAACGCGAGATAGAAGGCGAGAAACAGCCGCCAGTTCGGCACCCCGAAAAAGAACACCATCGCGCCCGCCAGGGTGAAATAAACCTGCAGCTCGCTGGTGAGCCCGAACGACCACACGATGAACGTATGTCCGAGCAGTATCAGGACAAGCAGCGTGATCGCGCTGGCGTGCTCGCCGAAGCGATGCAGCCGCGGAACCATGAGCGCCCCCATCAGCATTACGAGGTTGTCGACGTTGATGGGGAGGAGGCCGCGGGAATCATGCAGCGAATTGATAATCAGGTGCGCCGCCGTCGTCGCGACCATTGCAAAGGCGGCGACATTGACGCAGCGCTGCCTGCGGACGATTTGCGGGTCGGTTGAAACGATGCCCACCGAGACCAGGCGCTCGAGCCAGGCCGGCAGGTGGACGCGGTACCTGGGCTCGCGGTGAACGAGATCGCGCAGTCGGCTCATTGGCATCGATCGGTCGTGTGATCCGATCTTATTGTGCGGCGTCCTTGGCCTGCTCTCCGTTGCCGGAGTCGGACTCCTGCCCGTTCTTGAGCGCGGCGGGATGCGGCATGGTGATGATGTTGTAACCCGAATCAACAAAATGAATGTCGCCCGTCACCCCGGTTGACAGGTCCGAGAGCAGATAGAGGGCGGCGCCGCCGATCTCGTCCAGCGTCACGCCGCGCCGCAGCGGCGAGTGGCGCTGCTGAAAGGCGAACATCTGGCGCGCATCGCTGATGCCGGCGCCCGCCAGCGTGCGGATCGGCCCCGCCGAAATGGCATTGACGCGGATAGCCGCGGGTCCCAGATCGACCGCAAGATAGCGCACGGAAGCTTCCAGCGCCGCCTTGGCGACGCCCATGACGTTGTAGTTCGGCATGGCGCGCTGCCCGCCGTTGTAGGTCAGGGTCAGCATGGCGCCGCCCGCCGGCATCAGCGCCGCCGCGCGCCTGGCGGTCTCGGTGAATGAAAAGCAGGAGATGATCATGGTGCGCGTGAAGTTCTCACGCGTGGTATCGGCGTAACGTCCTTTGAGCTCGTTCTTGTCCGAGAATG
>Ga0207862_1000720_pt1 | contig 10138 bp, 8 predicted proteins | sample LuqExpMetageno81_FD_187838 | JGI IMG/M metagenome (GOLD analysis project Ga0207862, IMG submission 187838) | Tropical forest soil microbial communities from Luquillo Experimental Forest, Puerto Rico - Sample 81 (SPAdes) | ecosystem: Environmental > Terrestrial > Soil > Tropical forest ... | reverse complement strand
CCTTAGCCCCCTCCCCCAAGAGCCTTCTCCCGCCATGCCTTCATGGCGGTTACCAGGTCGTAGGTGAGGCGAGGTTGGCAGTTGATCCGGCCCAGGCTGACCTCGGGTTTGTTGTCGCCGTGGAAGTCGGACCCCCCGGTGATGAGCAGTCCCAATTCCCGGGCCAGGGAGAGGTAGAGGGCCTCCTGGTCAGGGGAGTGTTCGGGATAATAGCATTCCACCCCGGCCAGTCCCAGGGCCGCCAAGTCTTTTAGGAGCGGCCGCAGGCTCTCGGCGGTATGGAGGCCCAGGGTGAAGGGGTGGGCCATTACCGGAATGCCCTTGGCGTCCCGGATCATGGCGATGGCTTCTTCAGGGGGAAAGCGGAATTTGCTGACATAAGCCAGGCCGTTATTCCCCAGGTAGATGTCAAAGGCCTCCTGGATGGACCGCACCTGGCCGCTCTCGAGTAAGGCCCGGGCGATGTGGGGCCGGCCCACCTGGCCGCCGCCGGAGATCTGCTCCACCCGTTCCATGGTAATGGGGATGCCCCGGTCCTTGAGCTTGGCGACGATCTGGGGGTTGCGGTCCTTGCGGGCCTGTTTCAGGACCGCCAACCGCTGGGCCAAAAGTCCATTTTCGTAGTCCAGGAAAAACCCGAGGATATGCATGGAGCCCGGGCCCAGGGCATACTTGGCGCTGATCTCCACCCCGGGGATAACCTCAAGTCCCAACTCCAGCCCGGCGGCCACCGCTTGGGCCAGTCCGTCAATGGTGTCGTGGTCGGTGAGCGCCATGGCCGCCAGGTTCCTGTCCTTGGCCAGGCGCACCAGTTCCGGCGGTGCCAGGGTGCCGTCCGAGGCACTGGAGTGGGTGTGCAGGTCGATGAAAGCCATATTTTCAGTGATCATGGGTAGGGAATAACATTTTCAGAGACCGGTTGTTTTCCGGGCTCTCGTTTTCATTTTAAAAAAGATAGCACAGGCAATAAACCTGTGCCACCCAGCTCCAAGATTGACCTGGTCTTTCCGTCAGCCCCCTTCTGGCTGAGAAGGCTCAGGAGATTGAAAAGATGACAGACAACCCGACCAGAAATGGGCCAGCTTCACTGAAAAAACCGAGACCAGGCGGTCTTTCTCTTCGCCCTCCGGCAGCGGTTCCGGCAAGAGGCGATTGGTGAGACTGGTGAAGGTCCGGTGAAAGCTCATCTGCTTATCATGGTAATCTTCATAAAAATCCTGGCGGTATTCCTGGTAGCGCTCATTGATGAGCTGATTCAGCTCCTGGAAGCGGGCCTCTACTTCCTGCATATCCTTGGCCTTGGCGGTTTTATAAAAATATTCCTTGAAGATGTATTCAATCATGTCTTCGTGAAACCGGTCCAGGCCCTCATGGGCTGTCTCCAGCCCCTCTTTAGCGGAGGTATAGGTCTCAGTGACCACGAACATGGCGAAAACCAGTGCTTCAATGATCTTGATGGATTTCTGCCCCAGGCCCTGTTCTTTGAGGAGCCTTCCCAGGTCTCCCACAATGCCCAGGGTCAGGGATCGCATGAGTTCTGACTCTTTCTCCTCAACCGCCTGGGGACGCTCCCCGCTCGTTTCCATGTATACTCCTTAGCTTAGCCCCTGATGAGTTCCAACATTTCCTTGACCGCCCTCTCCATCCCCACCAGCACCGCCCGGCTGATGATGCTGTGGCCGATGCTGAACTCCTCGAACTCCGGCCGGCCCCGGAAAGGCTGGATATTGCGGTAGTTGAGCCCATGCCCGCACTTGACCCTCAAGCCCAGGCTCCTGGCATGCCGGGCCGCATCCAGAAGCTCGTCGAAGCGTTTCTGGGCCTCGGTTTCTTCGTGGGCTTCGGCGTAGATGCCGGTGTGGAGTTCCACCCACATGGCCCCCACTTCTCTCGCGGCGTTGATCTGGAGCGGGTCAGGGTCCACGAAAAGGCTGACGTCAAGATCGGCCTCCTTGAGTTTTTTGATGAACTCGCCCAAGGCCACCTTCTGGTCTTTGACATTCAAGCCGCCTTCGGTGGTGAGTTCCTGCCTTTTTTCCGGCACCAGGGTAACCAGGTCCGGCTTGACTTCGGAGGCAATTTTCAACATCTCGGCAGTGGCCGCCATCTCCAGGTTGAGGCGGGTCTGGATCGTTTCCCTGAGCAACAATACGTCCCGGTCCTGGATGTGCCGCCGGTCCTCCCGCAAATGCACGATAATGCCGTCGCACCCGGCCAACTCCGCCAGCATGGCCGCGTGCACCGGATCGGGCTCATCAATCTTCCGGGCCTGACGCAGCGTCGCCACATGATCCACATTCACTTCCAACTTCGCCATCCCGCCGCCTCCAGAAGGATAGTTAATTGAGGGGAGGACCGGGGGACCGGTGGGTCCCCCGCCCTCCCCTCAAACTCCCCTCCCAGCCCCCTATACGGCGACCGTGGCCGCCGGGGCCGGGGCCACGACGGCCACGGAAATTTATATCCCCCGTAAGGGATTGGGGGAGGGGGTAAGGGCCCACTGGCACTTAGCCTCCTCCCCCACAAAAGCTACATCACCACTGCGTCCGGCTGCGGCGGGGGAAGAGGATCATCAGGATGACCAGGGCCACGCAGAGCCAGGGAAAGAGGTAGCCATAGCTGGTGTAAAAACTGCCCCCCGGCAGCCAGGGCAGTTCCGTGATATAGCCCGCCTCCTCTTCCAGGGGGGAGGTCCAGAGGATGTGGCCGTTCCCGCTGATGAAGGTGGAAATCCCGGTATTGGCGGCCCGGGCCAGGGATACCCGGTTCTCCACCGCCCTAAGCACCGCCATGGACATGTGCTGGTAGGGGGCGCTGGTCCGCCCGAACCAGGCGTCGTTGGTGATGTTGACCTGCAGGTGAGCACCGTTTTCCACCTGGGCCCGGCTGAGGTAGCCGAAAATGGACTCATAGCAGATGAGTACGCCGATCTTGCCCTGGGGCAGGGGCAGGGTGGCTCCCACCGGCCCCTCGACGAAGTCGCCGATCTGGGGCACCATTTTCTGAATGAAAAAGAACACCTTATGAAGGGGGACGTATTCCCCCCAAGGCACCAGGTGAGACTTGTCGTAGGAGCCCACCGTCTCCCCTTGGGGGTTTAGGAGGTAGGCCCGGTTATAGAGCAGTTCACCCTGGGGCCGGTCTTCCTCGGCCGGGGCCCCGAACAGCAGGTAGCAGTGGTTTTTCCTGGCGATGTCCCGCACCAGGAGATCCAGGCGAGTGTCCTGGCCGGCGGTGTGATTGAAGAAGAAGGGCGCGGCGGTTTCAGGCCAGACAACCAGGGTTGGGGCGGCGTTGTCGTCGGTCGATTTGGCCTCGCCCAGGGTTTGCCGGGTAAGTTTCGCGTAGGTTTCCAGGGTGGCCTGCACGATCTTGGGGTCCCATTTTTCCCCCTGCTGGATATTGCCCTGGATGACCGCGACCTTGATCTTTGGGCTACGGGCCATGGCTTCGGCCATTTTCCCCTGGCGGTAGTGGCCGTAACCGAACCAGGCGGCCAGGAGGATGACGAGAAAGGCCAGGGTCCCGAGCGGGCTGGGTTGGCGCCCCTTGACGATGGGCGGGGAGAAAATCGCCACCAGACCGGCGTTGACCAGGACCAGGAGAAAAGACAGGCCATAGGTGCCGATGAGGTCAGCCGCCTGGAGGAGGGAGTGTTGGAGGTAGAGGCCGTGTCCCAGGAGCTCCCAGGGGAAGCTGCTGATGGGGTAGCCCTGGACGGATTCCATCACCACCCACAAAGCCGGGGCAAACCAGAGGAGGTTGACCCCTCGGTTTTCCGCCCAGACCACCCCCCAGGCCCACAGACCCCGATAAATCGACAAATAGCCGGCCAGGAGCAATAGCACCCCCAGGGCCACCGGCAGGGGGAGGTGCCCGTAGACATAGGTGACGTAAAAAATCCAGGAGAGGAGTCCCAGGTAGAAAGTCAGGCCGTTGACGATACCCAGCCAGAAGCCGGCTTTCCGGGATTGGCCCCGGAGAGCCCAAAAAAGAGGGACCAGAGCGATAAACAGGAGATAACTCTGATCGTATCTGGGGAAGGACACTACCAGGAGGAGTCCGGAGAGGATGGCGGCCAGGACGGACAGGAACATAGGGGCCTCCATGGTGCAGGGCTAAGGTGTCAGGCCAAAAAGCCGCCAGCAGGGAAGGGTCCCAAGGACCCCGAAATTCCCGGAATCGGCAGGCCTTGCCTAAATTTGCTGGTGGTCCACGGGACGCGCCAGCACTTCTTTGGCCCGGCGCGCGTCCGCGGTCTTGACCGTGAGTTCGAGGTCGTTGATGACCACGGAGTCGTTTACCTGGGGGACCCGACCCAACACGTGAATCAAAAGTCCCCCCACGGACTCGAACTTGCCTTCCGGGCGGGGGCGGTCGAAGTGCTCCATGAGCTCTTCCACGTCGAGACGGGCATCCACGACCACGGAACCGTCTTCCTGGGGGAGGAGGCGGGGTTCCAGGCGGTCATACTCGTCGTAGATTTCCCCGACGATTTCTTCTAAGATGTCCTCCAGGGTGATGAGCCCGGCGGTGCCGCCGTATTCATCAATAACCACGGCGATCTGGGCCTTGCGTTCCACCAGGTCCCGCAAGAGGTCGCTGATTCTCTTGCTTTCCGGAATAAAATAAGCCGGACGCAGGACCCGCGGGAGGTCAAGCTGGGTCTCCTCGGACTGCCAAAAAGTAAGGAGATCCTTGGCCAGAAGCTGGCCCACGATGTTGTCGATGGTGCCCTCGAAGACCGGGAAGCGGGAGTGGCCCGACTCCACCACCATCCGCAAGATCTCTTCCAGGGAGGTGTCGCGCTCCACCGCGATGATCTCGGTGCGAGGCACCATGATCTCACGGACCAGGGTATCCTTGAACTCAATGATGCTCTCAATGAGCTCCCGTTCCTGGTTGCTGATGAGGTCCTTCTCCTGGCAGATTTCGAGAATGCTGCCGATTTCCCGCTCCATGTCATCCGGGTGGGAGATTAAATGTCGGGAAAACCAGCGTTGCCAGAGACGTTTGAGGATACTGGGCTTAGGACTGTCGCCCTCGTCCATGTTCAGACTCTCAGCTGTTGCCGCTCTTTTCTGAGGAGACGCTCCACCTTCTTGACTTCCCGGGGGAATTCCAGGCCCCGGTTCAAAAGGTTGCGTTCGTGGCGGCCGATGCCGAACAGCTCGGTGGCGTAAGACACGGCTTTTTGGTGGTCAAAATCCTTGCAGGAAAAAATATCCAGACTGAGATAGGCCCTGTCCGGGTAGGTGTGGACGCTGATATGGCTCTCGGCGATCAGGACAAACCCTGATACACCCCAGTCTTCAGGAACTTCCGCATGGTACTTGAACACATACGGGGGCATGATCTTGGTCATGGTGATCAAATCCGGACAGCGATCCAGAAACTCATAGATGATGTCCAGATTCGCCAACTTGTCAGGATTGCAATCGTAGCCATCCAAAGTCAGGTGCATCCCGTAGCCGAGATCTGGGTTTTTCAATTCTCCATCCTCCTCCAACCTGGTTTATTATAACGCCAGGATGTCCCTGGCCCGCTCAACACCCTGCACCGGCAGGACGCAGGCCCGGGAGAACGTCAAGGGTCCCCGGGTGATGAAGATTGGGCTGACCGAGCACCCGGGGCTCCTGCTCAGGGGTGGAGTCAATCGCCCTGTCCCAAAACAGAAGATACCCCTAACCCTTTGGGGAAAGGGGTGCGCTTCGCAGACCCAATCATTTCGTAACGTCAAACTTATATAACTTTTGAGGCCCCCCCGGTCAATAATTTTTTTAAGTTGCCAGAGGGGCTTGACCTGAGAATTTGGCGGTATGGCCAGTCTTGCCTATTGACGGTTGCCGTATTGCTGATAAATTAAGCCGAATGTCATTGTTTTTTGAAGGAGGTGAGAAGGTGGCCCAAGTTGTCCCCTTCCGCGGGATGTATTTTGACACCGCCAAGGTCGGCGACCTCTCCCGAGTGGTAACGCCCCCTTACGATGTGATCCGGCCGGACGAGCGGGAGGCCTTTGCCGCCATGCACCCGCACAACATGGTCCATCTCATTCTCCCTCCTGCCCGACCCGGCGACAGCCCCCTGGAAAACCGCTACACTCGGGCGGCGGCCCTATTCCGGCAGTGGCAGCAGCAGGGAGTCTTCAAGCGGGATGACCAGCCAGCTTATTATTACTGGGAAACCCGCTTCGACCACGACGGCCGGAGCTACACCCGCCGGGGACTGGGGGCCCTGGTGCACCTGGAACCCTTTCACAAGGGCGTCATCCTCCCCCACGAGCAGACCTTTTCCAAGATCAAGGCCGACCGCCTGGAACTGTTCAAGAGCTGCCAGGCCCATTTTTCCCCGATCTACGCCCTCTTTCCCGACCCGGAAAACGGCATCCTGGAGGAGTTGGCCAAGGGCGCGCCCGCGGAGCCCCTGTTGTCCCTGACCGACGTCGAAGGCCGGGACCAGCACGTTTACCGGGTCACCGACCCGGAGATTCAGGCGGCGGTGTACCAGGCTTTAAAGCCCCTGCAGCTTTTCATCGCCGACGGCCACCACCGCTATGAGACGGCCCTGGCCTTCCAGAAGTGGATGAAGGAGCGCTACCCCCTCACTTCGCCCCGGGCCCCCTTCAATTATATGTTCATGTACCTGGCCAACCTCTACGACCCGGAGTTGGTCATCCTCATGGCCCACCGGCTGCTCCGGGGTCCCAGGCTCAAAAACCTGGAGGCAGGCAGCACGCTCGCCCGCCTGGAACGCCATTTCGACATCACCCCATTTAATCTCCCCGCCGGGGAGCCGGCCGCGGTGGCCCGCTACCTCCAGGATCAGTTGGCCGCCACCACCCCTGGCGACACCGTGTTCATCATGGTGGGCTTCGGCCACAGGGCCTGGCGCCTTCAGCTCAAGGAAGGGGTGCGCCAGAAGATTCTGGCCCGGGAGATGCACCCGGCCCTGGCCGCCCTGGACGTGGCCGTCCTCAATTACCTGGTCTTCGGCAAGGGTCTGGGACTGGACGCCAAGGCCCTGGACGACCAGGACACCTGCAAGTACTCCAGCAAGCTGGAGGAGGTTGTCAAGCTTCTGGCCGCCAAGGAAGTGGACCTGGCTTTTATCCTCAACCCCACCGGCATCGAGCAGGTGCGGCAGGTGGCCATGAGCAGCCTCGTGATGCCCCGGAAGTCCACCTATTTTTACCCCAAGGTGATGACCGGCCTGCTTCTGAACCCTATTTTGCCGGGGGAGGAAATGGTCTTGCCGGGAGAGGCGGACTGAAGGCCTTCCTTAATAATATACCCATGTTCCGTATCTTAATAAAATACGCCAAGCCCCTCTATTACTATGCTTCATAGGGATTGGAGCCCGGAGATCTGGCCCTGGAAAGAAAAGCTTTAGAACAGGCGCCCCCGGCTGCTCTACATTTTCAGGTTTTGACGCCCAAACCATGCGAGACTTGCTCCTTTCTCTTTTACAATGAGCTCCCGGCTCGGGCCGCAGCGGCGTATTCTTGAACAACTCCTCGAGGAGGGGCGGGACCAGGGAGTTTACAGCGCGGCCGTGGCCCTGGTGGGTCTCAAAGGCGACCTTCTCTGGCAGGCTGCCACCGGCAGGGTAAGCCGGGACCCGGACAGTCCACCGGCCACTCCGGCCACCATCTTTGACCTGGCCTCTCTCACCAAGCCCCTGGCCACCACGATGGCCCTCATGCTTTTAGAGGCCCGGGGACGTCTCAGCCTGGAGACCCCGCTGGGTGAAGTCCTGCCAGTCCCCTGGCTCGCTCCCGACAAACGCCCGCTCTCTCTGAAAAGCCTTTTGGCCCACCGGGCCGGCCTGCCGGCCTGGCGCCCCTTTTACGAGACTGTGCTGACGGCCCCTGAAGCTGAGCGTTCCCGGCTTTTGGCCCGCCTGGCGGCAGCAGAGCCCCTGAAATATGCACCTAAGACCGCCACCCTGTATAGTGACCTGGGTTTTATGCTTTTGGAGGCCGTGGTGGAGGAGGTGAGCGGCCAGGACCTGGACGCCTTTTGCCGCGGTGAATTGTATGAACCGCTGGGGCTTGACTTTTTAGGCTTTCGTCCAGTGAGGCGGTTAGACCGGGACAGATTCACCTGGGCCGCCACAGAGGAGACCTCCACTCCCGGCATTCCCGCCATGGGCGAGGTCCATGACGACAACGCCCGGGCGGCGGGAGGGGTGGCCGGACACGCCGGGCTTTTCGGGACGGGGCCCGAGGTCTTTGCCCTGACTGCCTGGCTCTACCGGGCTTATCACGGTCAAAGTGAGGGTCTGGGGATCCCTCCGGAGATCGTGCGCCAGTTCCTGACCCCGGTGGCGAAGGCCTGCCGCACCCCGGGGTTCGATGTGCCCACCCCGGGGCAAAGCTCTGCCGGGCGCTATTTTTCTCCGGGGAGCGTGGGCCATACCGGCTTCACCGGCACTTCCTTCTGGCTTGACCTGGAGCGCGGCCAGATGGTAGTCTTGCTCACCAACCGGGTGCATCTGAGCCGGGACAACGACAAGATCAAGGCCTTCCGCCCCCGGTTCCACGAGGCTGCGTCCCGGGCTTTGGGGATCCAGGCAGAAGGGGATATGTAATAGGTACTTTGGGAGCGGGGGCCAGGGGTCGGCGGAACCCTTGCCCCCTCACCCAAACCCTCACCCCCAACCCCTTGACGCTTTTTGCCGGAATGTCTGGCTGTTGGCCCGCCTTTCCGGCCCCTTTTACGGGTTGGGAGGGGGTTTAAGGAGAGGACAAGTACCAGCAGCACGGGCGTCTCGCTTTTGGCAGTCCCCGGCCCTCCTCTTGGAATGAAAAGAACTCATCTCAATATAATAATTACAAATAAAAACCTCCGTTACTATGACTGCCAAACCTTCTCTGCACATTCACCTTCTGGGCATTTGCGGCACAGGCATGGCCGCGCTGGCCGGCATCCTAAAGGAATTGGGCCACCGGGTCACGGGCTCCGACGAACATGTCTACCCGCCCATGAGCACTTTTCTCGTGAGTCTGGGTATTCCCATCCACAACGGCTACCAAGCCGAAAACCTGGAGCCCCGCCCCGATTTGGTGGTGGTGGGGAACGTCATCCGCCGGGAGAATCCCGAGGCCCAGGCTGTGGAAGAACTCGGCCTGCCGCGGCTTTCCCTCCCCGAAGCTTTGAACCGCTTCCTGGTGGGGGAGCGCGGCAGCCTGGTGGTGGCCGGCACCCACGGCAAGACCACCACTACGGCCCTCCTGGCCTGGCTGCTTTTCGCCACCGGCCGGGACCCCGGCTTTATGGTGGGGGGCTTGGCCAAAAACTTTGCTTCGAACTACCGGGTGGGTCAGGGCCCCTACGTGGTGCTGGAAGGGGACGAATACGACACCGCCTATTTTGACAAGACCCCGAAATTTATTCATTTTCAGCCCCAGGTGGCCATTCTTACCTCGGTGGAGTTCGACCACGGGGATATCTACCAGGATCTCAGCCAGGTGGTAGCGGCCTTTCACACCTTCCTCAACCAAATGCCTGCCACGTCCCGGGTGCTGGCTTGGGGGGATGCGCCCCTGGTGCGCCAGGTTTGCCAACAGTCGGCCTGCCCGGTGAGTTTTTACGGCCTTGAAGACGGCGCCGCCTGGCGGGCCGCGGACATCGCCCCGGGAACGGGGGGCATGCACTTCACGGTCTATCGTGAGGGCCGGGAGTGGGGCAGGTTTTACTCGCCGCTTTTGGGCAGCCACAACGTCCTCAACACGCTTGCGGCCCTGGCGGCCCTGGCCGAGGTAGGCGCGGACCCCGAGGAGTTGGCGCGGGCCCTGCAGACCTTTCAGGGGGTCAAACGCCGCCTGGAGACCGTAGGGGAATACCGGGGTATTACAGTGCTGGATGACTTCGCCCACCACCCCACCGCAGTGGCCGCCACCCTCTCGGCAGTGCGCCAGGGTTACCCGGGGCGCCGCCTGGTGGCCGTCTTTGAGCCCCGCACCAATACCTCCCGCCGGGCCATCTTCCAGGAACCCTACGCCCAGGCCTTTGACGATGCCGACCTGATTGTCGTGCGGGAACCCCCCGACCTCTGGAAAGTCCCCGAGGGGGAACGCTTTTCCTCGGCCCAACTGGCCGCCGACCTTACTACCCGGAGCAAACGGGCCTTTGCCTTC
>Ga0207862_1000719_pt1 | contig 10143 bp, 10 predicted proteins | sample LuqExpMetageno81_FD_187838 | JGI IMG/M metagenome (GOLD analysis project Ga0207862, IMG submission 187838) | Tropical forest soil microbial communities from Luquillo Experimental Forest, Puerto Rico - Sample 81 (SPAdes) | ecosystem: Environmental > Terrestrial > Soil > Tropical forest ... | reverse complement strand
CCAGATCTCGTTCGGCCGGCCGGCATTGGTCACCAGCGTGTCGACCATCTTGGCCTTCTCGGCTTCGTAGTTGAGCCCCATCTCGGCATAGGCGCGCTTGATGTAGTCCTCGGTGATCCAGCTGTCGAAGTCGAGCGCGGATGCAAGCTTCTCCTGCACAAGGACATTGTGGTCGAACTTGAGCGTGTCGACCCATTGCTTCTTGATCGTGGGATCCTGCGTGAGATGGCCGCCCTTGGAGAAATAGAGGTAGAGCACTTCTTTTTCGACGCCGGTCCACTTCTCCATCATCTCGGTCGCCCGCATCGGGTCCTCGTCGATCCATCTGCCGGCGTCGTAGACCGCCTTGATGAAGGCGACGACGATCTCCGGATATTTCTCGGCGAAGTCCTGGCGCACGACCGCGCCGTGCAGATAGGGAATCCCGGTCTCGCTGCCGTCATAAATCTTGCGGCCGGTGCCGCGGAACTCCATGATCTCCGACCATGGGCAGAAGTCCGAGTGCGCGTCGATCTTGCTGGTTGCGATGTTGGCAGCACCGACTGCGGGCGCCTGGTTCTTCAGCTCGATGCTGGAGAGCGGCATCTTCTTGTCCTGCAGCGCCTTGACCAGCATGCCCCAGGAAGCGCTGCCGACCGGCGTCGAGATCGATTTGCCTTTGAGATCCTCGAGCTTGTAGAAGCTGGAGCTGACCGGAACGACGATGGCGTTGCCGGCGCCTTTGAGGTTGTAGCCGGTGCCCGTGACATAGAGCGTGCGCAGGCTCTTGGTCTCCTGAAACTTCGAGCCGTTGACGACCAGCGGATAGTCGCCCATGACGCCGAAATTGAGCTTGCCGGCGAGCATCTGATTGGTGATCGGTCCGCCCGAGGCATAGTCGGCCCAGGTGATGTTGTAGGTGACGCCGGCGTACTTGCCGTCGTGCGGCAGGTGCTTTTCAAGGAGCTTGAGCTCCTTGATCACGATCCCGCCGGTATAGGTGTCGGTGCACATGCTCTGGTGCCCGATGGCGACGTCGATGGTCTGCGCCGGAGCGCTCAACGGGACGAGCCACAGCGCCGTCGCCGCGAGAAGAACGTATCCGAGGCCCAAAGCCTGCGTGCGATGCGCGAGCGCCGTTGCAAAGCTCGATTGTCCCATGGCTCTGTCTCTTCCTTTTCTCCGGCACGATGTGCCCGTCTCAGTTTTTCTGCGGATTATTGGCCCATGGTTCGCTGCACGGCAAAACCGGCAGTGTGACCACGGTTATTAGTTGCCCAAAATCATTCGCTGCCCATATTTTCGGCAGTTTTCAGTTGATCTCGCTTATTCATGAGGCAGGGTTGTGCCCCCGCCGCGTATCTCCAGGAGAGCATCGGGACGGCGCACGAGGATCTGCGATTTGCGGCACACCACGATGCCCTGCTCTTGCAGGCGCCTGAGGCTGATGGTCACCCATTGCCGGGTCGCACCGACCATGTGAGCGAGGTCGGCGTGCGTAAATGCGGCGCCGACGAGGACGCCATCGGGCTCCCTGATCCCATATGCATCAACCAGATGCAGCAGCAGGTGCGCCAACCGCTCGGTCACCGACCGCGTGCCGAGCATCTGCACCAGCGCGGAATAGCATTTACCCTTGAACGCAAGGCCTTCGATCAGGCCAATCCCAAGCGCCGGAATCCGCATCACCAGGTTGCGCAGGGCCTTGCCCGGAAGCTGCACGACACTGCTGCTGCTGGTGGCAATGCCCGACCAGAGGTGAACGCCCGTCCCGAAGATATCCGGCCCGCCGACGAAGTTTCCGGGATACCAGTAGGCCAGCGTGATCTCGCGTCCCGAGGGCGCATTGTAGAACACGCGAATCCGGCCGCTCTCGATGAGGTAGATGCCCTCGTGCGGCGTGTCCTGGGAAAAGAGCGTCTGCCCGCGATCGAGCACGCGTCGCCGGCCGTGGCTGAGCACGAGCTCGCGCTCGCGCAGGGACAGTGCCTGAAACAGCGGTGGCGGACCGGCGAGCAGTGTTCTGCTCTCGCTCAGCAGCAGGGCGTGGCGGCTCCCGGTCTGCGAAGGCGGCGCGCGCGCAAGGCGAGCATCCCGCTCCGTGGCAGCAGCACAAACCTGCATGCGCTCCTCCGCTCTCGCCATGCCGGCATGCAAGCCGCGCGCCAAGCAGGGCCGTGACGGGCGGCGGGTCCGGACAGAATTTCCTTTGGACTTGAGCAGGTTGTGGATTCCGGGCGATCCAGCATGGGAGGACCGGCAGGGCCCCCCTGTCTGCAGATGATCGGTTAGCCGATGGTCGATTTTGCCAGCTGGGAAAGGACCCGGTGCAAGGGTGCCGGAATAATTTGACGCAGGTAACAGATTAAAGGGACCTCCAGCGTAAGTTGTAGTAGTCTTCGCAAATCCCTGATTCCATGGTCCCCCCTGACCGGACAGGGCTAGTCCGGTGTGCCGATCTTTCCCCTCCCCCACACCCCCAAGGTCGGCACACCGGCATTTTTGTCCGGTGCCGTGCATCCCGTCAGAGAGACAAATTGCCCCAGCGACGGCTGCGTGGAAGGGGAGCACAGTGCAGGCTGATCACCGCAGCGACCTCCGCTTGGTAGGGCGGTGATCAGGCCCCGGTCGGGGTGGGGCGACACATGCCATATACCCGGCCGGGGTTCTATTTTTCAGGGAAACCGTAGGCTGGGTCGAGCATCGAAACCCGGGGCAGCATTGCCGCTTGGCGCCATCCCGGATTTCGCCACTGCTCAATCCGGGCTGCGCAATCGCCGGTTACCCCAGGCCCGCAACTGCGCTCGTCAGTAGACCGGCCCAAGGCGCTTTATCGGCAGATATGGATTGGCGGTCACGGCGTATCCGGGTTCCCGCGAAGCACCAGCCGTCGCATTCCTGTCGAGTTGCCACAGCATGAGCGCGAGAAAGCCCGTCACCGCCAATGTGATCGCAATCCTGATCAGTCTTGCCATGAAGCCTCCATCTCCTCGGGAACACGAGTCTCCCGACCATCGTGAGGAGGAGGCTAGCAGCTGGGCACAGACAGCCTGAGTGAAGCGCGACACACAATGATGGCAACTGTGATCCAGGTCACATTATCGCAGACACGAGCCGTGCATCCTTCCCAAATCCAGACAGGGGGAATGCACATGCTTGGATTTGACTTGCTGTTCAGAAAGGACGCGGTGGCGCACGCTGCCCTCGTCATTGGCATCTGGTTTTTCGCGATCCTGCTGATCCTTTGAGGCTCCCCGCGCTGCGCGCCATCGCGGTCGACGGAAGCAGCCTACTGCGGCCCCTCGAGCAAAAGGCCGATCGGGTTTGGGCTCAACGTCAGAACAAGCCTCTTGATCTGACTCCCGACTTCGACTGCGCCGACCCCGCGCTTGATTTGCGCGTTTCCTCCGGCATTGCAGTTGGATATCGGGTTATCATACGGTTGCGTCCCCATTTCCGCTGCGGGGACCAGCCGATGCCTGAACTGAGCGCGCAAACGCGCGACAAGCTCAAGAAGGTGGCTACGCCGACCCTGATGACCGCGTTGTACAGGCGGGGCTTGCGCAATCAGTGGATTCAGGACGTCCACCTCATCAACCCGGCGGCAACGCCCATGGTGGGAATCGCCTTCACCCTGCGCTACATGCCGGCGCGAGAGGACCTCAACAAGCTCGAAGTGTTTCGCGATCGCAATCATCCGCAAAGGGCGGCCGTCGAGCAGTGCCCGCCGGGCGCCGTGCTCGTGATCGACAGCCGCAAGGACCCGCGCGCCGCTTCCGCCGGCTCCATCCTGATAACCCGGCTCATGGTCCGCGGCTGCGCCGGAGTTGTCACCGACGGCGGCTTTCGGGACACGCCGGAGCTTCGAAATCTCGCCTTCCCCGCCTACCACAACCGTCCCGCGGCTCCGACCAACCTCACGCTGCATCAGGCGATCGAGATCAATGGGCCGATCGGCTGCGGCGATGCGCCGGTCTTTCCCGGCGATGTGATGGTCGGCGACGGGGAGGGAGTCGTGGTCATTCCCGCCCACCTTGCCGACGAGATCGCGGACGAGACTACGGAGATGACCGCGTTCGAGGATTTCGTCACCGAGGAGGTGCTCAAGGGCCGCTCCATTCTCGGCCTTTATCCCGCAACGGAGGAGCAGACGCGCAGGGACTTCGAGGCTTGGCGCAAGGCGAACAGCCGGTAAGCGGCTGCTGACCGCCCGCGCGGCAACGCGAGTCTCGATTGAGCAGTGCCGACGCTCGAGCGCCGAATGAGGGCCGCGCCCAGCCGATCAGGAGCACACAGAACATGCCGCGCAAGACCCTCCGTGAGCTACGAAGCCAGCGCACGTTCGGCGCCAGCGACCTGCGCTCCTTCGGCCATCGCTCGCGCGCTCTGCAGATGGGCTATGCGCGCGAGGATTTCCTCAACAAGCCGGTGGTCGCCATCATCAATACATGGAGCGATCTGGCGCAATGCCACGGCCATTTCCCCGATCGGGTCGAGGACATCAAGCGCGGCATCTGGCAGGCGGGCGGCTTTCCGGTCGAGCTGCCGGCCATGTCGCTGTCGGAGCAGTTCGTCAAGCCGACCAGCATGCTCTACCGCAACTTCCTCGCCATGGAGACGGAGGAACTGTTGCGCCAGCACCCGGTCGACGGTGCGGTGCTGATGGGCGGCTGCGACAAGACCACTCCCGGGACCATCATGGGCGCCATCTCGATGAACCTGCCGGTGATCTTCATGCCGGCAGGGCCGATGATGCGCGGTCACTTCGGCGGCAGGATTCTCGGCTCCGGCTCCGACGTGTGGAAATACTGGGCCGAGAAGGAAGCCGGCAACATCACCGAGCAGCAGTGGAACGACATGGAGGCGGGTATTGCGCGCTCCGCCGGCACCTGCATGACCATGGGCACCGCCTCGACCATGACCGCCATTGCCGAGGCGCTCGGGCTCACGCTGCCGGGCGCGGCCTCGATCCCGGCGGCCGATTCCGCGCATCCGCGCATGGCCTCGGCCTGCGGTCGGCGCATTGTCGAGATGATCTGGGAGGACCTCAAGCCGCGCGATCTGCTCACCCGCAAGTCGGTCGAGAACGCGCTCATCGTGCACAGCGCGCTTGCGGGCTCCACCAATGCCATGGTCCATCTCGTAGCCATGGCGCGGCGGGCCAGCGTGCCGATCAGCCTCAAGGATTTCGACGAGGTCGCAAGCCGCGTGCCGGTCATCGTCAATCTGCGTCCGTCCGGCAAGTGGCTGATGGAGGAGTTTCATATTGCCGGCGGAACGCGGGCGCTCTTCTCGCGGCTCAAGCCGATGCTGCATCTCGATGCGCGCACGGTGGCCGGCACCATGGCGGACGCCGTCGGCGATGCGCAGGTCTATGACGACGACGTCATCCGCCCGCTCAACAATCCGATTGCCGCCTCCGGCGGCACCGCGATCCTGTACGGCAATCTCGCTCCCGACGGATGCGTGATGAAGCCGCCGGCCGCGGATCCCCGGCTGCTCAGGCACACGGGACCGGCGCTTGTATTCGACAGCTACGACGAGATGAACAAGGCGGTCAACGATCCCGACCTCGCGGTGACCGCAGATCACGTGATGGTGCTGCGCAATGCAGGCCCGATCGGCGGTCCCGGCATGCCGGAATGGGGCATGCTGCCAATTCCGAAAAAGCTGCTGCGGCAGGGCGTGCGCGACATGCTGCGCATTTCCGATGCGCGCATGAGCGGAACGAGCTATGGCGCCTGCATCCTGCATGTGGCGCCGGAAGCGGCGATCGGCGGTCCGCTGGCGGCCGTGCGCACCGGCGATCGCATCAGCGTCGATGTGTCGAGGCGCGCCATCGAGGTCGGGCTCAGCGACGCGGAAATCACCGAGCGCATCAAGGCCTACAAGCCTCCGCCGCGAAATTATCCGCGCGGCTATTACCGGCTGTTTGCACAGCACACCCGGCAGGCGAACGAGGGGTGCGACTTCGATTTTCTGGAAGGCGCCGAGGGCATTCCCGAGCCGGAAATCCACTGACGCGTAACACCGGAGCAGTCCATGGCACTCAGCGGAGCAGAAAAGCAGCGCCGGTATCGCAAGCGCCATTTTGGCGTCGGCGGCACCAGAGAGCGGCTCAATTTCGAGTTTGGCATTGCGGCAGCCTCGGCGTTGCGCCGGCTGGCGGGCTATTACGATCGCAGCATGACCCAGATTATCGAGATGCTGGTGCAGGGAGGCGAGCGCAGGCTGCTGGGCACGCTTTCACCGTACCGCAGAAGGGCATATCTCGGCGTCGAGCCGCGGCGAGGCCAGCCCCGGCGCCGCGCCGGCAAGGCGCGCACGAAACGGCGCGCAAGAACCGCGCCGGTCGCGCGCCGCGGGCGCACTTAGTACGATAATTGAGACGCCCCATGCCGGCGTGCGCCGGCCACGCTCAGGTGCGCGGCCCGTAGTACCATTCGCGAAGCTTCGTGTAGGTAATAGGCTCGTATAGCGGGGGTCGTTGCGGACCCTGGCAGGTAGGCAATACCTCGATGACCGCGTCTCCGCTCGGGCCAAAGAACACCGGTACCGAGTAGCGCTCGACGCCGGAGGTATTGATCACGCGATGCTTGGTCGAAAGGTATTCGTCGTTGGTCCAGCGAACAATCAGATTGCCGGTATTCACCAGCAGCGTGCCGGGCACGACATCCACCGCACGCCAGCGCCCTGACGGCATCCGGACCGCGAGCCCGCGAACACCCTGCTGAGCCAGAAACGTCATCATGGCGTTGTCGGTGTGCGGCGCGATCCCATACTGGCGCTCGCCGACGATCTGCTGCGGCGGATAGTGCAGGAGGCTCATGGTCAGATGCGGCGTCGCGAAGAACCGGTCGAAATAGTCCGAGGGCAGCGCGAGCGATGCAGCCCAGAGCGGAAGGAACCTTCGTCCCAGCTGCTCGATGCTGCCGTGGTATGCGAGCAGCGTCTCCTTGAAGCCCGGCAAGTTCTCCGGCCAGATATTCACGCGCGCGCGACGCTCATCCTCCGACATGCTGAGCCCGCCGGAGCCGCCCTCGCGATTGATGGAGAACTTGGCGACGAGATTTGGCTTGGCGTTCGAGATAATGTTGATATTGCGATGCTGATAATCATCTTCGGAACAGGGTTGATAGCCTGATTTGAAGCCGCCGGTTTCGAAGAAGGGAATCTTCTTCTTGGTCTCGATCGGCAAGGCATGAAAACGCCGCGATTGCTCGAAAACGCGATCAATGAGCTCCTGCGGGATGCCATGGCCCCTCAGGTAGAAGAATCCGACCGTCCTGCTGATCTCCCGCAACCGCGCAGCGACTGCCTCGCAGCCGCCCGGTCGGCCGCTCAGATATGGCGAGATGTCGAGCGTGGGAATTTCTTCGTCCGAGTCCGGATGATCCATCAGGTAGATGGATTCCTCATCGTCGCGAATGTCGCCCCGCACATCATGCGGTCCAGTATCGTGTGATTTGAGCTGTTCCACCGGTCACGCTCCAGGAATCGGCCGTCCCGCGACAATTGCCGGCGCATGCGCCCGCGGCAAAATCGTCGTTACTCCATTACCATGATAAGGCGGACGCAGCAATTGCGCTCATCAACGTTCCTCATTTGCCCGTGGTTATGCGCATAAAAAATAATCGCTGCGGTAACTGATTAAAGAACCTGATTTGATTCGTTGGTGTAACTGATATGGAAAATCTGATTGTGCAAGAGTCGCTCCCGACAGGACAGGATCTAAGTCCCGCACTGACCGACGTATCGCGCGCGCGTTTGTCCTTTGTAATCGCGTAGCCCGCGACGACCGCGCACCCTTGCGCGGCAGGGGGGCGCGCCGGAGCAAAAAGCATGGCCGACTGGGTGGAGCACGCGGGCATCGTGTCCCTTGCATTCGTGGCCGCAATAGTCGGCGGGCTTGGCATGGTCAATGCGATTGCCGCGCCGGAACCGGAAAAGGCGCAGCAGCCGCAGATGGCGACGATCTGTGATCGGTTGCGCATAAGGATTGACGACGCGGAATACAAAATACAGGCATTTCGGGAGGCGCAATCGCAGGTCCTGGAGACTCAGCTCGACCCGCGCTTTGATGACATGGCGCGAGAATGGCAAACCGAGCTGGCCGGCATGATTGCCGATTACGGCGAGCGCTGCATTCCGCGTTGATCATCCGGCTGAGCGCGTAAGCAGCATCTCCACATTTGTTGACGCTTGCAGCTTGCGCTCCTCAGCAATCCAGGCGCGCCACAAATCTGCTTCATCCGACATGAAGCCGCAATTGTATCGCTGTGCCCCGAACCGGTCTTCGCCGAACAGGCGCATGAGCCGCGGGTTGCCCGCTTTGCGTATCCCATTTGCAATTGCCTTGAGGCCGGGCGTACCCGGATCCATGGCCGGCCGCATGCAGGTGAGGCTGTAGACGATGCTGAGATAAATCCTGTCCCTCCTGGACTTGTTTCGAGATCGCGAGTGGACCAGATTGTTGTGTATCAGCACGCCATCGCCGGCTCCGGCATGGATCATCTGCTCGCGGGCGTGCGGCAGCTGGAGTTCCCAATCGGTCATCAGAAGCGGACAGCGATGCGAGCCCGGGATGACACGCAATGGGCCTGCGTCGTCGGTCAGGTCCTGGAGATAGACCAGCAGGTTGAGCGACATCGGCTTTTGAAAGTCCTGCCCGGCGGGAACCGAGCCGTAGGGGTCGCGGTGCCAGCAGATATCGGCTGGGCAATCGACCGCGATCCCCATCAGCAAGACATTGTCCAGCTGCACGAACGGTCCGACGATCTGCTCCAGCGTGTCGAGGACCGGCGCCGAGGTCACCAGGGGAAGAATAATCTCCGGGTGGGTTTCAAGCAGGTCAGCGCCCATGACGTACATTGCGCCGCTTACGCGCTTGCCCCGCGCGGCCGACCGCAGCGACGATATGCATGCGGCACTCAACAGCGAGGGGAATACCGCATAGCCCAGCTCGACAATCTGCTTTGCATGAACGTCGGGAGTGGTCATGTCGATGGATCGCAGGGTTCGAACGGCTCGGTCGCCTGTGGACCGGTCAGCAAGACGGCATTGCGGACCCCAGCGGGGTACCGGTTCGCAGCTTGACCGGGGTACTTTCATTCCGCTCCTATGATATAAGCAGTTCCTCAACCGACACAGGGCGCAATGCCATGAACGATCATCCCGCGGAGCTCGACCGGACGCACGCAGACGTTCCGGATGAAGAGATTCTGTATGCAGAAATCCCGGACGCAGAGCTCGAGATTGCAGCCATGGGGGGGCGACCGGGCGTTGATACAGGCAACGGCAAGCCGACAAGCACGCCTCAATGCTGCTCCTATGGGAAGTGTTGATTGACGGCACCGGTTGCCCGGACTCCGCCGCGATCACTGGATGCCTCCACCCTCCGGGCAGCCCATTCTCATCGCCGGCGGTGGACCGGTCGGCGTCATCGCTGCGCTTGCGCTCGCCCGCCAGGGTCTCCCTGTCCGGGTGTTCGAGGCCGAGAGCAAGGTCAACGACGCGCCGCGGGCGGCAACCACGCATGCGGCGACGCTGGAGATGCTGGAGGAGCTCGGCCTCACCGATGAGGTCATTCGCCGCGGGCTGGTCGAGCCGCTGTTTCGCATCTGGGACCGATCGACCGGCCGCCTGGTGGCCGAGTTCGATTTCGGCAAGCTGAGAAACGACACGCGCTATCCATTCGCCGTTCAATGCGAGCAGCACAAGCTCGCGAATCTGGCGATTGAGAGGCTGCGCGCCTTCCCGAACGCCACGCTCGAATTCTCCACGCGGGTGACCGCGCTTTCACAGACGAGCGGCGGCGTCGAAATCACCGTTGCGACGCCAGCCGGCACGCGCACGGTGAAAGGCTGCTATCTGATCGGTGCCGACGGCGGCCGCTCGACCGTGCGCAAGTCGCTCGGCATCAGGTTCGAAGGCTACACTCATCCTGAGCGCTTCCTCATCCTGACCACGCCTTTCGACATTGGTGCCAGGTTTCCCGGATGCACCCGCAATTACCTGTCCGATCCCGAGGACTGGTGCGCCCTGTTCAAGGTTTCGGGCGACGACGGCACGGGGCTGTGGCGGGTGCTGTCATCGACCCGGCTCGATCAGAGCGAGGCCGAGCTGTTCGACAGCAAAAAGAGGATGACCAGCGGCACCTACCTG
>Ga0207862_1000718_pt1 | contig 10150 bp, 10 predicted proteins | sample LuqExpMetageno81_FD_187838 | JGI IMG/M metagenome (GOLD analysis project Ga0207862, IMG submission 187838) | Tropical forest soil microbial communities from Luquillo Experimental Forest, Puerto Rico - Sample 81 (SPAdes) | ecosystem: Environmental > Terrestrial > Soil > Tropical forest ... | reverse complement strand
CAGGAAAGCCCAAATGGCGCCAGATGAGATGACACCTCCCTCCCCGAGACTTGCACTTTACACCCCGAGGACGCCGTTGAGCTCGGCGATCGTCGCCTTTTCCTTGTCGCTCACCTGAACGCCGCCGAAGCCGAGGAAACCGCCCTCCGACCCCGCCTCCGCGACGTTCTGCGCAATATGCGACAGCCAATGCTTGAAGGCTATCGCGTCGGTCGGCGCCTTGCCGTCGACGAGCGACACGACGCGCTTCAACTCGTCGAGCGCGCGGCTTTTCATTTCCTCGCGCTTCGCGCCTTTGAGGAGCGCGAGCATGCGGTCGTGCGCGCTTGCGCGACCCTCCTGTCGATTGGCAGTTCAAGGTGGGACTCCGCCCGGTTCAGGGGATTTTGGTCACTCCATGTGAGATTCCGGAACTCGCAGTCTCGATTGAAAGGGCAAGGCCGTGCTTGCGATTCTTTGGACGAAAATGAAATTGCGGTCGAAAAAGCCGCGGTCGATCGACCGGTCGACGAATTCCATTTTGAGTGCCAAATACGCGTGCGCCAGTCTCAATTGAACTGCCCGAATGGGCATTTCAGTCTCAGCCAAGCCCTTGAATTTGAACGACGGGCGAGTCCCACCTTGAACTGCCAATCGACAACTGTGGCGTCGGGGATCACCTGGCTCCAAACGAGGAAATCGGGGTGGGCGCGCTCCGCCATCGTCTTGGCGACCGGAACCGAGAGCGCGAGGGCGGATAAAGCCGCAAAGCCTCCGCCGCCTTTCACGAAGGGCGTGCGGACGCCGGGAGATAGAAAGATGTCCGACATTGCGCTTCATTGCCCGAGTCGCAACGGCCTTCACTTATCGTCGACGGGCGAGCCGGCAAGTTGCGCAATATTGTCGCCAGGTCACCCAGGATCGACATGGTCACGGTCGGTCGATGCTGTGTTCAAAGGGCCACGACTTGGACGCTCTCGCCAACGACCTGGCCGCCAGGGTTCGCGCCGCGGCTTTCCCGGCTCTTAGCCCGAGCCATAATTTTGCAAACGCAGAATTGTTCCCACCCCTCGACGATCTAGCTGTTCACGAGGGGCCAGCCCATGACCGTCGATGGCTTGAAGATGTCTCTCAGCAGATACGGACCAAGCGAAACGATGGAGCGGATTCTTGCCGCCATCGCGAAGCTTGGAATGGCGGTGCTCGCGCGGATTGATCTCTCGGCAGCGGCGGCAAAGGTCGGCATAGAGCTGCGATCGACCGAGGTGGTTCTGTTCGGCAATCCCAAGACCGGCACGCCGCTGATGCAAGATGCGCAGACCATGGGCATCGATCTGCCGCTCAAGATTCTGGTATGGCGGTATGAGCAGGACAGGACCTGGGTCGCCTACAACGACCCGTTTTGGCTTGCCGGACGGCATGCGGTCGCCGAAGGGTCGGTTGCGGCCAATGGCGATTGTCGATTGCGACACCTTTGGAAGATAGCTGCTGGACTTTTCAATGACAGGCGAGTCCCAACGGGGTTCTTATTCCCGCACGCAAATTCACAGATAGCGATCGAGACCGCTGAGGGGCCGTAATGCTGAGTCCGACGACGCACGACAAACGCCACTCGCCATTATTCCAAGTGCGCAGCAATCCTATCGCTTCGTAGAGGCTTGTGACGCCATAGCAGCATGATCTCCGCGAGAATTGAGACGGCGATCTCGGCGGGACTCGTGGCGCCGATGTCGAGTCCAATAGGAGCATGAATTCTTTTCAGGGCATCCTGATCGAGACCCGATTTGGCCAAGCGGTCCAATCGCCTTGCATGTGTCCTGGCCGATCCAAGCGCGCCGACATAACCGCAGCCGGTGCGAAGGGCCATTGTAAGCGCTACGTCGTCGATTTTCGGGTCATGAGTAAGGCAAGCGACCGCCGTGTAGCGGTCGAGGCCTATGTTTGCGAGGACGAGGTCAGGCCATTCAGCATAGAGGCGCACATTCGGAAAACGCTCGGCGGTCGCGAATGCTGAGCGAGGGTCAATGACGATCGACTCGAAGCCTGCGGGCCTCGCCATCGTCGTCAGCGCCTGCGCAACATGAACCGCGCCGATCACGACGAGTCGAGGCGGCGGCCTGATGACGCTCAAGAAATAGGACCTTCCGTCCAGCGCGATGACGCCGTCTTGTCCGTCCTGTAGCCTTTCGACGCCAAGTCGCGCCACCTCGTCTTTCTCCGCGTCGCCGCCGACAACCAACCTTTGCTCGTTGTTTTCTAAGTCGGTGACCAGCATCATGATGCGACGCGCGGCGCGTTCACGATTGAGCGCGCTGAGTATCTCGAGACGCATCCAGAGTTCTCGCTTTTGAAGGCGCCGTTCCGTGGGAATTGCGCGCCGACGGTCCTTGAGATGGCCCCATCGCTGAGATCGAAGCGAAGCCATCCGTGAGCGGGATGGCGCGATCTTGATGGCTTCGTCGCTTCGCTTCTTTGAGTGACAGAGACCCGTTCACCCGTCGATCGGCTCGATATAGACTTTGATGTGGCCGCCGCAAGCGAGGCTGCCCCGCCAGGCGACTTCTTCGGCCACTCCAAAGTCGAGCAACCTGGCGACCCCGGTTTCGATGACCTCCAGACTTTCGACGACGATATCGCCTTCGAGGCATCCGCCGGAGGCCGAGCCGGCGAAATTGCCCTCGCCGTCGACCACCAGGCGGGCGCCGGCGAGACGTGGCGCCGATCCGGTCGTCTCAACGACGGTGGCGAGAGCCACCTTTCGGCCGGCCCGTTTCCACTGTTCGGCTGTGACCAACACGTCGGCGTCGGTGATCGACATTGTGCTTTTCCATAATTCTCGAGCGGCGACGCTGGCGGTAGCCTAGGGAGCCCCCGAATGTTGTACGCCGAGACGCGCCTTCCTCACCATGAACTCGCATAGCTCCGGCGAGACAGCGCGTTGAGATCCCGCCGCGTGTCAACGTCGATTAGAATGCCAGTGTGGCCGGTGGGGACTTCTGCGACTCTCATGTCGGCTCCCTTCAGAAGGCGCCTGGCGCCTTCGTCGCCGGAAAGCGACGCGACCCGTTCAAAAAGGCTGCTTGCGATAAGCACAGGATTTCCGCGCCGCCCATCGTGGGTAGGGACGACCGCATCCACAAACGATTCCTGGCCATACGCCCCGATCAGAGCATTGATTAGCGAAGACGTGATCCCGGGCATGTCGGCAAGGCAAATCACGGCGCCGTCGACGTTCGAGGGCAGCGACATCAACCCGCAGCGCAACGAAGATGCGATCCCCGTCTCGTAGTCAGCGTTATGGACGAAGACGACCTGCGCTCTGTGCAGCACGGCTTGGATGTCTTCACGCGCATGGCCGGTCACCACTATGACGGGGGCAGCCAGCGAAGCCGCCGCAGCATCGACCACGTGGCGAATGAGCGGTTTGCCTCGGAGATCCGCGACCAGCTTCGTCGAACCAGGAGCGAAGCGGGATGATGTTCCGCCTGCGAGTATGATCGCCGCGATTTCGACCATTCTTCGCTGTTCCCATTGTCCGCTATTTGCGCAGGCTTAAATAGCGCGAAATGGCGCGGCGTCTCGAAGCCAGTCGTCCAATAATGCGTGCCAGGTCAACGCCGAGCTCGTGAGATTCGTCACCTAGGGCGCGGCGCTCACATTGGAGGCGCCGCTATGGCCTTCACGATCAAGGTCAACAAGAAAACCTATAGCGTCGACGTCGACAACGACACGCCGCTCCTTTGGGTTTTGCGCGACGTGCTCGGAATGACAGGCACAAAGTTTGGCTGCGGAATGGCGCTCTGCGGAGCCTGCACCGTGCATATCGATGGCGTTCCCGTTCGTTCCTGCATCACTTCCATCGACAGCATAGGCGCCTCCGAAATCACGACGATCGAGGCGATCGGCACTACGCCGGCAGGAGCAAGAATTCAAAAGGCCTGGGTCGACCTGGAGGTTCCTCAGTGCGGCTATTGCCAGTCGGGCCAGATCATGTCCGCTGCGGCGCTGCTGGCCGGCAACCCACATCCCACCGACGCCGACATCGACGATGCGATGTCTGGGAACATTTGCCGGTGCGGCACCTATCTCCGCATTCGCGCAGCGATCAAGCTGGCGGCGCAATCCAATGGACCGAGAGGCTGACGATGAAGCCTGAGCGTCTCCTTTTGCTGGCCGGCGACAAAGCCGGATCGCCCGCGCCGAAGGGCTTTTCACGACGTGGATTTCTTCGGGTCGGCGCAGCCGCCGGCGGAGGCCTGATGCTGGGGCTGCGTTTGCCGCTCGCCGGCGGCGAAGCCGAGGCGGCAGAAGCGAGCTTCACGCCCAACGCCTTCATCCGTATCGCGCCCGACGGGGAGGTTGTCCTGACGATGCCCTATGTGGAAATGGGCCAGGGGACCTACACTTCGATTCCCATGCTAATCGCCGAGGAGCTCGAGGTAAAGCTCAGTCAGGTGCGGCTCGAGCATGCGCCTCCCAATGAAAAGCTCTATGCCAATCCGCTGCTCGGCGTGCAGGCCACAGGCAATTCGAACGCGATGCGCGGCGCTTGGAAGCCGCTGCGCGAGGCCGGCGCAACCGCGAGGATCATGCTAATCGCGGCCGCGGCCAAGCGCTGGAGCGGCGATGCGCAATCTTGCAGCGCGCGGGACGGCGAGGTGATTCATGAGCCGACCGGCCAACGCCTATCCTATGGCGCGCTCGCCGCTGACGCCGCCACCATGCCCCTTCCGAAACACGTCACGCTGAAATCGCCGAAGGACTTCAAGCTGATCGGGACGCCGGCGAAGCGGCTCGACACGCCGTCAAAGGTCAACGGAACCGCGACTTATGGCATCGACGCGCGTCCGCCCGGCGTGAAGTTTGCGACCCTGGCGCAATCGCCCGTATTCGGCGGACGGGTGAAAAGCCTCGACGATGCGGCGGCGAAGGCCGTCAACGGCGTGCGCCAGATCGTGCGCCTCGACGACGCCGTAGCGGTCGTGGCCGATCACATGGGCGCTGCGAAGAAAGGCTTGGAAGCGCTGAAGATCGAGTGGGACGAGGGTCCGCATGCCGGACTGACGACCCAAGACATTGCGCACGAGCTCGAGCGGGCGACGCTGGGCGCTGGCGCCGTCGCGCAGAACATCGGCGACGCCGACAAGGTCATGGCGAGCGCCGCCACGAAGGTCGAGGCCGCATACGAGCTTCCCTTCCTCGCCCATGCGACGATGGAGCCGATGAATTGCACGGCGCATTTTCGTCAGGATGAGTGCGAGATCTGGATCGGCAGCCAGGCGATGGCGCGGGTCCAGACGATGGTCGCGAAAGCCGCAGGCTTGCCGCCGGAAAAGGTCATCATCCACAATCATTTGATCGGCGGCGGCTTTGGCCGCCGGCTGGAGGCGGACGGCGCGGTCCGCGCCGTCGAGATCGCCAAGCATGTCGATGGTCCCGTGAAGGTCGTATGGACGCGTGAGGAAGACATTCAGCACGACATGTACCGGCCCTATTGGTTCGACCGCATTTCCGCAGGGCTCGACGAGCAGGGAAAGCCGGTGGCCTGGAGAAATTGCTTCGCCGGCTCTTCCGTGATGGCGCGATGGCTGCCGCCGGGCTTCAAAGTCGGTCTTGATTCCGACACGACGGAAGGCGCAATCGATCTGGTCTACGACCTGTCGAACGTCCGCGTCGAATATGTGCGCGTGGAGCCTCCGGGCGTCCCCACAGCGTTCTGGCGCAGCGTCGGTCCCTCGCACAATGTTTTCGTGACCGAAAGCTTCATCGACGAGCTAGCGGCGGCCGCGAAGCAGGATGCGGTCGCCTATCGGCGCGCGCTTCTCGACAGGTCGCCCCGCGCGAAGGCAGTCCTCGAGCTTGCCGCCGAGAAGGCCGGCTGGGGACAGGCCTTGCCCAAGGGGAGCGGCCGGGGCGTCGCGCTGCAGTTCGTCTTCGGCAGCTATCTTGCGCAGGTGGCCGAGGTCGAAGTCTCGAAGGAGGGCGCCGTCCGCGTTCGGCGCGTGGTCTGCGCGGTCGATTGCGGCGCCGTCGTCAATCCCGACACGGTGGAAGCGCAGATCCAGAGCGGAATCATCTTCGGCGCCACGGCCGCGCTCTACGGCCAGATCACGCTCAAGAACGGGCGCGTCGAGCAGGGCAACTTCGACACTTATCAAATACTGCGCTTGAACGAGACGCCGGCGATTGAGGTTCACGTCATCAATAGCCCGGAGACCCCTGGCGGAATCGGCGAAACAGGCACGTCGGCAATCGTGCCCGCCATCGCCAACGCGATCTTCGCCGCAACCGGCAAACGCCTGCGCAAGATGCCGGTCGACGCGAGCCTACTGAAACGACCGACGTAAGTCGTTTGCTGCAGCTTGGATGCCACGTCAGGCTGGTTCGCGACGCGACGGCGGCTTTCACTGAGGAATGATGCATGCAGCCCTCGAGCCGAACGGTCTGACCTATGCTTACGCCATTCTGAAGACGAGCGAGCTCATCGCAGCGCTGCCTTCGGCTTAGGTCGCCGCTTTTGAAACGCGCCGGCACGAGCCCGGCTTTCGCTTGAGCAACTGCGCCAGCTTCGCCTCGGCCCGCACAGCCGTTGACGCCACGCAATACAGCGCCAGGTGAAATGCTGCAAAAAAGTGACTGACTGAAAGGCATCGCGTGCGCGAGGAGACGGCCATGCGAGTGAATGGACCCGGAGACAGTGTCTCCACAGCGTTGATTGTCCTAGCGACCGCCGCGGCGTGCCTCTCGGGATCCGATTCTGTTGCGACCGCGCAAACCCGTCCTGATGAAAAATCGATCGCGTCAGACGCAAGAGAGTCGATTGCACCGCTTCCCGATCTCGAAACTACGGTCGCCGGCGAGCCCCTGGTCTATTTGAACACGCCAAACCCCGTGGTCTCCTCGTCCATTCTGACTATTCCGCCCGGCGGCGTATCTCATTGGATGACTCATCCGGCGCCAGCCTATTTGTATGTTCTTCAGGGTCAACTCACTGTGGAGTTTCTCGATGGCGAACGTCGCGTCTTTCAGGCGGGCCAAGCCTTTCTTCAAGCGCGTGCGAAATGGCATCGCGGGCGTAATGAAGGCGCCCTTCCTGTCCAATTCCTCGCTGTATTTTTTGGCTCGAAAGGAGTGCCGACCGTTCTGCATCCTCCCGGCGATTTATCGGCAAAGTGAACCACAAGCAGTTTTTCCTTTGAGGTCCCATCGGCGGTGGAGTCGGCCCCCTATGGGGATGATAAACTCACGGCGTTGCATAGCGCTTCTTCCTGATCACATTTTACTAATTGATGAAACGCCGGCGCGTTCCAGACTTGCTCCGCCCCGTGAGTGGCCTCTTAGCGAAAACGCAGGGCGACACCAATACCGGATTGAAGCGCCGAAGGCGCTAGCGCTGAGGAGGACGCAATGGAAAGCGCAACCTTTCGTCGTTGGTTATCTGACCGAGGATGCACTTTCGAAACAGGCAAGCACACCGTTGCGACTGGCTCCGCCCAATCGGTGACGCTGTAGCATCGATCGCACAGGCAATCGAACAATGACCGCTGCTTCATCCGCCCCCCTCTCCGTCGAGGCTTCCGAACCAGAAGAGCCAAGCCGGCCGAAGATTTTGGCGCGGGAGTTGAATTTTTTCTACGGTGCCCAGCATGCGCTGAAGTCGGTGTCGGTGCCGCTCTACGAGAACAAGGTGACCGCCTTCATCGGCCCTTCAGGCTGCGGAAAATCGACGCTGTTGCGCGTGTTCAACCGCATCTATCAGCTTTATCCGGGCCACCGAGCGGAAGGCGAAGTGCTGCTCGACGGCGAGAACATTCTGCACCCCGAGACCGACATCAATTTGCTTCGGACGCGCATTGGCATGGTGTTTCAAAAGCCGGAACCCTTTCCAATGTCGATCCGCGATAACGTCGCCTTTGGCGTGAAGCTTCTCGAGAAGTCCAAGCGGAGCGACATCGACGTCCGGGTCGAGCAGGCGTTGCGAGCCGCCGGATTGTGGGATGAGGTGAAGGATAAGCTCTCCGCGAGCGGCGAGAGCCTTTCTGGCGGGCAGCAGCAACGGCTATGCATCGCTCGCACCATCGCCGCGCGTCCTGAGGTCATTCTTTTAGACGAGCCTTGCTCGGCGCTCGACCCACTCTCCACCGCAAGAATTGAAGAGCTGATGGACAAGCTGTCCATGGATTACACGATCGCAATCGTCACTCACAACATGGAGCAGGCAGTGCGCGTTTCTGATTTTGTGGCATTCATGTATCTAGGCGAGTTACTCGAGTTTGGTGAGACCGAGGTGATCTTCACCACGCCGAAACACAGGCGCACGCAAGACTATATCACGGGCCGTTTCGGGTGAACGCGCAGCGAAAGTCCCTATGGCTACGCTTTTCCTATCGATGCGTAAGGCGGCCGGTCGGGAGGAAGGCAAACAGCGACGCATGTTCCGGACTCAGCGCCGGGATTGCATGTCACCGAAGCTGCGAGCCTACGCGAAACCCCACGAAGGCCTGTGCCTGGGGGAAGCGCGTTTGACTTCCGACAAGAGCCCGGTGCGGGAAAGCCGCACGCCGGGATCTGTGGGGGAGGCGTCGGGAAACCGACGCCTCTACCCGACAATCTTCCCAAAATCCTACGCTTCCGTAATGGCCCCTTCAGCGTCAAGTCCCTCGTATCAACTTCACCAATCTCTGGCGCGCCGCGCGAGCGCGCCCATGAAAGCGCCGTAGCGAGCGCGGCGCCTGAGGTGCGTTTCCGTTGTCTTCGCCGCCGGTCTCTTGCTTCCGTCCGTGGTCGGCATGGAGCCGCCACACCATGCCATCAGAGGAAACAGCGAGCCTATCTAAAGACGCGTGGTCAAACGAAAGTCCGCCACTTGCGTAGGAACGGCTTCACTGGCTCCATCGTCCCGGCGACGGGACTTCGGGCGGAGGCCTTTTCGGGCGCTCCGGATTCTGGTTCCTTCCTTCAGCTGGCCGCGACGGCGCGCTCCGCCTTCGCCCAGCAAAAATCAGTGCCGTCGATCCACATGCGGTGCAAAATCACGCCGATCTTGCGCGCGATGGCGACCTTGGCCCGCTTCAACCCGCGGCGCTTCGCGACTTCCATGCCCCAGCGCTTCAGCGCGGAAAAGCGCGTCACGCGCGAGAGCAGGATGTTCGCAGCCTCGTAGAGGGCCGTGCGAACCATCGTGTCGCCAACACGCGTTATTCCTCCTGTCACGTCGGTTTCGCCCGATTGGTATTTCTTCGGCGTCAATCCGAACAACGGGCCGACTGCTTTTGATTTCGAAATGCGCGCCGGATCATCCACTGCGGTCTTGAACGTGATTGCCACGACAGGACCGACGCCCGGAACGCTCATCAAACGTCTGCAGACCTTGTCGTCGTGGACGATCGCCAGCATGGTCTTGTGCAGTTTGTCGTATTCCGTTTGCAGAGCTGCGCGCGCCACCAGCATCGCTCCGATGACAGTTTCGAGCATCGCCTGACCGGCGGAGAGCTCCCGCGCTCGCTCTTCGAAGTTCCTGCGCGTCACGACGCCCATCTTCAACCCGAACCCGCGCAAAATGCCGCGAATGCTGAGTTCAACGTCGCGCAGCTTCCCGAGCAGTTGCTTGCGCGCCACGAGCAGGGCTCGCACCTCTTGTGATCCCGGCGACTTGCAGTGAACCGGCCGGAACCAGCCCATCCTGATCAGTTGCGCGATGCCGCGCGCGTCCTTGCGGTCGGTCTTGACCGTCATGGCCGACAGCGCCGCCTTGACGTGTCGGGTCTCCAAAAGAACCGCCTCGAAGCCGTCCTGCGCCAGCCCGGCGTAAAGCCACTGCGACAGCGGCCCGGCTTCGAGCCCGATCCGAGCCACCGGAAAGCCCAGCTTCTTGAAGAAGGCGACGAGCGCCTCGGGATCGCTCGCGATTTTTGCTTCCCTCACGATCTTGCCCTTCGCATCCACGATGCAAACGCTCGAGAGTTCCAAAGACACATCGATACCGGCATAATGTTCCACGGCTGTCCTCCGTCCCTGATGCTTGGGGCCGGTGCGCAACCAGGACCCCGTTTCGCCATCATACGAGGGACAGCCACTGCCTTCGCCGGAGGCCCAGGCGGGGCCATTACGGCATCTAAGCGGCTTCGAGGAAGTCAGCGCGCGGGTTCCGTAGGGGCCGGAAGGCGGCTCC
>Ga0207862_1000717_pt1 | contig 10156 bp, 9 predicted proteins | sample LuqExpMetageno81_FD_187838 | JGI IMG/M metagenome (GOLD analysis project Ga0207862, IMG submission 187838) | Tropical forest soil microbial communities from Luquillo Experimental Forest, Puerto Rico - Sample 81 (SPAdes) | ecosystem: Environmental > Terrestrial > Soil > Tropical forest ... | reverse complement strand
AGACAAACATGCAAAGGCGGAGGCCGCTCTGCTGGATAGGCTGATCCCGCATTTGAACAACGGGAAGCCTGCAATCACGCTCAACATCAGCCCTGAGGAACGGCCTTTGTTGCGATCATTCTTTTTGCTCACGGCAAAACCGACAATTTTCGCATGCAACGTCGCGGAATCGGATCTCGCCGAGATCTCAGCCGATGGCACCGGCAGCGCGGCAGCCAAGTACGTCGCATCCGTATCCAGCTACATACGCACGCATCTGGCGACCGAGGCGGTAGTGATCAGCGCGCAAATTGAAAGCGAGCTGGTCGACTTATCACCCGAAGAAGCTTCCGAATATCTTTCGGGTATTGGGGTGAGCGAGAGCGGCGCCGGTGCCTTGATTCGTGCCGTGTATCATCTGCTCGGGCTTCGCACTTACTTTACGACTGGAGAAAAGGAAACGCGTGCCTGGACCATCCACGAGGGCGATAAAGCCCCAGCCGCAGCCGGCGTCATCCACTCAGACTTCGAGCGCGGTTTTATCGCTGCGGAAACCGTTCACTTCAATGAGCTGATTCAACTCGGTTCGTTCGCAAAGAGCCGGGAAGCCGGAAGGCTACGGATCGAGGGCAAAGAGTATGTGGTAAAGGACGGCGACGTCCTGGAATTCAGATTCAACGTGTGAGGATAACGCTCGTTGACGAGCAGGCGCTTCTGAGCCACCTTCCCGACTCACACCGATGACTCGCAGTTTAGCTCTCGTAGCCTTTTTCATCGTAACAAACGCTGTTGCGCAAATTCCCAAAGGGGTTGACATCCGAAAGGTTGACATCCGGAAGAGTCTTGTCCGAATCACCGCGACATCCCAGGAACAGGACTACAAGGTGCCGTGGAATCCAGGATCGATGACTGTTGGAGTCGGCGCCGGCTTCGTTATCGACGGCAATAGAATTCTCACCAACGCCCACGTTGTCAGCAACGCGCGATTCATCGTGGTCGAAAAAGAGGATGATCCGGAGCGGTATCCAGCGGTCGTGCAGTTTGTCGGCCACGACTGCGATTTGGCGGTGCTGCGCGTCATCGATAAGGGCTTCTTTCAAAACACGCGTCCGCTCGGTTTTGGAGGAATTCCGACCATTGAGTCGCCGGTGAGTGTGTACGGGTATCCGATTGGCGGAGAACGGTTATCTGTGACACGCGGGATAATTTCGCGGATCGACTTCCAGACTTATACTCATTCGGCGATCGATTCCCATCTGGCCGTGCAACTCGATGCTGCGATTAACCCGGGAAACTCCGGCGGTCCGGTGATGCAGGATGGGAAAGTGGTGGGAGTAGCATTCCAAGGGTATAGCGGAGAAGTTGCACAAAACGTCGGCTACATGATTCCGACGCCGGTGATTCGAAGGTTCCTCAAAGATATCTCGAGCGGCCACTACGACGGCTATGTCGACCTTTCGATCACTTATTTTAAACTCCTTAATCCGGCTGAGCGGCATGCACTTGGTCTCCCGGACAATGAGCAAGGCGTGATGGTAAGCTCCGTGTCATCTGAGGGATCAAGTGTCGCAACCTTGCAGCAAGGCGATGTTCTGCTGACGATCGATGATCATCCAATCGCCAGCGACGGCTTCGTACAACTCGACGGTGAGCGCGTTGAAATGCCGGAGATTGTCGAAAGGAAGTTCAAAGGCGACACGGTTAAGTTCGGCATCTGGCGAGACAAAACAAAACAGACGGTTGAGGTCGGGTTGAAGGGAAACTGGCCCTACCTTATTCAGGCAAACCATTACGATTCGCCACCCAGGTTTGTGCTGTTCGGCGGGCTTGTCTTCCAGCCTTTGTCGAAAAACTTCATCGATGCCTACCAAGTCGAAGATCTGCGGCTACGCTATTACTATAATTTCTTCGTCACGGACGAGATCTACAAGGATCACCCTGAAGTCATTGTCCTTTCAAACATTCTTCCGGACCCGGTGAACGCTTATTTGTCAGATTTGCGGTTTCAAGTGGTAGACGAAATCAATGACAAAAAGATCCGCACGCTTGAAGACGTAGCGGACGCATTCGCGCAAAAGTCCACTTATTACGTTATTCATTTTATAGGAAGCGTTCGTCCTGCTGTCTTGGAGCGTTCCGCCGTCGAGCAAGCCAGAGATCGAATTTTGGGAAATTACGATGTGCACAAGGAACAGTATGTCGAAGGAGGCAATTTGCGATGAGATCACTCTTAGCCATCGCGCTCGCTTTTGCGCTTCTTCATTCAGTTGTTGCGGCGCCCGGACCGACGCCAAAGGAAGAACCGGTACCTCCTGAGCAAAAGGGATCGGTGGTTCGGGTTAATTCTACGAACCAATCCTATGACTTCCTGCGTCCCTGGAGCAAAGAAGCTCCCTTCAGTCGCCGCGGCATCGGAGTCCTGATCGATGGTGGTAAGATCCTCGTTACCGCTGAACTCGTTGAGAATAGCGACTATATAGAGTTGGAGAGAGCTGATAGCGGAGAGAAGTCAGTAGCTACTGTCCAGGTGATCGATTACGAAGCAAATCTGGCCACACTCAGCTCGCCGGATCCAAAATTTCTTGAAGGCATGCAGCGGCTGCAGACTACGACCGACGTGAAGACCGGCGATGACCTGTCCGTCCTGCAGTTGGAAACCAATGGGACCCCGGTTTCAACGAGAGCCCTGGTTACGAGTGTCGAGGTCGGCAAGTACGCACTTGAAGATTCAGGTTATCTGATGTTTCGAATGAGTTGCCCGCTTCAGTTTCGTGAAAATAGCTTTACGCTGCCCATCGTTAAAGAGCACAGGCTGGCCGCATTCTTGATGCGGTACGATAGTCGATCGCAGACCGTTGACGCCATCTCCAGTCCGGTCATCGAGCATTTTCTTGTAGAAGCCGAACATCAACCCTACAAGGGCTTTCCTCGCGCCGGCATCGGATTCTCCCCTACCCGCGATCCTCAGCTTCGCAAATATATGAAGCTCCAGGATTCCGATGGTGGCGTTTACATCAATCAGGTGGACCGGAACGGGCCCGCCGCAAAAGCCGGTGTTAAACAGGGTGACGTTCTCATCGCTATCGGGGATAAACAGGTCGACCCAGACGGGAATTACCTCCACCCAATCTATGGCAAGCTTTCCATCACTCATCTAACCACAACCGAGGCCTATTGCGGCCAACATGTGACGATGACCGTGATCCGGAACGGAGAGCGCAAACAGCTGAACGTGGAGTTGTTCCGGCGATCCTCCGAGGATTATATCGTCGAGCCGTACACGATTGGAAAACCACCCCGATATTACATCCTGGGGGGTCTCGTGTTTCAGGAATTGACCAGGCAATATCTTCGGGAATGGGGAACGAACTGGCTGAAGGATGCACCGCAGCGATTGGTTTATTACGACCGATTTCAGTCCGATCTCTTTCCCGAAAAGCGAAAAATAGTCTTCTTGACTCAGATCCTGCCGGCGCAAGATACCGTTGGCTACGAACAATTGAGTAACCTGGTCGTGACAAAGGTGAATGGCCGCGAAATTCTGAGCCTCGATGATTTCGCCGCGGCTGTGAAAAATCCGACTGACGGTTACCATAAGATCGAATTTGAAGAGGATCCACATGAGATCTACCTGGACGCAAAGCAGATTGAAGAGGACGCTGCGCAGCTCCAGAAGACCTATTCGCTCCCAGCTCTGCAGCGCCTATAATGCGAGACCGAACACTAGGTGCGATCTTTGATTGGGACGGAGTCATTCTCGACTCTTCTTCGCATCACGAAGAAAGCTGGGAACGCCTTGCAAAGGAGACCGGATTTAACCTGCCGGAGGGTCATTTTAAGAAAGGGTTTGGGATGAAGAATGAATTCATCATTCCAAATCTGCTGAATTGGTCTAGCCGCCCGGAGGAAATTCGAAAATTGTCGCTCCGAAAAGAGGAACTTTACCGCGAAATCCTGGTCGAATGGGGTATTCATCCTCTTCCGGGCGTCGCCGAATGGCTTGCTGAGCTAAGGCAACACGGAATCCGTTGTGCCATCGGGTCTTCGACTCATCGGCTAAACATCGACACGAGCCTGAGCGTGCTTGGTCTCCAAGATTGCTTCGCGGCGATCGTCACCGCCGAGGACGTTTCCCGCGGCAAGCCTGATCCCGAAGTGTTTCTGACTGCCGCGGGGCGCATTGGCATTGATCCAAGTCGTTGCGTAGTCTTCGAAGATGCGCTTGTTGGGATCGAAGCTGCGCATCGCGGTGGAATGAAAGTCGTAGCGGTAGCAACAACGAATCTCGTCGAAACGTTGAAGGCGGCAGATTTAGCAGTGCATCGCCTTGACGAGCTCAGCGTGGATCAAGTAGCCGCCCTGGTAGCCTGCTAACCCGCAAGAATCACGCGAAAGCCTAAGCGATGAGCTCAGCCGGAGAATTCTGCTGCCACAGCCTGCATCGCTCACAAATCTCCAAGGATTTGTGAGCGCTGCCGGCTATTCCATGCCTTAAGGATAGTCTTAACCCTCCCCTTCAAAGAGAGTAACGAGCGGGAATGTCATGGTCAAAACGAATGCGTCCCCTTCGACGCTACCTTTGACCTCGACGTTGCTGCTCAGATTTGTCAAAAGCTCAGGAGCGCGCTCGCGCAGCTTTGAAGCAGAACCTACCATGGAGCGATAAATCACCCGCACGCTTTCCCCTTCGCGGGCGCAGCTCAATCGAATGGTTCCTGATGGAATCCGCAGACTGTCAACGTCCATCGCGACAATAGCCAATATCTTTCGTAAGAAATCACCACGTAACACGGTGATAATGGCATTATTGCGCTCCAAGCCAGTCGTTTCCAATTTGATTGAGCGAGGCAAAAGCAGCGACAGCATTTTTGCCGCTTCTTCGATCAGCGTTTGAACCTCGACCAGCTCTCCCTCGGTTTCAGCGGGTTGCAGAAGATCGCCAACGGCCACTAATAGCTCTCGGGACTGCTCCGCGCTTTCGCGGATCAGGCGCAAGCTTTCCTCTAGTCCGGGGTCGTTTATACCCGAACGCAAGTGATAGTCGCTGAGCGAGTTGATTCCGGAAATCGAATTGCCAAGATCGTGGACGACACGTCGGAGGAGAAAATTAAAGTAGACCCGGAAAAAGGGGCCCAGTCGATCTTCGCTCGTTGTTTGATTAAGTTCCACCGGGACCCAGTCTATCTTCCACGACGCTCACAGACACCCATAAGGGCTTCTGTCAGTGTTTGTCAAAGGCGTCCAGTAATTTGCCAGCCACGTCGAGGAGAATCTCAAAGCTGGGATAATTCGGATCAGAAACTAGATCGGCCTTTCTTTCTGCTGAACTTTCCATGGATTTATCCGTTGGATTATCAGGTTGGTTCAAATCAGAATTTCGAGACAAAATTTCCTCAGTAGCATATTGCCCATCTTTTATCGCTTTACTCTTCGGATCCAAGACCAATCTCCTGTAAGTATCGACCGGAACTTTCTAAAGTTTAGTAGATACTCGCAAAAGCTTCTCCGACAGATGTAAAAAGAGGCCGACGTTTCACACAGCTTTTCTGGGCCGCCCTAAAAAGAATTGCGGCAAGTACGGTTAGCTCTTATTATTCGGTCAATGCTCCGGGTCGCGCGCGGTTGAATCCTGGGGGCTTTTCATCAGGTGAAGTTACACATCGCATGGCTATCGAAAAGGTAATCGTCATCGACGATGAACCGGTCATCCGCCGATCGCTAGAATTGCAGCTTCGAGGCAAGCGGTTGTCGGTCGCGCTCTGTTCAACGATCGCAGAGGCCGAAAAGTGTATTTCGAAAGATTCATTCGACCTGATGTTCGTCGATGTTCGGCTTCCGGACGGGGATGGAACCGATCTGCTGAACCGCTTGGCGCCGAGAGCGGAGCGGCCCTTGATTGTTGTGATGACTGGTTACGGATCGATCGAAGCGGCGGTTAGCTGCATTCGGGCCGGCGCATTCGACTATATCATTAAGCCATTCTCTGCGAGCCAGATAGATGTTATTTTACGTAAAGCAGATAATTTTAATCAGGCTGTTCGGATCAGCCAAATTCTCGCGCAGGAGTCGATCGATGCCGCCCCTCTGATCGGCGAAGGTCAGGCGGTCCAGCAGCTGCGTCAAATGATTCAGAAGGTCGCACCGACCGAAGCGACGGTACTGATCTGCGGCGAAAACGGAACGGGAAAAGAATTGGTGGCAACGGAGATCTTCCGCGCCAGCGCCCGAGCGCAGTCGCCGTTCATTAAGGTTAACTGCGCTGCTATCTCAGAGACGCTGATCGAGAGCGAATTTTTCGGCCACGAGCGAGGTGCATTCACTGGAGCAACCGAGAAACGCGAGGGCCGGTTCGAACTCGCGAATAACGGTACGATTTTGTTAGACGAGCTCAGTGAGATTTCGCTCAAGTTGCAGGCGAAGCTCCTGCGGGTTTTGCAGGAGCGAGAGTTCGAGCGAGTGGGCGGCAACAGAACGATTAAAGTGAACGTCCGGGTTCTTGCCACCACCAATCGAGACCTGCAGAAGTCAGTAGAACGTCAGGAGTTCCGCCAGGATCTTTACTATCGCTTGAATGTCTTCCCTATTGTCGTACCGCCCCTCAGAAAACGGAAGGAAGATATTGCGGAGTTGGCAAAATGCTTTCTGTCTCGAATAGCCAGACGAAGCGGCTCGCAACCGCCGGTGCTAACGCCCTCGGCACTGAAGGTTCTCGACGCTTACGAATGGCCCGGAAACGTCCGTGAACTCCAGAATGTAATGGAACGGGCCGTGATTTTGACTGAGCCAGGCCATGAAATTACTCCATACCTTCTCGAGCCGATGTTTCCGATGGAGTTATTGGATCACTCCTGGGCAGAAGAACCGGCTGAACGCGTTGATCGAAATACCACCGCGATTGTCTTCCCGGAAAACATCGTTACGTTGGAAGAAGTCGAGAGAAAATATATTTTGCACGCGCTCCGCATGGCCAATGGAAATCGAACACATACGGCTCGGATGCTCGGAATCAGTATTCGAACGCTACGCAACAAACTCAACGAGCTGAAACTTGGCGAGGGAACAAGTGGTGTAGTGCCGGTGTGAGCGCAACGCCTCTCCTTCATTCGATACACATGAATCGGTTTGTGGACCAGGTCGCGGTCGTGACGGGCTCTGGAAGAGGCATCGGAAAGGCGGTGGCACTCCGACTTGCAAAGGAGGGGGCCAGAATTGCCGTTGTGAGTCGGACCGAGGCGAACTCTCAATCTGCTGCCGGGGAGATTAATGCATTAAGCCCGGACAGCGCGATTGCGTATGCGGTAGATGTTTCAAACGGTGAGGCCGTCGCGGATCTCTGCGCGCGAATAGTAAAAGATTTTGGGAAGGTAAACGTCCTCGTTAACAATGCCGGCATCACCCGGGATCGGCTCAGTATGCGGATGTCCCAGGAAGATTGGGACATGGTCCTTGACACGAATCTGAAAGGGGCTTTTCACTTTGTCCAAAGCCTTCAAAGGCCCATGATGAGACAGTCATACGGGAGGATCGTGAACATCAGTTCAGTCAGCGGTCTAATCGGTCAGGCTGGACAAGTTAACTACTCTGCCAGCAAAGCAGGGCTGATCGGGCTGACGAAAGCCTTGGCTCGGGAACTCGCTGGAAGAAACGTTACCGTAAATGCCGTTGCTCCGGGTTTCATCACAACTGACATGACAGATCAATTGCCGGAGGCCGTAAAGACGCATGTCCTTCCTCTCATCCCGCTGGGCAGATTTGGCGAGTGCGAGGATGTTGCGGCTGCAGTCGCCTTTATTGCGAGTCCCGAGGCGAAGTACATCACGGGACAAGTCTTGGCAGTAGATGGCGGAATGGCGATGTGAGGGGGGAAGAAATTCAAGAAGCCGAGAAGCTTTGAAGCCCCGGCCGAAAGGCCTCTTCTTGAATTCTCGGCTTCTTGAATTCTTGAATCCTTCCCCTAGTACAGCATCGCCTCGGCCGGCGGGTCGGTAGATTCGACTTTGTCCGCTTGCAAGACGACGTGCTCACGGTCGCCCTTTTGTGTGAATGTCGCCTTTCCGACTACCTTCACCCATCCCATCTCCGTGGCGGTCATCGGGCCGGAGACTTCAACAGGCACCGCCAACGGGCGAGCGTCAGCTGCACAGCACACGATAAACATGCGTACGAGCTTAAATTGCTTAGCGTCTGAGCCGGGAAGATACTGCCCGATCACCTCGATCGTCTTGTCGGCAAACATCCTTCGCAGGCTATCCTCCGACTCAGCGTACAGCAAATCGGTCACTTCCAGCGCGACGTTCCCATCGGCGGACTTCGGCAGGTATTGGGAGCTTCCGTCGTCGGGCGAGGGAACGGCTGGATTCGCCTGACCCGTTCCGCCATTTGCGGCCACATCCGGGCCTGGCTGCGAGCCGGGCGTGTTCTGAGGCAGAGGCTCAGACGCGCGCTCGTCCATGTCCGCTCCCAACGCTTCCGGTGGGATAACCTGATCATTCTGCGTTCTCGCGGTCGGCGAGCCTGAACGAGTCGGCAATTTGGTGATGTCCTGAACGAAACCCCGATTTAATACGGCATGTTGATCGTAACTGTCTTTCGAGATCGCAACGCCTGCAGCTAACGGCACAAACAACACGAAAAACGCAACCACGGCTCGCACGGGACTGTTGGCATTCTGATGGACGCATTCTTCTCCGTCAATGCAGCACCGGGCGTTTGTCTTCGCCGCGGCATAAACGATACCGACCACACAAAAAATCACCCCCGCAACTAACGTCCAAGGGCGGAATTGAGGGTGCAGATATTGGTCGAGTCGACCGGTGAAGAAAAAATCCAGGAGGACCGCACCCACGCCGATAAGCGTGATTCCATTGACAAGATTAAAGAGCTTGGCCCGCATAGACGTAGATTAACAGACGACTGCAGATTATGCCGATCAGCACAAAAAGTCCAATTCCGAGGCCGATCACAAAGCGCTTTTTAAACAGGACGCTGTAGAGGAAAAACAGTTTCAAATCAAACATTGGACCGAACACCATGAATGCCATCCGCGCGAAAATCGGAAAACTGACGAATGTTGCGGCGATGAAAGCGTCGGAGGTACTGCAAAGCGTCAGGACCAATGCAATAGCCATCATCGAGACGGTCGAGAGTGTTGGTTCGAGCGCCAAAGGCAGAATAATCTGTTGATCAACGGCAGTGTTAAAAGTAGCGGCTACCCCCGCGCCGATCATGAAATAAATCGCCGTATCAATAAAATCGTCGCAAGCCATTCGGACTGCAGCAATGAGCTTCTGTGGGACTGTGGCTTCGAATCCATTCATTGCGCCATCAGGCAGCGGACTGACGCTAAACGCCAGCCGCTTTCGGGAGGGAATTTTAACAGCGCCTTTACGCAATATGGATTCAGGTTTGAACTGGCGGACTGTTAACCCGGCCACGACAGCAACGAAGTAGCCGAGAACGAGCCGCGTCCACATGTTCAACCAAGGCGTTTGACCCCTGAAAGCGGCGAACGTGCTGAACGCCACGATCGGATTCACGATCGGCGCCTGCTCGCGCCTGTACACGTCCACCACGTACGACATGCTCTGAAACGTGTGGAAGCTGATCCCCAGCGGCAGGATAATGCTCATGGCGAACGAATCCGCGGGGCGGCCGGCGAGCAGCGCAATATTCGACGCGAAGAAGTTGTAGTACTTGAAAAACCCGAGCAGGCCGAGATTCGCCGAGAGACTGACGATCAGCGCGACTTTCCGGTACCGCGGCGCATCCGTGCTCGCGATCCACCGCGCCGCGATGTAGTCGATCACGGTCAGGAACAGCAGCAACAGGATGAACTTCGGGATCCAGCACATGTAGAAGTAGTAGCTGGCAACCAGAAGAATCGGCCTCCGCCACGGCTTTGGCGCCGTGTAGAACGCAACCAGAATCACCGCGAGGAAGATGAAGAACCGGGTGGTGTGAAACAGCATCCGGCTAATCCCCCGCGGGGCGCCCAGGCCCCAGCACCCTGCGTACTTCGCGCGCCACGATCTCGGTGAACCGGTGACATCCCTCCCGATTCAGATGCACCCCATCGATGAACAATTCCGGCCGCTCGAGACCTTCCAGCAGATGCTCGTCCAGCACGATCGCGCCGGGGTTCGACCGGCATGCGCGGGCCGCGCTGTCGGGGTTGTGC
>Ga0207862_1000716_pt1 | contig 10158 bp, 7 predicted proteins | sample LuqExpMetageno81_FD_187838 | JGI IMG/M metagenome (GOLD analysis project Ga0207862, IMG submission 187838) | Tropical forest soil microbial communities from Luquillo Experimental Forest, Puerto Rico - Sample 81 (SPAdes) | ecosystem: Environmental > Terrestrial > Soil > Tropical forest ... | reverse complement strand
CGGCGGCTTCGAGGCGGGTCACAGCCGTGGCGTCGTAGGGCGGAATGTAGTTCGACAAGATTTTAGATCCGCAGGTCGTGCGAATGCCGCGCGTGCTGATGACGTCCTTGACAGCGATGGGCACGCCGGCCATGGGGGGCAGGGACTTGCCCGCAGCTACCATCGCGTCGACACGGTCGGCTTGCTTGTAGGCGCGCTCTTCGCAAAGGGTCAGGTAAGCATTCAACTCGCCGTTGCGGGCAGCGATACGCTTGAAATAGTCGTCGGCTAGTTCGCGCGCGGATACCTTTTTTGTCGCAATGCTATCTCTAGCGGAGGTGATGCTCAGGTTTGCGGTCATGCGAATTCGCTACTCGTCACGAACGTTCAATCACTTTTGGCACGCGGAAATACGGCGGCTCGGGGTCCGGCGCATGCTGCAAAACGTCATCGGCGACGGCGCAGGGGACGACCAGGTCTTCGCGCAAGGTAGCGTCGGCGGTTTGGTCGTCGGCCAAAACCTGGGCCATGGGCTCGACGTTTGCGGTATCAAGTTCATTGAGCTTGCCGACGTATTCGAGGATTTCGTCGATTTGGGCGCGGTAGGTCTGGAGCTCGGCGTCGGTCAAGTCAAGGTAAGCCAGGTCGGCGACGCGCAAGACGTCTTCGCGGGTAATCTTCACGATTGTCCCCCCAAGTGGAAGGCATTCCACGTTCTTCGCTTCTTAGGATAGCAGAGGTTCGGCGGAAGCCGTTTCCGACGCGGAAGCGCACGGGCCACGACCCTTCGATTGGGCGACCTGCCTCCGGCAGGTCGCCTCGCATCACCGGAGGCAAGGTTCGCTGCGAGCCGCTACGGAGTGGCGTGCAGGAGGAAAGTGAAGTCACCAACCTTGCAGGTTTTTTTGCCGGGGTCGCTCGGCTTGCAATGACCCTTACCTTTGCCGTGACGGCTCAACGACTGGAGCTCGGAGGCGGCAACGGCGAGCTTCGGCAGGACAGAGGGAGGAGCGACGGGGATGTTGTGGGCGCCGAGAACAAGTTTGACATGGCGGGCTTCGAGTTCGAGGCGAAGGACGGAACTTTCGTAAGCGGCGAGGTCGGTTTCGGGGCGGTAGAGCCAGATGGGCGCGGGGTAGAAGGTGTCGCCGGTGAAGAGGAGGCCTGCGGCGCTGTCGAGGAGGCAGATAGAATCGGGAGTATGGCCGGGCGTGGCGATGACCTGGACTTCGCGGCCGCCGAGGTCGAGCACGTCGCCATCCTGGATAAACTTAATGATGCTCCAAGGTTTGGTGCGAAAGGTTTTGGCGTCGAAACCTTTGGGGAGATCGCCGCAGACCTGGCCGGGGGCCAGTTCGTCCTGCGCGTCGGCGGAAGAGCCTTTGGCGTTTTGCCGGGTGAAGTCGGTGTCCATGCCGTAGATGGTGTCGAATTGCCAGTTGCCGCCGACGTGGTCGTTGTGAGTGTGGGAATTGAGAACGATGATCGGCAGGGGAGTGAGTTCGCTAACGACTTTGCGGATGTCGCCGATGCCCATCCCGGTGTCGAAGAGGATGGCGGCTTCTTTGCCGAGGATGAGGTAGGAGATGACCTCTTCAAACTGGTGGGGTTCGTAGATAGCGAAGGTGTGGGGAGCGACCTGGTAGACCTCGAACCAGGGGTCGGAGGTTTGGATGCGTTCGAGGGACTTGTATTCGAGGCGGGGGAAGGATTTGCACCAGTCGGGGGTTTGCGCTTGCTGGGCGGCTCGAGAAGCGGGATAGGCCACGGGGACCCAGAGGGCACCGAGAGGTGCTGCGGCATTGGCAAGAAGAACGATGAGAAAAATGTCGGCAATCAACGCAATGCTAGAGGCGCGTCTTAGGACAACCACAAGCTAACCTCTCTTGCCACATTTTCAACATCTGGGAGGGCCTCGTTTTTCTTTTCATTGAATCCGACGCGCCGGAAGGCGAAAATTCCGCGCGCTCCAGGATACTTCCACGAAAGGGAAGCCAGTCTGCTATGTCTCGTTTGTCGCTCCCGGTTTGGCAAAAAAAGCCGGCGTAACTCATTTTCGGCAACAAGCAAACAGGGGAGTGACAAGATGAACCCACGAATATTCATGGGTGGGTCATGGATTCAGGGTTGACGAGGGCGTCGAATTCTTCGGGGGTGAGGAAGCCGAGCTTGCTGGCGGCTTCCTTCAGGCTGGTGTTTTCGTGGTGGGCGGTTTTGGCCACCTTGGCCGCATTGTCGTAGCCGATTTTGGGGGCGAGAGCGGTGACGAGCATGAGGGAATTGTGGACGTAGTGGTCGATGGTCTCGCGATTGATCTCGATGCCGACGACGCAGTGGTCGACGAAGCTATTCAGGGCGTCAGTGAGAAGCTCGACGGAGTGGAGATAGTTGAAGATCATGACGGGCTTGTAGACGTTGAGTTCGAAGTTACCCTGAGAGCCGGCCATGCCGATGGCGGCGTCGTTGCCCATAACCTGAACGGCGACCATGGTCACGGCTTCGCACTGCGTGGGATTCACCTTGCCAGGCATGATCGAGGAGCCGGGCTCATTTTCGGGCAGGGTGAGTTCGCCGAGCCCGCACCGCGGGCCGGAAGCGAGCCAGCGAATGTCGTTGGCGATTTTCATGAGGGAAGCAGCGAGAGTTTTCAGGGCGCCGCTGGCGAAGACGATTTCGTCGTGCGCGGAGAGGCTGGCGAACTTGTTCGGATGCGAGCGGAAAGGCAGGCCGGTCAGCTCGGCAATTTTGCGTGCGGCGCGTTCGGCGAATTCGGGATGCGCGTTGAGACCAGTACCGACGGCGGTGCCGCCAATGGCGAGATCGTAGAGGCCGTCGAGCGCCACAGCGATGCGACCGCCATCGCGATCGAGCAGGCTGACCCAGCCGGAGAATTCCTGGCCAACGGTTAGAGGCGTGGCATCCTGAAGGTGGGTGCGACCGATCTTGACGACACTCGGAAATTCCCTGGCTTTGGTGTCGAGGGCGTCGCGGAGGCGCTTCACCGCGGGCAGCAGACGGCGGGAGGTTTCCGCGGCGGCGGCGATGTGCATGGCGGCGGGGAAAGTGTCGTTGGAAGATTGCGACATGTTGACATCGTCGTTGGGATGGATGGGTTTCTTGGTGCCCATTTCGCCACCAGCGATCTGGATGGCGCGGTTCGAAATGACTTCGTTGACGTTCATGTTGGTCTGCGTGCCGCTGCCGGTCTGCCAGATGCGGAGAGGGAAGTGTTCGTTGAGCTTGCCAGAGATGACTTCGTCGGCGGCTTGCGAGATGAGATTGGCTTTTTCTTCGGAGAGCTTCCCGAGGTCGCGGTTGACAAGCGCCGCGGCTTTTTTGAGGATGCCGAAGGCGCGAACGAGTTCGGGAGGCATGGTGTCTTTGCCGATGGCGAAATGGATAAGGGAGCGTGCGGTTTGCGCGCCGTAGTAGCGGTCCACCGGAACATCGATTTTGCCCATACTGTCGGATTCGGTGCGCGTGGGCACGGACTTAGCGAACTGCGGGGCTTCACCCATCGTGGTCTCCTCAGAAGCGGTGAGGATAGTTTAGCAGGGAGTGACTCTTGAGGGGTGGCAGGTGCTCTGCGGGCCGCGCCGGGCAAACCGCTGGCCAGCGACCGTGACCAGGTGGACGTTCGGGAAGTCGCGTCGAGAGAGGAGACTTCCTCGGAGCCGGAGCCGCACAGGAAAAGGATCTCGCCGTAGCGGCTGCGCGACCGCTTCCGTGGTGTATTCAAGGGATTCGCGCGATTTGGGGGCTCTGCCGCCTCGGCAACGGATTACGGAAGGCGCGAAGCCGACTGACGCGAGATTCGATTGATTTTGCCAAGTTATTACTAACTTCAGCACACCCCTCCCTGAGCAGTGTTGCCCTCCCATAGATCCGACGGCAAGCTAAGGAAGCAAGTTTTAGTACTCCTAGGACGTCGCAGTACTCCCGTTCGAAGGAAGCGCACCCGGGGAAATTGAGGCTCGCACAAGCGCGGGAGAAGACTCGCGCGAAAAGGGCCGAGCGGACGGGCGGGGTAGCGGGTGGCTGCCCTCGAGCGGCCAAGAGATCCGAGGCACGGAATCAAGGTTCCGGAAGAGCGAAGAAAGAGAAGAAGAAGAGGACTCCAATGATGCCCAGCAAAAAGTTGTCATCCCTCCTCCTGGTCTTGATGGCCGCAGCGATGGCGGCGTGCAGCGGTGTAAAGGGCAATTCGAGCGGGGGCGGAGGAGGCGGCGGGAACCCTACGACCTTCACGATTGGCGGAACCGTGACCGGGCTGAGCGGAACGGGGTTGGTGCTGCAGAACAACGGTTCAGATACCCTGCCGATCAGCGGGAATGGACCCTTCACGTTCACCACAGCGGTGAGCGGCGGGTACAGTGTGACGGTATCGACGCAGCCGAGCAACCCGGCGCAAAACTGCACGGTTACGAACGGCTCGGGAACAGCGACGGCCAATGTCAACAATGTGCAGGTGACTTGCGCGGCCGCAGCGTTCACGATCGGCGGAACCGTGACCGGCCTGGCGGGGTCGGGGCTGGTGCTACAGGACAACGGCGGAGATAATCTCACCGTGACCGGGACCGGCACGGCGCCCTTCGTTTTCGCCACCGCCGTTACGGCGAACAATAACTACAGCGTCACCGTGATGACCCAGCCGTCCAACCCTAGCCAGACATGCGCCGTGACCAACGGTGCGGGAAAAGCGACGGCCAACGTCACGAATGTGACCATTACTTGCTCGACAAAATACTCCATCGGTGGAACGGTGAACGGTTTAACGGGCTCAGGATTGGTGTTGCAGAACAACGGGCTGGACAATCTGACCGTCACCGGCACCGGAACGCAGCCGTTCACCTTCGCGACGCTGGTACCTGGCGCCTATAACGTTACGGTCCTGACACAGCCGAGCAACCCCACGCAAACCTGTGTGGTTACGAACGGGTCGGGGACAGCGACGGCCAATATCACGAATGTCACCGTCACTTGCTCTTCGGGATTTGCCATTGGCGGCACGGTTAGCGGCTTAACGGGCTCTGGCTTGGTATTGCAAGACAACGGGGGAGACAATCTGACGGTCACGGGAACGGGGAGCGTGAAGTTCACGTTCGCTTCGTTAGTGACCGGCGCATACGCCGTTACGGTCAAGACGCAGCCTTCGAATCCCGCCCAGAATTGCCTCGTCACCCAAGGCACCGGGACCGCCGCAGCCCCAGTTACCAACGTTCTCATTACTTGTGGGGCTGTTTACACGGTGGGCGGCACGATTACGGGTCTCGTGGGAGGGGGTTTGAAACTGGAGGATACCCTAGGCACGGTGCTCGATCAGCTTCCCATCACCGGCACCGGCACGGTCCCATTTACTTTTGCCATCCCCGCTCCGATCAACTCGACCTATGCCGTGAGTGTGGTTACGCAACCCACGAACCCGAATCAGATTTGCTCGGTCATCAACGGGTCGGGGACTGTGGTCGGCGCAGTGACCACGGTCCAGGTTGTATGCCCGGAGCCAGCTTGGAGTATCGGCGGTACGCAAGTCGGCCTGGTCGACCATACCTACGCGACGGGCTTTCCGCCGCTCAAGGGAGCCTTCACCGAGCTCCTGAACAATGGTGGAGACAACCTCATTGTGACGGGTAATAATCAGGGTTTTACGTTCTCGACTGGTGTTACCAACAACGGAAAGTACAACGTCAATGTGTTCTTACAACCGACCAGCCAGAAGCAACCCTGCACCGCGTTCTTCTACATGGGCGTGGCCACGGCAAATGTCTCGGACATCATCATCGACTGTCAGCACAACGACTGGTCTTGGATGAGCGGCCCAGATAAGAATGGCACCTACGGCCCGAATGGAATGTTCACCTACCCGCCCCCGCCGCAGGACCTGAACACACCGGGGGGCAGGGACTTCGCTGCGACTTGGTCAGATTCGGCAGACCGGAAATGGATGTTCGGTGGTTGGGGCCTGCCGATCCAATCCAATGTGAATCCTCCCTACCTGCCCTTCATTCTGAGTGACTTGTGGGTGTTTTTGCCGGGAGCCGGCACCGGTTTTGGGACCGGGATCTGGGTCCCGTCGGATCTGCCAACGCAGAGCGTAAAGACGCCGACGGGTCTTGTCACCGTCACTCCGGAGCCCTTTGCGCAGCCGCCGCTGCAAACTCCTGGGCTCTATAGCAGCACGACTTCCCTTTTCACCTATACCGACACCACGAGCGGGGACCTCATTACGAATTTCGTCCCGGGCGTTCCTGGCGCGCGCTGGGGCAGCGTCACATGGACGGATAATTCGGGAAATATGTATTTGTTCGGCGGCCAAGGTAATGCGGCAGCTCCCTTCAACGGGTTGCTGAATGATCTTTGGAAATTCACGCCGGACCACTATGACATTTCAGGGCCCAACTACATAGGGTCCGATACCTTCCTGGGAACCTGGACGAACCTCAGCGGCTACGCGACCGCCAATGTGCCTGGCGTATACTCCGGGACGCCTTTTCCGGGCGGCCGTTGGGGAGCGGCCTATTGCACCGATGCCAGCGGGACGCTATGGATGTTCGGCGGGCAGGGATATGACTCAACGCCAACGGGTTCGGTCGCGCTGCTGAACGACCTCTGGAAGTACAGCGGAGGTGTATGGACGTTCGTCGGCCCGACGGGCTCGGACATCGGACAGAAGAATGGCGTTTACGGTACTCTTGGCACGGCCGCTGCCGGGAATTATCCGGGAGGCCGCCAGACCGCAGTCCTGTGGGCCGACACCAACGGCAATCTATGGCTGTTCGGGGGACTCGGCCTCGACTCCGTCGGGACACAGAATCCCGGAGCGATCGGAGGGCTGCCTCCCGGAAGCGCCCCGGAAGGCGCACTCCTGAACGATCTCTGGCAATACAATATCGGCACGCAGCAATGGACGTGGGTGTCCGGCGGAGGCGCGACGGGCCTCGCCGAACAACTCGGAATGTACGGTACCCAACAGGTGGCGGCACCCGGATTCTTCCCGGGATCGCGCTGGGGCGCCTCGGGCTGGTCCGACAGCAACGGGAACCTATGGTTCTTCGGCGGATGGGGCTGGGCCTCGACACTGGCGCAAGGCACCGGATTCCTCGACGACATTTGGGAATACCATACGACAGGTCCCGACGCCGGGTCATGGACGTGGTGGAAGGGATCCAGCAACGTCAACGAGAGCGGCAACTATCCAACGTATCTTCCCGTTTTCTATGGTGTGCCGTTTGTGCAGAACCAACCGGGAGCCCGCCGCGGCGTGGCCCTGTGGCAGCAGGATTCCCAGGGCTATGTGTGGATGTTTGGCGGACAAGGCGACGATTCGATGGGGGACAACGGGTACCTCGGCGAATTCTGGACGTACCTACCGTTCCCTTATTAGGAAATCGAACCTGGAGCAGCAAGAGCAAAGGTAGAAAATCAGAACCAGGGCAGCCGGGGATTCGAAGGAATCTCCGGCTCCTTTTTGTGTCGGGGGTTACGAGGTTGCGCCGTTTGAGGATTGGGTGGGGAGAGAGATTTCGACGACGAGGCCGCCGTCTCGGGCATTGTGGGCGTACACCGAGCCGCCGTGAGCGCGAATGGCGCGATCGGTGATGGAGAGGCCGAGTCCCGAACCGCCGCGGGTGCGTTCGCGCGCATTCTCGACTCGATAAAAGGGCTCGAAGATCGATTGCAGCGCGGAAATAGGGACACCCGGTCCATGATCACGGACGCGAATGAAAGCGCACTGGCCGTCGTCGGAAGACGCGAGCGAGAGATCGACTTCCGTGCCGTCGGGGGTGTAGTCGACGGCATTGCGAACGACGTTTTCGAAAGCGCTGCGGAGCAGGTCGGAATTGCCCACCACATGACAAGGGGAGCTGGCGGAAACCCGGACGCTGCGGTTCTGACTGCTGGCTTCGAAATTGGCGTCGTTAGCGACGTCGCGGATGAGAGCCTGCAAGTCCAGATTCTGCCACGCGATTTTTTCCGCGCCGCTCTCGAGGCGGGCAAGTCTGAGGAGTTCTGCGATCAGGTCGTTGAGGCGCTGGGCTTCGCGCTCGATGCGGACCAGCGCCGCAAGACTCTCGGCGCTTGCGGAGCGTTGCGCGATGCCGAGCGCGACGCTAAGGCGGGCAAGCGGCGAGCGGAGTTCGTGAGAGACGTCGCTGATCAAACGCTGGCGCGAGGTGATGAGGCGTTCGACTTGGTCGGCCATGTGGTTGAAGTCCTTGCTAAGGTCGCCGAGTTCATCGGCGCGCTGAAGAGAAAACGAACCGACGCGGGCCGCGAGATGGCCTTGAGCGAGTTGGTTTGCCGCTTCCCGTAGCTGGAGAATCGGGGAGGTAATGTGGCGCGTGATCCAGATAGAAATCGCGCCGACGATGAGAAGGGCGGCGAGAAAGCGCAAAAGCTGGACCTGAGAAGGGGCGCGTAAGAAAGGATTGGGAGGGCGACGATTCACTTCGAGCACGACCACGTAAGGCTTGCCGCTTGCGACCTGCACCCACTGACCAACCCAACGGGCTTCGCCACTGTGGACGACTTCCGTCCCGCGCGAAGCGAGCGCCAGCCGAAAGGCTTCGAGCGCCATGGGGGAGACGGAACGACCGAGGGCCTCGGCACCGGAAGGGTCGAAGAGGTAAGGCATCCAGGGGAAGGCACCCTTGCCGCGGGCCAGGAGGGCGGAAAATCCCGGGGTTCCTTCACGGTCAAACATTTCGGCGAAGTTATCGGCCACGAGGGGAGACATGGTGCGGTCCATGGCCTCATCGCGCTCGCGCGTGTTGCGGGATTCACTGTAGGACGAGGAAATAAGCAGCGTGAGAACCACAAGAACCATGGCGAACCAGAACCAAAGGAAAATTTTAAGGAAGAGGCTGCGCATAGCGGCTTACCTGGCCTTGGATTTCAGGGGAAGCGCGTAGAGATAGCCCGCACCGCGGATGGCCTTGATGCGTTCGCCGCCATCCGGAGCCGATCCGAGCTTGCGGCGCAGATTACTGACGTGGACATCAATGCTGCGGTCGAAGGGAGTGAGGTCGCGGCCGAGGACGGAATGAGCGAGATACTCGCGCTCGAAGACCACGCCCGGGGAAGAAAGGAAAAGTTTGAGGAGATCAAATTCGACGGAGGTGAGATCGAGTTCGTGGTTGCTGCGGCGAACGACGCGGGAAGCGGGGCTGAGTTCGAGATCACCGACGCGCACGAGTTCTTCACCAGCCGACCCGGCATCACGGGTCCTGGCTTCATCGGTGCGACGGAGGACGGCGTGAATGCGCGCGGCGAGTTCGCGGGGATTGAACGGTTTTGGAAGGTAGTCGTCGGCGCCAATTTCGAGGCCGAGAATGCGGTCAACGTCTTCACCGCGGGCCGTCAGCATGATAACCGGGATGCGGGAGGCAGCGCGGATTTTCTGGAGAACGTCGAAGCCGCGAAGGCCCGGAAGCATGACGTCGAGAACGAGGAGGGCGTAGTCAGCGCTAAGCGCTTTTTCGACCGCTTCCGAGCCAGTGTGCACCGCATCGAGCTGAAAACCCTCGGGCTGGAGATACTCGGCGAGCAGTTCGCAAAGCTCGGCGTCGTCGTCGATGATGAGAAGGCGGCGAACGAGCGGAGTAGCGGAGGAGGAAGATTTTTTCAGCGCCGACATGCGAAGAGCATCCATTCCAAGGGAGTCAGGCAGACCCCGAGTGCATTCATTGTAATAAGGACTGCCTGGCAGGGGGTTAAGAATTGTAAATCAGAGAATTCCTGGCTTAAAAAGACTTCACGACGACTCGACCCTTCTTGACCGCACGATCGAGGCGGGCAAGTTAACCTCGAACGCTGTTTCGAGCATGACGAACTGGAACAGCAACTGCGTCACGACACGAGCAACGAGGGGCCTCATTCCTACGTGGCGATGGTGGCCAGGGTGGAGGCAGGCAACGGCCGGATGTCGAACCTGACGTTCCCAGCAGGAGGGAGGACGGCCGATCTTGCGGGAGATGGAGATGAAAGGGGCACGGTTCGAGCTGGCCCAGCCGGAGACGTACGAGCGGGACGCGCGCGAGGGCACGCTGAAGGGTTATGTGACGCTGGTGGTGGACGGTTCGGAAGTGGGCGACCCGTTGCGCCAGCCGTAGAAAGGGAGCGGCCCAGCTTGCGCGGCTCTGACCGCTCCTGAGAGTACCGATAGTTCTGCCGCTCTCA
>Ga0207862_1000715_pt1 | contig 10161 bp, 16 predicted proteins | sample LuqExpMetageno81_FD_187838 | JGI IMG/M metagenome (GOLD analysis project Ga0207862, IMG submission 187838) | Tropical forest soil microbial communities from Luquillo Experimental Forest, Puerto Rico - Sample 81 (SPAdes) | ecosystem: Environmental > Terrestrial > Soil > Tropical forest ... | reverse complement strand
ATAACCGAGCGCTCGATCACATTTTCGAGCTCACGAATATTTCCTGGCCAGGGGTACGACTCCAGGAGCTCGAGCGCCTCCTTCTCAATGCTGCGGATGCTTTTAAACGTAGTCGCGCCGAACGGGACGAATCCCATCTCCCATAACAAGGCAACCAACTCCTGCTCCCTCGTTTGCCATCAGCGCATCCATAGAGCGGGCGCAGCGCCGGCAGCGGTGAAGGTGAGCAACTGACCTGTTCGCAGCTTTGGTGCACTGACAACTTGTGTGAGCGGCGAACAGCTATTGTAATTCGGTGGAAGGTTCTTTGTGCCATTGGCCTGATTCATGGTACCTCGCATCTTCGTTGACGGCCTACACGTCATACTTTTTCCGATCGGCGAGAATGTTTCGGACAGTAAGCAGGTCAGTCGCCATCGCATGGTCCTGAAGGCCGGTCCGAGCAAGGGTCCATGCCCCAGGGCCGTACAGCGTGGCATCAGTTGGCCTCTGATCTGCCAGCGGAGCGTCACTACTGCCGAAAAACGTGTCGCCCTCTGAGGTCACCGCAACGGGCTAAGCGCTGTGTCCTCCAGATTTGCTAGGCATTTGCAGTTTTCTCGGCTTTGGTTACTGTCGTGCTGTTCTTCCCACAGGAGCAACGTGTGGAACTCGTGAAAATGCTTCGACTGCGGCCTGGAATTTTCGGCCATTCACCCTTCTTCAAGAGAACGGCCAAGATAGCCTTTGGTCTTATTGCAGCAGCCTTCCTTCTCCAGTTTTACTACGTCCGGGAACTGGTCTTCATGGAAGCGGTCGTGGCGCTCGGGTTCGTGGTTGTGGTACTCATCGGCGCCGTGTACGCCCTCGGCTGCATCGCGGTTTTATGCTTGGGGAAGCTTGGTTCTGGGCTCAGGACTCTTGGTGCCCTCGTCATCGTAAGACACCGGCAGCCCTTCGCGAAAACGACGGTCACAGGTCTCTCTGAAGCCAAAGAGGAGGTTTCCTAGTATGCAAGGACAGTCCAGCGACTCCCAAGCAAAAGCCGCCGAACGTTTGTTCGTGGCGGTCGTGAATCAAGCGATTTTGGACGTGTTGGAGCACGGCGAAGAGGCAGAAGATGCCGAGCGTTGGCTCTTGAGCGAAGATTTTGACGTTTTGCAACACCTCTTTCATTGAGTGGTGCGCATTGACGCCCAGTTTTACTCTGCACCAGGTACTCTATGCGGGCGTTACGTAAAGGTATAGAGAAATGCTGCGTTGCTGTAATTTTCTAACGGTGTTACTGCTCTTGAGCCCAGCCATCAGTGTTGGGAGGGTGCCGAGCGGCGACTCGCCAGCCTTCACAGCTGTTCCGGAGCTTAGCGCTGGATTCGATCTCCTGTACGAGCAGAAGTTTGCCGAAGCACGCCAAATCTTCGCAAGCTGGGAGTCCCGCAATCTGGAGGATCCTTTTGGTGAGGTGGCCGTGGCCGCCAGCTACCTTTTTGAGGAGTTGTACCTCCATGGAGTATTGACCAGCGATTTTTTCCTGAACGAAAAGAGATTTCTGCACGGGATTGATTCCCCATTTTTGATTTTGTTGGTGCCTTCGCCAACGATAATACTCGTCAGCAGAACCAGCAACGGCGAAAAGACAGCCAACGGCTGTTTCAAATGGTTCTACTCCAAGGGTGTGCCGGGCTTGTTCCAGTCGATAATGTTGACGAGTTTCCAGGGATTCCTTATGAGCTGGAACTCTAGCTGGCCCTCTTTGTTAATGACCAGCTGGGCCGCCGGGTAGAGAAAGCCAGCGCTCTTTTTCTTATCGGAATCGTTGATATCGATTTCGCCTGCGGTCAAATTGTAGTCCTTCGATCGGGAATTGAAATACATTTCGCCGAACAGTAGCCAGCGGTTGGTAATGAAACGGATTTTCCGCCCCGTTGGTGTTGGGGTCACATCAATGAAAGACACGTCGAACCCGACTGTGCCGGTAATCGAACAATGGCCAGCCGCCTTCATTTTTGTAAGGGCGTTGACCAACCCTGGGTTTTGCCCCTTTTCAAACGCTTGGATGAGAAACTGGCGGTCCTCTGGCGTTGAGAATTTGTAAATTTCCATCTGAACTTCGACGAGCTGACCCAACTGCGTGCTTGTGCCCATGGCACTGGCTGAGATGGTCTCGCACTTGTCACCCTTTGCCGAAAAAGCAGGGGAAACGGCGAGAACCATTAACGCTGTGGCGAACACGGCCAGAAGAGCCCACTTCCACGTCCTGTTGTATGCGATCTGAAACTTCGTCATTGCATTCTCCTATCATCCCGCGTTGTCCTGAAACCTGACTTATTTGAGCCAGTACCAATGAAACGTAGCGCAGACAACTCTCCTTTTCTAAAGATAAGAATGCGCCGCTTTTGTATTGCGTCTCTTGATAGGCTTTCCGCCTTCAGCCGCTCAGGCTTCGAAGCTACGTCCGAGCTACGCTTCGACCTCTCCGTTAATTCGCGCAGCCATTGGAAAGCAGTTGTCGACAGCATCTCCTCGGTTACTACTCTCGACGCCATCGTTTGAGCACCTTGCTATGCGCTCTGGTTGAGACAGGCTTCCTTCGGCGATTTCTTGGACAGCGTGGCTCTGCGCCCATTGTGAACATCGAATATAGGCCAGACTTCTGCTCAGTCGTGTTTAGGCAAGCAGAATGCCACTCTCGAACGCATGAAAAACTAGGAGGTTCTCCCACTCATTAGGAGCTTGTGGTGCCCGAATGGAGGCAGTGGTGACTGGCAATCACATATCCCTATTCCGCTAGAAAACCGGCAGGAGACTTCAACCGACCGCATGCCGTCAGCATGCCCGCCATCTGGCTCTTGCATGCGAGGAGATGTTGCCAAATGTCTCCTTAACTTCTTCAGGCGCACCCATTTCAGGTACGGCTCCCGCTGGCCACTCAAATGCATCACGTCCGGAGCAGTGCTGACGAAAGGTTAACGCAAGGTACTGAAAGGAAAAGTATGGTCTGGCAAAAATCTCGAAACTGGAAGGCAAAGGTTGGTCCTGCAGTGCTCCTGGCGTTGGTCGCGTGCTCCGTGACACACGCGCAGGACGTGAGAACCAACTATATGCCGGGAACTGATTTTTCGAAATATCACACATACGCATGGGTCGACGAGGTTAAGGGCGTGCCCCTAATAGGTGGCAGGCCCGACCAGATCCTGGACACCCAGGTCAAGCAAGCGGTCGATTCACAAATGGCGGCAAAGGGCCTCACCAAAGTGGTGGACGACGGTAAACCCGATTTACTCCTTGGCTATCAGCTCGCTATTGATCGAGAGAAGCAAATAAACGGTTTCGGGAACGGCTGGGGCGGTTTCGGAGGATGGGGCGGCTGGGGCCCGTCGGGCGGCGGCCTCGAATCATTTTCGGCGACCACTTCAACCATTAACATCGGCACTTTTGTCCTTGGCATGTATGACCCTGTTGCCAAAAAGCTCATTTGGATAGGTGCTGCCCAACATACTCTTGACCCCAGCAAGAAACAGGAGAAAAACCAGGAAAGGCTTAACAAGGGAGCGCAAAAACTGCTGAAGGACTTCCCTTCGGGACGCAGCAAATAGACCCTCCGACCCCGATCAAGGCAGAGAACCTGACAACTACTCTGCTCGCACGCGGTCCGCCATTAAGCGGGCAGTCGACGAACAACTCGCACAAAAGGGCCTCACCAAGGTCGAACAAGACGGGGACCTGTACGACAGCGGAAGTGTGGGCCCGATGAACAGAAAAACGAGCAGAACTTGAGTACAGCATCAAACTCGGTGGTCGATAAATGCCACTCTTTATCGCGCCGATGAACAGACGGCGCGCAAGCCAGAATGCGCGGAATCGTCTTTCCTGGGCACGATCGTAGGGCGCCGCGGCAGCCTGCGCTCAATTCTCAGCCAAGTGGAGGCCGTCGCAGGCACGAATACAACCGTCTTGATTACCGGAGAGACCGGCATCGGCAAGGAAGTTATCGCGCGAGCGATTCACGAGCTCAGCCCCCGCCGAAACCGAAATCTGGTGAAGGTGAACTGCGCGGCGGTGCCCACGGGCCTTCTCCTTTTCGGACACGAACGCGGAGCCTTTACCGGCGCAATCAATTCTCATGTCGGCCGGTACGCGCCGGCGGATCGTGGCACTCTGTTCCTTGATGAAATTGGAGACATGCCATTGGAGCCCCAACCCAAGCGGCTGCGTGTCCTCCAGGAGCGTGAGTTCGAGGCCGTCGGCAGCACACGCACAACGCGAGTCGATGTTCGCGTCGTTGCGGCGACCAACCAGGACCTGAAGCAAATGGTCCGAGACCCGCGAGTTCCCCCAGGACTTGCACTACCGGCTGAATGCTTTTCCGATTTTCTGCCGCCGCTGCGCGAAAGGAAAGCGGATATCCCTGAGTTCGTGGAGTACCTCGTTCAACAATTCGCCAATTTCATGGACAAAACCAACGAAACGATCCCGGGGAAACAATGCGATCCCTCGTTCGGCACCCCTGACCCGGCAACATTCGAGAGCTCCAAAACTACTCTGCGCGCGGCGTAATCCCCGCTGAAGTTTTAGAACGAACGGCGGCTACCCTGGCCCCACTCTCGTGCATTTAGCAATGCGTGTTGGGGTGGGTAGCAAGAGAGATCGCGGCTATCGCCTGATCAACCCTGGGTTCGCTCGGGTGACGTTGTTCCCGCTGGTGTGAGTTCCTTCTCCCGGCATACTCTCGGGTTCATTGTAGCTCCAACATACGGCGGGGTAGCCCCACGGTTACGCCATCAAGACCTTCCCGGTTTCCATTTTCAATCTTCTATTTTCGCTTTTCCGCTCACCCTATCGGACGGAACGCAGCAACTGCTTCTCCTCCGCCGAAAACTGGCTGTACCGACCCGTTGAGATCTCCCGCTCGCGCGCATACGGCGGCATTTCGTGCAACTGCCGCATCGCCCGCGCCACCTCCGGCCGCACCGGACCATACACCGGCTTGCCCGACGGCGCAGTCCGATACACGGCTTGAGTGGCCACGCTGGCTTCCGGCGCGATCCGGTCTACGGACACCACGCGGCCCGGCGTCATGTCGTACGAGGCGGTGCTCGGCGGCAAATCGCCGTTGCTGGGATTCGAGGGCGCAGGCGCTTGCTGTGGCGAAGGAGTGGAAGGCGTTCGCCAGGGTCTCGGACTGCCGTACGGGTAACCGCTGGGAGCAGGATGCCGTCCGCCATTTGCCGGCGGGTCATTCGCGGGAGGGTCGCCCTGCGGAGGGTTGCCTCGCTGGTACGGGAAGCACGAGTACCCTGGCGGGCACTGGTACGGGTAGCCGTTCGGATCGGTGTTCGGATCGTCCGAAGGAGGAGGATAAGTTGGGTCGGAATAATAATAGGTCGGATAGCCCCCGTAACCATAGGGATAGCCCCAACCCGAGTAATACGGCCAACCCCAGCCGAATCCCCAGCCCCATCGCCAACCATAGTATGGGTAACCCCAATAACGTCCGCCGTACCAGCCACGGCCATACCACCCGTGACCGTAGCCGCGTCCATAGTAGCCACCGGCACCGTGCCCGTAACCACTGCCGTGGTAGCCACCACCATAAACCGCACCCGGGTGGCCTACGTGCCCCCCTCCGCTATACGCAGCGCCGCCATGATATCCGCCTCCACCCCCGTGGAAGCCGCCACCACCTCCATGAAAACCACCTCCGCCACCATGGAAGCCACCTCCACCGCCGTGCCCGCCGCCACGCTGGGCCAGCGCCGTCTGGGGCAACCAGGCGAGCGCGGCAAAGGCGCTCAATGTCAGAAAGGATCGAAGCAGTGAAAGTTTCATCTCGGGTGCCTCCCTCCCGGGTCCGAAGGGACACCGAGGGACAGCCCGGTTTCCCAGCCTTCAGAGCCTCTTCTACACCTGTAGGATGCTCACGGCAACCCCCACGATTCATCCAGGCCCCGCAGAAAACAAAATGAAAATAGGCACGGAGTCCACCCGGACTGCTGACTGCGGCGCAGTACCACGGCACGGCAAACCACGACCGCAGGTGTTTCAAGCTGTGGCTGAGAGGAATGAGTGGTCCATCGATGTGGGTTCGGTGAGGATACGGTTCGTTACTCGGAAGAGATTGCGAAAAGTTCCTGTTCAAAGATTCAACACAGCACGCGGCACTCGCTTCCGCAATCATTGGGGCAAGAGTGCTGGTTTTTCGTCAGCGCTTCGCAAAATAGGCCGCTATACCCTTGACTTCACAAAGCAGTGATGTGGCGAACTGGCCGAAAGGATTTGACGCATGGCTGCGAACCAGTTCCCGGGCGGGACTTTCAACCCGCGGTGGACTAGGGCCTTTTCACGGCGCACCAACAGCCTTTAGCTAAGCTAGACGCAAAACACGAATCGCTTGAAGATGCCACTAGCGGAGGTCCCAGACAAATACTTGCACCGCTGTCTGTTGTGGTTGAGCAGCCTTCGATTACCTCAGCAGACGATCGAAAGCGTCCGGTTCCAACCGCTCAAGAGACTCTACAACGACATCGGCGTGAAGAACCTTACCGTTGTGACTTACCCCAATGCTCCGCATGCCGGCGCGGCGCGCCCCCTCGATTCCGGCACCGGCGTCTTCCACGACAATGCACCTCTCGGCAGGAACGCCGACTCGGGAAGCCGCTAACACGTAGACCTCCGGATCCGGCTTGCCCCGGTGCACGTCTTCAGCCGATACGATGCTCTGAAAAACGTGGTCTGCTGACAGGGCCTCCAGCACCGCATCAATGTTGGCGCGCGGCGCTGCCGAGGCGATTGCTTGTTGCCATCCGTGCTTTTTGAGCCTGTCCAACCAAGTTGCAACCCCGAGTTCGGGCGCAACGCCGACTCGTCGTACCAAGTGACGATAGAGTTCTTCCTTTGCGTCTGCGATTCGTCCGATGCGTTCGGCAGTCGCTGCGCAGCCAAGCCAGGCGGGGACAATCGAATCATTACGCTGACCAAATGTCGAAAGAAACTGCTCCCGTGTGATCACTACGCCCTCCTTTGCCATCGTGTTGCGCCAGGAAATCCAGTGTAGTTCTTCTGAATTGACTAGCGTACCATCCATGTCCCAAAGAACCGCCTTGGATCTGTTCATCCGTGATCTCCGCTCGTTTGCCGCCTAGCCGACCTCTTCGGCCACCTGAGAAAGTGCGTAATCTTCCAGATGGTGGGCATCGCTGCTGAATTTCCTGATCCCCTCCGCTAGCTTCTCCGTTGCCATGCCGTCCTCGTCGTGCATCCAGCGAAAGGTTTTCTCGTCCAGGTGCAATTGCTCGTCCTTGCTCGCCTTTGCTTTTACAGGGTCCAGCCTGGGATCGAGCGTGCCCTCGGTGTGTTCCAATTGATCAAGCAGTTCAGGGCTGATGGTGAGCAAATCGCATCCGGCCAGCCGCACGATTTGATTGACGTTCCGGAAGCTCGCTCCCATAACCTCCGTTTTGTATCCGTATTTCCTATAGTAGTTGTAGATGCGCGTGACGGAAGCAACTCCCGGATCCTGGTCGGGCGAGATCTCCGCGCCACCGTGCGCGTCCTTGTACCAGTCATAAATACGACCGACGAACGGGGAGATCAGCGTCACACCGGCTTCGGCGCACGCCACAGCCTGCGCAAAGCTGAACAGGAGCGTCAGATTGCAGTGAATCCCATCTTTCTCGAGAATTTCGGCCGCCTGTATGCCCTCCCAGGTGCTCGCGATCTTGATCAGGACGCGTTCGCGGCTTACGCCCCTCTTTTCGTACAACGCTTTCGTGCCTTGCCGACCGTACCGCCGATATCGAAGCTTAGGCTGGCCGCGACCTCGGTGGAAACTCGGCCTGGGACAACCTTCAGAATCTCCCACCCGAATAGGACAAACAGCTGGTCAATAAATTCTTCGGCCATCTGTTCGCTGCGCCCACCGCGTTCGATGGCCTTCTCGGTGGCCTCCTCGACAAGATGCCGGTACGAGGTCATTTGAGCAGCTTGATAGAGAAGAGATGGGTTAGTGGGGCGTCCTGCGGACGATGACGAGCAATCGGTTCAATATCACCGGTGTCCGCTACGACGGTCGTGAACTCCTTGAGAGATTCAGCTAAGTTCATCGTTGCCTCCTGTCCTATCGACAACTTCACATCCTTTGCCTGCCAGCGAATTGACGAATTCATTCTGCATGTGCACACGAACGTAGTCCGCGCGTACGTCCGCTCTCATTTGCCTCCATGCCGCCTAATCTGGGTTTTGGCCGCAGCTACGATGTTTTCGGCGCTGAAGCCGAATTTCTTCATCAGTTGCTTGATCGGTGCCGAGGCGCCAAAACTTTCGATACCGATGTTGTGCCCGTCGGTGACGGTGTATTTAGTCCAGCCGAAGTCGGAGGCCTCTTCGACCGAGACCCGTGCTCTGACTTGCGGAGGCAACACCGAGTCTCTGTACTGTTGATCGGATTCACAACCATTCGCAACCGTCGGCAACTGATTAGGTCCGAACCGAAGAAGTCGAGAAAGCTCGGCAGGGCTGCTACGTCCTCGAACCTCGGCCCTTTTCATCACCATCATGCAAACCGCGCCTACTCCTGCCCAGAAGGCGGCGCGAGTCCGTCGGCATAATGCCAGGGTCAATCCAGCACTGCCCGTCACAGCAAACATTTTTACGATAAGCATATTCCCAGCTTCATAGGTCCCGAGGTTACCTGGACTAAGCGCGCCTACGAGATTGATCACCTTTGTGAGGCCTTCCAGTACAAACGCGCCGACCACGGCGATCCTTACACCCATAAACCGCAGAATGAGATAGACCTCCAAGACAGCCATTGCGTGCCAAAGGAGATCGAGCGTCAGGATTGCCCAGAATGCGGCAGGCGCCTCCCGAGGAAAGGCGAGTAGATTGAGTTCGGCTGAATCAATGATCGACTGTTTGCCGCTGATCCAGTTGTGAAGCCGACGCCAGCGCCCAATTGCTCTGGCCGCGTGCCCCATCAACTGCCAACGTCTTGCGACGGCCACACCCCCCAGCACTACCAATGTGCTGAGCACGACAATGAGTAGCAATCCATCGACTCGCCACCTGCCAGAAAGAGGCGCAAGCAGCAAAGCGGCAAGGATTCCCAACACAGTAACAAGTGCGGCTGTCAACGTATGCAGCCCTCCGTCAATCGCGCAGGCCGATATTCGATTTGCCAGCGGAATTGTAGAACCCAACAGAGTTACGCGGATCGCATCCCCAAGCAGCTTTCCAGCAATACCAAGTTGCCCGCACGCATCGGAGGCCAGCTGTGTGCCAAAACTGCGTGACCAGGAGAGCCCTCTGATATCGCACATCAATGTCTTTCGCCAGGCACATGTTCTGATCAACTGAGAGAGCCCTCCCAGAAGGATGATGAGGGCTAAGCCCCAGCCGACTTCATGCACTTGCTCCCAAACGGTGCCCGGGCCGACGCGAAACACCAAGTAGCCCAGTAGCCCAAGGCCAATCAGAGCCGCAAAGACTCGCAGACAGACCCGAGTTAGAGATTGCAACATACGCACGGAAGTCCTATCAAAACAACTGGTCGGAGGAACTATTCTGCAAAACACCTGACACTCCTAAGTGCAACGGGATGACCAAACTCCCAACCAACGGTGTACTCCTAAATTGCTGGTTACTAACGGAAATGATGGGGATGTAATGGGTCGCGATACTCGATTTGCGGTCAAGAGCTGCCCGCATTCGGGCATCGGCATCGCGAGACAATCTCGGAAGCACACTCGCGTTCGTCATCGATCTCCTATGGGGACGCAGCTACTTTGAAGACGCACTCACAGTTATTGAACCGAAATACTCGCTGCGACTCATCGATGAAACCGCGGGAAGCGCAGGAATCCAGCAAGACTCAGTTTTGCTGAACCGGTACAGACACGCTGTCCTGTAGTGTGAAATCGAGCAGGGTCTCGCTAGGCACTTTGACCTGGTCTCCCTTCGTGATGATTTCCGATCCGGCTCCTGCAGCACTACCGACACCCGCTCCAATAGCCGCCCCCTTGCCACCACCAGCGAGGGCCCCAATGATTGTTCCGACGGCCGCCCCTCCAACGGTTCGCTTCGCTGTGCTGGCTCCACGGGATTTGCCGCTAAGTTCATATTCTCTTGATACCAGGGGTACGGTTTGCCCATTTACGACAATTTCCGTCAACGCCAAACGAAGCT
>Ga0207862_1000714_pt1 | contig 10167 bp, 9 predicted proteins | sample LuqExpMetageno81_FD_187838 | JGI IMG/M metagenome (GOLD analysis project Ga0207862, IMG submission 187838) | Tropical forest soil microbial communities from Luquillo Experimental Forest, Puerto Rico - Sample 81 (SPAdes) | ecosystem: Environmental > Terrestrial > Soil > Tropical forest ... | reverse complement strand
AGGCCGCTCGGCCCGCCTGCGTCATTCGAGCCGGTTCCCGTGCAAGCGAAGAGCGATCGTGCCAGCGAGCCGGCCTGGGCTCGCGACGAGCTGAAGGCGGAACCCCGAAAGGTCGCGGTCGAGACGGTCAAGGCGACGCGTCGGCGCCATGTTGCGGCGGCCGTGAGCCACAAACCGAAAGCTTCGGGCCGCACCCATCTCGCACACCGGCACCGCAATCCGCTGGATGCGCAGGCGATGGATACGCGCATCCAGACCTGGCCCTGCAAGTCCGGCGGCATCTGCAACTGGAGGCAGTGAGCGATTTCGGTTCGGCCGGAGTCACCTCTCCGTCGTAAAACCTTAAAGCACGAGTCAAGAAACCTTCGGCTCAGAGTCAAACTCGACGGGCACGCTTCATCGCGATTCGATGAAGGTTGCCTGACGAATGACACGACGCGCCCGGTCGGCCCTGACCAGACGTCAGCTTCTGGTCCGCTCCGCTTCCCTGGTTACGCTCGCGGGCACGAGCTCTCTCGCAAAACCCTATCTCAGCCGCGCTGCCGACCGGCCGCAGATCGCGGGCGGCATCCAGTCGGGCGATGTCGACGGCGATCGTGCGATCGTGTGGGCACGCGCCGATCGGGCGGCGCGCATGCGCCTTGAATGCTCGACCAGCGATAGCTTCAAGACCATCCTGTGCGCGGCATTCGGCGATGCCGCTCCGTACCGCGATTTCACGGCAAAGCTGCCCTTGGAAAACCTGCCCGACGGCCAGGAGATATTTTATCGCGTGCGGTTCGACGATATCGCATCCAACCTTGCGGGCGAGACGCGGATCGGCCGTTTCCGCACCCCCTCGCGGACGCGCAAGTCAATTCGCTTTCTCTGGTCGGGCGATACCGCGGGCCAGGGCTGGGGAATCGATCCCGCGCGAGGGGGATATCGCACCTACAGGACGATGCTGGAGAACCGGCCCGATTTTTTCATTCATTCCGGCGACCACATCTACGCCGACTGCACGATTCCGGTCGAGCAGAAGCTGCCGAACGGCGAAATCTGGCGCAACATCACGACCGAGACAAAATCCGCGGTCGCCCATACGCTCCAGCAATTCCGCGGCAATTACCAATACAACATGCTGGACGAGAATTTTCGTGCTTTTCATGCGCAGGTGCCGATGCTCGCGCAGTGGGACGACCACGAGGTGACGGACGACTGGTCGCCGCGCGGCAGTGTCGATGCGGACGGCTACGACGATAACGGCACGTCGCGGCTCGTTTCGCGCGCCCGGCGCGCCTTCTTCGAGTACATGCCGATCCGCGAGACACGAGCGCAGCCCGGTCGCGTCTACCGCCGGATTTCCTACGGGCCGCTGCTCGACGTCTTTCTGATCGACATGCGGAGCTATCGCGATTCGACCTGGAACAAGGGCGACGACCGCGGCGACAGCTTCATTCTCGGCGCGACGCAGCTCGCTTGGCTAAAGCGCGAGTTGACGTCTTCGAACGCGATCTGGAAGGTGATCGCCGCCGACCTGCCGATCGGCATCGTCTCGACGGATGCGATCGCCCTTGGCGACGGACCGCCTGCGCGGCGCGAGCACGAGATCGCGGATCTCTTGTCTTTCCTCAAGGATGCGGGTGTCGGCAATGTCGTGTGGCTGACGGCCGACATGCACTACACGTCGGCGCATTACTACGATCCGAACCATGCGGTCTTCCAGGACTTCGAGCCGTTCTGGGAGTTCGTTTCGGGACCATTGCATGCCGGCACCTGGTCGCCGGGGCAACTCGACAACACGTTTGGCCCCCGGGCGATGTACCAGAAGGGGTGCGACTGCGAGCAGGGCGACAACCTCGCACCCTGCTTCGGCCTGCAGTTCTTCGGCCGCGTCGACATCGAGGGGAAGAGCGGCGTGATGACGGTGACGTTGAAAGACGTCGACGACAACGACCTCTGGTCGGTCGATATCGCGCCCAAACCCGACGCGCGACGGTTGCAGCGCGTCACGAGTCGTTGATGATCGGCATGCGCGGCGAGACGCGATCTTGATCTGACGCGAAGATTACGGGCAAACTCGGCACCTTACTCCGTTTGCAATCCTCCGACGGGACGCGCGTTTCGAGTTTTGCCGCGAGGCGATCAGGTTTTTGAGGTGTGATCATGGATTATCTGCAAACCGAGGGGCTGCGCATTCCGCGGCTCGGGCTCGGCACATTCCGCATGCTGGGCGATGCCTGCCGCGCGGCGGTGGAAAGCGCGCTTCAACTCGGCTATCGCCACATCGACACCGCCGAGATGTACGGCAACGAGGACGCGATTGGCGTCGCGATCGCGGCATCCGGGATCAAGCGGGCCGATCTGCATGTGACGACGAAAGTCTGGAACGAAAATCTTGCGCCGGATGCGATCCGCCGCGCGTTCGATGCCAGCCTGAACAAGCTGCGGTTGGACGTCGTCGATCTTTATCTCGTGCATTGGCCGTCGCGGCGGATGAACCTGCCGGCGATCTTCGAGACGCTGATGAAGCTGAAGGAGGAGGGGCGTACCCGCGCCATCGGGGTCGCCAATTTCAACGTGGCGCTGCTCAAGACCGTGGTCGAGGAGATCGGGGCGCCGATCGCCTGCAACCAGATCGAATATCACGTGTTGCTCGATCAGAGCAAAGCGAAGGCCTATCTCGACGCGAAGTCGATACCGCTGATCGCCTATTGTCCGCTGGCGCAGGGCCGCGTCGCCTCAAACGAGACGCTGATCGCGATCGGCAAAAAGCACGACGCGAGCGCGGCGCAGGTTGCACTGAAATGGCTGCTCGACCAGCACGGCGTCGCGGCGATCCCGAAGGCGTCGCGCCGCGAAAGCCAAAAGGCCAATCTCGACGCGCTCGGCGTCCGGCTCGACGACGAGGATCGGCGCAAGATTGCAGGCCTGCCGAAGAATCTGCGCTGCGTCAGCCCCGCTTTCGCGCCGGCGTGGGATTAAAGCATGATCCGGAAAAGTGGACACCGGTTTTCCGAAAAAGATCATGCTCAAACAATAAACTAGAGCGCGATGGCGATTCGACGTAAAGCTATCGCGCTCTAGCCTGTCGCGAGAGCATGCTCACGCCAAAGAAAAGGAATGACCCCTTTCGGGGCCATTCCTGTGTCGGCCTCGCTCGTTCGCTTTAGTAGCGATCGTAGCGGTGCTCCTTGATCACGACGCCGCCGCGGTCGCGATCGTGATCACGGTACCCGCCCCTGTGCCAACCGTAGTCACGATGGTCGCGGAACTCGGCGCGCGCGCCTTCCCAGTGATGATGGCCGCGCTTGATCACGACCGTGTCGGCGCTCGCAATTGACGGCGCCGCGACCGCGATCGCACCAAGCGCCGCGATGACATAACCAAATTTCCTCATCATGTCCTCCTCACTCTCAGTCAGATTAAAACTTCGAGTGAGAAGCAACGTTCCGATGGAACCTGAAGAGAATTCTGAACAGCTATTCAGCTTCGTTCATCTGCACTTGTGTTGCACCGGCGTCGGTTTGCCATTGGCGGTGAACTTACCCCTTTTGATGGAATAACGGCCGTTCTCGCCGCGATTATATACCGCACGCATGGCGTCGTTGGACGACTTCATCAATCCGAGTTCGCGCGTTTCCTTGAACGCGGGGAAGTAGATGCGCAAGTTGAGCACGCCGTCGGCTGAGATCGTCGCGCCGACGACCTTGCTTTCGTCCGAGCCGTCGCCGAAATAGCGGCGGTGAATGAGGCGATCGCCGTCGACGATCTCGTAGGACAGCACCGTGCCGACGCCGCGGTCGGCCGGCAGGGAGCAATCGAGCGACCATGGGCCGATCAATCCCCATCTCTTGGCAGTGTCCGCCGGGCTCTCCGCAGTTGCCTGCGAGACGAGTGCGACGAGCAAGCCGAGCGCGAGCGAGAGCTTCGTGAAATCCGTCCAGGCATTTTGCAAAGCGAAAACTCCTCCGCTTTATTGCGCAATTTAGCATGCGGCGCGACGGCGAAATGTCGCCGAAATCGGATCCGCCGCAGAAGACGACGCTAGCAAATCGATGATTCCAGCGCCGCTTTGATCCGTGTCAATGCGGCGGACAAGGCCTTGCCCTTTCCTGCGAAGTCGTCGGGTTTCGCCTCAAGGGAGGTCGTGATTGGGACAGCTTATTCTCGCCGCTAAGGTCACCCACGTGCCGTCGCTGATGCTGTCGGAAGTTGAGGGCAGTCCGCTTCAACAAGCGCGGTCCGGTGCGGTTGCGGCGCTGCGCGAGGTGGGCCGCCGGGCAAGAGCGCGCGGCGTTTCGACCTTTGTGGTGTTCGATACGCACTGGCTGTCCAATTTCGGCTATCATATCAACGCCAATCCGCAGCATCGCGGTGCCTTCACCAGCCACGAAGCACCACAGATGATCCAGAACCTGCGCTACGATCTGCCCGGTAATGCGGCGCTGGCCGAAGCGATCGCGGAGGAGGCGGCTTGCGACGGCCTCAACGTCATGGCGCACAAGGTCGAAAGCCTCGGGCTCGAATACGGCACGATCGTGCCGATGCACTATATGAATGCGGACGGCTGGGCCAAGGTTGTCTCGGTCGCATCGCCGCTGTTCACCTCGCTGGAGGAAAGCCGCGTGCTCGGAGAAGCCACGGCGCGCGCGATCGAAAAATCCGGCGAGCGTGTCGCGCTGCTTGCCTCGGGTTCGCTGTCGCACCGGCTGTTGCCGAACAAGAAGCTTGGTCCGGAAGCCTGGATCTCCATCGCCAGCGAGTTCAACCGGCAGGTCGATCTTCGCGTGCTCGAACTATGGGAGCAGCGCCGCTATCGCGAGTTTCTCGACATGCTGCCGGACTACGCCACCAAGTGCAACGGCGAGGGCGGCATGGCCGACACGATCATGCTGTTCGCCGCGCTCGGCTGGTACGATTATCGCGGCGCAACCGAGCAGCTCTGCGACTATTTTCCCTCCAGCGGCAGCGGCCAGGTCAATGTCGAGTTTCACCTCGACGTGTAAGTATTCAATTTGATCGGCTACGCTGACCCGCGCGCCCGCTTCTCCACGTTGGCGATGCGGACCGGCACGCCGAACTCGCGCCGGCAGACGTCGGCGAGCACAGCGACGCCCTCGCGGATCTGCTCGTGCGACGGGCTCGCAAAGCAAAGCCGCAGCCGGCTGCCGGAATGGGTCCTGTTGGTCGACCATTCGGGCCCCGGATTGATCGCGACGCCCGCGGCGAGCGCCGACTGATAGAGTTTAAGCGTATCGACATTGTCGGGCAGCTTCACCCAAAGGAAGATGCCGCCCTTCGGTGCATCGAACTCGGCCGAGGTCCCGAACTGTTCGTTGAGCGCTTCCATCAGCGTGTCGAGCTTGGCGCGCAGACCGCGTGTCAGCTTCGGCACATGGTCGGTGAAATGCGGCGTGCAATATTCGGCCAGCACCATTTGCTCCAGCGCGCCGGAACCGGCGTCGGTCTTCAGCGCCAGCATCCGCGACATCATCTCCCAGGGCGCGACGATGAAGCCGACGCGGAGCGCCGGCGCGATCGATTTGGAGAACGAGCCGATATGGATCACGCCGCCGTTTTTCGCCATGGCATAGATCGCGGGCGGGCGATTGCCGTCCCAGATGAGGTCGGCATAGCAATCGTCCTCGAAGATCGGCACGCCGTATTGCTGCGAGAGCCGCAACATCTCGGCGCGGCGCGCCTCCGGCAAAATGCTGCCGGTCGGGTTCTGCACGGTCGGAATGGTGTAGATATATTTTGGCCGGATGCCGCGCGCCTTGAGATCGGCAAGAGCCGAGGCCAGCGCATCCATCCGCATGCCCTCGCGGTCAAGCGGAATGCCGACCGCATTCACGCCGAGCCGGGAGAGCCGGTTCAGCGAGCCCTGATAGGTATCCTGCTCGATGATGACGGTATCGCCGCGCGCGAGCAAAGTGTGGTTGACGAGGTCGAGCGCCTGCAGCGAGCCTGATACGATCAGGAGGTCGTCGGCGGTCGCCTGGATGCCGGCGTCGCGCTTCAATTTCGCAGAGAGAAACTGACGCAGGGGAAGGTAGCCTTGGGGGCCATGCGCAAGGCCATAGGTTGCGAGGTTACGGCCCTCGCGCCGGAGCACGGCGTCGACGGCCTCGATCAGACCGTCGACTGGCACCTGATCGGGGTCGTTATTGCCGCCGATAAAGCTATATTTGGCAAGGCCGGTCCATTTCGCCGCGGGTGGCGGCAGCCCGGCCGGCAACAGCGGCGCGAAGTCGAAGGCGGCAGCACTCATGAACGTCCCCTCCCTTATTCTTGTTGGGCGCGATCTTAGACAAGTCGAAGGCGCTTCGACAGCCCCTATGCCGCGACAACAGGGGCGATCTGACCTGCGTAATGATGCTGGCGCACGTCGCCAAGTCCCGCTATTGGTCCCGCGGCAAGATATATGAGACGTTGAAGGTATGGCCGATACGATCCAGGAAGTGCTGCAGGCCTTTGCGCGAGGTGAACTGGTCGTCGTGACCGATGACGACGACCGCGAAGGCGAGGGCGATCTGATCGTCGCGGCTTCGCTCTGCACGCCCGAAAAGATGGCGTTTATCATCCGTCATACATCAGGCATCGTCTGCGCGCCGATCACGACCGAGGATGCCCGCCGCCTGCGGCTCGATCCGATGGTGGCGCACAATGAATCCGCCCACACCACCGCGTTTACGGTCTCGATCGACTACAAGCCCGATGGTGGTACCGGGATATCGGCGGAGGAGCGCGCTTCCTGTTGCCGGGCGCTTGCCAACCCGAACGCCGGCGCCGACGATTTTGCGCGGCCGGGCCACGTGTTCCCCCTGATCGCGCGCGAGGGCGGGGTGCTCCTGCGTTCCGGGCACACCGAGGCCGCGGTCGATCTCTGCAAGCTCGCGGGCCTTCCCCCGGTCGGCGTCATCTCGGAACTCATGAACGACGACGGCACGGTCATGAAGGGCGAGCAGGTCGGGCGCTTTGCCGCGGCGCATAGGCTGAAACACGTCACCATCGCCGACCTGATCGCCTACCGCCAGGCGCGGGAGAAGCTGATCGAGCGCGTCTCGACCTTCACCATGGAGAGCCCGATCGGACCCTTGCAGGGCTATGCCTACCGCTCGCCGTTCGACGAGATCACCCACGCCGCCTTCGTCTATAACGGCATCGGCGACGGCAAGAACGTGCTGACACGGCTGCACAAGCCCAACATCGTCAAGGACCTGTTCACGGGCTCGCTGCGCATGCAGGCGGTGCTGCAGCATTTCAAGAAAGCCGGCCGCGGCGTGCTGGTTTATTTGCGCGACGGCGCGGCCGGCGTGCCGGTCGAGCCGGTCGGAGAGCCCAAGTCGGCGGAGGCCGATCGCAACAAGCAATGGCGCGAGGTCGGGGTCGGCGCACAGATTCTGCGGGACCTTGGCGTCACATCGATCGTCAATCTCACCTCATCGGTGCATGACTACAAGGGACTGTCCGGTTTCGGCATCGAGATCGTCGCCAACGAGCGCCTCGAGATTTAGGTATCGTGTTGCGGCCCGGAACGACCTGGACATGAAGACGTGTGCGACACAATTGCGCTTCGATCGATAGCGCTTTAATTTAGCAGTCAATACCGTAGGACGTTGCGAAAGGATTTTACCATGAGCGTGCGCCCACAGACCAAGGACAAGCCGTCTGCGGTGAGTTTCCAATGGGACGATCCGTTCCTGCTCGACGAGCAACTCACCGAAGATGAGCGCATGATCCGCGACACCGCACGCGCTTACGCGCAGGACAAGCTGCTGCCGCGGGTCATCAAGGCCTATCTCGAAGAGAAGACCGACCGCGAGATTTTCAACGAGATGGGCGAGCTCGGACTGATCGGGATCACGCTGCCGGAAGAATATGGCTGCGCCAACGCAAGCTACGTCGCCTATGGCCTGGTGGCACGCGAGATCGAACGGGTCGATTCCGGTTACCGCTCGATGAACTCGGTGCAGTCCTCGCTGGTGATGCATCCCATCTATGCGTATGGCGACGAGAACCAGCGCAAGAAATATCTGCCCAAGCTTGCGACCGGCGAGTGGGTCGGCTGTTTCGGCCTCACCGAACCCGATGCCGGTTCCGATCCCGGCGGCATGAAGACCCGCGCGGAAAAGGTTTCGGACGGTTACCGGCTGACCGGCAGCAAGATGTGGATTTCGAACGCGCCGATCGCGGATGTTTTCGTGGTCTGGGCGAAGTCGGCCGAGCACAACAACCAGATCCGCGGCTTTATTCTTGAAAAGGGCATGAAGGGTCTTTCCGCGCCGAAGATCGGCGGCAAGCTGTCGCTGCGGGCCTCGATCACGGGCGAGATTGTCATGGACGGCGTGGTGGTGCCGGAGAGCGCCTTGCTGCCCAACGTGTCCGGGCTGAAAGGCCCGTTCGGCTGTCTCAACCGTGCCCGCTACGGCATTTCCTGGGGCGCGATGGGCGCCGCCGAAGATTGCATGCATCGCGCGCGGCAATACACGTTGGACAGAAAGCAGTTCAAGCGGCCTCTGGCGGCGACGCAATTGGTGCAGAAGAAGCTCGCGGACATGCAGACCGAGATCGCGCTCGGCCTGCAGGGTTCGCTGCGCGTGGGCCGCCTCATGGATGAAGGCAAGATGGCGCCCGAGATGATCTCGATCGTCAAGCGCAATAATTGCGGCAAGGCGCTCGACATTGCGCGGGTCTGCCGCGACATGCACGGCGGCAACGGCATCCAGATCGAGTATCACGTGATGCGCCACCTCTCGAACCTGGAAACCGTGAACACCTATGAGGGCACCCACGACGTGCACGCGCTGATCCTCGGCCGCGCCATCACGGGCATCCAGGCGTTTTCTTAAGACTCGCACCCGTCATTCCGGGGCGCGCGAAGCGCGAACCCGGAATCCGGGGCCATATTCTCTCAATCTCATCGAGATTTCCGGGCCCGGTCCTGCGACCGTTCCGGAAATGACGTCAAAGAAACGACATGGCCGAAAACGACGACGTCCCGTTCAACCGCAACTTTCCGCTGAAACCCGGCCTCGTCGAGGAAGTCCGTCCCGGCGTGCGCCGCGTGCTTTGCGACAATCCGAGCCCGTTCACCTTCACCGGGACGGTCAGCTACATCATAGGGAACGGCAAGGTCGCAATCGTCGATCCCGGTCCCGACAGCGAGGTGCATGCCAAAGCGCTGCTCGACGCGGTGCGCGGCGAGACGGTGACCCATATCCTGGTCACCCACACCCACCGCGACCACTCGCCGAACACCGGCCGCATCAAGCAGGCAACCGGCGCCGCCGTCTATGCCGAAGGGCCGCACCGCGCTTCGCGGCCGCGCTATGAGAGCGAGAAGCACAATCCGGAATCGGGCGCCGACCGCGGCTTCAGACCCGATATTGAAGTCAGAAGCGGAGACGTCATCGAAGGCGACGGCTTTCGCCTGGAGACGGTGGCAACCCCAGGCCACACCGCCAACCACATGGCCTTCGCCTGGCCCGAGCGAAAGATGTCTTTTGTGGGCGATCATGTGATGGGCTGGTCGACCTCGATCGTGGCGCCGCCCGACGGCTCGATGGTCGACTACATGGCCTCGTTGGAGCGGCTCGCGAGCCGCGACGAAGACCTCTATTTTTCGGGCCACGGCCCGGAAATTCCGGAAGGTCCGCGCTATGTGAATTTTCTGATCCGTCACCGTCAGGCGCGCGAGGCCTCGATCCTGCATCGCCTCGCCAAGGGCGAGGCGGATATCCCGACGATGGTGCGCGCGATCTATATCGGCATCGATCCGCGCCTGGTGACGGCGGCCGGTTATTCGGTGCTGGCGCATCTCGAAGACCTCGTCGCGCGCGGCATCGTCGCAACCGACGGCGATCCGGTCATTGGCGGGACGTATCGGCTCGCCCCTTGATCTCTCCCGGAGGGAACGGGGAGAGGCCTAACACCGCCTATTTCTTGACCGTCTTGGCGGGCGGCGCCTTTGGCGGCGGGGCTGCTGCTGGATCCTTCGGACAGTTTCTGTTCGCCCCGGTTACCGTCTCGCTGATCGATTCCGTTGGCTGGCAGGAAACGCTTTTGATTTTTTCCGCGGTCTTGCTGATGGTATGGCCGCTTTCCCTTGCGCTCACCACTCCCCGCGGCGGCGACCGATTGCGTCTCGGTACGCAGCAATCCGTTCGTCAGGCTTTGTCCGAG
>Ga0207862_1000713_pt1 | contig 10170 bp, 7 predicted proteins | sample LuqExpMetageno81_FD_187838 | JGI IMG/M metagenome (GOLD analysis project Ga0207862, IMG submission 187838) | Tropical forest soil microbial communities from Luquillo Experimental Forest, Puerto Rico - Sample 81 (SPAdes) | ecosystem: Environmental > Terrestrial > Soil > Tropical forest ... | reverse complement strand
GTCCATGCGGGTGCAGACGATGGCGCGGGGCAGCAGAAACTTGTCGGCGTAGTGCCAGATGCGCTCGGTGACGACTTCGACACCGCTGACGGCGTCCACGACGACGAGGGCGCTGTCCACGGCGGGGAGAACCATCTCGGCTTCGTGGATGAACATGTTGAAGCCGGGCGTGTCGAGGAGGTTGATCTTGGTCTTGCCCCATTCCAGCACGGCGGTGGCGGCGGCGATCGACATCGACCGGCCGATTTCTTCCTCGTCGTAATCGGTGACGGTGTTGCCTTCGTCCACGCGACCGAGGCGCTGCGTGGCCCCGGCGGTAAACAGCATAGCCGAGGCGAGAGAGGTCTTGCCGGAATGAGAGTGCCCGACCAGGGCAACGTTACGGATATTAGCGCCTTCGTAATTCTTCACCTGAGACTCCTTGGAGAGATGAGAGCAAGCAATTCCGCGTCCAGGCGACAGGTCGGGACTCCGCTTGGTCTCAGAGGCGCTCTTCCCCGGCGGCACGTACCGCTATGTGCCCGAACGACCCCGAGGCTGCCGATGAGGCAAAATGGCGGGGCACCATGCCGGCCTGCGCATGGTGATGCAGGAACAAACTAATGATGCTAGCACACGAGGTTTGCGAGCCTCAATGAGCGGCCAGAAAACTCAATCCATGGGCTGGAAGTCGGCCTTGGCGGCGCCGCAATCGGGACAAACCCAGGTATCAGGGAGAGCCTCAAAAGGCGTTCCCGGTGGGATACCGGTGTCGGGATCGCCTTCGGCTGGATCGTAGATGTGACCGCACACGGTGCATTGGTATTTTTTCATCGTAATTGCCGCGGCCCTTCTGGAAGTTCTCTGATTGTAATCGCTACGACTCTGCCATGAAGCGCTGACGCCGCTATTTTTCCACCTTGCCGCGCACGATGATGTTGTTCAGCTTCCACGGGTTCTTGCGCAACTCGATCTGCAAGTCACCCTCCTTGTTGATGACCAGTTGGGCCGCCGGGTAGAGCACGCCCGCACTCTTTTTGTTGTCGGTGTCGTCGATATTGATTTCGCCGCCGGTGAGGTTGTAGGCCTGCGACTGGGTGTTGCGGTACGCCTCGCCAAACGCGATCTTGCGGTTGGTGACGAAGCGGATCGTGCGGCCCGTGGGAGTGGGAATCGACCGGACGTAGGCGAGATCGTAGCCGAGCGTGCCGGGAATCTGAATGCGGCCGACGGACTTCATCTTCTGCAGGGCGTCCACGAGGCCCTGGTTCTGCCCTTTGGCAAATGCGTCGTCGATCACCTTCTTGTCTTCGGGGGTGGAATAGCTGGTGATGATCAGCTTGACGCTGGTGTTCTTGCCCAACTGCGTGCTGGTGCCCATCGCGGTAGCGTCAATGGTTTCCTGGGCGCTGGCGGCGTTGACCAGCAATGCCGCGCCTAGAAGCAGAATGGGGGCCAACATCGAAAGCGGTCTCAGAATTTTGTGCATGCTCATGGTCGTCCTCTCAAATCGAGTGGAGTGTAACTAAATCTCGCCCTTCTTTGCCAGCGCCGTGATGCGGTCGGATGCGCGGAAGGCCAGGGCCTGGATGCTTTCGGTGGGCTGGCCGCGGCCGCTGGTGACGAAGCTGGAGCCGTCGCACAAGAACAGGTTGGCGACGTCGTGGGTGCGGTGGCCGGAGTTGATGACTGAGGACCTGGGATCGTTGCCCATGCGACAGGTGCCGAGAAGGTGGTAGCCCAAATTCTGCTCGCCGACCGGGAAACTCCACGTTTGCAGTGCTCCGGCGGCTTCGAGTATGTCCATGGCCTTCCCATTCATGTACTTCGCAGCCTTAATATCGTCGGGATGGTCTTTGTAAGTGACGCGCATGGCGGGCAGGCCCCAGGCGTCTTTCAGGGTGTCGTCGAGGGAAATGCTGTTGTCGGCAAGGGGTAGGGACGTGCCGTGGCCCATGACCATCATGGTGCGATTGAAGTTCTTGGCGAGGTACTTCTTGTATTCAGAACCCCACTGCGGAGCCGAGGGCGGCACGCCGCCGAAGGAAAAGGAGATAGGGGTCCAGAGGAAGCGTGCGCTCAGCCCGCCTCCGCCGTAGAAGCCGAACTTGGGATCAATCTCGTAAAAGTCGTGCGAGATACGGGTGACCTCGATGCTCTTGTACTCGTTCAATTCGTGCTCGAACGTGCCCTGGGCGATGGTGTCGGTGTTGAACATCAGGTACTTGCCTACCAGGCCGCTGGAGTTAGCCAGACCATTGGGGAAGCGGTTCGACTTGGAAAGCAGCAAGAGACGCGGCGTTTCGGAGCCGTTGCTGGCGACGATGACGGCCTTGGCGTGTTGCAGGCTTTCCTTGCCGTGCTGATCGAAGTACACCGCACCGATGGCGCGGCCCTTCGCGTCCAGCTCGATTTTGCGCACGTAGCTGTGCGGCCGGATTTCGCAGCGCCCGGTCGCGACTGCCTGCGGCACCATGGTCGGGAGCGGACTCGACTTCGCGCCCATCTCGCATCCGAAGCCCTGACAGAAGCCGCAGTGCGCGCAGGGAAGTCGTCCCTGGTAGGCCTGCGAAATCACGGCCACCGGGGCGGGGAACGGGTTGAGCCCGAGTTTGCGCGCGCCTTGCTCGAACAACACGCCGCTCGACTTCACCGGCATCGGCGGCAGCGGATAGGGCTTCGAGCGAGGGGGATCGAAGGGACTTGCGCCCGCCTGTCCCGAGGCGCCCAACTCCCATTCGGCCTTGGTGTAGTAGGGCTCCAGGTCGGCGTAAGTAATGGGCCAGTCGGCGAAGCCGGTGCCCGCGATCGCGCCCTTCTTGCTGGCCTCGATGAAGTCGATCTCATGGAAGCGCCAATAGTTGGCAGTGAAATGAACCGTTCCGCCGCCGACCATGCGTCCGTAAATGACGGCCGGTTGTTTGACCGCCTTGTCGGCCGGGGTCTTGCGAAAGGTAGTCGGCTGCTTTTGCGGATTATTGGTAAGCAGGTTCTGCGCCTGCACGCGATACTCGTCATGCGTAAATTGCTTGCGGTCGAGCCATGGGCCTTGCTCGAGCGCGACTACGCTGAAGCCGTTGCGCGAGAGTTCGCGCGCCAGCACGCTGCCCGAGGCGCCGCAGCCGATGATGAGGAAGTCGACGTTGTCGGTGAGTTTGTAGCGACGTTGCTCGGGCGCGGTGCTCATGCTTTCTCCTTCACGGCCTGCGCGTCGTAGTAGCCGAAGGGAGGAGCGTAGTAAAAGTGGTCTTCAAAGCCGATGAGCTTCCAGCCAATCTCGTCTTTGTTGCCGCCGTCTGCCGGGTCGCCGAAGAAGCCGACGAGAACGTAACCCTTCAACGTTCCGAAGTCGTCGGACTTCTCCATGGCCTTCATCGCTTCGACTTGTTGCGCCGAACTTAGCGCAGCGAAGGAGGCGGCCTGCGCCGCGGTCTTCTTCGCCTGCGCGTTGAGGGCTTCCAGGGCCTTGGTGAAATCTTGCTTATTTTGCGGCTCGATCTCGCTGAGCGCGAAATCTACGAAGCGAACGACGTTGGCTTCTTTGGCGCCGGGAGTTTCGTCGGTCGGGATGATCTGCTCGGCGAACGCTTCAAAGTCTGCCGCCTGCTGCGGCGTGAAGAAGCGGAAGGGCTGGACGTCGAGATTGCGTGAGGCAGCCTTCGCATGCTCGTGGGCCTGCGCGAGGACTTCGGGAGTGAGTCCGCTCAGATACATCAGGCCCAGCGACGCCGCGGCCTGGGCCAGAAAAGTGCGGCGCGTGTTGTCCAATCGACATCTCCTGGTACGACGGTCGGTACGGGCTTTAGTGCATCAGGTGCGCTTCGTGCTTGCGTACCGCGATCGCTTCAATCTCGACCAGCGCTCCCGGAGCGGCCAGCGCCACCACCTGCATGGTGCTGCGAGCGGGTTTGTTGGGTTGCTGCTTGGACCCGAAAAACTGAACGAACCCCGCGTTCATGGCTGCGAAGTCCATTTTGCCCCCGTTGGCAGGGTCGCCCACCAGGAAGACGTGGACCATCACCACGTCTGCCATCGTGAGCTGCTGTGCCGCCAGCAGGTCCGAGATCTGCTGCAACACCGAAATGGTTTGGGTCTTGGTGTCGCCGTACATCTCCGTGCTGGCCTGGGATGCGTTTGCGTTTGCAACCTTGGGAATGTGGCCGCTCACGTAAACGGTGTCATAACCTGCCGGCACGACGACCCCTCCCGCGATGGGCAAGTCCGGATTGGCCATAGGCAGCCGCTCCACTTTCTCGCCTGACTGCGCCATCGCGATGCCGCACATCGCCAGGGCGAGCAGTGAGCAGCATACTAGGGCACGCACATTGGTTGTCATGTTTCATACTCCCCGCACACTGAAATAAGGCCTCACATCTTAGCCCGACTGCCCCGCCGAATGCCACTTGTGTCCGCAATTAGACACAATCAGTTGACCCGTCCCACCGTACGGCCTAACATTACCGCCAATGGACGTTGCCGCTGCCAGTTTGGTCGGCCAGACCGTCTCCCACTACCGCATTGTTTCGAAACTCGGTGGCGGGGGGATGGGCGCTGTGTACGACGCGGAGGACACGCGCCTTGGCCGGCATGTCGCGCTCAAGTTCGTTCCGCCCGAGCTCGTCCACGACCGCAAGGCGCTGGACCGCTTCTTTTGGGAAGCGCGCGCCGCCTCGCAGCTTAATCATCCCGGCATCTGCACCATCCACGATATCGAGGACGCCGACGGACATCCGTTCATCGTCATGGAGCGCCTGGAGGGCGTCAGCCTCAAGGAACGCATGATGGGCGGGCCGATGGAGCTGGAGGAGATCCTCGATGTCGGCATCCAGGTGACCGACGCGCTCGCCGCCTGTCATGCCAAGGGCATCATTCATCGCGACATTAAGCCGGCCAACATCTTCCTCACGAACACGGGGCTGGTGAAGGTCCTGGATTTTGGCGTCGCCAAGCTCGCGCCCGGAATTCGCGCCGGCGATGCCGCGCTCGACGATCCGTTGACCGTTGCGGGCGACATCTTTGGCACCGCGGTGTACATGTCGCCCGAGCAGGCGCGCGGCGAAGAACTCGATCCTCGCACCGATCTTTTTTCGCTGGGTGTGGTGCTCTACCAGATGGGGACCGGCCAGCGGCCCTTTGCCGGCGCGAACGCCGTTACCACGCTGGAAGCGGTGATGAACCACAAGCCGGTGTCGCCGCTCAAGCTCAACCCCAACCTTCCGCCTGAGCTCGAGGGTATCCTCGGCCGGGCCATGGAGAAGGAGCGCGGTAACCGCTATCCCAATGCGCTGGCCATGAAGGGCGATCTGCAGTCGCTCAAGCGCGAGACCGAGCCCGGCATGACCGAGACCGCGCGCATGCGGCCGCTGCTGCCCTACCGGATTTCGTCCAAGACCTTCCAGACCACCAGCCGCAGGTCGCTTTACATACTGTTGGGCGTGATTGCTCTGCTGATCACGATCCTGGTGCCGATGGGCGCATGGTTTTTCAAGCAGCGCTCCAGCGTCAACGCCCGCACTACGGTGGCTGTCTTGCCGCTGCAGAACATGAACGGCGATGTCAGTGTTGAGTTCCTGAGTTTCGCCCTGGCCGACGAAATTGCCAACGCCCTGACCAACACTCGCGCCCTCGATGTGCGGCCTTTTGCCATGAGCCGCAAGTTCACAGGGCCCGATGTCGATCCTCGCAAGGTCGCGAGCGAGCTGCGCGTAGGAACGGTCATGACCGGCCACTTCCTCAAGCAGGGCGACCAACTGATGGTGACGCTGGAGGCAGTGGAGGGCTCGACGGACAAGTTGCTGTGGCAGAAGACGCTGACTGCTCCCGCGCAAGACCTGATCGGCTTGCAGTCTGCGATGAACAAGCAAGTGACGGAGGGGCTGCTTCCTGCGATTGGCATGGCTGCCGGGCAAGTCACCAGCGGTACGCAACCCCATGACCCCGCGGCCTACGATCTGTATTTGCACGCCCTGGCATTGCCTCACGATCCCAAGCCCAACAAGGACGCCATTGCGGTGCTGGAGCACGCCGTGACGGCCGACCCCGCCTACGCTCCGGCCTGGGAGGAGTTGGGTTGGCGGTACTACAATGACTCGCAATATTCTGACGGCGGGGAAGAGATGTTCCAGCGTTCCACCCAGGCGTATGAGCGCGCAGTTGCGCTGGATCCCAACCGCACCGTGGCCGCGGGGCAGCTCATCACCAACCGCGTGGAGCGCGGCGAACTCGGCAAGGCGTACCGGGCTGCCCAGGCCCTGGTGCAGCGCCGGCCGGAAAGCGCCGAGGCGCACTTCGTGATGGGCTATGTGTATCGCTATGCCGGCATGCTCGAAGAGTCAGCGCAGGAGTGCGACAAGGCGCTCGCGCTTGACCCCGGCAACTACACCTTCCGGTCGTGTGCATGGGCGTTTATGGAGTTGGGCAATACCAAGCGGGCCGCCGACTTCATCAGGCTCGATGCCGGTTCCGAGTGGGCGGCGTACGCTACGCCGTCGCTGCTTCTCCGCGAAGGCAAGATCGACGAAGCCCGCGAGGCGGTGAAGAAGATGCCGGACACGCCGCGCAACCATCGTGACCTGCTGGAAGGCTGTCTCGGGATCAACCCGGAGATCCATCCGTATTCGTATGCCCAGGAACTGGCGCACGTAGCGGAAAACACCCCTCCTGCCGCCGCTGACGCCGAATCGCTCTACTATGAGGGCTCGCTCTTCGCCGACTGCGGCCTGCGACCGGCCGCGCTGCACGTGCTGCAAGGCGCGATCGAGCAGAACTACTGCGCGTATTCCAATCTCCGGTTCGATCCCATGCTGCGCAAGATTCGCCAGACGCCTGGCTTCCAGCAGCTTCTCGTCGCCGCCAAGGAATGCCAGGACCGCGTCCGCGCTGCTCCGGCTACCAACAGCGAACCCCAGGGTCCGTAAGCAACCGATGAGCTTAGACCTTCGCAACTTTGGCGAACGCTTGACTGCGGCGTGTCGCCGCGGCCTCAGGGCTGGTTACTGATTCTGCACCGCAGCGCCCTCGCGCTCGAAGCGCTCGAGGTTGCTCTGGAGGTGCTTCTCCACTTCTTCATCGTGTTGCTGTCTCGCCACGTCCAACGCCTGACGCTCAGCCGCAATAGCATCAGCGGGGCGGCCCATCTTGTCGTAGGCGGTGGCCAGCATGTCGAGGCTGCGCCAGTCTTTCCCTCCGCTCAACTCGACCGCCTTCTGAAATTCGGTCAACGCTCCCGCGACATTCCCGCTGATTCCCAGCGCATAGCCCAGGTTGACGCGATATTCGACGGAATCAGGGCGCAGGGTCACGGCCTCGCGCAGTTCCTTGACGGCTTCATCCATACGTCCCGTCTTGCCCATCTCGAATCCCAGCCGGTAGTGCGCTTCGGCGAAGGCCGGCGCCAGCTTCACCGCCTGGCGCAAGTGTTCTTCTCCTTCGATGGGCTGACCTTGCTCGAAGAGCACAGATCCCAAGTCCATCTCCGCGCCGGCGTCGCTCGGGTCGATCGCTAAAGCTCTCCGCCAACTCTCAATTGCTCCTTGCGGATCGCCGGTATTGGCCTGCGAGACGGCCAGGTGGTCAAACCACGCGCTGGGAGGATTCGGGTTGAGCGTGCATGCCTTGCGGTACTCTTCTACCGCTTCGCGCTCCTGATTATTCTGCGTTAACGCCGTGGCCAGCGCGTAGTGCGCGATCGGATCGTTCGGATCGTGTTGCAGCACCTGATGAAATGTCGCTATTGCATCATTGGTCTGCCGCTGCTCCATCTGATCGAAAGCCTGATTGAATAACCGATAGAACTCGGTTGCCTGCGGGTCGATGTGCTGCAAGCCATCCGGAGGAATGTTCACGAATTCGGGAATATTCACCGCGCGGTTGGCAAGGGTCATGTTGTCCACCAGGATTGCCGGGCTGTCATTTCCGTTTTCGTCGATATGGGTCAGCATGAGCTGTGTGAAGGGCGTCCGTGCCTTCGACGAAAAAGCCAGCCAACGCCCGTTTGGCGAAAACGTGTGCCAAGAATTCATCCGCGACGTGTTGCAGTTCATCAGCCGGGCTTTGCCGCCATTGAAGGGCACGATGTACAACTGGCTATCAGGGCGCATAAGTAGTCCGTTGCGGTTTTGCACAAACACGATCCACTTGCCGTCGGGCGAGACCTTGGGAAAGTTGTTACTCATGCCATTCCCGGAAGCTCCGACGAGTGGCTCCGCTTTGCCGCCGCGGCCCTCGTTGAACGGAATCTTGTACAGGTCGTACTGAATCTGCGTTTCGTTGGGATCGTTGGCGTACTCGGCCTTCGCACGTCCCTCGGGATAGGAGTCGCGTGCCTCGGCCCTGCTGAAGATCAGGTACTTGCCATCCGGCGACCAGAAGGCGCTGGTGTGAACATACTTCGGGTCATCCGCGCCCGGCAGCGGCGTAAGTTTGCCTCCCTGCCGGTCGTAATAGGCAAGGATGCCGCGCGTGGGGTAAAAGACCTGATTAAACGGCGGGCCTTTGAAGTTCATGCTGTACAGGCGGTCCGCGATGCCGGGCGCGAACTCCGGGAGCTCGTCCTTATGCTTGTTGCCCAATCCCGGGGGCCCAATGGATGTAATTACGTACCGTCCACTCGGAGAGACTTGCGACATGAACCCAAAGCGCTTAACGGCTGGTGTAATCCTGGCCGTGGGGTCCTCTTGAAACGAACTCCAACGCACCACATCCGCATTGCTGATCGTCATCTGCTTTGACACAGACACGATGGCATACAAACTCTTGTCGTTCTTCGGCCCATCCAGGTCCAGCCCCAGCGTCTTGCCATCGCTGGAGAACGAATGGCAGTTGGCGCAGGTGACGAGCTTCTCCATAACCACCTTGCTCTGCGGCTCGGATATGTCCCGCAACTTCCATTTGATCAGGGGAACCGCGAACGGCGGCAGCGGCTGGATCACGCCCTTTTCCGACCTGGGCCATAGCATAAGCGGCACGTCGCGGTAGAAGATGGGCGCGCCGACCGGGTCCGAGGATGTTGAGATCGATACCGAGCCGCCCGAGATTGGTTGTTGCAGGGCATCCTCCGCGAAGCCGGTGATCGTGATCGTGGCCGGAGAATTCACCGATGCTCGTTTGATCTTCGCCCACGTCTCCGTGTCCGGTGTCCATGTCCGCGTCGCCTGTTGCTCGGGAGTCAGTTGCAGCAGATCGCCGGTCGGGCCGGTCTGCGGATCGATCGTTCCCCACTTGAAGGGTTCGCCCGGGACGTCTACCCGGATGCCTTTAGCGTGTCCGCCAAAGGAGACCTCGATGACCCAGTGCTTGGCACTTTCGCTGGTATCGCGCCACAGAAAAGTCGGCGGCGTGATTTCGGGCGGAAAGATTGATCCTTCAAGCGGGTAATCGACGACGATCTTCGCCGCCGGATTCGCCGGGGAGGCATGGCCTTCGCCCGCTGCCCGCACCAGCCCGGTCGCGCACAACAGCACCGCGGCACAGACAGCAACCATCGCCGCCGGCCACACGTGCTTAGGGTCTAGTCTCAATACGATATCGCGCCTAATCCGCATCCACTACTCCTGCGCGACCTGGTGCCGGAACATTGCGATGGCCTCGATCTCGACCAGCAACTCCGGCCGGCAGAGGATCGCCTGTATTCCCGTTGAAGCCGGCAGCGGATCCAGCCCCTGCTCCTTGTAGAAGGCGGTGCGCTCCTCGTTGAAGGTCGCGTAATCGCGCTCGATGTCGCGCAAATAACAGGTCGTGCGCACGACGTCCTTCCAGGTTGCGCCCTCGGCCGCCAGCAGTGCGGTGACGTTTTGAAAGGTGCGGCGGGTCTGTGCCCGGAAGTCGCCGACGTGCAGAGTTGCCCCGTTTTCGTCGATGCTCGCGGTTCCGGAAATTAACAGGATGACCAGCCCGTTCAGGTCGATCCGCATGCCGCGGGAAAATGAGCTGGGGCGGTCATAGTGATAAGCCTCGTTCAGCGCCGACAGGTTGGTGATGGCCCGCTTCTGAACCGGGGCTTTTGCGATTTCCGCCAGAAAATCTTCGATTGCCATGGTTGTTCGCACAACAGATGTTCAGGCTCGTCGCGACACCCTCATCAGATTTAAATTGTATTCACCCCGTCGACTAAGAACAGTTCCAGTTTACAGAAGTTTCGGTTTCCGGCGCAGGCTCGCCGAGGACTCGTGGGGGTTCTCCAGCGTGCAATGT
>Ga0207862_1000712_pt1 | contig 10174 bp, 9 predicted proteins | sample LuqExpMetageno81_FD_187838 | JGI IMG/M metagenome (GOLD analysis project Ga0207862, IMG submission 187838) | Tropical forest soil microbial communities from Luquillo Experimental Forest, Puerto Rico - Sample 81 (SPAdes) | ecosystem: Environmental > Terrestrial > Soil > Tropical forest ... | reverse complement strand
AAGACCCATGGCTGTGCTCAAATGGCTCATTGTAGCGGCTGCCGCCTTCGGCGGACTCGTCACACTTATGTATGTGGCGCAGCGCTCGTTGATGTATTTTCCCGAGCGACGGCATACGCCGCCTGCCGTAGCCGGTCTAGCCGAAGCGCATGAGGTCGCGCTCAGGACGAAAGATGGCGAGACGGTAATCGTCTGGCACGTGCCGCCGCGCGGCGACAATTTGGTGGTGTTGTATTTTCATGGGAATGGCGGTGCGTTGCGCCATCGTGTTGATCGCTTTCGTGCCCTGATCGCGGATGGGAGTGGACTCATCGCGCTCAGCTACCGCGGGTACGGCGGTTCAACCGGGAGCCCAACCGAAGCCGGTTTGATCGCCGACGCGGATGCGGCCTATGCCTTCGCGGTCGCGCGTTATGCTCCCGAACGAATTGCGTTGTGGGGTGAATCGCTGGGCACCGCTGTCGCGGTTGCGCTTGCTGCCGAGCACAGGGTTGGGCGTATCGTGTTAGAGGCGTCTTTCACGTCGGCGGTTGATGTGGGCGCGCGCGCCTACTGGTTTTTACCAGTGCGCCTCTTAATGAAAGACCAGTTTCGCTCCGATCTGCGGATCGTGAAGGTTACAGCGCCGGCGCTTTTTTTGCATGGGGTTCGAGATCAGGTAGTGCCGATCGCGCTAGGCGAGCGGCTTTACGCGCTCGCCAACGAGCCCAAGCGCTTCGCGCGATTTCCCAATGCCGGCCACGAAGATCTTGATAGGCATGGAGCACAGAATACGTCGCGGGAATTCCTCGCACAGCCTTAGCGCAGAGCTTCTGGCGAGCGTCTGCGCGTACGGAGGCTCGCGGCCCGGTCGGTCTTACCGTAAATTCAGAGGGCGCCCATTGTTCAGTAGACGGAAGTGGTATGGACCCATGATCAGGATAGCAACGCTTTCTATCTTGGCTGCACTGGCTACGATAACCGCCAGCACTGGTATCAGTCCCCATGCGAGAGCACAGCAGCAACAACCGAGCAGCCGCCTGGCAGAGAATTTCCGGATCGAGCACGAAATAGGACAGCGTTTTCAGATCACTGCCGACAACTTGCCGGCGCCCAAAAGCGGGCCAGTGGTGACCAATCGGCCGCTTACAGTGCCGTTCAATGGCCAGACCCTGCAGGTGCCACCCGGCTTTTCAGTAAGTCTCTTTGCGTCGGGTCTGTCTAATCCTAGACGGCTGCTGGTTCTGCCCAACGGTGACGTACTAGTTGCGGAGCAAGGCCCCGGATACCTGACGCTCCTTCGGGATGGTGGCGGCGAAAAAGCGACTTGGATTGAGCGGCACGTTGAAGACCTAAACAAACCGTATGGGCTCGCCTGGCGCAATGGAGAGGTCCTCGTAGCTGATCAGGACGGCATCTGGCGTGTACCACACATTCTGGGTGGTCTGCGTGCGGGACGGCCTAGCCAAAAGCGGGCAGAAGATGTCCCATCTGAGCAGCGAAAGCCGGTGGCTGGAGCATACGGAGCGGAGTTGATCACTCAAAAAGGCGTGTTCGGAATTGTGCAGGGCCATCAAAATCGGCACCTCGCGATAGATCCAAAAACAGGCGCTCTGTTCGTCGGCGTGGGATCTTCGGGCAATATTGGTGTTGAACCAGAGCCGAAAGCTACCATCCAGCGATTCGACAAAGAGGGGCGCGACCAATCTACCTACGCTTTCGGTACCCGCAATCCGACCGCTCTTGCCTTTGAGCCGGCCACTGGCGACCTGTATGCGCTGGTTCAGGAACGCGATGGATTGGGTGACAACCTGCCGTCTGATTATCTCATCCGGGTACAGCAGGGCGGATTTTACGGCTGGCCATACTCTTACATCGGCAAGCATCCGCAGCCTGGATTTGCACAACTCGCGCCCGACAAGGTGAATGCGACGATTGCGCCCGACTTGTTATTTCAAGCGCATTCATCTGTTCTCGACATCGCTTTCTACACAGCCGATCAACTCCCATCCAAGTACAAGAACGGCGCCTTCGTCGCGCTGAGGGGGTCGTGGAATCGCTCGCTACCGACCGGATACAAAGTCGTGTTCATCCCGTTCGAAAACGGCAGACCGGCTGGCTATTACGAGAACTTTGCGACAGGATTCTGGGCCTCAGGGGAGCGTCAAGCTGAAGTTTGGGGACGTCCAGCTGCACTCGCTATTGCAAAGGATGGCTCGCTGCTGGTTGCGGATGACACCGGCGGAACGATTTGGCGAATTGCGTATATCGGCGACGATGGAAAAGCTGGAGACAGCGACCGCGCGAAGCCCTCTGTGCCGAGCAAGTAAGCAGCCGAAGCGCAGCACTGCCCTTAGGATTCGCCGGGTTCGGCTTGTGGCGTGGCGGTGCCTCTAGCCTCTGGTTAGGCCCTTTTCCAAGTCGCACCGTGTTGCAAGCCCGTTCCCCTTCGATTCCGGCGGTTTTCACGCACTACCGGCCGCTCCATGCGACAATCTTGCGACATGCAATCAAAACAAACGCCGCCGCCTACTTGCCCTAGTCGGACGCGCGGCAATACGTACTCTCCAATCGCGCAGGTGTGAGCGGGGTGACGAACGAAGATCATTACGGTTCAGTGCCAAATTGAGTACTGATTCGTACTAACAAGAATCGCTTCGAATTCGCATCGAGATCGAGACTCTCACAATGAGTGATGCGAATGAGCAACCGCCGCGGAAGCTGGATTCGCAATGTATCTTTTGGCGCTCGAGCCCCAAGGTGCTTCAGGTCTTTGCCGCTGTAGTGCTTGTGCTTGGTGTTGCCCTGCTTGCGTCCTGGTCGCTTATTTCAACTCAACTCTTTGGCAGGCATACCTCGAGCACTAACCAAAATACACTAGTCGTAAACCGCGCCGTATCAACGGGCCCGCTTTCATCAAAAGAAGCAGCAGATCTGATCAACGAGAAAATTGCTCTGCATCGGATCGTCGTTCGGCTGCCCGTCGGAGATATTATTGCGATCGACAACAGCGGCAACGCAACCCCAGTTTACCAGCGGCTGGCCGAAGCAGAAATCATTCGACTGCGAGTTTGCCATTTTCCTGGCGCGGGCGGTCCCGGTAATCAGATCTGTCTAGCCGAGCTTACCGATGCCGCGAAACAGCACGTGTACAACAGAGAAACTCCGTTCAGAGTCGTTGAGGTAACCGCGCCCGAGTTCGGCGCAAAAAACCGGACGTTCGTCCAACTGGTCGCTGCTACCCCTTACGTAGAAGAAATTGATGAGCTTGGCGCCCAGACAGGAGCTAGCCGGTGGGTGACCTACACTGCACGTTTTCAGCTAAACCCTGTTGGGAAAGCGATCGGGCCCTCAGCCGAAGCACCCAATAAACTTAGCGCGGCAGCAGAACTCCGCCGAATGGCGGATGGATGGCAGGTCTCGGCTGATGGTTTTGAAAAGAGGCAGCCGAAAAGCGATTGAAGTATCGCCTCCAACGCGACCAGTCGACACCAATCAGAAAAGTCCACGAATGAGTTCTGCCGTGAACTCGTCTAGCGAGAGAACGGGGCGGGGAAGACGAATCGAGCCGTGCGCCGTCCGGTCTGCTAACGGGAGTAACGCAGAACTATGCGTGACATATCCGCACAGCATTAGTAGCCACGTGCGCGGCGATTGAAACTCTGCACGGCCTGCGCGGATCGACGCGCTCGTCATCATCCGGGCCGCCGTCGAAAACGCTCATTGTGGTCGTCCTGTGACCGCGACTTTCTTTAGATAGGCCGCCCGGGCTGACCAAATGCACGCCAGCAAAAAACTTCCAAATAAAATGGTTTTGATGAGGGGTTTTGGAATGTGGAATTCCCAATAGAGTTCATTTGTCAGCAGCAGTGCCCCAATCGAAACCACCCAAGTAGGCGCAGTACCGCAAAGCGCAAGGAACGGTAAGATCGGCAGAAAGTGCCAAGGACGGTTTGGCGACACTAGGAGCAAGACGACGAGCAACAGCGTGTTGGTGTCTGCAAGGCTGGATGCAATTGTCCTGTCCGGCGGGCGCGCGGCCGACAGCATCATGAAAAGCACGATCGAGGCCGCCACGACGGCGTACGCGGCAACATCGCCATGATGCGATCCGAAAACAAGACGCCAGACCGAAAGCACCCAGAGATCGTTGCCAGACGCTATGCCCTCTTCCGTCAGATACCCCTTGGTCAGGAAACCGAAGACCCCCCAGCCCACGGAAAGATACGGGAGATAACAAAGTGCGATTGCGGCAACTACGACGAGCGGCATTTTCCAGTCCCACGCGCGCCAGATCGACGCCAAAGCCGGCCCCACATATGGCTTCACGAGCGCCCCTAGCGCGATCAAGACCGCGCCGCGCATTGTATGACCTGTCAGTGCGGCCCACAGCCCGAGCAGCATCAGCGCGACCGCCAACGCATCGACGTGGCCGTTGTTGGCAATCTCCCAAAGCGGAAGGGGATGCCAGAAATATGCAACCACCCGGGTGGCCGGCTGTTGCATACGGCGCAAGAACAGCACGATCAAAGTTACGCTCACCCCCTCGCAACCAAGCAGGGCGAGACGCATGACGTTGATGTTTTCGCCGATGCGCGTGACGGCTAGGAAGAAGAGTTCGGCGACCGGCGGATAGATGGTGACGGCATAATCGGCCCGATTGATCCTGGGAAAGATCACCGCATCGCGCAGCTGCGCAAGCGCGTCATGGGCCGGAAAATAGCGGTAAGGATTGATGCCGGCCGCTTGGACTCTGCCATCCCAGATGTAGCGAAAAATGTCGGTGGACAGGAGCGGGTCGAACAGCAACACGTAGATCCGCAGCGCGATCCCGATGCCGAAAATCAACCAAAGCGCGCGGCCTGTTGGGGTGCCCTCCGCCGCATGTGCAGCCGCAAGCGTCAACAGGCCCGCGGGAATGGCGAGGGCAATAAACGCATTGTCGCCGCCAGTCAGGAAGGCAAAGGGTGTCGCCAAGGTCAGGCTTGCGAAGGCAACCCCGATGCCGGCCAGTGGATAAAGCGGCCGTTCTTTTTCGGCGGACGGTGCCGGCTGGGACAATCCCAACATAAGATCACGGGCTCCCCGGCGGCGCGGCCGCAAGAAACGCCGCCGATGATCCACCCTTCGGTCGGAAAGTCCAGCAACTACACGGGTTTGTGATTTTCGATTGGCTGCGCTGGATGGCCGGCATTCGGTGTGCGTACTTGGCCGACACGGCAGGAGTAAATATGGTGGCAAACTTCGTGCAAGCGGGGAGACAACGATGCGTACGAACCCGTTCTTCGACGCTTGGCTGTTTCTGATCGGAGCGACCGACGATCATCGGGCGCTTGGCTTATTTCAATATGTCATGGTGGCGTTTTTCTGGGCCTTGCTCTTCGCCAGTGTATGGATCGCCTCCAAGAATTGGTCGGAAGATTCCGAACAGCGCCGTGGCAGCCACGCGATCATCTGGATTTGCCGCCTGCTGATCGGGGCGCAGTGGTTTCAGGGCTGCCTCTGGAAGCTGCCTTTACCGGTTTCCGGCGGTTTCCAGTATTGGACCGGGCAGATGGGCGAGCATGCGGCGTTCGCGTTTCACCGCGAGCTCGTGAAAAGCGTATATTTGCCACTTATCAACATCATCGACCCGCTGGTGTTTCTGGCTGAGCTGGCGTTCGCGGTGTCGCTGATGCTTGGTGTCAGCGTGCGCTTCATCGCGGTCATTGCCGCAGTCTACTCGCTGCACCTCTGGCTCGGCCTCTACCGCCATCCTAGCGAATGGCCGTGGAATTACATGTTCCTTGCGATCGTGCACGTGCAGTTCGCGGTCTATGCCGCCGGCCGCAGCCTCGGCATCGACGCGCTGATCCGCCGTCGCTCTGCGGACAACGTCCTCAAACGCCTGGCGGCACAGACGGGCTAAGACAGTACGATCAGGCAAACCGTCCACCGATGAGTGAACTTTGGAGATCCAATCATGAATCCGAAAAAGACGCCCGAACAGATCGGCCAGCGTTTTGTCGAGGCTGCTCGCCTTAACATGATCCGTTTCTTGGCTTTGACGGTGTCGGCCCTGGCACTTGCGACAAATGCACAAGCGCAGGAGCGCCCGCCGATTTTCCAACAAATGTTCAATGCGTATGGGCTTGAGTCCTTCGGCCAGGTCGAGAAAATCCGCTACACATTCACCCTTGAACTCCCCGGGCTAAATCTTTCACGCAGCTGGGAATGGGAACCCAAGACGGACCTGATTTCTTACGAAGGCAAAGATAAAGACGGCAAGCCGGTGAAGGTGACTTACGCGCGTTCGCACCTAGGCAGTCAATCTGACGCCGTGAAGAACGACATCGACCCGGCCTTCAGCAATGACAATTACTGGCTGCTGTTCGTGCTGCATGTTTCTTGGGACGGCAGCGCCACAGTCGCCGATGAGGGCACGCAGAAACTCCCGCTGGGGAATAGTTCCGCAAAGCGGGTCGTGGTGAAATATCCCTCGGAAGGCGGATATGCACCCGGCGACACTTGGGAGCTCTATGTCGGCGCCGACAACCGAATTGAGGAATTTGTTTATCACGGGGGCGGACCCGGCGTGCAAACAAGGCCCAAGCTCCTGATGGCGACCTACGCTGACTACAAGAAGGCCGGCCCTCTCCTCATCTCGATGGATCACCGAGGTACAGCGGACGGCAAGCCGGTGCGAGTTTCCCTATCCAATGTATCCGTCAAGCTGGCTGGATCAGACAGCTGGGTGAATGCACAATAGAAAAGGACGACCTGTTCAGCACTGGTGTGACGGCCGTCCTCATCTGTACATTGAGGAATACGCGAAGGGTGCGCGGTCTAAGCAGCCGCGATCGCCTGATCGATATCGGCAATGATGTCATCCGAGTGCTCGATGCCGACCGCAAGCCGTATATACCCCTCGGCACCTCGGATTTAAGTTATTGAGCAGGGTCTCCGGTTAACGGCTGTGGAAAGCTTCACGGTTTTACCCCAAGAATATAAACCTAAAATAGATCAGAATATGGGCATCCCCGCTGTATTTTCGCTGTATTTAACAGCGGGATCATTATTGGGGACGTTCTACACTCCAGCGTCGGGCGGCGTCCGTTATTAATAATTTGCCTCAGGGCAGACGTGCCCAGCGCGATTGAAGCGGTGAGGAGGAGCGGTTCGCTCTGGCTTTCAGGCAGACGACGTTCCGGGGGCGGGCGGCTTCGAGCCGTAGCCGCTCATAGCGCCAGCGAAGAGTCAGGATAGGCCGGTTCGAGCGGCTCACGGAATTCCGGTTCCGCGATCCAACGAGGAAGACGCGGTAGCTGCACCCGATCCTCTCGAGGCACGCGGCATGACCGCGTCGAAGAAGAACGCCGGCTCGAGCCAATCGTCTTGAAGCGCGCCGGCAGATCGCTGACAGAAAAATCGCTACCTGGCGGCTCTGTTTTACGCGCGCTTCACCACGCCGCGCTACGTGGGCGCGATTTGCGCCTGTCGACGCGCTACGTTGATAAAGTTTCTGACGGCGGCGGAGCGCTGAGTCTTGCGGTAGGCAAGGCAAATCTCGGCTGCGAGTGCGGGACCCTCGACCGGGACGAACACGACTCCGTCGGGATGAACGTGCCGCATGGATTCCGGTACAAGCGTCACACCGAAGCCTACCGCTACCATCGGAATCGCCGATGCCACTTGCGGCGCCTCCTGGCCGAGGCGCGGAGTAAATCCGGCGCGGACAAAAGCCGCGAGAATAGCATCGTAGACCGCCGGATTGATTGCGCGCGGGAATAGAATGATAAGTTCTTGAGCAAGCGCCGACAGGGGAGCCGATTTGGACAGAGCGAGCGGATGCTCCCCGGGCAAAACCATGAGTATTGGCTCTCTCACCAGCATCTCAAACTTCAACCCATCCATATCCGAGAACGGCGGTCGGACGAAGGCAACGTCGATTGCACCTGCTCGCAGACGCGCCAACAGCAGCGACGTGTTGCTCTCTTCGGGCGCCAAAACAACGTCCGGATATCCCATCTTGAATTCACGAATAATGGCGGGCATCAAGGGATGAAAATAGGTGCCACCCGCTGAGCCAATATTGATCTTTCCTGTTTCGCCGCGCGCGCGGCGTGCGACGCCTATCTTCGCGCGCTCGACCTCTCTAAGAATTGCGCGAGCTTCTTCGAGCATGAGCTTGCCTGCATCGGTGAGCTCCACGCCCCGGGTCTCACGCCGGAGTAGCGGCATGCCCATCTCTTTTTCGAGCTGCCGTATTTGTGAGCTTAAGGACGGCTGCGTGATGTCGAGGCGCTTGGCCGCCCGCGTGAAATTCAGGTCCTCCGCGACCGCCACGAAATAACGAAGATGACGAAGCTCCATCGACGGTGCTCCCTTGCGGATGCGACGGCTCGATTGCCATAGCCCGGGACTATCAAAACCGCCATTGGGAACAACTGGTCCCGAGAAGGATTCGTCATTCATTTAGCCGGCTGAGCGCCGATAATCGAAACATGACCCGGAATCAAGGCTTCGCGCGGCATCAATGAAGGCTGCGCGCCCCGTGGTACTACAGAGATAATGGAGCCAGTTCGGCTACGGCCGGATCAGTCGAGCGCCATAGGCGAAAACTATCAGGGTCGCCATTGGGAACAACCGGGCTGAGATCATAGAGTGAGCGTCGAGAAACGGAGGCGGTCAAACAATACCGGGCGTTCGATAACTGACATTAGAGTGGGGGGCCACTCCTATGGCTTATGACTTTAGCGATACAAGATATTGGTTCGATCGCGCGGAAGAAATGCGCACCGAAGCCCGCTTGATGCAAGACTCGAGCAATAGGGAGATTATGTTGCGTATTGCCGACGAGTTCGAGCGACTGGGCCGGCTGGCTGTGGAACGTGGACCAAACAGCATGAGAGTGTGACGCGGCGCGTCACCGCGAACACATTGCGGGTTCGCCGTGGCGAACAAGGGCCACGGTACCAGGGCCTTGCAAGCCTATCTCGGGCACGAGAACATTCAGCACACGGTCCGGTACACCGAACTGGCGCCAACCCGGTTCAAGGATTTCTGTAAAGGTTGAGCGGAGCAAGACGGGATGAAAGCAGTGCTGCTACGGGGGCATGGCGGCCCCGAAATGCTTGAGTACGGCGAGGCGTCGGATCCAATCGCTAACGCCGACGAGATCGTCGTCGACGTTTACGCGGCGAGCGTGAACGCAGCAGATTACAAAGTGCGGATCGGAAAGGGCCGATACCGGCTTCACCGTTTTCCTTATATCCTCGGTCGGGACTTTTCCGGGTTGGTCATCCGAGTAGGGCAGGGCGTCACCGACTTCAGCGTGGGTGATCCTGTATTTGGCGTGACCGATCAGGGCATCGAAGGAGCCTATGCCGAGAAAATCGCGATCAAAGCAGCTTTGGTCGCAAGGAAGCCCGATCGGCTCAGCCACGCTGAAGCGGCAGCTTTGGCCCTCACCAGCCTGACCGCACTGACTGCACTCGAGGACACTGCGCACCTGAAAGCTGGTGAAGCCATTCTGATCCAGGGTGGAGCAGGTGGGGTCGCCAGCTTCGCGATCCAGCTTGCAAAGCATATCGGTGCGAAGGTCATCACAACCGCAAGCGCAAAGAACCACAGGTATGTCAGCGAGCTCGGTGCGGATCACGTGATCGATTACAACATTGAGGATTTCGCCAAAATCGATCGTATCTGTGATGTCGTCTTCGACACAGTGGGTGGCGACGTAAGATCCGGCTGCTACGATGTCCTTAAACCTGGCGGCAAACTGGTCTGGATCGCGCCAGGACCGGAAGGCTTCACACCAAATCGCGTCGACGTGCAGACGTTACGTCCCGACGTGAAACGCGATCGCGCCCATCTAGAGCGAGTGGTCGCTCTGGTTGAGGTCGGTGCGGTTCGTCCCCCCACAATCACCGAGTATAGGCTGGCAGATGCTGCGGAGGCGCATCGTGTTTCTGAGTCCCGTCATCTTCAGGGCAAGCTCGTCTTGAAGGTTCGCTGATTTCCCGATTTGGCTCTGATTCTGGTTTTTGATTTCCCGCCGAGAGGTCTGACATGAGTGATGTCGAGAGCACCTCCGTAGGATTTCAGACAATTCTGCCCGTGCCACCTTGCGCAACTTTGGGCTCAAGGTCGGCATGGCGGGAGCGGTAAAGTTTGAGGCGCGCATCAAGGAACTCGTGGAAAACATCCCGGATCT
>Ga0207862_1000711_pt1 | contig 10175 bp, 4 predicted proteins | sample LuqExpMetageno81_FD_187838 | JGI IMG/M metagenome (GOLD analysis project Ga0207862, IMG submission 187838) | Tropical forest soil microbial communities from Luquillo Experimental Forest, Puerto Rico - Sample 81 (SPAdes) | ecosystem: Environmental > Terrestrial > Soil > Tropical forest ... | reverse complement strand
CCTCACCAAGGGGCTTGCCCCCCTGAACCTGGCCGGGGTGTACCGCCAGCGCTTCCAGTGGTGTCTGGACAGTATGCGCCTGTTTTTCTGGGACAACCCCCTGAGAAAGAAGGGCCTCGCCTGGAGTCAGCGTCTCCACTACCTGGTCATCATGGTGAACTATCTCATCAGCGGGCTGATCTTCCCGGCTTTCTATTTGCTCCCCTTATTGGGCTACTGGGAGGGTTATTCCTGCTTTCAGGACCACGAATGGTATTACCTGGGTTTAAGGGGCATGTATCTGACGGCCACCATCCTGATGTTCCGCTACCTGTTTTTCGAAAAAGACGCGTTCAAGCAGTTCAAAGTACTCTGCGGCCTCTCGCCGGTTTACGCGGCTGCCATTCTCACGGCCCTGATCTATCCCCCCGGGCGTAAACCCGCCTACCGGGTCAACAACCGGAATCCTTTTGTCCAGCCTCCAGGATACCTGCTTTTGCTGCCTCAACTGGGCATCGTCGCCCTGCACCTCGTCCTGCCTTTTCTGTCGCTGCGCCTGGGATGGGCTCCGCCGCACCTCATCGTGTCCAACGGCTTTTTCTCCGCCTTCATCATCTGGGTGATGGTCGACCTGGTCCTGGCGGGTCTCAAAAAGCCCCAGTGGCAACCGGCCATGGACCCACGGCAGGTTTATGGCTCTTAGTCGTCCCGGCCGCCGTTGGCTCCTGGTTCTTTTGCCCCTGGTTTTTCTGGGAGTTGTGCTGGCCCTTGCCTGGCTGCACGACCCCTATTTCTACCTGGCTGCCGAAGCCCTCTTCCACCGGGCCCAGGAAGCCGAAAAGCAGGGCAACCTGGACCTGGCCCTGATGTTGGCCAAAAAATCCTGGCAGCGCAATCCCGAGAACTCCGATTGCGGACAATGCCTGGGGTGGCTCTACCTCAAAAAGGGTCAACCCCAGCCGGCCATGGTGATCTTCCGCCAGGTTTTGAACCGGGATCCCAAGGCCACGGCCGCGCTCAAGGGTTTGGCCCAGGGGCTGAACCAGACGGACCGGCGTGCCGAGGCCCTTGAGCTTCTGAAGAATCATCTGAAGTTGAATCCCGAGGATGCCGATGTCCTGCTGTTTGCCGCGCAGTTGGCCGCCCAGCGGCAGGAGGACAAGGCCCTGGCCCTGAGCTATTACCAGCAGCACTACCGGCTCCAGCCGACCCCCGAGGTGCGCCGTACCCTGGTTGACCTCCTCACCGGGGCCCAGCGCTTCAAGGAGGCCATTCCCTTACAGGCCGAGGAGGCGAATCAAAACCCCAATCAGCCCGAGGCCTTGCACCGCCTGGCGCTCTTGCATTACTGGAGCCGGGACTACGAGGAGGCCACCCAGGTTTACCAGCGCCTCCTGGAACAGACTGCCGAAAATGCCGCTTACCGCCTGGAGGCGGCCAAAACCGCAGAGGCCGCCCAGAACCTGGATGTGGCCCTGAAGCAGTATCTCTGGCTCTACGCCAACTCCAAGGGCCAAAAGGAATATGCCGTCACTCTGGCCCGCCTTTGGTCTCAAAAAGGCAACCATGCCGAGGCCGCGGCGGTGCTCGAGTCCGTCATGGACAAGGGTCCTGATGCCGAAACGGTCCGTTGGTACGGCCTGGAACTCCTCTTGACCGGAGATCACGATCAGGCTGCCAGGGTTTACAAAAAGGCCTGGGAAAACGGCGACTCTCATCAGGAAACCATCGTCAATCTGGCCCGCCTTTACGCCAGCAAAAAGCACTTTGCCAAGGCCTGTGCCATGTGGGACGAAGCCGAGCGGCGCCAGCTGATTAGCGGGGAGTTGCGCTGGGAAGCGGCGCTCACCTATTCCTACGCCCAGCAATATGCCAAGGCGGTGAACATCTTAAAGCCCGTGGAGCGGGATAACCCCAAGTACCCCCGGCTCCTTCTGTTTTTGGGGCAGATGCACTTCTATCAGAAGCACTGGGGCCAGGCCGCCCACTATTTTCAGGGCTACCTGGAGGACAACCCCGACGACCTGGCGACCCGGCAGCTTCTGGCCGAGGCCCTGGCCTTTGAGCCCAAGGCCCGGGACGAAGCCCTGGAAGCCTACAAGGACTTGAGCCAGCGCACCAACGACGTGGGTCCGCGCCTGCGCCGCATTGCCCTCCTCCTCGAGGCCAAGCGCTGGGAGGAGGCTAGGAAGGAACTTCAGGAATGTCCGGTGCCCCAGGAGCCCAATCTCCTCAAAGAGCAGGCCCGCCTGCTGTTGTGGGCCGGGAACCTCGAGGGGGCCCTGGACCGGTATGAAACCTTTCTCAAGGCGCAACCCCAGGACCGGGAGGCCCTCCTCGAGAAGGCCCGGCTCCTAATCTACCTGGGCCGCGCCCCGGAGGGCAAAGAGATCCTGCGGCGCTTGCCGCCGGCGGGGAACGGCGCGCAGTTGCAGCCACCCACCGACCGTGCCGTCGCAGTGGCCTTCATCCAGGCGGCCCTGGCCCAGAAGGACTGGCAGGAGGCCTCGCAATGGGCCCTGCGCCTCTATGGCAGCAGTTTTCCGCCAAATCCCCACCCTCCCCGGAGTTGGGAGGAGGTCTGGGAGCGGAGTGACCGGAAAAAAGACCAGCTCGACATCGAAGAGCTCACCTGGGTGGCCCGCTCCCTGTGCCATGTTACTGACCCGCAGGCCACGCGGCTGGCGGCTGATCTGGCGGTGGAAAATCTGCGGAAGAACCGCTACCATCATGCCAGCCTCCTGATTCTGTCGTTTCTCTTGCCTAATCTCCCCACCTACGATGACCTGGAAAAGGCGGCCCGTCGCCTTCCCGGGACCAGTATCGATGGCCAGGATTACGCCCCCACCATGGCCTATTTTGACTCACAATTGGGCCGCCAGGGCGGTAAGCTCAACTACCTGCTTCACGTCCTCAAGGGGTACCGCCACCACCGCTGGCCCGACAGCCCCGGGGAGATGCTGGCCCTGGCCGGTCTGGCCATGGAACTGGGAGAGTTGCAGGAGGCAGAAGGCTATTACCGGCGGGCTCAGGAGGTTTGGCCCCAGAACCAGCACCTGTGCGAGTTGGTGCTGCAATGCCAGATGACTCAGAAAGACTGGGGCAAAGCCCTGGCCACCCTGAACCACAAGCCCATCACCCCGGAGAATGCCCTGGAGATAGCCCGCCTGTACCTAATACGGGCCCAGTATGAGGGGGTCAAAGCCGCGGCGGACAAGGTTCCCCCAGACCATGCGAACTACCCAAAAGTGCAGCTTCTCAAGGTCCAGGCCTGCCGCCTGCAGAAATGTTACCCGGAAGCCATGCAAACCCTGGAGCCTTTGGCCGGCCTGGTTCCCCGGGAAGACTTCCTCATGGAAAAGGCCCGTATCCTCGAAGCCATGGGAGAGCGCCAGGCCATTCCCTGCTACACCGAGATTATAGACGGCTTTCCCCAATCCCAGCAGGCCCGGGTGGCCGAGGCCCGCCGCGCCCGGGCCGCAGGCAACCTGGGCGGGGCCTACAAGGCCTTTGTGGTGGCCCTGCAAAGCGCTCCCCAGGATGTGGAACTGATCAACGAAATGGAGGATATCCGCCAGCGTGAGCGGCCGGAGCTCACCTCCCGGGCCTTCGCTTATGCGCGCGGCGAAAGTCAAGCCGACGAAAGCATGCGGCCCTGGCAATTCTCCCGTCCTGACCGGGAAGTTTTTGGGGGGCTGCCCACCCCGGCGGCGATTCCGGTTATCCAGCCGGAAACCCTGTGGTTTCGCGACAGCAATCAGCTTTACGGTTGGCTCTTGCGGGCCACCGCGGGGTTCTGGATAACCAAGGTCGTCCCCGTCCACGTGGCGGTGGAATACCGGGGCTACCACCAGATCAAGGAATCCCAGGAACAAGGCCCCATCATCGGCGGCCTGGGCCTGGACCGGGTGAATGGGCAGACGACCACCAACCGGGCCGATCTACGCCTGGCTGACTTCGTCCTGGGGGCGGGCCCGGTCAACCTGGCGAACCGCATCAAATTGAGCGGCGAACTCATTTTCCGACAATATTGGAAGCGGGTCGATCGGGAGATCGTCCAGAAGGGCGCCACCTGGTTTCCCTTCCCCCCGCCTCCGCACCTGATTAACGAGTTCCGGGTGATCAAGGGGACCCAGCAGAACGACCAGGAACGCCTCCTGGGCAACCTCCAGCTGGATTTCCCCCTGGGGCTCAACACGGACGGCACCGTGCGCTTCTCCCGCCTGGATCTCTTCAGCATGGACCCCAATCTGCTCCCCCGGCTTTACCAGTCGGTAACCAACCTGGGGGATGTGCCGCTCATCACCCTGAACCAGTTGGATTTCAACTTCAACCACCAGTTCCGCCCCAACCTGGCTTGGCAGGGGAGCGTCTCCGGGGCCAACTTCTCGGATGATAACAGCCGCCTCACCCTTTATCAGGGGTTGACCTGGTATCCCTACAAAGAGCCCCGGATGCAGTTGGGCCTGACCCCCCATTACTATCTGACCAAGTACAGCCAACAGAAGAACAGTTACTTCAGCCCGAAAGACTATAACGCCCTGGGCGTCACCCTGGATTTCTACCGGCAGCTTTACCGGCTTCCCACCATCATCATCCAGGCCTCACTGGAGGGCATCAACCAGCACGGCGTCTGGGGGCCGGGGTTTCACGGACTCCTGGCCCTGGAAATGGAGCCGGTTAAGAACTTTTTCATTCATCCGCACATGTTTTATTTTCGAGAATGGGTAGACAATTACAACATCTTCGTTCTAGGCATGTCCCTGCGCTACATCTTTTAAAGCAGAGACTTCTGGCCGTCCTGGGGATCGCGCTCTTCTTGCTGGGAGGGTGCGCCCAGGTCACGCGCCCCACCCCCACGCCGGCCGAGGTTGAAGACGCCCAGCTCACTGCTGCCCGCCGGCACCCCTATAAAACCTGGTCCCTGGACCGGGTTTCCCGGGTCTTCATCCGCCTTTTGGCCACGCTTCCCCAAAACCGCGGCCAAAGCTACCCCTTTCTGGGCTTCAACTGGTGGATCACTGAAGGCGACCGCATCGTTATCGACAATGTCTGGCAACCCTCCCCGGCTGCTGACGTCGGCCTTAAGCAGGGGGACATCATCCTGGGAGTGAACAACTGGCCCATTGAACCTTGGGTAGCCAAATGGGATGAAAAAATCCGGACCGTGCGGGCGGTTTCCCAGGACGTGTTTTGGGGTCAGAGGCGTGTCCGCTATGGCCAGAAAGGCCTCACCCCGGGAGTGAACCTCCTGGCTCTGCCGGGAGAAATCCTGGTGGCCCTGATGCTGGATGCCCGCAATGTGGCCATGGAAACCAGGGGGCGCTACCTTTCCGGCCCGGTAGAGATGCTCGTCCTGCGGGAAGGCAAAAAAATCAGTTACACGCTCTATCCCCAGCACCTGCCCGCGGAATACGCCGTCATGGTGGACAGCCACGACAAGACCCTCAATGCCTATGCCGCGCCCGGCCGCGTCATCCTCACTTCCCGGCTGGTAAATTTCTGTTTGAATGATGATGAACTGGCCCTGGTGGAGGGCCACGAACTGGCGCATCAGGCCTTCGGCCATTTGGCCAGGAGCGCCGGGCAATCCCGACTGGGGGGCATGGCGGGGAAGGTTTGGAACCTGGCGGGACTGTTCGCCACCTCGACCATCGGTAAGCTGGCGAACCTGGGGACTGCCTTCTGGTTCAAAGACACCACTCCCCCGTCGGTCAGGGACGCAGTGGTGAGCAGCTTTTCCCGGGAGGACGAGCGGGAGGCCGATATCTACAGCATGTGGTTTGCCTACCAGGCGGGCTACGACATCGAGCGGGGGTTGGCGGTGTGGGAGCGCCTGGGGGCCGCCAGTCATGATCCCTTTGAGAGCAGTGGATACTTGGCCAACCACCCTGAACCCATGGAGCGCTATGCCCGTTTAAAGATTGCCGCCAGATATTTTAAAGCCGGCCAGGCCGCCGTGGTGTTGCTGCAGTCCCCGAAACTGGCAACCCACCGCCTGCCGTTGGAGTAGAGCAGCTTAGTGGGGGAGGACAGGGATCTGAGGTCCCTGCCTCTTCCCCCTTGAACTCAAGGTTATGCCTTTGCGGCGCGCAGGGAATAATCGGTAAATTTTTTTCAAAGTTTGCGGGCCGGTGGAGCCTTGTCACCTCTCCGGTCCTTCCTTGGTCCTTTCCTCAAACCCCTAAACCGAGTTCGACGAGAGGGGTCTTTATCCCTCCTATCGGCCCCTCTCCCGAACTCGCCTCTGCCCACCCTTCACTTGAACTTTCCTGTCCGAATAGGTATAAGGGACAGGAAAGCATGCCAACATGACACCCCATACTCTCTACCTCCTGGACATCAGCTCTTATATCTACCGGGCTTTCCACGCCATCCGCGGGCTGACCAACTCCCAGGGCTTTCCCACCAATGCCGCCTTCGGGGTCACCAGCATGCTCTTAAAGGTCCTCCGGGAGCGCCAGCCTCAATATCTGGCCCTGGCCTTCGACTCCAAGGCTCCCACCTTCCGGCACCGGGAGTACGCCGAGTATAAGGCCCACCGCCCTCCCATGCCCGATGACCTGGCCAAACAACTCCCCTATATCCAGAAGATCATCCAGGGGTTAAACCTGCCCAGGCTGGAAATGGAAGGTTTTGAGGCCGATGACCTGATTTCCACCCTGGTGCGCGAAGCTCGGGCCCGGGGGTTTCAGGTGGAAATTGTTTCCGGCGACAAAGACCTTTTGCCCCTGGTGCAGGAGGGGGTCGTCATGTGGGACCCCATGAAAAACGTGCGCTTTGACCCGGAAGCTATTCAAGAAAAATACGGCGTCTCCCCGGGGGAACTGGTGGAGGTCAAGGCCCTGGCCGGGGACGCCAGCGACAACATTCCCGGGGTGTCGGGCATTGGCGAGAAGACCGCCCTCAAACTCATCGCCCGGTTCCACACCCTGGACAATCTCCTGAACCATCTAGAGGAAATTAAAGAAAAGGGACTGCGCGCCAAGCTGATTGAGCATGCCGATCAGGCCCGTCTCAGCCGCCGTCTGGTCCTGTTGGCGGATGAGGTCCCGCTTGACATTGACCTGGAGGCTCTGCGTCCCGGCCCCCCTGACCGGGAAGCCCTGCGGCAACTCTTTCTGGAACTCGAATTTAGCCGGTTCAACCAGGAACTGGGCGTCGAAGCCCCGCCGCCTGGGGCCTTTCAGCTCATCACCGACCAAGCCGCCCTGGAACAGGTAGCGGCGGCCCTGGGGGACGCCAAAGAGGTGGGAGTTTTTTTTCTTCTGGGAGACCAGCACCCCATTATGGCCCAGGTGGCCGGCTTAGCCCTCTCCTGGCGGCCGGGGGCAGGGGTTTACCTTCCCTTTGAGGAGGGGTTATCGCCCGAAATTATCTGGAAAACTCTGGGGCCGGCCTTGCGGCAGAAGGCCATCCTGAGTTCGGATTTAAAGGCGGTGCTCCAGGTGAGCGCCCGGTTCGGACAGGAATTGACCGGGGCCCGGGGCGACATCCGCCTGGCCTCCTATCTGCTCAACCCCGCCCGTTATGAGCAAAATCTGGAAAACATCGCCCTGCACCACCTGGGGGTTACCCTTCCCGGCCCCCGGGAGCTGGCCGGTCGCCCCACTGCGGCCCTGGACCTTTCTTCGGACCTGGCCGCCCAGTATGCCGGCCTGCGATCTTCGGCGATCTTGGAGGTCTGGCCCAAACTCGAGGGGGAATTGGCCAAAGAAGGGCTCCTGGCCCTCTACCGGGACCTGGAGTTGCCGCTCTTGGCGGTCCTGGCCCGTATGGAAGCCCGGGGCATCGGGGTGGACCGGGAATTCTTGAGCCGCTTCGGCGAGGATTTGGAAAGGGAGATGCAGCGCCTGGAGGAAGAGATCTACGCCGAAGCCGGCGAGCCCTTCCTCATTCAATCGCCTCAGCAACTCGGCCGCATCCTTTTCGACAAACTCAGGCTCACCCCCCAGAAAAAGACCAAGGGGAAGACCGCCTATTCCACGGACATGGAGGTGCTCCAGAGCCTGTCCGGGGAGGCTCCCATCGCGGCCAAGGTCCTCACCTACCGCAGCCTGGGGAAACTCAAGGCCACCTACGTGGATGCACTCCTCAAGCTCATCAACCCGGCCACCGGACGGGTGCACACCACCTTCGTCCAGTCGGCGGCCGCCACCGGCCGCCTGTCCAGCCGGGACCCCAACCTGCAAAATATCCCGGTGCGGGGGGAAATAGGGGCCCAGATCCGCCAGGCCTTCGTGGCTGATGCTGGCCAGGTCTTTCTGAGCGCCGATTACTCTCAGATGGAACTGCGGCTTTTGGCCCATTTTTCCGGAGATGCGGACCTCCTGCAGGCTTTCCGGGAGGGCATGGACATTCACCGGGAGACCGCGGCCGCGGTCTTTAACATCCATCCCGAGTTGGTATCTGCTGAAATGCGCCGCCAAGCCAAGGTCATCAATTTCGGTATCATTTACGGCATGAGCGCCTTCGGGCTGGCCAAACAGCTGGGCGTCGGCAACCGTCTCTCCCAGGAGTTCATCCACCGTTATTTTGCCCGCCACCCCCAGGTCAAGGCCTACCTGGACAACACCCTCGAGGAGGCGCGTCGACGGGGCTGGGTGACCACGTTGCTGGGCCGCCGCCGCCATTTCCCCCAGATCCGGAGCAGCAACCGCCTGGCGCGCCAGGAGGCGGAAAGGAGTGCGGTGAACACCCCGCTCCAGGGGACCGCCGCGGATATCATCAAAAAGGCCATGTTGGAGGTGGAGGCGGCCCTGAAGGAGGCCCATCTTTCCGCCCGGATGCTTCTGCAACTCCATGATGAATTGCTGTTGGAGGTGCCCAAAAAAGAGTTGCACGACACTGCCAGGGTGGTGCGTCAGGCCATGGAAAAGGTGGTGAGTCTCAAAATTCCCCTGATTGTGGACCTGAGAGCCGGTCTTAACTGGGGAGAACTGTTTCCAGGGGAAAAATTCATTGAAGAATAACATATTGAATTAATTAATAATAGCTAAGGATAAAAGCCGGTTCTGCTCGCAGCGCCAAGATTTTTATTAAAAAAAATTCATGGAGGCCATATTTTTTCTTGATATTTTGATTCTCGTGATTAAAATTAGGGCAGCATTATGAACCCTTAAACCATTCCTTTACGAAAAGGGGGGATAGATGATGAGGAAAGCTTTGCGGAAGAAGGGTTTTGCTCTGGCGATTCTCTTGGCGTTTGTAATCGCCTTGGGAGCGGGATGCTGCGGTGCGTGCAAAAGGGCCGCGGAAGAAGCAAAATCCTACGCCGACCAAGCAGCTGCTGCGGCTGCTAGGGCCGATCAGGCGGCGCGGAACGCGGAAACGGCTGCTGCGGATGCTAAGGCTTCGGCTGACAAGGCTGAGGCTGCGGCTGACCGGGCTGAAGCTGCTGCGGCTAAGGCCGAGGCTTGCTTGATGAGACGGATGCGGAAGTAGGCACCGGAGCAATTGAAAAGAGAAGAGACCTTCTCTGAAAGGGGGTAATCGATGAGGAAGCCGTTACTGAAAACTGGCTTTGCAATCGCGCTCCTCGCGGTCTTTGCCCTGGTGCTGGGAGGCACCGGCTGCTGCCGGAAGTGGAGAGATCAGTGCTTTATGTACAGAGATCAATCCAAAGCCTCTTTTGAACGGGCACAAGCCTCCGCCATAAAGGCGGAAGCCGCCGCTAACGACGCCAAGGTCCCCGGACCACGGGCTGCTGCTGCAGCGAGAAAGGCTGAAGCTGCTGCTGCCCGGGCGGAAGATGCCGCGGCTAAGGTATGCGCGATGGCGCCAATGGGACCTGCACCTTGTCCACCAGTGCGTCGCAAGAGAGTTCGTCATAAAAAGAGAAAGCCGTGTTAACACGGGCCTAAAGCCCAAGCGCGCTTTTGCCAGAAGGTGTGGTGAACTGCTCAGCGGTTCCCCACACCTTCTGTTTTTTTGCCTCGCCTCCCCAGTCCTGCTTGCTTTATCTGACCGGTATCTCTAGCGGGCTGGTCCTCTTAACTTGCCAGGATTACCTCTGGCCCCTCCAAACAGTTCCCTGAATCTGCCACCCTGGTAGGGTGGAACCCTCCGCAAGAAATATCGCTGACAACGGCTGGCGTTCTTATAAATTGGCGTGCGTTGTGAGGCAAGGGTCCAGTTTCCCAAGGAATTATGTTCCGGCGCGGTGTTTCGGCTGACCGAAGTATGGCTTGGCAGCA
>Ga0207862_1000709_pt1 | contig 10181 bp, 6 predicted proteins | sample LuqExpMetageno81_FD_187838 | JGI IMG/M metagenome (GOLD analysis project Ga0207862, IMG submission 187838) | Tropical forest soil microbial communities from Luquillo Experimental Forest, Puerto Rico - Sample 81 (SPAdes) | ecosystem: Environmental > Terrestrial > Soil > Tropical forest ... | reverse complement strand
GTGTCAGTTGGCATTGCAGAAAACCGCTCCACCGCTTCCCTCAAGTGAGGCTGAGACAGATGGGCGTGCCGCAAGGTCATCTCGATTCGTTTGTGGCCCATCAGTTCTTGCACCGTTCGGAGTTCGGTCCCAAGGACTAACCGGCTTGCAAGCGTGTGCCGCCGATCATGCCACCGAAAGTCAACGATACCTGCCTTCTCTGCGACATGCTTAAACCAACGTCGCCAATCACGAATCCGCCGCGTCTCCGACCCCGGGCAAACATAGCCGATACCCTCACGCAGGGCAAATAACGCTGCGCGGACCTTCCCATTTGATTTGAATGTGCCGACTCTCACCGTGTTTGCAGCGCGGAATCGTAATGACTCCCCGCTTGAGGTCAACGTCCTGCCAGCAGATTCGGTATTGCCCGCCGCGAAGCATGCCGGTCTGCAGGGCGAGATCGAATTCGGCTTCATGCTCCGGGCAAAAAAGTGCGAGTCTGCTCGCGCAATTTTGCTTCTTCATTATGTTGATTTCTGTCGGGTCACCAACCGACCGCCATTTGCCGCGGCAAGAGATCTGTCCCCATGAACGGTAACATGACCCGTGGACGCAGCCCTAGCGCGGGCTGTGTTGAAGCCGGGTTAATTCCGCGCGCACTTGATCAGCACGCGGACCTGTAGGTTCTTCTTTGAGGAAAATCTGGAGCTCCAGAATAGCGTCTGGCACCCTGTTCTCGCGCTCATAGGCACGCGCGGCAATGTAGTGAACTACTGCGAAATTCTGATGTGGCATCGCGTGTACCTTCTGTGCCGTGCCAACCGCCGCATCAAAACGCCGATCGAGAAGCTGTGCTTGGGCCAAGAGTGTCAATGTTTCAACACCTGTCGGCTCGGAACGAACAGCGGATTCCAACAAACTTTCCGCCCGGAGCGCATTGCCATCCCGCAAAGAGAGCTTCGCCAGGTTAACTAGCGCGGGCACCAGGTGGTCGTCTAACGCAATGGCCTTTTCCAGCGCCTCGCGTTCATGTGCTGGATCATTAATCCGTCCGTAGACCAGCCCCAGGTTGTTGTAAGCCATTGCGTACCGTGGATAAAGCTCAATCGCCCGGTTCAGCCGCTGTACCGCCTTGTTCCAATCCTGGTCCGTCATAGCCTGGACGCCTTTTTCAAACTCCTTGTGAGCCTTCGACGGAATATTCAAATCCGGTACCGCGACAGACGAAGGACCTGATGAGGGCTGGTTTGTCGCTGCTTCGTTTGCAGGGTGTACTGTAATAAATATATCTTGCGTTGCCTTTCGTCGATCGACCTCGAATGCGCCGCTATCGGCCTCTCGAATCCCGTCGCCGGTGACGATGATGTGATATTCGCCAACGAACACTCTGAGGAACTGCACCACTCCCCGTTCATCCGTAAAACTCTCAGCCACGGGCGTGCTGCCCGAACCAGTCATCAGCCTGACGCGAAAATGCGATTCCGCGGCGCGGTCGTTTATGTAATTCACATGAACGTTCAGGTTTCCCACCTGATTGTAGTCAGAGGCTTGTGCTGCGGCAGATGCGACGTGGCCAGCCAGAAAAAATGAGAGTGCAGAGATCATGGCGAAGCGGTCAGGCACCATTTTGCATCTCCCGCAGAATCACCAGTGACAGCCTTAATGCCCTCCACGGGGCGCAACCCAGATTCCAAAAGAATCTGCGCATATGGCTCAATACACGGCAACGAAATGACGTGACACAGGTTAGGCTATTAGCGTAATCCCGCGCAATACCGGAGTCAAACGTTAGATTCGAGGATGGTGTCTGGACCGGGGCGCTATTAGTTTTGGTAGATCGGCGTCAGCGAATACATGAAATTATACTTTACAACTAATCGGAGACCACGGACTTCGTGCAAGTAACTCAATTTGTTACCTGTTAGCTCGTTCGCTGTTTGGCCAATCAATTGCGGCCCATTCGGCGAAGTTGCTCGTACCTGTGGCGGGGGATTGCTTCTCAAATCTAAAGATTCTTAGGTTAACTAGGGCCGTTCCCTGCGGGTAGGTCATTCTTACATTTAACGGTATCGAGGCACCAAATCGTCAAGGAGGTTTGCATGCGGCCCCTTAAAGTAACGTTGTTTATTCTGACAGCATTGCTGGTGGTCTCTTTCGGGAGGAAGGTTGCTGCGCAGAGCTTGGTATCAGGTGAAGTAAGTGGGACGATTACGGACCCTGCAGGCGCAGTTGTGCCCGGGGCGGGGGTTACTCTCTCTAGCTCGGAAACCGGCTTTAACGAGAGCCTCACGACGGGCCAGACGGGCACCTATCGGTTCGCTTTATTAAAGCCAGGCCACTACATCATAACGGTTACCGCGAGCGGATTCGCGACTACGAAGCAGAGTGTGGTCGTTTCTCTCGGGCAGGTACTCGAAGCTTCGATCAAGCTCGAAGTGAGCGCAAAGGTCGAGACCATTGAAATCACAACTACTACTCCACTGCTCCAGACGGACAATGCCAACTTGGCCACGACTGTCGATCGCCAGTCGATTGAAATGGTTCCAAGTCCCGGGCAGGATATCACAAACTACGCGCTGACGACTCCCGGTGTGACAATTAGCACGGGGTCTGGTTATGGCAACTTCACAGCCAATGGCTTGCCGGGCACCTCCAACCTATATACCGTTAACGGCAATGACTACAACGATCCGTTCAATAACCTGAATAACTCCGGCTCGAGCAACCTGCTCCTCGGGGCGAACGAGCTGCAGGAAATCTCTGTTGTGACCAACGGCTACACTGGTCAGTATGGCCGCGCAGCAGGGGCCAATGTGAACTACACAACCAAGTCTGGAACGAACCAGTTCCACGGGAATGCAGGCTATTTTTATAACGGTACGATTCTGAACGCGAACGATTTCTTTGCGAACTCTACCTCTCCTGCGACCCCGCGTCCGCATGCAGTCAGCAATCAGTGGGTGGGTTCCATCGGCGGACCGATTCTAAAGGACAAGTTGTTCTTCTTCTATGACAACGAAGGATTACGCTACGTGACGCCTGGTGGAGGACCAGTTTGGGTCCCAACAGCCGATTTCGCGAACGCCACGCTGGCCAATATAGCTGCGAATGGCCCGGCCAATTCACTTGCCTTTTACAAAAACATCTTCCAATTGTACGCCGGGGCCCCTGGGGTCGGCCGGGCAACCCCAGTTTTTGGTGCTTGCGGCGATCTAAGCGGACACACGATTGGTGGGGTCACGTTCGAAAATGGATCTGGGACACCCGGCATCACGTGCGCCCAAACCTTCCAAAGCACGGTGAACAGCCTCAACACGGAGTGGTTGCAAGCCATTACGGCGGACTGGAACATTACGGCCAACGACACTATCAAGGTCCGCTACAAGATGGATAGGGGAGTCCAGGCAACCAGCACGGATCCTATCAACTCAGCCTTCAGCGCGAACAGCAATCAGCCGGAATATGACGGTCAGATTCTCTGGAACCATATTCTCAGCGGGAACAAGACCAACCAATTTATCGTTGCGGGTTTGTGGTACGGTGCGATTTTCGGACCGCCCGATCTGCCGAAAGCCCTGGCAACCTTCCCAAGTACGATTCTCTTTAATGACGGCGCGCCGTTCACAAATATGGGTGGAGGCGGCAATCAGGGCGCCGGCGATTCCAACTTCCCACAGGGGCGCAACGTTTCTCAGGGGCAGGTTGTTGATGATTTCTCCTGGACCAAGGGCAACCACGGCATTAAGTTCGGCATCAATTTCCGCGCCAATCGCATCTCAACTTATACAGCAGGTGTAAACACCAGCGGATTGATTACCATAAACAGCCTCACTGACTTCTACTACGGAGTCGTCTCGCAAGGCGGCATAACGGCGTTCGCGAACGGAGGGGACACCTACTCCCAAAGATATTCGAAGTCGGCGGTACAACCCGAGTCCATCCGCAGCTTTGGGTTCTACGTCGAGGACGAATGGCGTGCAAGCCGCAACTTAAAGCTTACGTTTGCCCTGCGTGCCGACAGTAACTCCAACGAACAGTGCAGACACGCCTGCTACGCGCGTCCGGCCGGTTCGTTCCTGAATATGGATCATTCCATAACGACGCCGTACAATGCCTCCCTCGAGACGGGGCTGAATAGCTTCTTCCCAAGCCTGCAGACGATCGCCTGGGGTCCTCGAATTGGATTCGCGTGGACGCCCGAAACGAAGTTCACTCCAGACAACAACACCGTGATCCGTGGAGGATTTGGGATGTTCCCGCAACTCTATCCTGCATTAGTGGGTGATGTGTTTGTCACCAATCCGCCTAATGCGGTCACTTTCAACGTTGTTGGGGCTACTCCGGCGCCGATTTCATTTGACGCACCAAATAATATCAGGGCGCAGACCTCAGCGAGTAACGCTGCCTTCCAGGACCTGTTCACAAAGGGCGGAACGCTGGCCGACATGCTCGCGGCAGTCCCAGGCTTTTCGAAACCGAGCCTGAACACGGTCGTCAACAATACCAACACTACAATGTTTTACGAATGGAACTTCGAAGTGCAGCATTCCTTCCTGAAGTCTAACGTCATCAGTGTCAACTATGTCGGAAATTATGGAACCAACATCTTTGTCCGAAACCCGGGCCTTAACGCGTATTGTTCCCCAAAGCACTGTGGTACCACGGTCTTCAACGGGGACATCCCCTTCGTCCCGACGGACCCTCGTTTTGCATCGGTTCTTGAATTACAAAACAATGGCTTCTCCCACTACAACGGTCTCACGACAAGCTACACGCACAGGTTCGACAAAGGTCTGCAGGTTAACTTTAATTACACTTACAGCCACGCGCAGGATGATGTATCAAACGGCGGTTTGAGTCAGTACAACCTGACGCAGACTGGCAATTCCCTGCGCATCCAGGTAGATCCCTATCATCTTCGGGCACTCAACTACTCAAACTCAGACTACGATTTCCGTCACGCCATCAGTGCCAACTACTTCTATGTGCTTCCCTTCAAGTTCTCCAACAAGTTCGTCAACGGGGTAGCGGGAGGATGGTCGTTCGGCGGCACGTTCTACTACCGAACTTCGGTGCCCTGGAGTGTTCGTAACTCCAGCGCTACAGGAAATCTCACCAATGCAACCGGTATGATAGCTCTCGGGGACTTCCTCGGCGGCCAGACATCGTGCGGCGGTCCGAATTACGCTTGTCCGCTTGCAAGTCAGTTTGCGTCTACTGGATCAAGCCAACTAAATCTGGGTAATACGCCGCGCAATTCCTTCCGCGGTCCAAATTATTTCGATACTGACCTCACTTTGCAAAAGGACTTCCACGCCACAGAGCGCATTATGTTCTCGCTGGGTGCCTCAGCGTACAACGTGCTCAACCATCCGAACTTTGACATTCCTATCAACAACGTCCACTCGGGCCTGTTTGGACAGTCGTTTGAGACCGTTACCCAGCCCAACAGCCCGTACGGCAACTTCCAGGGCGCGCTCGTTTCTGGGCGCATCTTGCAGGTGTTCGGCAAGTTCAAGTTTTGACCGACATTTGACTTAGAAGAGTGGAGGGCGGCCTCTAAAAGGTCGCTCTCTTTCTAGGTGCGAACAGTGATCTCAAATGCGAGCCTGGAAGCCGGTCAAGTCCTGCCATGAGAAGGTCGGTGAGTATTCAGCCTTTTCTTGCATCTCTTCTCCCTCTTGGTAGAGTGGGCACTAGCAGCTAGTGGCCTTACGGTCGTGGAGGTTCGAGTCCTCTCTTGGGCACCACTCATTTCAGCGCATAATCCAGACGGATAATCCACTCCATAGACCCTGATCTCACCCGTCACTGTTTGTTGAATCCGCTGCACCCTTCCGGCAATTATGAGGTCAGCAGCATTGGTGCGACCCTTTACCGATAGTGTGGGCCTTGGTCCCGCGACAACGAAAGTCGTTGCAAGGACGAGAGTGGCAAAGAGTGTTGCGACAAATCTCGCGGCTCGATTATTGGAACACAGGATCGTGTCAGTTCTGGTGTCAGTTGCTTCTCCACAACCCTTCTCTTTTGGCTGCGGAAGCAAGCAGGGAACCGGCTACGGACATACCCGCATAAACACGGGCGATTTCGCTTTGTGGCACAATGTGGCACATTCAAGCCTCACCGTGCGTAAGTGGCCGTACGCCGATTCGTCTCGGAACTGAACGATGGCTTCTAAGCCCGGGAAATCGTGGACTTGAAGCTGCGTAGGCGCCGTTGTACAGTCAGCACTCAATGAAGCTCGAATTAGCAAAACATCTGGACAAGGTCAGAGACACGGTAACGGAAGTGGATCGCGTCGTTTCCTCGCACAAATACCCCGGCGATCGACGCACGGTGATGGTCATGGGGCTGCTTTCCACGATCATTCAACACCACCGGAGTATGTTGCAGCTAATCAAATCCGCCGGAACCGCCGGTTCGTCATGGGCTCTGGCCAGGGACATTTTGAAAGGCACGCGCTATGGTTTATGGATAAATTCCTGTGCGACGGAAGAGCAGATCCTCCGGATTGAAGAGGCCGATGAGTTCCCGTTTAGTATTCCGGAACTGATCAAAGAAATCGAAGCGGCTTACTGTACCGATCGCTTTTTTGAGGACCTCAAGAACGGCTGGGGAACCCAACTCTACAAATTATCTCGATCAGACATCCTCCAACTTGGCCGCTGGGAGATTGACAGAAGCTCTGGATTGCACCTCGACGATGGAGAAATTCGGGAGGCCACGGCCATCGCCACCCTCTGTATTGTGCTGTTAGCCGGAAAATTCCTTGCCGGCCAAGGACACTCGGCTGATTGCGAGCTGATAGAAACTCTGGCTGCGGATTACGCCATCCGCACTTCCTAACCGAACCAAACCGTGGGGAACCTTTTTTTGGGCCTGCTTTATAAAAGGCATCAAGGTGCGAAGACCGCGACTTCTGATCTGGGCTGCATGGCTGCTTCACGTGGCAGCTTGGTTCCTCCCTGTTGTCAAAGAAGGGGTAACGTGGCCCGACAGTCTCCCCGGGTGGCAAGCCTTTCGCGTGGCCGCGAGCCCGGTGTGGCCGCTAGCCGACGTCACGATTGATGCATGGTATAAGACCGTGCTTTTTACCATCAGCGCCGTAACAACGCTGTTGTTCATCCCTGGTTCCGTGTGGACTGTGTGGAGCGGGTCGCGCGCACTGCGCCAGGTATCTCCGTGGGTTGCGACTTTCGCTTTTGTTGTCAACGCGCACTGGTATGTTCTATACGGTTCGTCGGCCCGCAGTGACTTGCGGATCGGTTACTTCGTTTGGTGGTTGTCCTTTCTGTTGTTGGCATTGGGCCTGTTTGGCCTTTCTCGCGGCGAAGCGGGCGAGCGACACAGCTCAAAAGAACCGCAGTAATTCGCCAGGCCGGGGATTGCGCTTCGGACGCGGAGTTCCCGCAGACAAATTTTGGCCCGAGTTCCGGGTTAGAGTTCGAACAGGGACGAGGCAAGTCGTTTCAGTCCGCGAACGCCGGCGATCAGGTCGACATGCAGTGAAGTCCAATCCGCCAGCAAAAGGGTTTCACTTCCCTCTCCGTTGTAAGTCTTGAGGTAAGCTCCGCAAGACTCGCAGTAGTCAATCCGCAGGTTCCTTTCCCCCTCGATCGCGAAGACGCCGAGCCGTTGCGCCTCCGGGTCTTCGCAAAACGGGCACCCGATTCGCCGGAATCGCCATCGCGTGCCGCAGCAGCCGCAGGAAAGGAAGCGCTGCCGCCCCGGATCAATCCCAACCAGCTGGCTCATGGAGGGGCCGGATCCACAAGTGGGGCAGTAGGAGCGGAGCCAGCGGTCCTCGTCCCGCCACCTGCTGTATGCATCCACGAGCGGCTCGAGGTATCGGGCCAGGGCAGTCCAGCCTAAGTAGCGAAGCAGTCCGGGATGAGCGGGGACGAAATCGTCTTTCGCGAGCAACCAAGCTAGCGCTCGATGTGCTGCGTCGAACTCGGAACGCAATTGAGCGGACAAAACGCGAGTCTCCTCCGCCAATTGCTCCGGCAACGGTTGCGAACCCAAACTCTCGGCAAGCAGCACAACCATGCTCGCCGCGGGCGCAAGGTTGATGGCTACGCGGGAACTCCGCAGGAGAGGGAGGCCCGCCTGATAATCACCCAGGTAGTTGTCCAGGTTTGGCAGGCAAACGGCTGCGATCGGGATCTTGGCGGCAGCCGCGGCGACTTGTGCATGAAAATCCGCAACCGGGCGCAGGTAAGGATGCCTTTCGAGCCAGGCAGCTTCGGATATCTGATCCATGTTCCTATCCCTGCGCAGCCTCTTCCTTCGGGAGTACCGGCATGAGACGTGCTCCCAGACCGAAAAGGAAGATGGTCGCAGCGATGAGACCAACAGAAATGCCCCACTCGAAAATCGACGGGAAATAGGAAGCGGGGGCGATCTGAGGCATCGGCCCTTTCAAATCCATGGCCAGGAGAACGACGTTGACACGGTTGAGAACCACACCAAGCGTGGCGAGGAGCGCACCGAGAAAGAGCACGGCCGGCCGCGCTCGTAGCGGCGCGCGGGCCAGGAGAGCCAACGGAAGGATACCGCCCAGGGCAATTTCGGCGGCGAACAACATCCCCAATCTTCCGGAAAATGCGCTGCCGAGTTGGCCACGAACGACCAGATCGCCCAGCCGAAAGAGCAAATAAACCAATAGCGCCCAAAACGAGAACTTGCCCATGGCGGCCAGTTGCGCCCTTCGCATCGGTCGTCCCCACGCTTTCGCCATCCACATTTCGATCAGGATGACCAGAGACGTGCCGGCAGCGATCGAGGATAGGAAGAAAGAGATCGGCATGACGGGCGACCACCACTGCGGCCCGAGCTTGTCCGGCATCAGCAGGAACAGCGAGCCTAGCGAACTCTGGTGCATCGTGGACAGGGTCACGGCGGCAATGGCCAGCATAATCGGCTCAGACTTCATGCCCTTGGCTCGAAAAGCCCAGGCGAGGAAGGAAAAAAGAACGGCGGTCATTGCCGCGTAAACCAAATTGCGCGAGAGCAGGTAGACAAACAAAGTAAGCGCAAACGCCACGTAGGCCCCGGACCATCGTTGCCAGATGTCCCGTGCCTTCTGAAGTCCCCATCGTTCGAAAGGTACTGGCAGGAACTCGACCAGCAACACCGTGACATACAGACCAACGCACCAAGACACCTCAAACATAGCCGACTGCTCGGGAGCCTGCAGGCCAAGCTGATAGAAGTGCCACGGTAAGCCAAGGTCAGCAATCAGCGTGACGGTGACAAACGAATAGCTCAGCAAACCCATCAGCACGGCCGAGCGTCCCATGGAGTAAAGGTCCTTGCGTTGGAAGACGTAGATCAGACCGGCCGTCGCGAATGCGCCGGCAGCCACCGCGATCCAGACCAAATCGAAGACGATCCACAGTCCCCAGGCATACGTGTTCGAAAGGTGGGTGCTGCCTCCCAGACCCAAGGCAAACCGGGCGATGAGCGAGATCCCGCCAAACGCCATGAGGGCCAACAGAATCCAGTTATACGGAGTAAGCAGAGCACGTCGAACCGGCTCGAATTCTGGGTGCGCGCTGTGCTCCTCGACCGATGACGCGTCGGCGGACCCCTTGGCTATGGCCAGCGTCCTGCGTTTCAGGAAAGCGTAGATTCCGCCGAGCAGCGCTCCCAGTGCGATCACTGCGGGAGGAACAGCATGAAGAGCGGTTCTCGAAAGTTTCGGGTACGCCTGGGTGCCAACGTCAGGAAAACCCAGCTTTTCGAACGGCACGGAGGATAGATACAACACGCTGGTCCCGCCGGCTTCTTTTTCTCCATAGATATGGTCGACATATTTTTCAGGGTGACCGGAGATGCGCTTGCGCGCCTCTTGAAGCATTCCTTCCCGATCCCCGAAGCGCAAGGCGTCTGCCGGGCAAGCCTTGACGCAAGCAGGCACGACAATACGGTCGCTGTAGCGCTTTTTCTCTTCAGCACTGAGGGCTTGTCCATTGCGGCTTAAAGGAGCAGGCTGATCGGAGCGGTCAGCGCAGTGGGTACATTTCTGGATTTTGGGAGCCAGAGAATCCCATTGCGCGGTGGGCACGCCCCAGGGGCACGCCCAAATGCAGTAGCGGCAGCCGATGCACTTGTCGGCATCGTAGCTCACGGGACCGTCGGGCTGCCGGTTCAGGGCTGTCGTCGGGCACGCCGAAGCGCACGCCGGTTCCAGGCAG
>Ga0207862_1000708_pt1 | contig 10182 bp, 12 predicted proteins | sample LuqExpMetageno81_FD_187838 | JGI IMG/M metagenome (GOLD analysis project Ga0207862, IMG submission 187838) | Tropical forest soil microbial communities from Luquillo Experimental Forest, Puerto Rico - Sample 81 (SPAdes) | ecosystem: Environmental > Terrestrial > Soil > Tropical forest ... | reverse complement strand
GACCCCTGGCCCCCTCTCCCAGAGACTATTTGCAAAAACTCATATCAATTTCCCAGGGCCTTCTTAATAGAGTTCTTAAGGTCTTCGATCTTCACCGGCTTCGGGAAAAAATCAAAGATCTTCTCCCGAATGGCTTCGATGGCCGCGTCCAGGGAGGCATAGGCCGTCAACATGATGACCTTGGTATCCGGATAGCGCTCATTTACCTCCCGCAGAATATCCATGCCGCTCACCTTGCCCATTTTCAAATCCGTGACCACGATATCGAAGCGCTTCTCCTTAATTCTTTCCAGGGCCAGGACACTGTCCGTAAAGGCCTCCACGGAATAGCCTTCTGCTTCCAGGACTCTTTGACACATGTTGACCACGATTTTTTCGTCATCAATGACCATGATTTCTGTCGGCATGTCCCTCTCCTTCTTGTTGGCCGTGGCAGGGTAATTTTATAATAAAGGTCGTTCCCCGGCCTTCCTCGCTTTCCACGGTAATCTCCCCGTTGTGCTGCCTCAGTATCCCATAACTCACCGAAAGCCCCAAACCCGTGCCTTTCGTCCCCTTGGTGGAGAAAAACGGGTCAAAAATATAGGATAAAATATCTTTGGGAATACCGCTTCCCGTGTCCCTGACCTTGATAACCACGGCATCACCTTCCTGGTCGTGGGCCACCTCCACGAAGAGGTCCCCTCCTTTGGGCATGGCCTGGACGGCATTGACGTACAGGTTGATCAGCACCTGCTCGATCTGGGGCGCATCCACAAAAACCGGCGGCAGGTGGGGGGCGATGGTCTTATGAAGCTCCACGCCGGCGAGCTTCATGTGATTCATCACCAAGCCGAGGCTGGTCTCCACCAGCTTGCCGGGGTCGTGCTCATCCAATTCTTGTTTCTTCTGGCGGGAAAAATCCAGAAGATTCTGCATAATTTTTCTGATGCGCTCCGATTGATTGAGGATATCCCCCATGTAGATTTTCTTTTCTTCGTCCCCCAACATATCATAGAGGCTTAAATACGCCTGGGCCATGAGGGAGATGTTATTCAGCGGGTTCCCTAATTCATGGGCCACCCCGGAAATCAAGACCCCCAGGGAGGCGAGCTTGCCGCTCTGCAGGAGTTCTGCTTCCCTGGTTTCCAGCTCCCTGGCCATGTCGGCGAGGGCCTTGATGGCAGTGCCGATCTCATTATGGGGCTTTATAGGGGCTTCGGCCACCTCTTGAAAGCGGCCCTCTGAGATCTTCGTGATTAATGGTTCCATGTTAGCCAGTTCCCGAATAATCAACAGCGAAAAATAGCGCCAAAGAACCAGTTGAAATAAGAGAAGCAAGCCCAGCGAGCCAATCAACGCCAGCACGCTCAGCATGATGATATGATTTACACTTTTCCTCTCTTGTTTGAGGAGCAATTCAAACAACCGGGTTAATTGTTGCCCCAGGCTCCTGAACTTCTCCTCCAGGTCTGAGGTTATCTGCGGGCTTTCTTTGATGGAACTGGCCATCCCCACATATTGCTTGATTTTCGCCTTGAGGTCATTAAAGGTTTCTTCCCCCAGATCGGACAAGATATACTGTCTTTCTGATTGAATCCCTTTAAATTCCTCCTCCCCCCGCGCGATGAGTTCGGTGATGGCACTTACGTCTTTGTACAAGAAATAGTTCTTTTCCGCTTTGCGCATCTCCAGAACGGAAATATTCAAGTCATCAATGATTTCGATGGCTCTGAGTTTCGAGACAATGGTCCTGAAGGAACAGTAGACAAAGATACAGATAATAACAATCAGGCTTGCCTGGCTTACCGCCGCGATGATAGTTCTTTTCCGTATGGTCAACATCATATCGAGATGATCTTTGGGACCTTGATTGCAATCAAAACGAGCTGAAGCGATGCATCTGCATGGCATCACTGAGCCGTTTTTCAACGGCCTCGTGAGCCAGTTCAACCTCGAGCTTTTTCACCAGCTTTCGTTCCGCCGAATATGATTTTAAAAACAGGGTGGCCGCCCCCCCGATGGAAGCCAAACCACCGATGATAAATAACACATCGATGATGGTAAAGTAACCGACACCGAAGTAGCGGGAAAAAAAGCTTCCCAGCGCGATCAAGGCGGCGCCCGTTCTCAGATAAGCCAGCTCGGTGCGCTGTTTAGCCAGCAAGGTGCGGTACTGGGACAGGTTGGTGCGGGATTGGGCCAGGCCGGTGCGGCCGCCGCTCATGCGGGTGCGAATCTCCGCCAGCTTGTTGCGCATTTCAGCCAAATCCGTCCGTTTTTGGGCCAGGGTTGTACGTTCGCCGGCTAATTTCGTCCGGTCATCCGCCAAGGCCGTGCGCCGGTCGGCCAACTCATTTCGTTGTTCCGCCAACCGATTGCGGCCCTCGGCCAGTTTGGTGCGCGTGTGCGACAGTTCGGTCCGTTTCGCGGCCAGGGTGGTGCGATCATTCGCCAAGGCCGTGCGCCGGTCGGCCAGTTCGCTCCTCTGTTGGGCCAAAAGGGTGCGGTTCCCGGCCAGATTGGTCCGCGTATTCGCCAAAGCCGTGCGGTTCTCGGCCAACTCGGTCCGGCGGGAAGAGAAAACGTTTCTTTCCTCAGCCAGAGCCGTCCGCAGCTGGGCTAGCCAAGTGCCGTTTTCGGCCATGTTATCCCACCTTCCGGCCCACTCTTCCAAAGTATTGACGAGCTCTTTCCCGCGTAAAATTGTTAGTGGCTTAATCTTGTCTTTGTCCATGGTGAACTCCATAACCCATTAATCAGTGACGCCCTCCAGAGGTGCTTGTTCTTACAGTATCGAAGGCTGCGTCCTTCAATACCTGCTTTGGAATCATAATTGTTGATCTTTATTATTTTCCCTTGGTCAGAATTACTTCCCCTTGGTTAGAATGTTTGCCGCTTCTCTGGCAAAATAGGTCAAAACCAGGTCCGCGCCGGCCCGTTTGATGGCGGTGAGGGACTCCAGCATGACCGCGGTCTCATCCAGCCAACCCTGGGCCGCAGCGGCCTTGATCATGCTGTACTCGCCTGACACCTGGTAGGCCGCGATGGGGACGTCGAATTCACCGGCCAACTGGGAAATGATGTCCAGATACGGCAGCGCCGGCTTCACCATGATCAGGTCCGCCCCCTCTTCCACGTCCAGGGTGGCCTCCCGCCTGGCCTCGCGGGCATTGGCCGGGTCCATCTGGTAACCCCGGCGGTCCCCAGTCTTGGGCGCGGACTCCGCCGCTTCCCGAAAAGGTCCGTAAAAGGCGGAGGCGTATTTCACCGCGTAAGCGAGAATGCCCACCATCTCGAAACCGTGGTCGTCCAGGGTTTCCCGGATGGCCCCGACTCTGCCGTCCATCATATCCGAGGGCGCCACCAGGTCGGCACCGGCCTCAGCATGGGACAGGGCCACCTGGGCCAGGACTTCGAGGGTGGCGTCGTTGTCGATTTCCCCCCGGTGCACGATGCCGCAATGGCCGTGATTGGTATAGCCGCAGAGGCAGACGTCGGTGATGACCACCAACTCCGGGAGGGCCTTTTTCAGGGTCCGCACCGCCTGTTGCACCGCGCCCCGGGGCGAGGCGGCTTCACTGCCGGTATCGTCCTTTTTCTGGGGAAGGCCGAACAGCAGCACCGCCGGGACCCCGGACTCCCAGACAGACTTTACTTCCTCCACCAGGAGGTCCACCGACAGGCGCGCCACCCCGGGCATGGCCGCCACCTCCTGGCGCACGCCCTTTCCCGGGGCCACGAACATGGGGTAGATGAAATCAGCAGGGGTGAGCACCGTTTCCCGCACCATGCGCCGGATGGCCGCGGTGCGCCTGAGGCGGCGGGGGCGATATACCAGTTCCATATAGCCTCTCTTCAGAAATTCTCTGAGTTATGCAGCAATGGCGGGATGAGCACCGGCCTTCCCACCAGGACAATCCATAATGATAAGTTTATCAATATCTTGAATAACGTGAAACTGGTTCAGAATTACCTTACAACTCCGCTTCCGTCGGAGGCAAGGAGTTTTTCCCCAACCCCCGGGATGTCCGCAATTGATCTGCATGTCTGAAGGTGGTTCATCACACCCTTGCCGCCGGGTCTCCTCCAGAGTTTCTGTTGCGAGTCGGGGGTTTCCTGTTGACGAATACACAAGATTATTATAAAAATATTAGGTTCTTGTAAACCCGCTGCATAAGGGGGTGGCACAAAGGGGAGCGCTTCCCAGCCAAATTACTCAAAGGGAGGGTTCTGCCCATGAAAAGGGAGTTCCTGGTCCAGAATCCGCGGCCGGATGGATACCACCTGATGATGGAACTTTACGGCTGCGATTCGGGAAAGATCAATTCCCGTCGATATCTCCACAATCTCGTCAAGTGTGCGGTAAAAAAAAGCCGGGCTTACCAATCTCGGGTCCCGGTTCCATCAATTCCAGCCCCATGGGGTCACGGGTTTCACCCTTCTGGCCCAATCACACATTTCCTTCCATACCTGGCCGGAATTCGGTTACCTGATTCTGGACATTTTCACTTGCGGGGATGAGCAACAGGCCGATCGGCTGGCCGACCATTTCGTCGAAAATTTGCAGCCGGCCCGCGTCAGTACGAACGTCGTGCGAAAAGGCTTCAAATACCCCAGAACGGCGTAATCCCTGGAAGTTACGTAAGCCCGGGATAAAAGGGGTTGACGGCTCAAACTTGCATGGCATAATAATTTCCGAACTTCTGCGGGGCGGGGGACGGTTTGATTAAACTTGCCGGTTGCTTGTTGTGCCTGGCCTTAATTCTTTTCGGAGCAGGGTGTGGGGGGAAAAGACATGCCGCCTCCAAAACGCCGCAGACGGCATCCGTCCTGCCTCCCCCGCCATCTGTAAGCCGCGCGCACACGGATGAGGAGCTTCTCGACGAGGCCATCCGCGGCTCCCATATCTCACCCGCGGAAGCCGCGATCCTGAGCGACCGGATGCTGGCCGAGGGCAGTTCCACCTTTAGCAACGAGAAGACCATGGCCCGCCTGGACATTTTGCTGAACAAGAGCCTGAACGAGGCCCCGAGAGAAACCCGTCAACGCCTGCTCCGCAACCTGGGAATCATCCATTATCACCAGAAAAAGTACAGTCTGGCCCGGCAGGAACTCCAACAAGCCAATGAGCTTTTCCCTAGGGATGCCCGCACCCATTATTATCTTGCCCGTCTGGCGGTGCAAAACGGCAATATTTACCAGTGTAAGGGCCTGAGCAAAAAGGCCAAGGGGCAGTTCAACCTGGCTGCCAACGAGCTGGAGGTAGCCCGGAATTTAGAGCCCTCCAACCCCATATACCGCCAGGATATCAAGCAGGTTCTCCAAAAGGAACACTCCCTTTCTTCTGACTCGAAAAAATGAAGATTTCCTGTCCATACTGTGGCAATGACACGGATTTTTACGAAGTGGCCGAAGGGGTGACCATCACCACCTTTTACCGGCAAAATGACGATGGCAGCTTCTCGGCTGTGAGCGACGATTCAGAAATTGAAGGGGAAGTGCGTCTTTTCTGCGGGGAGTGCCACAAAGAGCTCAAGGAATTTCACGAACACTTCATCGACATGCTTTTCTAACCTACCGGATCGATTCGCCTCCGGTCAGCAAGAGCTCAGGGTAATTCCCTGCACTGCTGACTTGATGCTTTCTTAATTCTTCTTTATATTCTCCCTTTCCTGCTGATTCCGGGCATAGAGGGCTGTATACTCCTGCTGGACCCCCTGGGCCTCCCGTTCGGCTTCCTCGAGCTTTTTCTCCAGTTCTTCTATCGACTGGACATTGCCCTTGGTCTTGGCCCTGATGCGCTCCAGATCCGCCTGCAAATCTGCTTTTTCCGCCAGGAGCGTGGCGGCTTGTTGGTTCTTCTCTTCCAGGGCGGCCTGTAATTGGGCCTTCTCCTTGCTCAGGGCCTCCAATTGCGCCTGGAGCCTCAGGATGTTTTTGCCCGGGGCTCCATCAGCATCATCTTCGCCTGCGGCGTCGCCGGTGTCAGGCTGGTCCTGCCAAAACAACAGCCCGGCCACCAGGAGGACCGCGACTCCCACCCCCACCAGGGCCAGCCAGAAAAGGCGGCGCTTTCCATTGCGTCCCGGGGGTTTCTGAACCTTCTCCTCCGCGTCGGGTTTTGGCGAAAGTTTGACGGAACTTGCAGGGGCCTTCAGGGAGATTTTGGGGAAAGGTCCGGAAGAGATAACCAGGGGCCCCCCCCCGGCCGCAGTGCCACTCAGTTGCAAGTCCGCCCGACAGGATTCCTGACAACCGGGGGGCCGGGTCAAAATAATTTCGGACCCCGGGGCTGGGGCAATCAAGACTCCGGCCAGGGCCCCTGGCGGAGACTGGATGGTGACTGTCCCCCCAATCCTTTCGGGACGCAAAGCCTGGTCGGCCAGATAGTGTATGCTTGGGTTCTTTTGGTCCTCAGCCGTCGGCATGGAAATCCGGTACCACGGCGGCGTGATGGTGACCCCCTGCGAAACTGACCGGTGGAAGATTTTTCCCAGAGCCGATACCGTGAGGATCGCCTCCCCTTCCTGATGTAAAGGCGGGAAGCTGCCCACCCGGACACCTGCAGGCAAGTTCGGGATGGCGCCGGGTTCCGGGACCTTTAGATCTGTGGACAGACGGCGCTCAGGGGAGATCTGGAGCTCAGCGCGGAATTCCGCGCCGCTGAGCACCTCCCCTCCGGCAGAGGGTTCCTTTCTTATGGTCTAAAGCCGCAGTGACCATGAGGGCTTCGTCCTCGGCCACCTTCCCGGGGGTCCCGGCTACAGTCAGTGACAAATCGGTGGTCAGTAAAACCCTGCTGCCGGCTGCCTGGGCCCCAGCCAGACGCCAGGTTCCGGGGCGGGGCTGGATCATGGTGATCAGGTCATAAGCCTGGCCGGCAACCCATTGGATGTTTTTCACTGGCGTTCTCGGCATAAGCCGCGCCCCGGTGGGGCTGGTAAGCATCACTCCCTGCCCCGGGACTGAACGAGCCGCCACCACCACCGCTTGCTTGACCCACTGGTCGAGGCGAAAATCATTCCCTTGTATGGGGGTCTCCTGAGGGTGAGCCAGTTGCTCATAAAAATTCAGGACGGCCAGAGCCAGATCGGAGGCCGACTTCGCCTCCCAAAAGCGTCCGCCGGTAGCCGAGGCCAGGATCTTCAGTTCATCTGACAACCCCTTGGGGGCAAGGGCCGCAGAAAAAATGGTCACTCCGGCAATTTTGGCCTGGGCTGCAATCTGCTGGATTTCCTCCTGGCGAGGATTTTTTTTCTGCGGGTCAATTTCCCGGACTCCGTCAGACAGGATAAACATGACCCGACGACCTGGCCCCTCCGGCTGAAAGACCTCCAGGGCCTGGGGCAGGAATTCTAAGGGGGGCTTCTGGGACGGCCCCTCGGTAAGGCGGGCCAGCCTCGCCAGGGCCTGGACCCGGAGCTCCTGGGTCAGACTGCCGAGGGGGAGAATCACGCTCTCCGGTTCGCCCGCCGCCACCAGACCCAGGTAATCTTCCTCCTGGAGAAGATGGACCAGGAGATTGGCAGCTTGGGATAAAATTCCTTTCGCCGGGGCATTTCCAGGTCCGTTGGCGGCATCCAGAAACAGGACAAGCTGCATGCCGGGATCCTCGCCGGCGCAGGGCACAGCCCCCCCCACCCCTACCAGGATACAGAGCCACAGCAGCGCCCAGGCCGCCTTGATGAAGTGCTTTTTCGGGACCATCTTTTTTTACCGGGAGCAAGTGACGCCACCAGAAAAGGCCTTCCTCCGGGCCCACCTCCGGTTTCCCTTTGGTTCTTGCCCCTTCTTGCCGGTTGGGCGACAATTACTCACCACTTCTATATATGGAAGCCTTGAGGTCATTTCTTCAATAGCACGGTCTCCGAATGTGAATATATCCAGAAAAATCAGGAAGGTAGCTGATGCCGGAACTCCCTGAAGTGGAAGTGATCCGCCGGGGACTGGCCCCGCGTCTCGTGGGGCGGCGCTTCCTTACAGTCGAGGTGGGAGACAAACGCCTGCGGCAGGGCTCCTCCCCGGGACAACTGGCCCGGTGGCTGACGGGCCGTCGCCTCATGGAACTTAATCGCCGGGGCAAGTATCTGATCTTCCGACTGGAAGGGGGGGCCACCCTGCTCATCCACCTGGGCATGACCGGCCGTCTCCTCCTGGGCGTCCCCCGGAACCATGGGCCCCATGTGCACCTGTTTTTCACCCTGGAAGGAGGCGTCACCCTGGCCTTTCAGGACGTGCGTCGCTTCGGCCAGGCCCTGGTCTTTGCGCCGGGTGAACCCCTCATTCCCTTGGAGCAGGTGGGCCGGGAGCCCTTTTCCCGCCGGGTGACCCCCGAGTGGCTGGCAGAGAGAGCCCAGGGACGCACCCGGCCCCTCAAGAACTTTCTCCTGGACGGCCGCGTCGTGGCCGGCATCGGTAACATTTACGCCTGTGAAATCATGTTCGCCGCCGGTGTCCACCCTGCCACCCCCGCAGGCGCCCTCAGTCTCGAAGCCTGGCAGACAGTGCTGAACGAGACCCGCCGGATACTCAAGCGGGCCATCCGGCAAGGCGGGACCACGGTAAACGACTACCTGAACAGTCGCGGTGAGACGGGTCTTTTCCAGGTGGAACTCATGGTGTACGGCCGCGAGGGTGAACCGTGCCGCCGCTGTGGCAGCAACATCAAGCGCCTGGTCCAGGCCGGGCGCTCCACCTTCTTCTGTCCCCGCTGCCAGCCGAAAAAAAGACATTTCTCATAGCAATTTTCCTAGAGATTAGTTAAAATAATATATTTGAAGGAATTCCACAGGTCCCTCGGGACCGATTTCACACAAGGCGATAAACCATGAAAAAAGACATTCATCCCAATTACAAGAAGGTTCCTGTGCGCTGCGCCTGCGGCACTGAATTCGAGACCGGCTCCACCATCGACGGCATCAAGGTGGAGATCTGCTCCAAGTGCCACCCCTTCTTCACCGGCAAGCAGAAGCTGATGGACACCGCCGGCCGGGTGGAGCGCTTCCGCCGCAAGTATGCGCAATTCAATAAACAGCAGGAGCAAAAACAGGAAGCCGGCGAAGCCAAGCAGTGAACCGCGCAGAACTCTTGAATGTGGGAGGCCAGGCGGTCCTGGAGGGGGTCATGATGCGCTCCCCCCAGGCCCTGGCCATTGCCGTCCGCCTGCCCGACGGCTCGGTGGTCTTGAAGGATGAGCCCTTTACCTCGCTGACCGCCCGCTACCCGGTGCTCAAAAAGCCCTTGCTGCGGGGCCCGGTCATCCTGATCGAGGCCCTGGTCACCGGCGTCCAGGCCCTCACCTTTTCGGCCCAGGCGGCCCTGGAGGAAGAAGAAACCCAACTGGGCTGGGGAAGCCTCGCCCTCACCCTGGGGGGCGCCTTTGTCCTGGCTTTCCTGGTTTTTGGCTTTCTGCCGCACTACCTGAGCGGCCTGAGCGGCCGTCTCCTGGGCCATCCCCTCACCACCGCGGACTTCAGCTTTCACCTCATTGACGGACTCATCAAGCTCCTGTTTATCCTCCTGTATATCTGGGGCATCTCCCTTTTTCAGGAAATCAGGCGGGTTTTCCAGTATCACGGCGCCGAGCACAAATCCATTTGCGCCTATGAGGCCAGGCAACCGCTGGATGTCGAGCACGCCCGGCAGCATTGCACCTGCCACCCCCGCTGCGGCACCTCCTTCATCCTGGTAGTCCTCCTGGTGAGCATATTGATTTTCACCATTTTTTTCCCCTTCGTGCCGGCCCTGACCCGGACGGGATTCCTGAACAATATTATGCAAGTACTGGTGAAAGTTGCCCTGATGTTCCCCATCGCCGCGGTGGCCTACGAGATCATCCGTTGGGGCGGCAAACACCAGGATAGCTTCCTGGCCAGAATCCTCCTCTGGCCCGGACTCTTTACCCAACGCCTCACCGCCCTGGAACCCGACGACTCCATGATCGAAGTAGCCTTGGAAGCCCTGAAGGCAGTATTAGCCCGGGAAGCCCAGGCCAGTACTGCGGAATAGGTCTTTGTGGGGGGATGGTCAGGGACTTGAAGTCCCTGCCCTCCCCCCACACCCTCCTCCCAACCCGCTTAAGGGGCCGCAAAGTCTGGCCTTTTGCCCGCCTTTCCGGACAGAAAGCGTTAAGGGGTTGGAGGAGGGAGCTTGAGGGAGGAGGCAGGGGTCCGCCGCCCCCTGGCCCCCTCTCTCAATTTC
>Ga0207862_1000707_pt1 | contig 10193 bp, 11 predicted proteins | sample LuqExpMetageno81_FD_187838 | JGI IMG/M metagenome (GOLD analysis project Ga0207862, IMG submission 187838) | Tropical forest soil microbial communities from Luquillo Experimental Forest, Puerto Rico - Sample 81 (SPAdes) | ecosystem: Environmental > Terrestrial > Soil > Tropical forest ... | reverse complement strand
GCGATCCGCAAGTGTACCCGATCAGCGATCGACCGGTGCGATCATGCCGAGTAGACCCAGAAGTGCGACCAATGAGCGGGCGACGATGCGTACCTAGCTAGGCAAGTAGTCACGTCACCGACGGATAGCGATGCTCATCTCCTTGCTGATCGGGCGAACTGCTATCGGATGTTCCCGAGTGAGAGTAACTTCCTCCGTTTCATGATGAATCGCGAGATCGTCGCCCTCGCGCAGCGTGTATTCTACCTTCTCCACGCCGAGTTCGACTTCCAGTAGCCTGTCGCGATACGCCACCGCAAACCGAAGTATTGCGTTGTCCTGAGGCGGACGACTCGGCCGGAAAGATAATGTTCCGTTATCATCCTGCATGCCGCCAAACCCGTAGACGAGCATCATCCAGGTACCGCCCATCGAGGCGACATGACAGCCGTCGCGCACGTTACCACCGACGTCGGCCAGGTCCATCAGCAGCGCCGCCATGCCGTATCGAATTGCCTTGTCGACATCACCGATCTGTGCGGCAATGATGGCTTCGACGCACGATGACAACGATGAGTCACCGGTAGTTAAGGGATCATAGAATTCAAAATTACGTTTCTTAGCTTCCACGGTAAAAGCGTTACCCAACAAAAACAATGCCAAAATCACGTCCGCTTGTTTGATCACTTGCTTTCGGTAAATGTTCAGCGGATGATAGAATAGCAGCAAAGGATAATGATCAGGCGGCGTATTCTTGAAATCCCAGACCTCTCTGTCCAGAAAGCCGTCATCCTGCGGGATAATCTTCAGCTTCTCATCATACGGCACGTACATATTTTCAGCTGCACTGCGCCATGCTTCTAACTCGTTGGGCTCTAGCGCTGTCTTGCGCACGAGCTCGTCATATGCATCAGGTTCTTCCTTCCGTAGCGTCTCGACCGTGGTTGTTGCGTAGCGCAGGTTCTCCCGAGCCATTAAATTCGTGTAGGCATTGTTGTTTACGACGGTTTTGTACTCATCTGGACCTGTGACGGCGTTGATGCAGAATTTTCCTTGCTTTGTGCCCGAGTAGAAACCGAGGTCCAACCACAGCCGGGCCGTTTCAACAAGCATCTCCGCGCCGTAATCCCTTAGGAATTGGTCGTCACCAGTCGCCTGCACGTACTTGCGCAGTGCGTACATGATGTCTGCATTAATGTGGTACTCCGCCGTTCCAGCGGCGTAGTATGCCGAAGCTTCTTCGCCGCTGATGGTGCGCCACGGAAACATCGCTCCGCGATGACCCAATTCCCTCGCGCGTGCTCGCGCTTGCCCCAGCATCTTGTATCGGAAGATCAGCAGGTTCTTAGCAATCTGTGGAGAGGTATAGATCAGAAACGGTAGCAAGTAGATTTCGGTATCCCAGAAGTAGTGGCCTTCGTAGGCCTTTCCGGTGAGGCCCCTCGCCGGCACGCCAGCATTGTCCGCTCGCGCAGTTGCCTGCAAGATATGAAAGAGGTTGAACCGTATCGCTTGCTGTATCTCGACGGTCGTGCGCTTGGTGCGCTCTTGGTCGATATCTTTGACGTGGACATCGCTGCGTCGCCAAAAATCGTGCATGTATTGCTCTTGGGCAGCGAGCAGTTTCTGGAATCCCTGGCCCGTTACACGATCCATCGTCCACTCAGCGCGACCGCAGAGTTCATCAGCGGAGGCCGTCCGCGAGGTGGTGTGATAGACGATGTATTTGGTGAGTTCGATCGGAGCGTCCGGCCGAGCCTCGATGGTGAAGGCAACCTGCCCAAAATCCTCGGTATGAACGGCCTTATAAGAGTAGGGGCACGAAGTCTGTAGCGCAGTTTCAGTGAGACATGTCAGGGTCAAGTTGCTTTTTTCGGTCGCATGGCACAACGCGATGCGACGGTCTTTCGAATAGCTAGTCCGTGGGTAGAGCACCCGCCCTGAAAAAGCTTTCGCCATTCGTGGATCGTCGCTGTCGACGCGGACGCTCGGTCCGTTGACCGCCATCTCCGAAGAGATCACAACGAACGCTTCGGCATTGAGGAGCATCACACGATAGGAGATGACGGCGACATGCCTATTGGGGAAAGAGATCAGACGCCGGGACCTGATCGAGACCTGTTTGCCTGCGGAAGTTTCCCACAGGATGTCGCGGTCGAGCGTTCCCGACTTCATGTTGAGCCGCCTGTCGTAGCTCAGGAGATTTGCGTCGGGCAGCCAGAAGGGCTCGTCGTCGACAAATAGTTTGATGATCTTGCTGTCGGTTACGTTGCAGATTGTCTGGCCAGTTTTTGCAAAACCATACGCTTCTTCGCCGTAGATGATCGGCCGCGTTTCATAAAATCCATTGATTAAGGTACTGTTTTCGGCGTTGGGACCGCCTTCTTCCGGGCACCCGCGCATGCCGATATATCCGTTCCCGAGCGCCATCACGGTTTCCAGCTGGGCTAGGAGCTCAGGGTGAAATTTTTTTTCGATGACGTTCCATTCGTCGGCTGGGTAATCAGTGGGTGGCGGTCGCTGGCGTTCGTGATGAAGCATCGGTTGCTCCTCAAAGCAGCGTAGGGCGTGGTCAGTCGACCAGTTCGCCTAGATCGTTCACCACCACCTGCGCGCCATGCTGCCGAAGTTCCTCGGCATTGCCCTTCCGCGCAACCCCGACCACGAGTCCGAACTTTCCCGTGCATCCGGCCTCTACTCCGGCGAGGGCGTCCTCGATGACAATCGACCGCGCAGGCTGAACGCCAAGCAGCTTGGCCGCTGCCAAATAGGTATCGGGAGCCGGTTTCCCCGCCAGGTTTTGTGCATGTATCATGTTGCCGTCGACTCGTGCCTCGAAGAAAGCATTTAACTTGGCAGCCTTTAAGACAATCCCGCAATTCTCACTTGAGCTGACGACGGCGATTTTGAACCCATCACGACGGAGCCTTTGGATGAGCTTTACGCTTCCCTCATAAGGCTCCACCCCTTTGTCGTGGATGACCTCGTTGACCAGATCATTTTTTCGGTTGCCAAGCCCACCCACCGTATCAAGTTGCGGCGGGTCGTCTTCGCTTCCTTCAGGCAGTTGGATACCGCGTGATGTGAGGAAATCTCGAACGCCATCGAAACGCAGCTTCCCGTCCACATAGAGCCGATAGTCATTGGCGAGATCGAATGGGCGAAACGCTTCACCTCTCTGTGTCGATCGCTTCTGCAGGTACTCGTCGAACATCTGTTTCCAACAAGCGGCGTGCAATTTGGCCGTGTCGGTTAGTACACCGTCGAGATCGAAAAGGACCGCATCATATCGGTCGCGAGTGATGATATGCGTGCTCTTTTCGTTCATAGCGCTCCTCCATGCTCCTTATCCATGAGGGGACCGTTCCAGATTCGTACGGCCGGTACATCATGGTAGTAGCTGAGGACGCACAGCGTGCCTGTATCCAAGAGAAAGTGCTGGCCGCCACCCGGGGGGAGCCCGATCCAGCGCGCCGCGAGCACGCGCAACACGTGTCCGTGTGCGAACAGCAGGATATCGCGGTCGCGGGCGCGCGTACGCGCGATTATCCGATCGACCCTTGCGCCAACCTGCTCGGGGGTTTCGCCACGCGGGCAGCCGTCTCGGAAGATCAGCCAACCCGGCGCGACCTCATGGATCTCCTTGGGCGTCAATCCTTCGTATGCTCCGTAGTTCCATTCCACCAAATCAGGGTCGACGATCATATTCTGACCGAAACCCGCCAATTCGCAGGTCTCTCGCGCCCGCTGCATCGGACTGCAGAGAGCGAGCCCCGAAAAATTTCTGGCTAGTATTGGCCGCATCCGTTCCGCGAGCCGGCGGCCGTGGTCGGTCAAAGGAATGTCGGTTGTCCCCGTGTGCTTGCCACTGAGGCTCCACTCCGTCTCACCGTGCCTGATTGCGAAGACGTTCACGTTCGCCTACTGGAAAGTCAGGCGTTATCCGCCTCTGTGGAACGAACGGTCGTGGAAGCCGCTTCTCGTCCCCAGCGCCAGCCCGCGATCTCGGGCATGTCGTCGCCGTACCGACAAATGAACTGTTTATGGTCGATGAGCTTGTCACGTATGGCCTGCTTGGCATAAGCCGCTCGCGGTCCGAGCTTCGGAACGCGATCGATCACGTCGCTGACAAGGTGGAATCGATCGAGATCGTTGAGCACGCACATGTCGAAAGGCGTCGTGGTCGTGCCTTCTTCTTTGTAGCCGCGCACATGAAGATTGCCGTGGCCCGTGCGCCGGTAGGTCAGGCGGTGAATTAGCCACGGGTAACCGTGAAAGGCGAAGATGATCGGCTTGTCTGTCGTAAATATAACGTCGAACTCGCGATCGCTGAGGCCATGCGGATGCTCGCTCGACGGCTGCAGCTTCATGAGATCAACGACGTTGATCACGCGTACCTTTACCTCCGGTGCATAGCGGCGCAGCAAGTCAACGGCAGCAAGGGTTTCTAACGTTGGCACATCGCCACAGCACGCCATGACAACATCAGGTTCGCTGCCCTGGTCGCTGCTGGCCCACTCCCAAATGCCAAGGCCGGCCTCACAATGCTTGATCGCCTCGTCCATCGACAGCCATTGCGGCGCGGGCTGCTTGCCGGCGACGACGACGTTCACGTAGTTGCGGCTGCGTAGGCAGTGATCAGTGACTGACAGCAAGCAGTTGGCGTCAGGGGGCAGGTAAACGCGAACCACTTCGGCCTTCTTGTTCATGACGTGATCTATGAAGCCGGGATCCTGATGGCTGAACCCATTGTGATCTTGCCGCCACACGTGACTCGATAGCAGATAATTCAATGAGGCGATGGGTCGTCGCCAAGGAATGTGATTGGTAACCTTCAGCCATTTGGCGTGTTGGTTAAACATTGCGTCAATGATGTGAATGAAAGCTTCATAACAAGAAAAAAAACCGTGGCGACCGGTTAGTAGATAGCCCTCAAGCCAACCCTGGCATTGGTGCTCGCTGAGCATCTCCACCACTCGTCCGTCCGGTGCAAGACGGTCATCCCACTGGTAGCGCTCCGCGACCCAGGCGCGATTGGTGACCTCCAGCACATCTTGCCAACGGTTTGAGTTGTTCTCGTCCGGACTGAAGAGCCTGAAGTTTCGCGCGTCCATGTTGATCTTCATAACGTCGCGCAGAAATTTGCCCATCACCCGTGTGGATTCGGCGACAACAGCGCCGGGTGCGGTAACCACGACGGCATAGTCACGGAAATCGGGTAGTCGCAGATCGCGCAACAGTAATCCGCCATTGGCGTGCGGGTTGGCGCTCATGCGGCGCTGCCCCCGCGGGGCAATCTCGGCGAGTTCAGGCCGCAGTCGGCCGTTTTCGTCGAAGAGTTCCGTAGGCTGGTAGCTTTTCATCCACTCTTCGAGGATGCGCACATGGCCGGGGTTCTCGTGCATCTCGCCCATCGGCACCTGGTGCGAGCGCCAATAATCTTCCGTGCGCCTGCCATCGATCTCTTTGGGGCACGTCCAGCCCTTGGGCGTGCGTAGCACGATCATCGGCCAGCGCGGCCGCTTGGTCGAACCATTTCGCCGTGCTTCTGTTTTGATGCGCTGAATTTCATCGATGACGGTGTCGAGGGTCGCCGCCATCAGGTCGTGCATCTTTTGCGGTTCGTCGCCCTCAACGAAATACGGCGTGTAGCCGTAGCCGCGAAACAACTGTTCCAGCTCCTCGTGGCTGATCCGGGCAAGAATTGTGGGATTGGCGATCTTATACCCGTTGAGATGAAGGATCGGCAAAACCGCTCCGTCCGTCGTTGGGTTCAGGAACTTGTTGGAATGCCAGCTCGTCGCCAGCGGCCCAGTCTCCGCCTCGCCGTCGCCAACGACGCAGGCGACGAGCAGATCGGGATTGTCGAAGGCTGCTCCGTAAGAGTGCGACACGGCGTAGCCGAGCTCACCGCCTTCGTGTATCGACCCGGGGGTCTCGGGCGCTACGTGGCTGGGGATACCACCGGGGAACGAGAATTGTTTGAATAGCCGTTTCATCCCAGCTTCGTCGGACGTTATGTTCGGATAGACCTCGCTGTAGGTTCCCTCGAGATAAGCGTTCGCGACGAGGCCGGGCCCGCCATGTCCGGGACCAGCGATGTAGATCATGTCGAGGTCGTACTTTTTTATTACCCGGTTTAGGTGGACATAGATGAAATTCAGACCGGGTGTAGTTCCCCAATGCCCTAGGAGTCGCGGCTTGATGTGGTCCTTTGTAAGGGGTTGCTTGAGCAGCGGATTATCGTAGAGATAAATCTGGCCGACCGAGAGGTAGTTGGCGGCGCGCCAGTAGGCATCGATTAACGCACGCTCAGCGGCGGACAGCGCGTTCGCTACGATCAACTCATCCTGATCTCGATCCATCGTTCCAGCACCGTGCAGTCCCCGTTGGCAAAAAACTCGCTGCTAAGTGCAAGCCTCACGGGTGTTGAGGTGTAGCCCGATATTCAATGCTGTTTGCAGTTTGTGGACATGGAGTTGCGCTCGAACTGCGGGCCATCTCCGGTGACATTGCCGAAAACTCGCGCGATGAGCAATCAAACAAACTGGCGCTCGAGCACCAGCAATGGCGTTTGCGTCGCAGCGGTCACCACTTTAGCGTATACCTCACCGAGTTCTTTGGCGTGCTCGTTAAATGAATCCGTTTGCGCCTTAACAAATTCAGTTTGGATTTTGACTACATCTGCCAAATTCTTGGCTTGGCTGAGTTTCTGCACGAAAGAGAGTGGAGCAGCAACAGTTTCGGCCGCGTAGCTCATAAGTTTCTTATTCAGATCCGTGTTGCCCCAGGGACACGCCTGCATGGCGCTCTGAAGCCAACTGAAATAATTCGCGATCGCCTCCTGAGTTCGTTCCGTCATCTGCTCAGCGGTCTGCCTCGCAGGCTCAAAAGCATCTGGGGTTTTGGTCGCCATGGTCGTGTCCTCCGAAATTAGCTGAGCGACCAGGTGAGAGGGATGAGGGGTGGTCGCCGAACTCCGCCACCGTACACACGCCCGCCCCGATAGGTCTTGATTCAAATCAAAAAAGAACCTTGGTCGCGCCTCAGGCAGGCAGTCGTCAATTTTTGCGACTTGCCTTTGATTTGGATCAGTGCTGAAAAATTGAAACGGCTATGACGTCCGATGGTCTCGCGGACTAACAACGGATGGCGTTGGTGTCTCAAGCGAGAAAACTGTTCTCACCCGTGCAGACGCGCACAGACATCAGCTACAAGCCGCCCCGATGCATCCTGTTTGGTAGCCAGCTTTCGAGCGCGAGAGATGGAACCCTAGCTAGCTTTTGCTTTCTTCAAGGCTCTAGCATCACTGAGTTGCAATTCCAAGAGCACGAAATCAGTAACTAACTGGTTGCAGGCGCCTCCGAATTCCGTAGATCCGAGGCTCGCCGTACTACCCGCGCGCTCGGCTTCCGAGATCCTCGCATCGAGGCCATTTATTTCGCTCTCAAGTCGATCCAGAATTTGCTTACCCGTGTCGGAGGGAACGCCAAGTTCTCGAAACTCTTCCTTCAGACCATAAAGCCGCTGGGAAGCCAGCTTGAGATGTTCACGGTATTGTTCCACGTTATCGTACAACATCGCTTCAAATCCTGTCCTTCGGTGGATTCCTACACTATCCTGCTAACATTTGCAGCGACTGGACGTGTTGATTTAAATCAACATCGCGGGCATCCGGCATAACGCGAGCGCGAGTCAACCGAACCGAGGTGAGCCGAGAAATTTGATTTAGATCAATGCCCTAAAATCAATTGGTGTTTTACTGATTTGAGATGGAGAATTGCTATGACAAATCGAGATTTTACTTTCAAAATCACCGATAAGGTTCGAATTCATCTAGATACTAAGCGCAATGCAATTATTTTATTCGAGACCCGTGACGGCAAGTCGGTACAACTCGAAGCAGACTACCAAACGATCAACAAAATACATGACCAGATTCAAAAGCTGGAGCAGGGCGCTTAATTGTGGGTCCATGTCACGCGCCGAAAGCGTCATAAAACAATAATTCTATCTGTCGAATAAGGGTTGGTCGAATGAACCAACTAGAGCACGACGAGCTTAAAGATAAGTCAGACGATTTCTCCAGGCGCCTTGATGCGCAGGTGGCTATTGGAAGGAGCGAGGTGGCCTGCACCCGGTTTGGTTGACACCCGCCTAAGCTAATCCCGCCTGCATCTCGAACTCCATGGGGCTTCTGTAGCCGATTGTCGAGTGTCGGCGTTTAGCATTGTAGAAGCGTTCGATGTAATCGAACACGTCAGCCTTGGCTTGGTCACGCGTTCGATAGGTCTTGCGCGCTGTGCGCTCGGTCTTCAGTGACGAGAAGAAGCTCTCCATCGCCGCGTTGTCCCAAACATTGCCTGAGCGGCTCATCGAGCAGATGATGCCGTGATCGGCCATCAGCTTCTGGAACTGCTCGCTGGTGTATTGGCTGCCGCGATCGGAATGATGCAGCAGTGCATCGGGCTTGCCGCGTCGCCAGATTGCCATCACCAGGGCATCGGTAACGAGCTGCGCCGTCATTGCTGCACTCATCGACCAGCCGACCACACGCCGCGAGAACAGATCGATGACGACAGCCACATAGAGCCACCCTTCCGCGGTCCACACATAGGTGAAGTCAGCAATCCATTTGCGGTTGGGAGCAGACGCCGCGAAGGTGCGGTCGAGCACGTTGGCAGCGACGGCGGCGACCTGTCGGACGGGCTTTAAGAGCCTGCAGCCGCATCAATCGCTCGATCCGATGCAATCCACACGATACCCCTTCGGCGAGAAGATCGCGCCACACCCGCCTGGCGCCGTAGGTCCGATCGCTGGCAAGGAAGCTGGCGCGAACCTTGGCACCGAGCTCTTCATCGCTCCGGCTGCGCTGGCTGCGCGGTCGTGTCAGCCAGGCATAGAAGCCACCCCGCGAGACACCGAGCGCCCCGCACAACCAATCCGCCGGCCAGATCCCCCGGTGCTTCGCAATGAAACCAAACTTCACGTCGATTCCTTCGCGAAGTAGGCCGCGGCTTTTTTTAGAATGTCTCGTTCCGCCTTCAGCTTGATCACTTCGCGCTTAAGCTGCGCGATCTCCAGTTGCTCGGGTTTCATCTGACCCTGGCCGGGAAACGCATGCTGCGGATCAGTCGCAAGCGCTTTCACCCAACTGCGCAACTGTGATTGATGCACGCTCAGATCGTGCGAGGCCTGAGCAAACGAAACGCCTCGCTCTTTGATCAGCCGCACAGCTTCAAGCTTGAACTCGCGTGTAAACCTTCGTCTTTCCATGACTCACCTCCGGTTCCATAAAAACACCTAACTCGGTGTCTTCGGAACCGGGTGCACGCCAAGGGGAGTTTACCGACACGCTTCGAAGATTGATTGACGATATTAGACGGCGGCGTGATCAAATAGAGAAGAAACTAGCTTTGGCTGAAGCAAAAGGTACGCCTTGGGATGTTATTAAAATCGAAACGGAACGGGATTTCAGCTCAATCTTTGATGATTTGCTCCAGATCGGTGAACGATTAGATTCCGAAGAAATTAAAGCCAGACGACAGTCCTGCTGATCGTTTCTACATAGTCAATCAGTTCGAAGTCATCCGATTTAGCCAGCGTCGCTTCATTTGTTCCAGAAAGTCTTACGAGGTCCCAATCACAATGCCAGCTTCTGCGAAAGGCAGCCGAACCAGTTCGGACCTCCTGCTCGGCTGTTTGCGCCTTACTGTCTATTTTAGTCTTTTGCCGCCCAGCGACCGATTGCCGAGGTGGCGCGGTCGTTGGAGCCGAGGAGCCGATTTCCCAATTGTCTGGACCGAAATTCTGGCCACATTCGTTATCGGCAGCGTGTATTTTGGAGTTGCTCTGTACCGCTTCCGCCGCGTCATTTTCAGCGCGTGAGTTCGTTGTCTAGAGTTCGTTAGCAGATTGCGTCGGTTTCTGTGGGGCCGACCGAAGCGGAGGTGTTTGCAGGCGATGTTGAGCACGTCAATGCGGCGAGTGCGGATTCACAGCCACTTTGATGCAGATCAACTGAGGCGCTCGATGGGCGATTATTTTTCTCCAACTGGACCTGCTGCCATTCGATCTAGGACCAAATGTGCGCATGGACACAAGACCATAATGGGCACTGAAACCGAATTGAAATTTGACGTCGCGCCGCAAGACCTTCGGAAGTTGAAAGCTGCGCCGGCTCTGCACCAAAAGCCGGCGAAGGAAGAAAATCT
>Ga0207862_1000706_pt1 | contig 10198 bp, 8 predicted proteins | sample LuqExpMetageno81_FD_187838 | JGI IMG/M metagenome (GOLD analysis project Ga0207862, IMG submission 187838) | Tropical forest soil microbial communities from Luquillo Experimental Forest, Puerto Rico - Sample 81 (SPAdes) | ecosystem: Environmental > Terrestrial > Soil > Tropical forest ... | reverse complement strand
GCCAGCCCGATCTGATCGAGAATTTCCATCACCGAAGGGTGTATCGTGTCGCCGCGAAATTCGCGGTCGAAATCTCTGTGCATTTCGAGAAGCGTCACGGGAATTCCGCGGCGCACAAGCAAAAGCGACAGCACAGCGCCGGCCGGGCCTCCCCCTACCACACAACAAGCTGTCCTCGGGACTTCTCGAACTTCGTCAGGCGAGCTCGGCGGCTTACCCACGGGCGGACGCGTGCTCATCGTAATCTCCATGCGGAACCCTGGGAGTCTCAGGCAATCCCTAGCTCCGCATTCAGGAAGCCCACAAAATACTTCCACACCAGATAGTAGACGATGAGCGCGATGGGCAAACCGATTGGCACCACCTGAAACGCCACCGGCGGGATCGTGAAATTCAGCAGCCGCGCGACCAGATAGCCGCCCGGCACGAGCAGCAGCGGGAGGGCCCCACCAAACAGCCCCAGCGGAAAGTGGCGCTTCTGCAAAAACGCGACGAAAATCAGATTCCACAAGCCCCAGGCATTCGGAACCGCTGCCATCGGGAACACGATCACCCGCTCAATCGGGACAGGCATATCGTAAACATAGCGGTCAATCGTATACGCGGTCATGATCGCCAGCAGAAAAGCTGTCGGAATCGCAATCCCCGCCAGATACGCGCGCAAATAAGGATGTTTGTACATGGCTCCTCCTTACAAGTGATACAGCAACGCCGGAATCACCCCCGGAGCAAACCAGATCCCGGCACTTGCGCCCGCTAGCAGCACCCAATCCCACCAGGGCATGCCTCTCCGTTGCGTGGACAGACGCTCAAGCATCGCCGGCCAAAGGTCGCGGGCGAGTTCCGCGTCGCGCATTGGCGGCAACGCCTCCTTCGCCAATTTCTTCATCTCTTCCATTTCACGATCGCTCATGGGTGCACTCCCGCAGCCGTCAATTCCTTCCGCAAGATTCTCACGCCGCGAAACACGCGAACCTTCACCGCGCTCACCGAAATTCCTAGCGCCTCCGCGATGCTGTCGTAGGGCTCTTCTTCCACTAGCGCCAGCAAAACCGCCACGCGCAGCCGTGGCGAAAGGCCGTTGATCGCGGAAAGGATTGCCTGCTGCAGTTCGGACCGTTCTGCGGCCGGGGTCTTCGGCCTGTCCGGTGGATCCTCCGGCATTGGCACTTCTCGGCGCGTACGCCGCAAATGATCCAATGCCGCGTTTGTGGCGATTCGCCGCAGCCACCCCGCACAGTTTCCTTTCGCCGCATCGAACTGCGCATGGGCACGGTACATTCGCCAGAAAGTCTCAATCGTAAGGTCTTCGGCGGTCGCGCGTTCCCGGACAATTCGCAGGATCCAGCGATAAACGTCGCACTGGTATTCCCGGAAGAGCGTTTCGAACGCTTCCACGTCTCCGGCCGCGAATCGTCCCAGAAGCTCCATTTCCGCTCTACCTGTCTTACTATCCTGGTGCCCCCAAGGTTACACACAGTTCTCTGGAACGGCCGTGTAGGGAGTTCATGGTCGTACTGCTTTGCCTAGCCTGTTTCAGCCGAAAATCACATAAACCCGTCTGTCTCACTGCTGCTTATGCCACCATTCCCGCAACGAAGTGCACTTTCCGCCAGCGTCCAGTTCAATCAGAAAAATGCCGTCGAGCTTGGTTTTCAACCCCGGCGGCGTCCGTTCAAAAGACGCCCGCCAACGCGCAATCCCGAACGCTTCTGTGGTGGCCAGGATTTCGCAGCTGAAACTGATCTCTTTTTCCGTCGCCGTCACCTCGTCCCAATAAGCCCGAATCGCCTTGCGGCCGCGCATGGGTTCAAGAAAAGGCGTGACCTGATAGGTGCCGTCCTCGGCGTACAGCTCCTCGGCTGCCTGCGGATTGCGTTCCTGCCAAGCGCGTCCGTAGGCATCCAACCAGTTTCGAAACGAAGTTTCATTCATCGCGCCGCTCCAACTCGCGGGCATTCTGAAGCCGCTCGTATTTGCACGCAACCACAAAACAAAACGCCCGGGCTCGTCACCCGGGCGTCGCATCACTTTCCAGAATTTAGCTACCGGCCCCGACCGCCGCCTCCATGGAATTCGGCGCCAGCGTGGAATCCGCCCTCGGCATGTTCGCCGCGATAACGGCCTCCAACGTAACCGCGGGCCGGAGCACCTCTGTAAACGTAACCGGGCTTATAGGCGTAACCAGGGCGGCCGTAGTACCCGGGCCCGTAGTAGCGGGGACCCCAATGGGCGTGATACCACGGGCCCGCACCAATGAACACGCCACTCACAAAGTAGCTCGGCCCCCAATAGCCGTAAGGCGCACAGGCGTACGGATAATAGGGATAGTAGCCGTTAGCGCAGACCGGCTCAGGTCCGACGTACACGGGGCCTGCGCCAACACCTACTCGAACCTGTGCATGCGCGCTACCAGCAGCGGCAAAAAGCAAAATCCCCAGCAAACCTGCATATTTTAGATATCGCATATTCTTATCTCACCTCTCACCGCTCATTCCTTCTTTCATTTCATCAAACACCAATTACGCCGAATAGTTGTAAGACCCACTAAACGCACCGCTGCCCGCGATTACGATCCATCAAGATCGGCAGCCATAAAACTCGCGCAGCTTCCACGGTTTATCCTCGGGTGCAGAAACGATCTTCGCGCGCGCGGCCTTCCACTCTGCGAGGAGTTTGTCTACCTCAGCCTTGCTGTCAAGATTGAGCCAGAAAAGGACAGGGCCTATATTGCCGTAGGCTCCGCGAAGGCGCGGTTGGTGATGAACAGTTCTGCAATTTCCCCTTAAGATTGCAGCAATGCCGCCTTGGTCGCCGCCCCAATCGAAGGTGAAGCCAGCGTGTTGACATCATAGGCAGCGGCGCGGGTGCGCCCAGAGCAAAACAAAAACGCCCGGGCTTCCCCACCCGGGCGTTTAGCGGTGCTTAAGAGTAAGAGCTAATAGATGTCGTACTGCTCCCAGTGCAGGGTTGCGTCGCTCTGAATGATGATGTGCTTGTGCGCATTCTGCTCGAGTTCGTCGATCAGAATCGACTCGCGCGTCTTCAGCGCTTTCGCAATTTCCGGATGTACGCGCAGCGTCAGACTCGGACCTTCGTGGTCGGCCATGGCCATCTTCCGGGCCTCGGCCTGGATTTCATAACACAGCGTCGGAATGGATTTGACCATACCTGAACCGGTGCAGTACGGACATGGCTGGCACAACACGCGCTCAAGCGCCTGTTTGGTGCGCTTGCGCGTGATGCACACAAGGCCGAACTCGTTGAACGACAGCGCTTTCGAAGGCGCCTTATCCTGCTCGAGCGCCAATTGCAGCGCCGACAGCACCTTCTCCCGGTTACGCCGCTCTTCCATGTCGATGAAGTCCACTACGATTATGCCACCCAGGTCGCGCAGCCGAATCTGGCGCACTATTTCCTTCACCGCCTCGAGGTTGGTCTTCACAATCGTGTCTTCCAGGCGCGTGGAGCCTTTGCCCACGAACTTGCCTGTGTTCACGTCGATCGCGACCAGCGCTTCCGTGTGATTGATCACGATATACCCGCCCGATTTCAGCCAAACCTTCGCGCGCAAAGCCTTATCGAGTTCGTGCTGTATTCCGAACTCTTCGAAGATCGGCTGTTCCTTCGTATACAGCTTGACCTTGCTCACCAGCTTCGGCTGGAACCGGCTTACGAATTCCACCACCTTGCCGAATTCTTCTTCGCTGTCGATCCAAATGCCGGTGAAGTCATCGCTCACGTAATCGCGCAGGATGCGTTCGACTAGGTTCAGGTCGCGGTGCAGCAGCGCCGGAGCCTTCCGGTCATCGTTCTTTTGTTTGATCTCGTTCCAGGTCTTGCCCAGGAACTCGATGTCCGTCCGGATTTCGTCGTCGGTGGCACCTCCAGCCGCGGTTCGCACGATGAACCCGCCGGGATAGCTGCCGCGCGCTTCCCCTACAAGCCGGCGAAGCCGCGAACGATTCTCCGCGCTCGCAATCTTCCGGGAAACCCCGATGTGATCGATGGTTGGCATGTACACCAGGAACCGGCCCGGCAGCGCCACATGGCTCGTGATCCTTGCACCCTTCTTCCCGAGCGGTTCTTTAGCGATTTGTACCACCACGTCCTGGCCCGGCTTCAACATCTCCGAAATCAATTGCGGCCGACGCTGTGACGCATGGCCGCCACCGAAGTGCCCACGGTGATGCCCATGTCCGCCTCGGCGCTCAAAGCGTCCTCGCCCGCGGTCACCGCCTCGGTCGCGGCGGTCATGACGGCCACCACGTCCGCGGTCCCGTCCGCCCCTTTGCGGCCGCTGGAAGCGCGAACGAGGATTGCTCGCGATTCGGGCCGAATCGCGCCTCTCAAATTCCGGCCGCGGCGCGTTGGCGTCGCGCGGAGCCCGCGTCTCACCGGGCAATAGGATCACGTCTTCTTCCACGGCGGCTTCCGAAACCGTGCCTTCGGCGGAGTTCGCGGAAGCCTCACGCTCTACATGCTCGATTGCTTCCTCGTGCGCGATCTCGGCCCGCTCGGCTTCGGTCAAGACTCGACGCTCTTCCTCGGCGTGGACTTCTTCCTCGTGGACGAGTTCCTCGTCCTCGTGCTCCTCATGATCCGCTTCGGTGGCGAGGTGCTCTTCCGCTCCCGGAATTTCCTCGTGATGTTCCTCCGGAAGCTCTTCGACGTCCTGTTCCTCGTCTTCTTCTTCCTCGAAGTCGTGCCCGCCCACGAGCGTATCCGCCTCAGCCCGGGCTTGCGTTTCTTCATGCTTTGCTTCCACGAGGCGCGCGGAAAGTGCAGACAGTTCCTCTTCGCTGAGGCCGGCTGTGCCGTTGCGCACTTCACTCTGCCCTTTTTCCTCTTGAACTTCCTCGGCCGCAGCCGACGCAGTCTCGGCACCGTGCGCGGCTGCTTCCCCAGGCTCCTCTACTCGAGCCGCTTCGCCTTCGGCCTCGTTGTCCGCCAAAACCCAATGCGGCAGGTTGCCCGAAAAACGACGTGGCACGCCGGGGCCAGGCTGCATGCCAACGGTAGCCCGCGCAGTTGGCTGCTCGAAATTCGGCTGTCGCTCCTCCGGTTCCCGGTCGGCCACTGGCTCGACCGGTGGCTGCGGCTGACGCCCGCGGTACTTCGCGAGCGATTCGCCCGGCAGCAGAATGTCGTCTTCTCGGCTGTCCGGTGGAGCCGAACTCGGGCCGCGGTCACCGCCTCGCCGGTCGTACCCGCGCGAATCTCGCTCACCCTGGGGCGAAGCATACTTCGAGGGCGGCAGATTCCGCCCGCCGCCGTGCCCGTGAGGGCGGCGGTCGCGGTCGCCGCCACGACGACGCCCCCAGCGTCCGCGCCGTCCTCGTCCTCCGCGATCCCCGCGGTCTCCCCCCGGGCCTCGGTCGTTCCCCATGCGCGGCGGATAATTTCGCGTAGGGTTATAGTTCGGCGCAAAATTCTGAGGTGCGGACGCATTCGACTCCGGCTGGCGCTCCTCTAGTTCTGCCGGCTCACCGTCCGCGCCGACCTCGGCGCCTGGACCGCCAACTTCTTCGTGTTCTTCCGCGCCGTGGTCCTCGCGAGGGGGCCGTTCTCCTTCGGCGGCGTGGGCCTCCTCCGCCTGTCCCTCATCGAGGTGGATCACTTCTTCGTGAACTCCGGCGGCGGCGAGTGTTTCGCCAGGCAACAGCTCGATCGAGGGGACGCCTGTCTGGCCCATCGCGGCCGGACCAGGTGCTTCCCCGTGAGCGTGCCCGTGTTCGTAGTCCTCCAGGTTTTCGAATACGTCGCTTACATACAGGAAGGCGTCGCCATCGAGGCCGATGTCGACGAACGCCGACTGCATGCCGGGGAGTACCCGCGTCACTTTTCCCTTGTAGATGCTGCCGACAAGCGCGAACTCTTTTTCGCGCTCGATGTAGATCTCAACTAGCTGTCCTTCTTCCAAAATCGCGACTCTTCGCTCGTGCGACGTCGCGGATATTACCAATTCTTTCGACATGAAAACTCCTCGGGATATGCACCGCCGCTGGAACCTCACTGCCGGAGGCCCAAGGCAAGGCGCCGCCCCAACCCAGGTCGGGGCGCACAGCCCACACATTGATTGTGGCGGCTTTGCGTTCGTAGCCGGAGGGAGTGGCCGCTTCGCGGCCCTCGTATTTCTCGAACCTCTTGCTATCGAGGCAGGTCCGTTGCCCGGATTTTCCCGGGGTAACGGCGGACGATGCTATCCTCACTCTTAAATCCTTCTATTCTGCAAGCGGTCCCGGCTTCACTCGGAACCACCCAACCGAGGCAGCCTCCCTGAAATAAGGTGATGCGCTCGGCGTTGGCGATGACTCAGTTCACGAATCGGCGCAGCCGGACATTCATTACCAGGCCAATCGCCAGAAACACAAACAACGTGGCCGATCCTCCGTAGCTCATCAACGGCAATGGTATTCCTGTTACCGGCATCGCCCCGATGACCATGGCCACATTTACTAACACGTGGAAACCTAGCGCCGCCGTCACGCCCATGACCAGAAACATGCCCGCGCGATCCTTCGCGCGCTGGGCGTTCTGTACTAAACGCAACAACAACGCCATGTACAGCCCGAGAGCAACCAGCACGCCCTTGAATCCCTGTTCTTCCGCCCAGGCCGACATAATAAAGTCGGAGTACCGGACCGGAATGTACCCCAGTTGATTCTGGCTGCCGTTGCCAAAACCCTTCCCCCAGAAACCACCTGAGCCCACCGCTATCTTCGACTGCAACACCTGATAGCCCGAGCCCTTGGCGTCTTCCTCAGGATGCAAAAACGACGTCACTCTTTCCTTTTGGTACGGCTTCATGAAATGCCACCCGACGGGCAGCATCAAAATTCCGAGAACCACAATTACCGCGGCATGTTTCCATTGCAGCCCTGCGAGGAATGCCCCCACAATCAGCATGGGCATCAACACCAACGCTGTGCCCAGGTCTGGCTGCTTCAAAATCAGTACCAGCGGTAAGCCTACCAGAAGTCCTGCTTTAATCAAGTCTTGCAGGGAAAGCTCGTCCGTGCGCACCTCCGCAAAGAAGCGCGCCAACACTATGATTATAATCAATTTGACCAATTCTGACACCTGGAGAAATTCCCCCAGGACAGGAATCCACCGTTTGGCCCCAAACCGCGTGTGCCCTACCGCCAGTACCGCAATAAGTGCCATGAGTCCAGCTATATACAACCATGGGGCCTGATCCATGATCGCGTGGTAGTCCAGGCGCGAAAGCACGAACATCAGGACCACTCCGACCAGGATCCACCGCACCTGCTTCATATGCATTCCGGCCAGCGCGCTTCCGTGCGTCGCTGAATAAATCTCCACCACGCCGATCGTGCAGATTGCCGCAAGAATGGCCAGCAGCCACCAGTCGTAGTCTCTGGCTCCCGGTGCCTCTTTCATGGGTCGCTCTTCTTTTCGCCGGTCGGCACCACTACCGCTGCCTCCTCAGGCTTCGCCACAACCTTCGCAACCTCTGCCACTTGTCTTGTTTCATTTTTCAGCTCGTAGCCTTTGTTCTCGGCGGTGATCTGTCCCTGATTCTTCTTGTTCTTCTTGTCGTAATAGGCCTTCACGATGTCGCGGACCACCGGCCCCGCCGCTGTCCCACCGTGCTCCGCCGTGTCTTGTACCACTGCCGCGACCACAATTTCCGGATTGCGCCGCGGCGCATAACCCACGAACCAACCGTCGTTCTTGCCTTTTCCGAGACCCAGGCGGCTCGCCGCGCTGTAACTCATCATCTGCGCGGTCCCGGACTTCCCGCAAAATTCGATTCCCTGCAGTTTTATCGCATTCCCCGTGCCGCCTGGCTCATTCACCACCCCAAACATGCCTCGGGTGACTTCCTCCACCGTGTGTTCGGACAGTTCGACGTGCTTCTCCCCGACACTCGGCGCATCTTTCAGCATGTGGGGCTGCTTGAAGTCGCCCTCCGACGCTATCCCCCCAATAACGTAGGCCACTTGCAGCGGCGTGACCATCACCGACCCTTGACCAATCGCCACCGAAATGGTCGATCCCGGATACCACTTATGGTGGTACACCCGCTCCACCCATTCTTCCGTTGGCACCAACCCTGGTTCTTCCGCCGGCATGTCAATCCCGGTCTTCTCTCCGAGACCGAGCATCTTCGCGTATCTCGAAATCGTTCCAATGCCCATGCGCATCCCGACGTTGTAAAAGAACACATCGCAGGAACGCACGATGGCTTCGTGCAGACTCACGCTGCCGTGCGAGGACTTTCCATAAACCCAGCATTTGTGCATTTGCCCATAAAACACTCCGTATCCGGGGCAAAATGCCGTGAAGCTTTCCGGTGGCGTCTTGGACTCTAGCATCGCCGTCGCCATCACGATCTTGAACACGGAGCCTGGGGCTATTTGGGCTTGCGTTACCCGGTTCAGCAGCGGCCGATCCGCATCCTCGTTCAACCGTTGCCATTCTTCCTTCGACACGCGAACCGCGAAATCATTGGGGTCCGGCGCGGGGTGGCTCGCAAACGCCAGCACTTCGCCCGTTCGGGGATCCAGCGCCACCACCGCCCCTTTCTTGTCCCCCAGCCCTGTTTCCGCCACCTGCTGCAGGTCGTAATCGATTGTGAGCTGGATTTGTTTGCCCGGAATGGCCTCTTGCTGCGACAGACGCCCCATTTCCTTGCCTACGCTATTCACAATCACGCGCCGCATGCCGTCCGTGCCCACCAGCAAATCGTTGTACTGGCGTTCCAACCCGGACTTCCCGGCGATATCGCCCGGTCGCAGCTTTCCGTTGCTCGCTTCAATCTGTTGCTCGCTTACTTCGCCCACGTACCCGCTGGCGTGCGACATGAATCCGCCTGGCAAATACCGCCGCCGGTGCACCATCAGCATTTCGAGCAGCGGAATATCCGCGCGGTGCGATTCGATGAAAGCTACGTCCGCCGGCGTCGCTTCCGGCTTGATCACGATGGGCTGAAATTTCGGCAGGTTCTTCGTGTTATAGAGCTGCTCTTTTAAGTCCTCGAGCGACAACCCCAAGCCCTCGGCGATTGCGGGCAGGTTCTTCTCGATTTCCGTGGGATCGTCGCGCAGCAGCAGCACACTGAACGAGGGATAGTTGTCCACCAGCACCCGGCCATCGCGATCCAGCATTCTTCCACGTGGCGCAATGATCGGAATCGAACGCACGCGGTTGCGTTCGGCTAGTTGTCCATATTTGTCGGAATCGACGACCTGAAGCTTCCAGAATCCGAGCAGCAAAATCGTAAGCATCCCTACGATCACGTAGGATGCGGCGGCCAGCCGTACTTGCGGCAGTCGGCTATCGTTGCGGAACCAGTACGACACGCAATCCCTGCGCGCGAGTCCTTGTCATTTCAGGGCTGACCGGCGCCCGCTCGCGCAAACCTGCAAAACCTTCTGCAGCGAATAAGTTCGATTCCTTCGCACTATGAGGCCTGTTCAAAACGGCCCGATGATCTCGATGAAGCGTCCGAATCGCCGCGAAACTCGCGAATCCGTCACATTCGCAAAGTCTAATCAAAACTAGCACTTGCAAATGTCGGGCGCAACTCGTTCGAAAGGGCAGGTTGTGCTGTCGCCAATGGATCAGGAAGCAGCTCACCGGGTTCGCAAGACCTCTCTGCCTATCCCGGCGAATCGACTGATTCCAGCGAACTTCGGACTCCCATTTATCTCGTTCTCTAACGGTACGCTTAAATAATTATGTGCTTCGGCCCGAGCCCTGCCATTCTCTTTTGCGTTCTTTGGTTCTCTAAAATCAATTACACTTTTTAGTTCCTTATGCCCTCCGATTCTCAACAACCTCCTTTGCGCTTCGCCCTCATCGGCATGTCTGGTGCCGGAAAAAGCCATTGGACGAAGAACCTCGCCGCGCGCGGATGCTCCGCCGTCTGCTGCGACGACGAAATCGAGTCTCGCCTCGCTCCCGTTCTCCAATCCGGCGGATACGCCGGCATCAACGGCGTCGCCGCGTGGATGGGTTGGCCTGACAGCCCCACCTACGCCGAGCGCGAAGCCCAATACCTCGCCGAAGAAATCGCCACTCTCGACCAGGTTCTCTCCGACCTCGAAGCAAATCCTCAGCGCGAACTCATCCTCGACACCACCGGCAGTGTTATTTACACCGGTAACAACATCCTCTTCCGTCTTCGCCGCCAAATGATCATCGTGTACCTCGCGGCTTCTTCTGGCGA
>Ga0207862_1000703_pt1 | contig 10208 bp, 10 predicted proteins | sample LuqExpMetageno81_FD_187838 | JGI IMG/M metagenome (GOLD analysis project Ga0207862, IMG submission 187838) | Tropical forest soil microbial communities from Luquillo Experimental Forest, Puerto Rico - Sample 81 (SPAdes) | ecosystem: Environmental > Terrestrial > Soil > Tropical forest ... | reverse complement strand
AGGCGTGGATTGCCGGAACCAGTGCGGCCATGACGAAACAACGCCGAGCCTTCTCAGACTTTCCTGATCCGAAACGTCAGCAGCTTTTTGTCCTTGCGGCTATCTTCGAGCGCATCGCCGGTCTGCTGCAAAAGATTTGGAATATCGATCCCTGAAAGCGGATCGGTGCATTCGACGATCAAGATATCGCCCGGCTGCGATTGGCTGAGCGCTTTGCGGGTGCGGAGCGCCGGAAGCGGGCATTTGAGGCCGCGCAGATTGAGTGTTTTTTCCGTCATCGGCTGCGATTCGTAGAAGCGGGCGAAGGCCTTTATCATAATTGCGATGACTGTGGATTCCACCATCCAGCGCATTGCCCGGCTGACCCCACTTGAGGAGATCCTGGCGTCCTTTCAATCGCGCGTCGCCGCGGTGATGCCGCGCCGCACCGCGTTTTCGCAAGGACTGGGCGCACAAGTTTTGGGCGCGGTGCTTGCGGAGGACGTGCAGGTGCCCCAGTGCCCGCCGCACCCGATCGCGTTACGCGACGGCTTTGCCGTCGCGGCGGCGGAGATCGCCGACGCCGGACCCTACGCGCCGGTGCCGCTCGGCCTGACGGCGTGCCGTGTTGATGTCGGCGGTGCGTTGCCGAATGGGACGGATGCAGTCGTGCCGCTTGACGCCATCGCGCTGCGCGGCGATCGCAGCGAGGCTATTGCCCCGGTCGCTCCGGGTGAGGGCGTCTTGGCGCCCGGCGCCGATGCGACAGCGGCGACCGCGCTGCGCCGCGTCGGCGAGCGGTTGCGTGCGCTCGATCTCGCCGTTTTGGCTGCAGCCGGCATCGCCGAAGTGACAATCCGTTCGCCCCGCCTCGCGCTCGCCCGCGCTGCTACTGCGCGAACGCCGGTGCTCAATGCGGCGCAGATGACGCTTTCCCGTTGTGCGGCGAAGGCGGGCTGCGCCGTGAGCGAGGCAAGCTCGCTGGCCGAAGCCTTAAGCGAAGCTCAATGCGACGTCGTGATCGGTATCGGCGGCACCGGCGGCGGACGTCGCGATGACGCAGTGCAAGAACTGGCACGGCGCGGTCGGGTCGAAGCACACGGCATTGCCATTTGTCCGGGCGAGACGGCGGCGTTAGGCTTTGTCGGCGAACGGCCGGTCCTTCTCGTTCCCGGCCGGCTCGATGCCGCGCTCGGGGTCTGGCTCCTGATCGGGCGGCAGCTCACGGCAAAACTCGCCGGTGGCAGCATTGAGGATGCGCCGATTGCAGCGTCGCTTCGGCGCAAGGTGACATCGACTATTGGGATGACCGAAATGATCCCGGTGAGCTGCAACCGCGGCATGGCGGAGCCCCTTGGGTCCGGATATTTGTCTTTGACCGCGCTTACCCGTAGCGACGGCTGGATCCTGGTTCCGGCCGAGAGCGAAGGCTTTGCCGCCGGCAGTGAGGTCGCCGTGAACCAATGGCCATGAACTTGGCTTTGCCGCAGCAATGAACCGGGACACCAAGCCAACGCGCGCTGCGATCGTTGATGCTATCCGCCGCGCGGCGCGGCAGGAGCAATTCCTTGAGGTCGTCTCAGCGGCGGAAGCGCGCCGGCGCTTCGAGGCGCGGCTCGACCGCGCGCCGCTTGCCGGCGAATTGGTGCCGGTTGCGGCCGCGCTGTCGCGTGTCATCGCAGCTGACGTGATCGCCCCGATCGACACGCCGCCGTTCGATCGGGCCAACGCCGACGGCTTTGCGCTCCGGGCAGCGGATACGCTCGGCGCCGGCCCTGGCACACCGAAGCGGCTCGCGCTCAATCGTGAGGTCATTGCTTGCGGTGTTGCACCGGCTGTTGAAGTTGCCGCCGGCACCGCAACGGCGATCGCGACCGGCGGCGTCATCCCGCGCGGCGCCGACGCGGTGGTGATGATCGAACACACCGAGCTAATCGAGGACGGCGCCGCGCCGGCGATCGACGTCCACCGCGCCGTCACAGGCGGTCAGTTCATCTCTTATGCCGGATCGGATATTGCGCGCGGTGAAACTTTGCTGCGTCGCGGCATCCAGATCGGCTCGCGCGAGATTGGCATGCTCGCGGCTTGCGGCCTGACGTCAGTAGATGTCGTACGGCGGCCGCGCGTCGCCGTGCTGTCGACCGGCGACGAACTCGTTCAACCCGGTCAGCCGCTTCGCCCGGGTGGCGTCTACGACAGCAACGGCGCCACTATCGCAGCCGCAGTCACTGAAGCAGGCGGCGAAGCGGTGACGTTCGGCGCGGTCGCGGACGACCAATCGGCGCTTGAGCGCGCCATGCGCGCCGCGCTCGCTTCGTGCGACATGGTGGTACTCAGCGGCGGCACGTCAAAGGGCGCCGGGGATTTATCGCACCAGGTGGTATCGCGGCTCGGCAGCCCGGGCATTCTGGTTCATGGGGTCGCGCTCAAGCCGGGCAAGCCGCTTTGTCTCGCGATGATTGGGAAAGCGCCGCTGATCGTGCTGCCGGGATTCCCGACATCGGCGATCTTCACGTTCCACGCTTTTGTCGCGCCGCTCATTCGCGCGCGAGCAGGATTGCCCGTCGAAGCCGCGCACCGGGTTGCCGCCCGCGTGCCGGTGCGCATACCGTCCGAGCTCGGCCGCGAAGAGTTCGTACTGGTTTCGCTGGTCGGCGCCGACGACGGCCTCATCGCGTTCCCGAGCGGGAAAGGCTCGGGCGCGGTGACGGCGTTTTCGCAGGCCGACGGATTTTTTGCCATCGATGCGCTCGCCTCCGCGCTCGATGCCGACAGCCGAGTTGAAGTCACGCTGATCGGGAAATCCGAACACGCGCCCGATCTTGTTATTATGGGCAGTCATGATATTGCGCTCGACGTCGTAGTTGGCGCGCTGGCCGAGCGCGGCTTGCGCGCGCGCACCATCGCCGTTGGCAGTCTCGGCGGCGTGAATGCGGCAAGCCGCGGCGAATGCGATATTGCGCCGGTGCACCTCGTCGATGCCGCGAGTGGTGTCTACAACAAGCATCTGCTCGCACCGGGACTAGCGCTCGTCCCGGGCTGGCGGCGCATGCAGGGCTTTGTATTTCGTTCCGGCGACGCGCGCTTCGAGGGCCGCAGCGCCGAGGCTGCGCTGCAGGCCGCTTTGGCCGATGCCGCCATCTTGATGGTCAACCGCAATGCCGGTTCCGGCACGCGCGTACTTATCGACAGCCTTTTGCGCGGGGCCAAGCCGCCCGGTTACGCCAATCAGCCGCGCTCGCACAACGCCGTCGCCGCTGCGATTGCCCAGCGCCGCGCCGATTGGGGCGTTGCTATCGCGCCGGTCGCCAATCTCTACGGTCTCGGTTTTCTGCCGATCGCGCCGGAGCACTACGATTTCCTGGTGGTCGAGGCGCGTCGTCAGCGGCCGGCGGTCCAGGCCTTTATCGACGTGTTGCGGGACGACGCGACCCGCGACCGCATCCGCGCTTGGCATGGAACCGGCTGCCTAATAGTCCATATAATGTCTGTATGCGCGTTATCGGCCTCGCGGGCTGGAGCGGCTCCGGCAAGACCACGCTGGTCACCAAGGTGATCCCGGTGCTGGTCAAACGCGGCCTAAAACTTGCGACCGTCAAGCACGCGCATCATGAGTTTGACACCGACCAGCCGGGCAAGGATTCCTGGCTGCATCGCCGCGCCGGCGCCAGTGAGGTCGCGGTGGTATCGAGCCGCCGCTGGGCCATTGTCCACGAACTCGAGCAGGAGGCGGAGCCGTCGCTCGATGACGTGCTTGAGAAATTAAGTCCGGTCGATCTCGTGATCGTTGAGGGCTTCAAGCGGCATTCGCATCCCAAGCTCGAAGTCTATCGCGCGGCGATCGGCAAGCCTCTGCTGCATCCCGATGACGACTGCATCGTCGCCGTAGCAACCGACGCGCCGCTGCCGCAAGCGCAGGTGCCGGTGGTGATGCTCGACGATGTCGAAATGATCGCCAATGTCCTGCAAGCGGAAGCGCTGCCGCGCGAGCAGATGGGTAAAGGCGAGACCGAACGATCGACGCGCGCCCAGCGGCGGAGCGATGCCTGATGGCGCAACTTAGCGACGATTGCTTCGCCTTCAACGGGCCGCTCTTGCCAGTTGCTGAGGCTGAAAAGATGATCGGCGCGCGCGTAGCCGCCGTATCCGGTCAGGAAATGGCGCCGCTTCGCCAGGCACTCGGTCGAGTCCTGACCGCCGACCTCATTGCACCGTTCAATCTGCCGCCGTTCGACAATTCTGCGGTCGATGGCTATGCAGTTCGCGGTGAGGATATCGACAGCGCACGCGAGCAGCGTCTCACAATCATCGATCGCGTCGCCGCCGGCCACGCCGCCGCCCACGCGGTCAAATCAGGCGAAGCGGTGCGCATTTTCACCGGCGCGCCGATGCCGGGCGGCGCCGATACCGTTTTTATGCAGGAGGATTGCCGGATCGACGGCGCTCACGTCATCGTGCCGCCAGGCCTATCGCGTGGGGCCAATCGGCGTCTTGCCGGCGAAGATATCCGCGCCGGGGCGGTGGCGCTTCCGGCCGGGCGGCGGCTGTCGGCGCAAGACATCGCGCTCGCCGCGGCGCTGGGATTGACCGCAATCGACGTGAGGCGGCGCGTGCGCGTAGCATTGTTCTCGACCGGAGACGAGATCGCTGAACCGGGATCGCCGCTTGGCGGTGCGGCGCTTTACGATTCAAATCGTTACCTGCTCGCCGCGGCGGTCGCGCGATTTGGCGCCGAGATCACCGATCTCGGGATTCTTCGCGATGAACCGAAAGCGCTGGCGCGAGCGATTGCTGCCGCTGCTATCGATCATGATCTGGTGCTCACGTCCGGCGGCGTCTCGACCGGCGAGGCCGATTACGTGCGCAGCGCGGTTGAGAGTGTCGGCCGCATCGTGTTCTGGCGGGTTGCCATAAAACCGGGCCGTCCGGTTGCGATGGGAGTCATTCCCGGCGGCGAAACGGGCGAAGCCGCCGCTTTTGTTGGCTTGCCGGGTAATCCGGTCGCGGTGTTCGTCACCTTCGTCCGCGTGGTGCGGCCCCTGCTGTTGCGGCTGGCCGGCGCCTTGCCCGAGCCGCTTGTCGCCATGCCGGCACGCGCCGCATTTTCGTATAAAAAACGAAAAGGCCGCCGCGAATATGTCCGTGTCGCGCTGCGAACCGGCGGCGACGGCATGATTGATGCCGTCAAATATCCGCAAGACGGCGCTGGTGTGCTCACTTCGCTTACCGAAACCGACGGGCTCGCCGAACTCGGCGAGGACGTGACCAATATCGAGCCGGGCGCGATGGTCGGTTTTTTGCCCTACGCGTCCTTGCTCGGCTGACCGCGAGTGGCAACCCGATACTTCGCGGCCATCGCTTGTGCTTGCGCCGCGTCTTCCGGAGTATTGACGTTAAAGAATGGATCGACCGGCTCGGCCGGCCAATCGGCGATCGCGACGCCATGACGCGCCGTCCAGATTTCGATCTTGCGAAGACCTTCGGCGACAAGCGCGCGGCGCAAATCATCTCGCAGCGCGAGCGGCCATAGGCCGACGACCGGATGGCGCCATTTGCCCGAACGGGCGCAGGAAAGCGGTGCGCCGGCAGCGGCGCGCGCGGCGTGCAGGCGCGCGACCAGATCGTTCGGCAAGAACGGACAGTCGGCCGGCACGCTGGCAACCCATTCGCATTCCGGCAAATGCAGCGCCGCCCAATCGAGGCCGGCGAGAATGCCGGCGAGCGGACCAGCAAAATCGGGCACGCTGTCAGCGACTACCGGCAGCCTGGTGTCGGCAAAGCGCGCCGGGTCGCCGTTGGCGTTGATCACGAGATTGGTGCATTGCGGCTCGAGGCAAGCAAGCACGCGCTCAAGGATGGTGACCCCGCTGATCGTGATTCGCGCCTTGTCGCCGCCGCCCATGCGGCGCGCCAGACCGCCGGCAAGCACAAGCCCGAGAGTTGGAGGGACGGGCGCGGCCACTGCGCTCAATCGTCGTGTACCGCGGCTTTGCGCCGGTGCTTTGCGCTTTCTTCGGCCACGTAAGCAAGATCCTGATCGAACACGATACGCTCTTCTCCCGCGAGCGCGATGAAGCGCTTGCCGCGGGCGCGGCCGATGAGCGTCAAGTTGGCCTTGCGCGCAAGCTCGACGCCCCAAACGGTGAAACCGGAACGCGAGATCAGGATCGGAATCCCCATGCGCACTGTCTTGATCACCATTTCCGAGGTGAGCCGGCCGGTGGTGTAGAAGATCTTGTCAGCCGCCGGCATGCGATGTTTGAACATCCAGCCCGCTATCTTGTCGACGGCATTGTGCCGGCCGACATCTTCCATATAGACCAGCGGCCGATCCTTCACCGCGAGCACGCAGCCATGGATCGCACCGGCCTCGAGGTAAAGCGACGGTGTAGTGTTGATCTTATGCGTGAGCGCATAGAGCCAAGAGGTGCGCAACTCCGCCGGCGGTAATTTGACGTCCTCCAGCGCTTCCATCAGATCGCCGAACGCGGTCCCCTGGGCGCAGCCTGAGGTCTGCACTTTTTTCTTCAGCTTCTTCTCGTAATTGGTCTTGCGTTTGGTGCGCACCACGACCACCGCAAGGTCCTCGTCGTAATCGACCGATGTGACGACATCGTCCGGCTTGAGCATGTTCTGATTAAGCAGATAGCCGAGCGCGAGATATTCGGGATGATCGTTAATCGTCATCGCGGTGACGATTTCCTGGGAATTGAGGAAGATCGTCAGTGCGCGCTCGACGGTCACCGCCGTTTCGATCCGGGAACCGGTCTGATCGACGCCGGCGACGCGTTCGGTCAGGCGCGGATCCTGCGGATCCGGGCGGATGAGATAATCGTCGTCCGAGGCGTTCATGTCGCTAATGTAGGATAACCCGCACAGCGGCGGAAGCGCACAAAGAGAAGGCCCGACTCGCCGCCGGGCCTTCATACGCACTTACTACGCTACTTCCGCTTGGCAGTATCAGCCGTGAAGGCCGCCAAGCACCCATATCAAAATGATGATTGGGAGCGGAATGCCGAGGAGCCATAACAATAGCCCACGACCCATGACGTCCTCCTGCTTCACCTCTTCTTGTTGTTCTGTCACGATAACGAAATGCATATGGAATGGTTCCGCGCCGCGGGCTTTGCTGACGCGGCGCTTTGGCCAAAATCTCGGATTTCGCGAGCCGAGACGGCGCGTGATCGCGGGTTGTAACCGGAGGCCCTGCCGCTATATTGCCTGCGAAATTTCCGCTTTGGAGGGATGGCCGAGTGGCTTAAGGCGCACGCTTGGAAAGCGTGTATACGGGAAACCGTATCGTGGGTTCGAATCCCACTCCCTCCGCCAGGCACAATCCCAAATCCGTTCTCAATCAGCGCGCGGGATTGCTAAGAGCGCATGTTCGACTGCGCCGATATGCAAAGCGCTTGGGTGCGGCTCGCAAAATCCGCCTGACAACCTACATTTGTTCTTAAGCACAGAAGGAGGCGCACATGCTGACGTCGCGCGCCCGTCAAGAGCTTCCCGCCTTGTCGATCGGCTCCAGTATTGGCACTGTCTTAGGCCTGCCGCCGAAAGACCCTGACAACGATGATGACGAGGACGAAGAAGACGACGAGGATGAAAGTGAAGAAGAACCTGCAGTCGTCAGAGAGCCGGATGAATAGCAACGTAACATGCGCGAGCTTCAGGCGCATGGCCTGTCCGCTCTGAACGGATAATCAAATAGCGACCGGATGATCGGCCCGTCAGCTGCGTGCCGGGATACGGCAGCGCTGACGGGCCGGCACACTACCCGTTACGCACGACCAAGAGGCAGTGCGATAAACCGCGTGGCGTCACCCATCTTCGCGCGGATCAAGATTTGGTGCTTGCCCTGCGACTTGGCTTCGCTCAGTGCGTTGCGTACATCGCCGGCATCGGCGACGGGCTTGCCGCCGACTTCGAGGATGACATTGCCGCTCTGGAAACCCCCTTCGGCCGCGGGACTGTCCGGCTCGACCCCGGTGACTACGACGCCCTTGTCGCCAGCGCCTGACACGTCCCTTGCCGGCGCAAGCTGCAGCCCGAGATGCGGGACGCCGCTCGTTGGCTGAGCGCTGTCATCGGCCTTCGCCTGTTGTTCGTTTGGCACCTGCGCCAATGTTGCCGTGACGCTGCGGGGCTCGCCGTTACGAACGATGTCGAGTTTGACCGAAGTGTCGGGTGCCATCATCCCGATGGTGCGCGCGAGCTCGCGGGCATCCTTCACCTGCACGCCATTGACGGCGGTGATGACGTCGCCGGATTTGATTCCGGCCTGCGCCGCGGGGCTGCCGCTCTGCGGCTCATCAACAATCGCTCCTGCGGCATTCTTCAAGCCCAGGCTATTCGCGATATCGGCAGTGACCGGCTGGATCTGCACGCCAAGCCAGCCGCGCGTGACATGCCCTTTCTCCTTGAGCTGCGCGACGATCATCTTGGCGGTATCGGCCGGAATATCGAACCCGATGCCGACCGAGCCACCGGACGGCGAGAAGATCGCGGTGTTAACGCCGATCACGTTACCGTTGACGTCGAAGGCCGGTCCGCCGGAATTTCCCTTGTTGATCGGCGCGTCGATCTGCACGTAGTCGTCATAGGGGCCGGCGCCGATGTCGCGACCGCGGGCGGAAACGATGCCCGCCGTCACAGTACCGCCGAGACCGAATGGATTGCCGACCGCAACGACCCAGTCGCCAACCTCCGGCGCGTGCTCGGCGAATTTCACGAAGGGAAAGTCCTTGTTGCCGTCGACCTTGATCAAGGCGAGATCGGTCTTGGAATCGGTCCCAACCACCTTGGCCGGGTAGACCGTGCCGTCGTCGGCCGTAACCTGGACTGAGTGGGCGTGGTCAACAACGTGATTGTTGGTCACCGCATAGCCGTCCGCCGAGATGAAGAAGCCGGAGCCTTCACCGGTGATGGTGTCATGCCGCCGTGGCGCTTGAGGTCCGAATTGCTGGCCGAACTGGTCACCGAACTGGTGCAAGAATTTATCGAGCGGCGAGCCGGGCTGGGTCGGAATTTGCTCCTCATCGTCGTCACGGCTGCCGTGCAACAGCGCCGGGTCTGCCGAGTCAGATACTTTGACCCGCACCGAAATGACAGCGGGCTTCACCTTGGCAACGATGTCGGCAAAACCGACTGGACGTTGCATCCCAAATTCAGCAGCGCTCGCCGGTGCCGCGCCTGCTGATGAGCGCCAATACTGGCCGCCCGGTCCGACCAGCAGCATTGCGACGCCGAGTGCGCCGACAGAGGCTAATAGTGTCATTCGCCGAGCGCCAAGACGCTTTGATTTTCGGCAATCGGAAGTAGTCAGGCTCATTACCTTCTCCATCAATCGTAAGTCCGTTGGAAGTTGTGGCGCCAGAAATGGCGAAAGCCAACTTACGACAACGTGGCGAGCGCATTAATTCGCGGAAACATTTTTGACGGTTTTGTTATTTGGATTGCCTAAGATTAATCTTTCAGCCACTGCGCAGAAACGCTCCCTTCTCTATATCAGTGCCTTGATGCGGCATCGTCTGCTTTTAGGGACACCGGCTTTTGCAACATAGGCCAGTAAACCCGCGCGTGTCGGCGGTGCCGCACTCGATACGGAAACAGCGACATGTCGGTAGACGTCAGGAACGTTTGGTTGTCCGACGAATGCGTGAGCAAGCCCGCGCCTGTGGCGCCGCGCTGCCCGAAATGCGCGCAGCCAATGAGACTGGTCCGGCGAACGGCGCGGTTCGGCGGGTTGCCCGAGCTTTTTACCTTTGAATGCTCGGCATGCGGCGTGTCTCACACCGAAGCGTCATGACGGCGGTAGCTCTCGCTATAATGTTCGTGGCCATCGTGGCTGTTACAGGTGTGGCCTGGCACGGGCGCGGCCGCTGGTACTAGGCTCGAGAAGCTGCTGTTGGCGCAAGGCTTACTCGGATATGCCTGGAGCGTCCGGAAGCTTGTGCACGCTATCGGCGATAATTTTTGTCATTTGCATCACCTGCTCGCTCAGTGCCGCGTATTTCGCAATATCGCGTTGAATACGATCACTGTCGTTCTGTAACTTGCCGCGCAGCGTGTGCAGCTCGTTGATGAGACTGTCAATTCCATGCATTGAGGTTTCTGAGACCTTGCCCAGCAAACTGTTAAGGCTCTCGGGAGTTGCTTCGCCATCGATCGGTTTAGCAGCGCGGCGAAAGGCGGTGATGCCACGCGGCAACGGGCGAAAATGTTCCTCA
>Ga0207862_1000701_pt1 | contig 10225 bp, 6 predicted proteins | sample LuqExpMetageno81_FD_187838 | JGI IMG/M metagenome (GOLD analysis project Ga0207862, IMG submission 187838) | Tropical forest soil microbial communities from Luquillo Experimental Forest, Puerto Rico - Sample 81 (SPAdes) | ecosystem: Environmental > Terrestrial > Soil > Tropical forest ... | reverse complement strand
CGCGCCTTGGCGCTATCGCACTGGAGCCGGTAGTCGTCACGATTGGTGCCACCCTCGTATCGGACACGGTATCGCTGATCATCTTCGGGATCTGCGTTTCAACTTACACGACAGGTTTTTCGCCATCGGGTCTTACCCTGCAAATCGTTGAGGTGGCCATCTTCGTGCCGCTGATCCTGATAGGAGTAAGCCGCGCGGGCGCTTGGATTCTGAACAAGCTCAAAGATAATCAGGCGGCTTATTTTGTTACCATGCTTGGCATAATGGCGGTGGCTGGCGAGCTTGCAGATCTCATAAACCTGCCGGACATCGTCGGCGCTTTCTTGGCCGGATTGGCGGTCAATGCCGCTGTCGGTGATCACCCTGTGAAGGAAAAGCTAGATTTTTTCGGCAGGGCTTTTTTCATTCCGATCTTCTTCATTGTCATTGGCTTCCTGATTGTGCCCGTGGCGGTATGGCAGACTGTCTTGAACAATTTCTGGCTAGTTGCGGGCATGATTATTTCTCTAATCGTAGGAAAAGGAATCGCAGCGTGGATCGTTTCCAATGCACCACGGGCCAATTCTGCCGGTTTGGCTATGTTACCCTATCGGTTACCCCGAATGCCGTGACCAGTTAGAAATGCCTTCCACATCAGCATTACTGCTTAAACGTTCTGTCCGCTTTTGGCACAAAGCGGACATCCCGACTTGCTCAATCAATGTCCGCTTTTGGGGGTAAAGTGGATATCGCTCAGAAATACGGAGATTTCCGCTTTTGACCCAAAGCGGACATTGGCGGAACCCCGCGCCGGACCCTTCCGAAGCGCCATTCTAAATTGATACGATACCTGTCCTGAGCCTCGGGTAAGGCCATGCGAGGGCGCTCCAGAGCAGGATCGGTCAAATCACGACGCCGCAAGCCCGCAGCGCCAAAACGCCCGAGCGGAGCTGAAGCAGCCCGGTCTCGCAGCTCATCCGCCGAACCCGAAAGCGCGCTCCTTAGCGAACTTGCGGAAGCGCGTCAGCAGCAGACTGCGACAGCGGATGTATTGCGCATTATCAGCTCGTCATCCGGCGAGCTGGAGCCGGTGTTCTCCGCAATCCTGGAGAATGCAACACGGCTCTGTCAGGCGGAATTTGCGAACCTCTTCCTCGTTGAAGGTGAGGCGTTTCGGAACGTTGCACTTCACGGCGCACCTCCAACCTTTATAGAGGCGCGCCGCCAGCAGCCGCTGCTCAGGATATTAAAGGACTCTAATACCGTATTGAATCGTATGGCAGCGGTGAAGAAACCTGTCCAGATCGAAGATATTCGGATGGAGCCTTCTTACCGTGGCGACTCCCAGCGTCAGCGCTTTCTGGATCAATCCGGAGCCCGAACCGTTCTAGGCGTGCCGCTATTACGAGATAACGAGCTAGTCGGTGGCATTGCCATCTATCGCCAAGAGGTTCGGCCGTTTGGCGAAAAGCAAATCGCCCTAGTTCAAAATTTCGCCGCACAAGCCGTCATCGCCATTGAGAACGCGCGGCTGCTGTCCGAATTGCGCCAGCGCACCACCGACCTCACCGAAGCATTGGAACAGCAAACAGCAACTGCTGATGTGCTGAGCGTTATCAGCTCGTCGCCTGGGAATTTGGAGCCTGTCTTTCAGGCAATGTTGGAAAAAGCAGTAAGCATCTGTAACGCCAAATTCGGTACGCTGTTCCGCTTCGATGGCAGTGCATTTCACTTGGCGGCGCGAGTAAATACGCCCGCTGCGCTTGCCGAATTTCAAAAAAAACGTGGCCCCTTTCTGCCACCGTCGGGCAGCAACCTTGATCGGATGATGAAAACCAAGCAGGTGCAACACTCTGCCGACGATGCTGCCGAACCTGTTCCTGCCCAAGGGCTCCGGTTAGGTGGTGCACGATCTATCGTGCACGTACCAATGCTCCAAAGCGAACAACTGGTTGGCGCTCTCGTGATCTACCATCAGGAGGTCCGACCATTTACTGAAAAACAGATTGAGCTTCTTAAAAATTTTGCAGCACAAGCCGTCATCGCCATCGAGAACACGCGGTTGCTCAATGACCTGAATAAGCTCAACCAGCAGCTCGAACAGCGTGTCGCTGATCAGGTTGGCGAGATCGAGCGCATGGGCAGGCTGCGCCGTTTCCTGCCGCCGCAAGTGGCCGATCTGATCGTCGCGTCCGGAACGGAAAAGCAACTGGAAAGCCATCGCCGGGAGATCACGGCGTTGTTCTGTGACCTACGCGGCTTTACCGGTTTTTCGGAGAGTTCCGATCCAGAAGATGTGATGGCGCTCCTGCGCGATTATCATGCGGCAATCGGTGAGAGCATTGTCAAATACAGCGGCACCCTTGAACGGTTTGCTGGCGATGGCGTGATGGTGATCTTCAACGATCCTGTCCCGGTGGAAAACCCGGCGCTCCAGGCCGTTCTGATGGCGCTTGATATGCGAACCGCCATTGGAGCAATGATCGAGAAATGGCGTTTGCTCGGTCACGACCTTGGCTTTGGTATTGGCATAGCGCACGGATTTGCAACGCTCGGCACGATTGGCTTCGAAGGCCGCTATGATTATGCGGCGATTGGGACGGTCTCGAATGTCGCGTCCAGACTTTGCGACGAAGCCAAGCCAGGCCAAATCCTCATCAGTCCGCGCGTTATGCTGGCCGTCGATAAGACCGTAACGGTCGAGCCTGTCGGTGAGTTTGAACTGAAAGGCATCCGCCGTCCGATCAATGTGCTGGCGTCGTCAAGTTCCAAACGGAACTGATGACCGCTTTTGGGGGTAAAGCAGACATCGGGTCCTCTATCGCAGCGGGCTTCTCACCCTTGAGGATGCGATCGACATAGCTCGCGGATTGTCCCAAAGGGAACAATCTTGTTGCTGACGTCATGCCCAATGTCAGCGCGTCCCAACCATGGAATCCCGGACCTCTGACACCAGTAACGGGTAATCTCCTCTTCGTTCATTCCGAAATCGGGTTCGTTCGGGGTGATGGCGCTGCAACGGCCAAGCATGACGCCCGACACCCGCCTGATTTCGGCGTTACTGGTAATGTGAAATAACGACCTATCAATCCTGTACATTGCCTCCCCCACCTCTTCCAACATGAGCACATGCCCGTCGAGCTCAGGTTGCAGCGGGGTGCCAAGTAACTGGCTGAGGACCGTCATATTAAATGCTGCTGTCAGCTTCACACGGCTTACCGTGGGCTCCAACGCCTCTGGCGACCGATCGACCATCCAGGCGAGCGCTCGCCCAACCGCTGCGTCTCCACCGTCTCGGAGGATGTCCTGCGCCACGGGACCATGCGCTACGGCCTCGAAGCCAGCCCGGTACAAGGCAGCGAGTAGTACGCCGGCATCACTGTAGCCCATGTAGGCTTTTCGTCTGGACGGCTCTGTCAACCTACACATGACCGCTTCCACCACGCGGCAGGAACCGTAACCGCCACGCGCAAACCACACCGCGTCGTAGCTCTCGTCGTTAGCGATGTCGAGAAAGGCCTGTGTGCGCGTTTCGTCATCACCAGCGAAATGTCCGTGCGAAGCGAAGCACTGCGGGTGGAAAACGATCTCCGGTATCCTGTCCGGGTACAGCGATCTGGCCAACGTCGGCACTCTCTCAGCAACTTCGGGAGCCATGCGCGAAGCCGGCGCGACTACGCCAATTTTATACCTTGCTTTGCTCATCCAAGCGCCCAGCCCGAATTGCACCTCATCGGCAACCCCTCTAGATTTCGCCGATGTCCCAGCTCGGAGATTACTTTTTCTGCGGCGTTGGCGGTAGCGGCATGACCCCGCTCGCTTTGATCATCCAAGCCAGGGGTGGACGCGTTGAGGGTTCTGACCGGGCGCTCGATCAGGGGCGCAATGCCAAAAGATTTGATTTTCTGCGTGCACGTGGTGTGCTGCTCCATCCCCAGAATGGCAGTGGCGTTACGCGGGCCAGTCAGATCTTGGTGACGTCCGCTGCTGTGGAGGAAACCGTCCCCGACGTGCAAGCCGCGCGCCGTATTGGTGCCGCCGTCACCACTCGCGCGAAGCTTCTCGCCGAACTCTTCAATTCTGCCGCCTTGGGCGTCGGCGTCGCCGGCACGAGTGGTAAGTCCACTACGGTCGGCATGCTCGGCTGGATTCTGCACCGCGCTGGAAAGAGTCCAACGATCATGAATGGCGCAGATATGAAGAACTTCATTGATGAGGACACACCTTTTGCCAGCGCCAGGATCGGCGAGGGTGAGGTTTTCGTCAGTGAGTTGGACGAGAGCGATGGTTCGATTACGCTTTTCGAACCCCGCGTCGCACTCGTGAACAACATCTCTTTGGACCATAAATCGCTGGACGAGCTGCGCAACCTTTTCCGCAGTTTCATTGCCAAGGCGCAGACGGTGGTGCTGAATCTCGACAACGCAGAAACTGCGGCACTCTTGGTTAGTTTGAAGCCGGGGGAAGCGATCACCTACAGTCTGAATTCTGCGCAAGCCCACCTCTTTGCGTCTCTGCCAGTTCGATCGCCGTCTGGAAACAGGTTCCAAGTGAAGGCGCGCGAGACCGGTGAGGTCGTCGAGGTGAACCTGAAAGTTCCAGGACTGCATAATGTGGCCAACGCACTCGCCGCCCTGAGTGCCGCGAAGGCCTGCGGCGTGACTCTCGCGGGCGCCGCGGCCCATCTGGGCGAGTTCAGTGGCATCCGTCGGCGTCTGGAGGTCGTGGGCACCGCAAATGAAATAACCGTGGTCGACGATTTTGCCCACAACCCCGAAAAGATATCAGCCACGCTCGAAACCTTGCACGCGTTCCCCGGCCGTTTGTTGGTGATGTTTCAGCCCCATGGCTACGGCCCGATTCGTTTGATGAGGGATGCCTTAGTGGGCTGCTTTGCAAGCGGGTTGCGCGATGAGGATGTTCTGGTCATGCCCGAGCCTGTTTATTTCGGCGGCACAGTCGACCGTAGCGTCGGGAGCGACGATATTGTTCGCGAAATCCAGCGGTGCGGCCGAAAGGCCTTCGCTTTTCCAGACCGCGGCGTCTGTGGCGACAAGTTGGTCAAGTTGGCCCGTAGTGGTGATCGTATCGTGGTTATGGGCGCGCGCGACGATTCGCTTTCGCAGTTCGCACATGAGCTCCTTCGACGGCTTGCACTGCCAAATGACGAAGGTTCGATTGCCGCCCGGTGATTTCAAGTTCAAACCAAAATATCCGCTTTCGGGGGTAAAGCGGACATTAAGGGCCTTCGAGAAGTGTGTGTGGCTCCTCATATTTGCAAAACTCGATCGGCGGACGTGTAAGGCAGCTTGAGCGCATCGGCGACAGCGTGACAGGTGATTTGGCCGTTGTGCACATTCAAGCCATTACGCAAATGTGGGTCATCGTGGAGCGCCCGTCGCCATCCTTTGTCGGCGAGCGCAAGGATAAAGGATGTTGTGGCGTTGGTCAGAGCGAAGGTCGAGGTGCGCGGTACCGCACCTGGCATATTCGTCACGCAATAATGCACAACATCGTCGACCACAAAGGTTGGATGCGAATGGGTGGTCGGCCTCGATGTCTCGGCGCAACCACCTTGATCGATAGCAACATCCACTATGACCGTGCCAGGCTTCATGGCTTTGACTGTCTGCGCCGAGATCAGTTTTGGCGTGGTTGCGCCCGGCATAAGCACGGTAGCAATAACGAGGTCGGCTCGCCGGCAGAGTAGCTCCACCACGTCGCGGGTCGAAAACAACGTTCGCACGGGGCTGCCCAATTGAGTAGCAATCCGGCGTAGTGCCTCCGGATTGCGATCAAGCACCGTAACATCGGCTCCCATGCCGGAGGCGATCTTGGCCGCGTTTGTCCCTGCGACACCACCGCCGACGATGACGACAGTTGCGGTGGCAACGCCCGGCGCGCCGGCGAGTAGCACGCCGCGTCCGCCATTCTCTTTTTCCAGGCAATGCGCGCCGACATGTGGCGCCATGCGACCGGCGACTTCCGACATCGGCATCAGAAGCGGTAGACCGCCCTGCTGGGAAGTCACAGTTTCGTAGGCGATCGCCGTCACGCCGGTCGCCATCAACTCCTCAGTCTGCACGCGATCCGCCGCCAAATGGAGATAGGTGAACAGCACTTGCCCTCGAGACAGTTTTTTGCGCTCCGCGGCGAGTGGCTCCTTTACCTTCACGATGAGCTCGGCACGGCCTAATAGGGCGTCGCTGTCGGATAAGACCTCGGCCCCCGCACTTTTATAGTCGCCATCTCCGAATCCTGCGCCTGCCCCTGCCTGCCTCTCAATCAAAACGTGGTGCCCGTTCTCGGTGAGCTCACGCACAGTCGAGGGCACAATACCGACGCGGTATTCGTTGTCTTTGATCTCCTTTGGTACACCGATCAGCATGGCGATCCTCTTTCTTTGTTTTACGAGCCAATTTAGTCATTAAGAATAAGCCGAAAACATCGGGGGATCGGCTGAGATAATCACAGGCACGATGGTGTGACTAGGAACCGGGCCAAGGCCGTTATCCTCGCCAGAAAGCTGGCGAAGGGACCGAGGAAGAAACGCACGCGGCCACAGCCTCCGCAGTTACAACGTTGCTGACTTGGAGCGCGCATGAGACCGGGTCGCAGCGGCGGAGCGCCGTACGCTTGCGCGGCCTCCTTGAGGGACGACTCCTTCCTAATCGCAATGTCCGCTTTCGGGGGTAAAGCGGACATTGCTCAGACGCGTCGCTGAATGTCTGCTTCTGACCCAAAGCGTACATGCCAGCACCCGTGTTCTATCCTCGAAATGCAGGTGCACCACAGCGCGCAGAGAACAGTGGGATCGGTTGATCAACTTCTGAGGGCCCTTAGAAAGCCACGAACATGCCCATCTCTAGACTGGATATTGAGCCTGTTACCGCGGGTTGGGGGATAGTTATTGGGTCGACTCGTAGTCGTTTCTAACCGTGTTTCGGTTCCGGGCGATAGCGCTCAGCGCGCTGGGGGGCTCGAAGTTGCATTGCGGCCGGCGCTCCAGAAAAACGGGGGCGTCTGGCTGGGTTGGAGCGGCAAGGTCGCGGCGGGGAATGAGTTAGAAACGCGGTCAGTCCGATACAAGAATATCGAATATGTAGTCACCGATCTTTCGAAGGAAGATTTTGAAGAATACTACAGCGGCTTTGCCAATCGGGTGTTGTGGCCAATCCTGCATTACCGGCTGGACCTCGCCGAGTTCGCCCGCAGGGATCTGAGTGGGTATTTCAGGGTCAATAACCATTTCGCCGCCGAGCTCGAAAAGATCATCAAGCGAGATGATCTAATCTGGGTCCATGACTACCATCTGATACCGATCGCAGATGCCCTGCGCCGCCGCGGGCATAGCAACCGGATCGGGTTCTTCCTCCATGTTCCGCTTCCGCCACCTGAGATTCTGACCTCGCTGCCGAATCATGAACAACTGATCCCATTGCTTATGAAATACGACGTAGTCGGCTTCCAGACCGAGGGCGACGTTCAGAATTTTGTTCGCTATCTGATTTCCGAATTCGATCAGATGCGGAAAACCCGAATGTTCGAGTCGGCTGGCCGCCACGTCACCCTGAACGTGAATGGTCAGGAGACGCTGATCGGCAGTTTCCCGGTTGGTATCGAGCCGCGTGCTTTCGAGCGACTGGCGCGGCGTAATGAGCAGTCTCCATTGGTGAAGAATCTTGTTGCGAGCCTGGGTGGCCGCAATCTCGTGATCGGAGTCGATCGTCTGGACTATTCCAAAGGTCTCATTCAGCGGCTTGATGCCTTCAACGTCTTCCTCGCGAACCACAGCGAGTGGCTTGGCAAGCTGACCTATCTGCAGATCACACCGACAAACCGCGCCGAAATTCCCGAATATTCCAAATTACAAGAGGACTTGGAATCTGCGGCCGGTCGCATCAACGGAAAATACGGCGAGGTATCATGGACACCGATCCGCTATGTGAACCGCGTATACAGCCGGTCGGTGCTGGCGGGACTCTATCGAACGGCGCGCGTCGGCCTCGTGACGCCATTACGCGACGGTATGAACCTCGTCGCGAAGGAATATATTGCTGCTCAGGATCCGGACGATCCGGGCGTCCTTATCCTGTCCCGGTTCACTGGCGCCGCGATCGAGTTGCGGAGGGCGTTGCTAGTCAATCCCTATGACGCTGAATCAGTCGCTAGCGCTCTCTCGCAAGCCCTCGCCATGCCGTTAGAGGAACGACGCGCTCACCACGAGGTGTTGTACGCTAACATCTGCAAATACGACGTTGATAGGTGGCAACGAGAATATTTGACAGTCTTACGGGGAGCACGGGAACACGAGAGATTCAAGTCGAGCGCAACTAATGGCGAACTCACGAACCTGGAGACCACCGGTGCGCGTTTAGCGCCGAGTTACCGAAATTGAGAACTGATAGTGGTCGGCATAATCAAAAAGCCATGCTATAGCACCTGAGCCCCAAACACCGTCGTCATTTTCAGCATTTTACGACGTTTTCTAAAATATCATTGGATGGCGCTGGACGTCGTAGCGGCTCTTTCACGGCGGAAACACGGGTTCGATTACCGTAGGGCGCGCCAATGATTTCAATTACTTAAGCGAAGTCGCAAAATTCATATTCAATAAATGTTCAACGTCCGGCCTGGGGCCGACGCTGTATTAGGATTGGACCAGTGCGGTTTAAAGCTCGGGGAGGATGCATGGTCATCTCTTCGTCAAAGTCGAAATAGGGCCGCCTCTGATGGGCGGGCGACGTCAACCATGTAGCTTTGCCTGCCGCCTTTAAATATTCGGGTTGGCGCCCTCAATTTCGTCAAAGCTGAGTGTCGGCGTAAAAATGTAAATACAAAATCCCTTCTGATCGATTTGCTTCTTCGCTTCTGGCGATACCGTTTCGATCGTCCCGACCTTCCGCCAGTTTTGCGCATGGCTTTCAGACGGAAATGGCGCGTCCTTCGGGATGATAGCTCGATACGGTGTCAGTTTTAGATGACGATACACGTCGTACACTGTATCCGCCCGGCCGTACAGTACGTTGCTCTTCCCGATAGTTTAGTTGAGGCCACGCCCAGCGTACATCCGGCCTGGGCGCGGCCCCAGTTTCTGCAGCGGCTGAGGATCTGTCACCCGCGTGATCTTATCCACATGGAACTCTTTCGTGCCTCTGGACACCTCCGTGAAAGAGTGCCCAGAATCACAACGCGACCAGATGAAGAAAGTCGGTCTGGCAGACTGGCAGACTTCAAGTGGTCTTCCCTCCGCATCTGACCCGGAAACGGAAGCAGATCGGACGCCAAGGGAATCATTGTTGGCGTGCATGACCGCCAATGGGTGAGCCACGTCTAATCAAAGCTTTGAAACTGACAGGGAGGCGACGGTTTGCACAGCGAGCCGTCGCTTCTTGGCGTTCTGCGGGCGAAGATGCGTGGCGCCGCGTCGAGCAAGGCAAAGCTCCGTGGGGCATCCGAAAATTACTCGACGGCGAGCCGCACGATCCTCACGCAACACATCATCAAGATGGCTCGAGACGGTGAACGCGACCCAAGGTGGTTGGCGGACAGCGCGCTTCTCTACCTTTCGCAACAGACTCACCAGCACCCCGGGCCGAAGATCTTTGATCGAACTTGTCAATTACGCACGTCTCGATTGGTTAACTCTTTTTGAGCAAAATTACTGTGGACGGGAGACTTTGCGGGGAACGAACCTAAGTCCGTCGGATTTCGGCCTTAGCGTCCCACGTTGTTGCACGGGGGTGTTCATGTTGCAGCGTTCGTATTTTTGGCATCAAGCCCAAGTCTGTATGTCGCTTGCGCGAGTAACAGATGATCCAGTCCTCAAAGAACGGTACGAAGATTTAGCAATAAACTTTGTGCGGAATGCCGATCGCGAGCGGGACCACGACGGTAAGCAAACTTCCTACGCTGAGCCGCACAAAGGAAATTGATTAGCCCCGCGCACCTGTGGCTGTCCTGCTACCCGCTCCTGCCGGGGATTTTCCAATTCAGAATCTCTCGCCTGACGGTCGAGGCGTTCGGCCAAGTCTGCGAGCTCTAGCCGGCTTGGATTATTCCACGACAGACCTTTAGCAATTCGCAAGCAGAGCGCGGCCTTTTCCCTTAAGCTAGCTGCATCCATGACAGCGACACCCCGGCGCGGGCGTGAATAATTATCTGATTCTCCAATATGCAAGATTTATCTTTGGTTTATGCCAACTCGCCGCTTCCCGCCGCCCTGGTCCGCGTCGAAGAATGGCCC
>Ga0207862_1000700_pt1 | contig 10234 bp, 12 predicted proteins | sample LuqExpMetageno81_FD_187838 | JGI IMG/M metagenome (GOLD analysis project Ga0207862, IMG submission 187838) | Tropical forest soil microbial communities from Luquillo Experimental Forest, Puerto Rico - Sample 81 (SPAdes) | ecosystem: Environmental > Terrestrial > Soil > Tropical forest ... | reverse complement strand
CCGCCCGCCGATTTGCAAAAGATGGAATTCGAGTCGTCGCTACCGCCCGTCGCATCGACAGACTGAAAGCGCTGATTGAGGAGTTTGGAGATTTGATTCTGCCGGTAGCTCTCGACGTGCGGGACAGACTCCAGGTTGAATCGGTCGTCGCCGGGTTGCCCGCGGAATTTTCCGCCATTGATGTGCTGGTGAACAATGCCGGCCTTTCGCTTAGCCTTGAACCCGCTTACAAGGTGCCCATTGAAGATTGGGAAACGATGGTCGATACCAACATCAAGGGACTTCTTTACTGCACGCGGCTTATACTTCCGGGTATGGTCGCGCGAGGCCGCGGCCACGTCGTGAACATCGGATCGGTGGCCGCTATGTACGCCTATCCTGGCGGTAACGTCTACGGCGCCACGAAGGCCTTCGTGAAACAGTTTTCGCATAACCTGCGAGCCGACCTCCTGGGAACCGCGTTGCGCGTGACGGATATTGAACCCGGCCTTGCGGAGACGGAGTTTTCACTTGTCCGCTTCAAAGGGGACGATCAACGTGCGGCCTCCATTTACGAAGGGACCAAGCCTCTGACCGCCCAGGACATTGCGGACGCAGTACATTGGGTCGTGACACGACCGGCTCACGTGAACATCGATACGATATCGATGATGCCGGTATGTCAGGCGTTCGCGCCACTGGCAATTTATCGCCAAAAGACCGAGTAAGCGAAGGCTCCAGCCTTTGCCTCCCCAAGGGCAGACGAATCAGCGCAGGCAAGAACTGCCTGCGCGTCCCTACCGCGCCTCCGGCACCGACCCGTCTCTCTCGCCTACTCTGTTTCAAATCTCTCGAAGATATCAATGACCTCCGCGGGCTTTTCGGCATATCTGAGCTTATCGCGCAATTTGTCGCTGCGAAAAACGCGCATCAGGGTACCGATAAGCCGTAAGTATTCCGCATTCATGGTCTCCGGAATTCCGACCAATACCACAAACCGAATTGGCCCATCCGTTTCCTGGATCGGTTCTTTGAGCCGTCCAAACGCCATGACCATCTTTGTCACGGCCGCCGTGCGAACATGCGGTATGGTCAGGCCGTACTCGAGTTTCATTTTTCCCGCGGCATCGCGTCTGCGTAACGCTTCAGAAAATTCTTGCCGATCGGTCACCGTCATATCTGAGCTAAGCGACTCAACGAGTTGCTGGACCGCTCCGTCACGCGAATGAGCGGTAAGATTCAGCAAGATATGATCCGGCAATAGCGTTTCTCGGATTCGAATCATATGGCGGTGCCGCTCCAGCGAAGTTTGGCACCTAGAATGTCCGCAAATGTAAGATTCTTCGGCAAGAGCAACGGGAGCCTCTCATGCGCCTGTCGAACTGTCACAATGTCGCTCGCGTGCAGTTGGATGAATTCTTGGCCGTCGACGCTCATAGAGAGTTGTTGCTCACCCTGGCTTGGCTGGAGCCGGATTGTCGATTTGTTAGGAACGATAACAGAGCGATTTGTCAGGACATGCGGGCAGATCGGCGTTACCACAAACACGCCTGAATTCGGCATGACGATCGGACCGCCGGCTGAAAGTGAATACGCTGTCGAGCCCGTGGAGGTGGCAATAATCAATCCATCGGCGTTGTATTCCGTTAAATGGGTCTGATCGATGAAGAGCTCGAGCCGGACCAGATGTGAACGCTCGCTTCGAGTGACGACCACATCGTTGAGGCCAATCTGGGAAAGAATAGTCCGCCCACTCCTTTCGATCGAAGCCTCTAATAGAGTTCGTTCATCAACGCGGTAATGTCCGGTCGCAAGAGCTTTGGCCGCAACTGCGTACTCCGGCCCACCAAAACAAGTGAGGAAACCGAGCGAACCGAAGTTAATCCCCATGACAGGTTTCATCTTGCCACGTAAATCGCGGACAAGACGCAACAGGGTTCCATCGCCGCCCAGAGCAACGAAAAGATCCACCCGATGATAAAGTTCGCTCAGCTTGTGGCCGGACTGACCCACAAGCCCGGCTGCTTGCTCTTCGACCAGAACAGTCACGTCGTACAGCGAGAGTTCATGCAAAAGCGCTCGCAGACATGCCTCAGCGCCTGATTTTCGCCAATGAGCGTAAATGCCAAGACTTAGCGAAGACATGCTAAAAATTCTCGATTCCCTTTGGCACCCAGTATCGGCGACTCGATGACCCCAAGCCATTCCCGGTGCAACTGTTCGGTGGCAAACAACCGGATTCTGCTCACTGCGCGCAAGCGAAACTGCTGGTCGCGGACAATTCCCCCTTTTCCCACCTGGTTCGGTTCCAATTCGAACTGAGGTTTTATTAACGCGACCACCAATCCTCCGTGTTCCACACAGCGGAGGATAGGAGGCAAAACGCGAGTGAGCGAGATAAAAGAAACGTCGACCACAGCAAGTTGCACAGTCGTTCCAATCAATTCGGGGCTCAGGATGCGAGCATTCAATCCCTCTCGTACTTCAACCCGCGGATCGCAGCGAATCTTCCAAGCCAATTGATTGTGTCCGACATCGACGGCGATCACCCGTTGTGCTCCCCTCTGGAGCAGGCAATCGGTGAAGCCTCCCGTCGACGCGCCGACATCCAAACAGACCAGGTCCGTCGCATTAATTGCGAAATGGTCCAACGCAGCTTCCAGCTTATATCCTCCCCGCCCAACGTATTTTTCTTCCGCGATTACTCGAACCGCCGCATCCGATTTAACAAGCGCCCCTGGCTTGTCTATCACGCGCTCTTCGACGAGCACCTCACCGGCGAGAATCGATCGTTGTGCGCGTTCCCTCGATTCAAAGTAACCATGATCCACGAGAAGCTTGTCGATCCTCGTCCGCTTCGGTTTATCCATATTTGTTTATCCATATTTGAGTGAATCCAATTCCATTCTGGCTGAATTTAAGACTTGATAAACAAGCAATTCCGCCAAATCTATGCGGTTCCCTTTGTCAGAATCCGTCTATGTCGTCTGAAGAACTGAAAGAGCAAATAAAAGAAATGCTCGTCACGAACCTGATGCTTCGTACGCCGAAGGAGGAGATCTCCAACGATTTACCGCTCTTCGGTGCGGACGGCCTTGGTTTGGATTCAATTGACGCACTCCAACTGGTCGTTAGCATGGAAAAGACCTTTGGGGTCGGAGTGCCAAATTCGGATGTCGCACGTGTCGCACTGGCGACAGTGAATTCCATCCATGACTATATCGTCGAACAGGTCGGAAAGAAGCTTTAAGATGGGACGCGCTCCCGCGCGATCCGGCGCCGATCTCTTTCAGGTTTCGAAATAGCGCGCCCGGTCGAGATCGGGAAATACCGCAGGCTGTCTTGGGCGCCATCCCAGCCGTTCCTGCGTTTGCGCGCTTGAAGCCGGGCAGTCGATACCAACGAAGTGTGCGAGCCAGCCAAAATGGTCGGCTGCCTCCTCGGGGGGCTTGGCGACGACCGGCACGTTCAGGCGTCGGCCGATTACGGCAGCGATATCTCGAACTGGAAGGCCCTCGTCGGCAACCCCGTGAAACCTGGCTCCCGCGGAACCCTTCTCAAGCGCCAGCCTGTAGAGATGGGCAGCATCGAGCCGGTGCACCGCGGGCCAGCGGTTGAGCCCGTCGCCCACATACGCCGAAACGCCCTTTTCACGCGCGATGCCGATGAGTGGCCGGAACGAAGCCGTAGCGCGCGGAATGGCCGCTCCACTGCCGCATCTGCGGTACGAATGTGCGCTCACGTCCGAGGTCGCTTCGAAAAGCGGACGTCGCGTCGACACACCATACACGCCTCCCCCTATGTCGCCCTTTCCGCTCGGTTGATCGCATCGATCAACTGGCGAAGCCGCCCGAAGTTTCGGCGGTGCGGACCCGCGACCAAACGCGGCAGACGGTACAGCTCCGGCTCATTCTTTTCCTGTTTCAGAGCTCGCCCGATCCGAAGAGGAGCTGTTTCGAACAAGTCGGAAAACGACTTGTTGAGATCTTCGACTGCGCCGGGGCTAAGCTGCTCGTTCAATCGAATAACGAGGTCCGATCCGACCCATCGGTACGAATGGAAATTCCGGTAGAATTGCAGAACTTCGCTCACCGCTTCGTCCAAATCCTCTGTGATGCGAAAAAGACTGAAATCGTCTGGCGAAATTAATCCCTGATCCAGGAGGTGTATTCTCAGGAAGTCGGTCCAGCTTTTCCAGTAAGCTCCCCCTTTTTTATCAATCAGAATGACCGGAATGATTCTCGCCTTTCCCGTCTGCATCAACGTCAGACATTCGAATCCTTCGTCCATTGTTCCAAACCCACCGGGAAAGAGGGCGATCGCGTGGGTTTCCTTTATGAAATTCACTTTCCGAGTGAAAAAGTAATTGAAAATGACCAGCTTCGGGTCCCCCTCGATGATCTCATTCGCCTTTTGCTCGAACGCTAGCCGGATGTTCAGTCCGAAGCTGTACTGTCTGCCGGCCCCTCGCTGGGCCGCTCCCATAATCCCGTCACCACCTCCAGTGATGATCATGAATCCGTGCTCGCGCATTTCCTTCGCAAAACGTTCTGCAGCTTGGAATTCTTCGGCGTTCGGCCCCGTTCGTGCCGAGCCGAAGATGGCGATCTTACGAATCCCCTGGTACGGCGCAAAAGCCTTAGACGCTTGCCTTAACTCTTTGAGCGAACGATTAATTAGTTTGAGGTCCGCCACTGGAACCGCATCGCTCCCCATCCGGAGGGCGGTAACAATCATTTCCGCAATCAACTCGTTGGACTCGCGAACTCCCCAATCATTTACGAGTTTCTCGATCCGACGGTCGAATTCCGGATCTCCAGACGACGCGAACGATGTGCGTAGCGCGTGAATGCCGCCACCAGTGAAATCTTGCACGACCAGATCTAGAACGAGAAGATCAGGTTGTCCAGCAGAGTAAGCGAAAGCTGGAGCTTTCGCTTACAACGCTTTTCTATTCCCCTCCAGGACCGGATGTGCTATTTGCTCCGATTCTCTCATGATAGTCATCCTCAAACCGAATTCGTCTAACGAACAAATCCAAGAAGTACTCCAGGAAGTTCAAAAACTCGGTTATACCCCTCACCCCATCCACGGAGAACTCCAGACGGTCGTTGCAGCGATTGGCGACGAACGCACCCATCACACACTCGAATCCCTTACCGTTCTTCCGCAGGTCGAAAGGGTCTTGCCGGTCCAGAAGCGTTATATACTGGTCAGCAGAGAATCTAAACCCGAGGACACGGTCGTTAATGTGGATGGTGTCAAGATCGGAGGTGACAACTTCGTCGTGATGGCTGGACCTTGCAGTGTTGAATCTGAGGAACAACTGATGTCCACGGCGAGAGCTGTGAAAGCCGGGGGCGCGAAGATCTTGCGCGGCGGCGCCTATAAGCCAAGAACCTCGCCATACGAATTCCAGGGTTTGGGGCGCGAAGGGCTTCGGATCCTCGCCACTGCCAAGAAGGAGACCGGGCTGAAAATCATCACAGAAGTGTTGAGCGAACGCGACGTACAGCATGTCTGCGAAACCGCCGATGTGCTCCAGGTTGGCGCGAGAAATGCCCAGAACTTTCAACTGCTCATTGAGTGCGCGAAAAGCCGGAAGCCAGTGTTGCTGAAACGCGGAATGAGCGAACGCATCGAGGAGTGGTTGCTCGCCGCAGAGTACATTCTTATGAACGGAAACCCGAACGTCTTGCTGTGCGAACGAGGTATCCGGACATTCGAAACCTATACGCGCAACACCCTGGATCTTGCCGCGGTGGCAATCGCCAAGAAAGAATCCCATCTGCCGGTTGTGGTGGATCCGAGCCAGGGTTGCGGTAGGGCGGATCTGGTCAAAGTGCTATCCCGAGGCGCAGTTGCTATCGGTGCCAACGCACTCCTGATCGAGGTTCACCCCTACCCCGCCGAAGCATTGAGTGACGGCCAGCAACAGGTTGATTTCAAAGTTTTCTCGGAGCTAATCGCAGAGCTGGAACCATTTCTGAATGCAATCAATCGAAAATTCGTCTAGGGAAAGAGTAAGTGTCATTTAGTATGAACATTGGTACCTTTGTTCGCGCATGAACCAGGCGTTTGATGTGGCCATCATCGGCGGGGGTCCGGCAGGGAGTTCAGCGGGTACTCTTCTGGCAAAGGCAGGGCGGCGCGTAGTAATCTTCGAGAAGGAGAAATTCCCCCGATTCCGCGTCGGCGAGTCCATGCTTCCAGGCTGCTTAAACACCTTGGAACGGATGGGAGTGAAGGAAAAAATCGATAATGGCGACTTCTTGATCAAATATGGGGGCGAAATTATTTCCGCCTGCGGCCGGAGCGTTCGATTTTATTTCCGAAACGGCTTAAAAGCGAAACGTCCAACTGCCTACCAGGTCCTGCGATCGGCATTCGACAAAATCCTCCTCGATCACGCAGCCGAAACCGGTTGTGACGTCAGGGAACAAACTGCGATCGAATCCTTTGAACTCGATGACGACGGCGTAACGCTCTATTCCGGAGACGGTAAACATGTTGTTCGGGCTCAGTACGTGATCGATTGCTCGGGACGCAACTCCCTGATCGGCAACCGCTATCAACTAAGACGCCCCTATCCCAATTTGCGCAAGTTTTCCCTCTACGCGTACTATGAAGATGTCGATCGAGAGGAAAGCCCGGACGGAACCCTCACGAAAATGGTTCGGGCGAAGGACTCCTGGTTCTGGATGATCCCTTTAAGCGGGAAGACGACAAGCATTGGTGTCGTCATGGACACGGAAAAATTCAGAAGCTTGAAAATGAGCCCTCAGCAAGCCTTGGCTCATTGCATTGCAGAACAGCCCGTGGTGAACAAATCGATGAGCAGTGCGCGTCGCGTGACGGAGGTTTATGCCACTGGGGACTTTTCTTATCGAAATAAGAAGCTGACCGGGGATCGTTGGCTGTTGGCCGGCGATGCCGCCGGATTTGTTGACCCGGTCTTCAGTAGCGGCGTTTACCTCGCTTTGCTCTCCGGTGAACAGGCGGCCGATTCTCTTAACCTGGTTTTGGATCGGCCCCGGAATCGGGCGAAAGCTTTCCGTTATTACGAACGAAGGATAGGCCGCGTGCTTGACGTTTATTTGCAATGGGCCTCGGCCTGGTACACCCAGGAATTCGTGGAAGTCTTTCTTTATCCCAAAGAACTTTTTCAAATTGTGCCGACAATTAGCGCGGTTCTGTCCGGGAGCGAGATACGGGATTTTGGCATGCGCTGGAGGCTTTGTATTTTTCACCTCCTAGTCGAACTCCAAAGGCGAACATCCAGAATCGTTCCGCGCCTGACCCTGACCCCAAAAGTTTCATGACGAGCCGAATCCTAATCCTTCTATCGGCAATTCTGTTGGCCGGTTGTCAGTCTGTGAAGGAGATATCAGGGCTCGGTCCGGAGGCTAAAACTCGCATCGGTCAATTGCGGTACGTAACTCGCAGTCGCTCCATAATTGGCGATATCGTCTTGCGTAATCTCACCCAAGGCGATTATGACCTTTCCTTTTCGAAAGGAGACGTTCCTGTTCTCGAATTTCAGACTCGCGGTTCGCGCATGACCGCTACCGGCCTCCTCATCCGAACCGGATGGTCCGGTGAATTGGCCCACGCCCCGGGGCCGTTGAGATCTTGGGCCTTGCTAAGGGAAGTGCTCCCTTATTTTGATACCAACGTACCGAGCGCGCAAAATCCGGGCCGATGGTCCGCCACATTCCAGCGGAAGGGTGGTATGCTATTACGAGCGGACGTTCAGTTTTCTGGGCGAACGTCCATGGGATTCACTTTCGGCCAATAATTGAATGGATCAGACCGCACCTCAAATAGTGACCGAAGTTCAGCCGCCGGACCTGGAGCTGACGCTGACACGAAACACCTGGTATAGTCCGCTCAGCTTTGAAGCTGCCAGTTGGATTGTCAGGCATCTTCCGCGACCGGTTTCCCTCTCGATGAGTGTGGCTGTCGGTGAATTGGGCTATCGTTTGTGCAACAACCGGCGAGCGGCTCTGCTGCGGAACCTGGACGTTATCACGCAGGAAGAAATGCGACGGAAGACCCTCTGTAGAAGCTGCTTTCATAACTTCTTACGCATGTTGCATGACTTCTGTGACTGTGCCGAAAGGGGTGCTGCCCGCGTTAACTCGCTCACGGGCGAGCGCCGCGGTTTCCAGTTCCTTGAAGCAGGGCGAAGCGACGGGAAAGGCATCCTGCTCATCACAGGCCATCTGGGCGCCTGGGAACTTGGCGGCATGGTCCTTGCCTCGGACGGGTTCCCGGTGAACGTCGTGACGATGGCCGAGCCGACTCGGGAACTGAATGAATGGCGCCAAAAATACCGGCAGCGCTTCGGGATCAAGACGATCACCGTCGGCTCTGACAAATTTGCCTTCGTGGAAATTATCCAGGCGCTCCGTCGCAACGAACTGGTTGCGATGTTGGTTGACCGGCCCTACCTCAATAGCGGTGTTCAGGTTCGGTTTTTTGAACACCCAACCCTTTTCTCTTCCGCCGCGGCGCATATCTGGCAGCACACCCAGGCGTCTGTGATTCCGGCATTCGTCTTACAATTGGAACCGGGCCAATATGGCTGCTACGCCTATCCGCCGATTGACATGGCTGCCGGCCAGACCGTTGAAGAAAACAGCCAACTCATCGCCAACGTATTCCAGGCGATTATTCGAGAATCCCCGGACCAATGGTTCAACTTTGTACCGATCTGGAATCCCTGATTCACCATGAAAAAACTGATCCTGTTAACCCTGTTAGGAATCGCTCCCCTCGCCTACGCGAGCCCAATGTCGCAGAGTGATATCGATCAACTGATTCAGAAACTGCAGGCCCTGCATAATAATAACCCTTCTTTACAGGCCAATTTCCGGGAGGAACGCCACTTGACAATGCTCAAGGATCCGGTCGTGAACGAAGGAAAGGTCTGGTTTACTCTGCCTGACAAAATCCGTCGTGAGATTGGAGGCAAGACCCCGAGTACGACCGTTATCGATGGCAAAAAGATGTCGATCTATTACCCGAGCTATCAGCAGCTCGAGATCTACGACTTGGAAAAGCGTCCGATCATCAAGGATTCGCTACGCGCACTGACCGCCGGACTCAACTTTCGGGAGGTCAGCAGTTACTATAACGTGGAAGGATCGAAGGATGGGAACGCGTATCACATCACCTTGACCCCAAAGACAGCATCGGTAAGGAAGCTGGTGAAAAGCGTCGATTTAACGCTCGATGAAAATCTGTCGCCGTCGCGCGTGTTGGTCGAAGACGCCAAGGGCCAAAGGTTCACGATCACCTACACGAATGTCCGCCGTGAGCCCATCCCGAACTCGACGTACGAGTTCCCGGTGCCTCCCGGAACGAAGGTTTCGACCCCGTTAGGGAGTTGACATCCCCCGGTTTCGTAGTAACGAATTGCTCCCGGACCATTCGATCCGTCATTGCCTCGTAGTGTAACGGTAGCACAAGTGACTCTGGATCACTTTGTCATGGTTCGAATCCATGCGAGACAGATTGTTCATAATGAACAACTTACGCAAGTTATCAGATGGGAGAACTTGTAGCCTTCTGGCAATTTTCTGCCAATTGCTTGGAAAAGCGGATGTAATCGAGTTTTGGTCGATAATACCAGAGGCAAGCCTCCCTGGTTACAACGTCATAACCGGAATTTGCAAGAAAGCCGGATGCCTTTACGATAAGGCTCTCGGAAAACCGAGGACCGGGGGAATCTTCCCCTCTCCCACACAGTGTGGGCCGCGTCTTCGACTCCATCCACAGCCCAATGGTCAATGTTGTCAAACCGGGAGCTTTGGATAGCGTAACCCGAATATGGGCATGCCCCCAAGCCAGGAAGTCACGCATTTCACGAGTGTCGACCGGAGCGCCGAGCCCGGCTTTTTCCTTCGTTTTCTTGACGAGGCCAACAAACTGCCCGGAGTAATCGCCTGGAAACCTTTGATCCTGGACGGTCTTCGCCTGCAGCCTGGCATGAGGGTGCTGGATGTCGGCTGCGGTCAAGGCGCCGACGCCTTCGAACTCGCCGCCTCGGTCGGCCCCGACGGCCTTGTCACCGGCGTGGACTTCAGCGAATTGCTGATCACCGAGGCAGCCCGGCGGGGCGCTGATCAAGGGCTTCCCGTGAAATTCGAAGTTGGCGACGCACAGGCACTCCGCTTCCCCGACAACTCCTTCGATGCGGTTCGTACGGAGAGAATGCTCATGCATGTTCCCGACCCCTCAAGGGCACTGG
>Ga0207862_1000697_pt1 | contig 10254 bp, 12 predicted proteins | sample LuqExpMetageno81_FD_187838 | JGI IMG/M metagenome (GOLD analysis project Ga0207862, IMG submission 187838) | Tropical forest soil microbial communities from Luquillo Experimental Forest, Puerto Rico - Sample 81 (SPAdes) | ecosystem: Environmental > Terrestrial > Soil > Tropical forest ... | reverse complement strand
TCGAGGGCTGGACCGCTGACGATCACGCCGCGGCCTTTGCCGCTTTTCTTGGCAGCTGTAGAACGCTGCAGAACCGGCGTCGCCAGTCGGCTCGGGATTTGACCCCGATCCCGGCTGCGCTGAAAGACATTTGCGAAGACGCGCGTCAATCCATTCCACTGGATGAAGAAGGCGCCCAAAAATTTTTTGAAGAACATTTCCGGCCGATCCGGATTAACAAACTCGGCGATAGCGACGGATTCCTCACCGGATATTACGAACCGATTATTGCCGGTTCACGCGTGCCCACCGGCGAATTCACGGCGCCGCTTTACCGACGGCCGCCGAATCTCGTACCCGCTGGCCGGCGCAAGCTCGGCGATGCGTTTCCATCGAAGGGCGTATTCGTCGGTCGGCGCGTCGGCCGCCGCAAGATTGTGCCCTATTACGATCGCGGCCAGATCGAGGACGGCGCGCTCGACAGATGGCATCTCGAAATCTGCTATCTGCACGACCAGGTCGACGTTCTGTTCGCGCAGATCCAAGGCTCTGCCCGAATCCGGCTCGAAGATGGAGCCATTCTTCGCGTCAATTACGATTCCCACAATGGTTGGCCGTATACGCCGGTCGGCCGCGTTCTCGTCGACCAGAAAATATTGAGCAGAGATCAGGTATCGATGCAGAGCATTCGTGATTGGATGGAAGTTAATCCGGATCAGGCGAAAGACGTGCGTCGGCAAAACAAATCTTATGTATTTTTCCGGATCACCGATCTTGCCACCGAGGATGAAGCAGTCGGCGGCCAGGGCGTGCCGCTCATGCCAGGTCGTTCGATTGCGATCGACCGCGCTCTGCACGCCTACGGCACGCCTTTTTTCATCCAGGCCGAGCTGCCGATCGCGAACCAGAAAGCCGGCACGAAATTCGACCGTCTCATGATCGCGCAAGATACCGGTTCGGCGATCGTCGGTCCGGCGCGCGCGGATATTTATTTCGGCGCCGGCGACGAGGCGGCGCGCATCGCCGGGCGCATCAAAAATCCGGGCACATTCGTCATGCTGGTGCCGCACGCGCTGGATCCGGTGGCCGCCGCGAGCGACGCGCCGCTGCCACCGCCGCGGCCCGGCCAGTTCAGTTTCGATTTTGACAACATGCCGGACCCAACGGCGCCTGACGGCGCGGCGGAGGACGTGCCGCTGCCCGAGACCAAGCCGGCGATGGCGGCGGGTGCGGCGCCGTCCACGAACAGCAAGTCCAACGTGCGGCGCCGCCGATGAGCCGGCGCCGGTTGAGCGACGACGAACGGGCGCTGTGGAGAGGATTTGCGCGCGGCGTGACGCCGTTGCGCCGCAACGCGCGTACCGCGCTTGGCGCTCCGCCTGATCAGTCCGCGCGTGAAGCGCCGCCAACGGCTCAGAGCGTGCCGAAAGAACGCGCACATGCGAAACAGCCGCCGGCGCTGGCGCAGTTCGATCGCCGCTTGCAGCAGCGCGTCGCGCGGGGCCACGCGGCGATCGACGTCCGGATCGATCTTCACGGCATGACGCAGAAACAGGCGCATGCGGCGCTTTTGCATTTTCTCACGCAGGCGCAGGCGCAGGATGCGAAACTCGCGCTGGTAGTGACCGGCAAGGGAATCGGCGGCGCGGCGGGCTCGGCGTCCGAACGCGGCGTGCTGCGGCGGCAAGTGCCATTGTGGCTGTCGTTGCCGGAGTTCCGCCGCTTTATCGTCAGTTTCCAGCAAGCGCATGCTAGCCACGGCGGCGAAGGCGCGATGTACCTGCGCTTGCGGCGCCGCCCGCGTTAGCGGCGGTCGGCGCCAACACATACGCTCCGTTAACGTTAACAGCGAGAAAGTCCGAAAAAACGTCAAACTCGTCGGCGAAACTTCGTCGCGAAGGTTAAACGCCGATTCGGAAACCAATCATGTCCGAGAGTATGGTTACCACCGCCAAGCCCGCCCCGGTGTTGGCGCACAACGCAATGCACGCCGGCGCCTCCGATCTGCGCATGCTGGCTCAGGTCGAAAAATGGATGGCGATGATTCGCGAAATCAGCCGCGAGCAGCAGAGCCAGCCGGCCTTCCCGCGGTAAACGCGATAGCTGCTGGCGCAACGGCCGTGCAGCCGCTCACAAGATAAATCGGCTGAGATCGGCGTTCTTGGCGAGATCGCCTACATGCCTATGCACGTAAGCCGCGTCGATTTTCACCGTTTCGCCGGCGCGGTCGGGCGCGCCGAACGACACATCGTCAAGGACGCGCTCCATCACCGTCTGCAACCGCCGGGCACCGATATTCTCGACGCTTGAGTTGACCGCCACGGCAACATCGGCGACGGCGTCGATCGCATCCTCGGAAAATTCCAGATTGACGCCTTCGGTCGCCATCAGCGCCACGTATTGTTTGATGAGCGAGGCTTCCGGTTCGGTCAGAATGCGGCGGAAGTCGTTGCGCGTCAGCGGCTTGAGCTCGACGCGGATCGGCAATCGCCCCTGCAGTTCCGGCAAGAGATCGGACGGCTTGGAAATATGGAAGGCACCCGAGGCGATAAACAAAATATGATCGGTCTTCACCGAGCCATGCTTGGTGGCAACAGTGGTGCCCTCGATCAACGGCAAAAGATCGCGCTGAACGCCCTCACGCGACACGTCGGCGCCGATACGGCCTTCGCGGGCGCAGATTTTGTCGATCTCGTCGAGGAAGACGATGCCGTTGTTTTCGACGGTCTTGATCGCCTCCTGAGTCAATTGGTCGGAATCGAGTAATTTATCGGATTCTTCGTTGACTAAAATGTCATAGGAGTCCGCCACCGTGACGCGGCGGGTCTTGGTTCGGCTGCCGCCGAGCTTGCCGAAAATATCGCCGATCGAGATCGCGCCCATCTGCGCGCCCGGCATGCCGGGAATATCGAATAACGGCAAGCCGCCGCCGGCCTGCACCTCGATCTCGATTTCTTTGTCATTGAGCTCGCCGGCGCGCAGCTTCTTGCGAAACGCTTCTTTGGTCGACGCGCTCGCATTCGCCCCGACCAATGCGTCGAGCACGCGATTTTCGGCGGCTTGCTGCGCGCGGGCCTGCACGTCTTTGCGCCGTTTTTCGCGAGTCAGCGTGATGGCGACTTCGACCAGGTCGCGCACGATTTGTTCGACGTCGCGGCCGACATAGCCGACCTCGGTGAACTTGGTGGCCTCGACTTTGAGAAACGGTGCGCCGGCGAGCTTGGCGAGCCGACGGGATATTTCGGTCTTGCCGACGCCGGTCGGGCCGATCATCAAGATGTTTTTCGGCAACACTTCTTCGCGCAGCCGTTCGTCGAGCTGCAAGCGGCGCCAGCGATTGCGCAGCGCGATCGCGACGGCGCGCTTGGCGTCGCCCTGCCCGACGATGAAACGGTCGAGCTCGGAGACGATTTCGCGGGGAGAGAAGTCGGTCACGCCTTCAACGTCTCTACGGTCACATTGCGATTGGTGTAAACGCAAATCTCAGCGGCAATGTCGAGCGAGCGGCGCACGATCGCTTCCGCATCGAGCGGCCCATCGAGTAGGGCCCGCGCCGCCGCGAGCGCATAATTGCCGCCGGAGCCGATGCCGACAACGCCGGCCTCGGGCTCGAGCACGTCGCCGGTGCCGGTCAATACCAGCGACACGTCCTTGTCGGCGACGATCATCATGGCTTCGAGCCGCCGAAGATAACGGTCGGTGCGCCAATCTTTGGCGAGCTCGACAGCGGCGCGCGTCAATTGGCCGGGATACTGTTCGAGCTTGGATTCGAGCCGTTCGAACAGCGTGAACGCATCCGCAGTGGCGCCGGCAAAGCCGCCGATGACCGCGCCGCCGCCGAGACGGCGTACTTTCTTTGCGTTCGCCTTAATAATGGTCTGGCCGATCGAGACCTGTCCGTCGCCGCCGATCGCGACCAGTCCGCCCTTGCGGACCGTCAGGATGGTCGTGCCGTGCCAGGGGCCAAATTGGCCCGCTTCTACTGATGACATGCGCTGATGAACGACAAACCGGGTTCGACGGCCAAGTTTCAACTGAGCAGGCTGGAAAACGTTTACTCAAGCCATGATTTACAAGCCATGATTTAAGAGTTGGCCGCCGGCAATGCAAATGCGCGAATGGCGCCAGTGGCGGGTTCGGATTGGCCCTGATAAAAGGCCCGCGCAAAGACAAGATTGAGCCCGAGACAGCGATCGGGAGAGTGAAATGCGTAAAGGCGCGGTGGCGCGCAAGACCAAGGAAACCGATGTCGAGGTCGCCGTCGATCTCGACGGGACCGGCGCGTCTTCGATCGAAACTGGCATCGGCTTTCTCGACCACATGCTCGACCTGTTGGCTCGGCATTCGCGGGTCGACATCTGCGTTAGAGCCAAGGGCGATCTGCACATTGATCATCACCACACGACCGAGGATGTCGGTATCGCGCTCGGGCAGGCGATCAAACAGGCGCTCGGCGAGATGAAGGGCATCACGCGCTATGCCGACGTGCACGTGCCAATGGATGAGGCGCTCACGCGCGTCGCTCTCGATATTTCCGGCCGGCCGTTTCTGGTGTTCAACGTTGAATTCGTCCGCGCCAAAGTCGGGCCGTTCGACACCGAATTGGTCGAAGAATGGTTTCGTGCTTTCGCCATGAACGCGGGCGTGACGTTGCATGTCGCCACGCTGTATGGCGCCAATGATCATCATATCGCCGAATCCTGTTTTAAGGGGCTGGCCCGCGCGTTGCGCGCCGCCGTTGCCGTCGATCCGAGGGCGGCGGGCGAAGTGCCATCAACCAAGGGCAGGCTCGGCGACTAAACTGCGGTCCGTGAAACGAGAGTTTCAAGGGATCGTGCAGCAGGCTTACGCTGAAAGATCGGTCAATGTCCGTCTACACCGTCCATCAACCGCCGCTCGACTCTGGCGCGGCCGCAACCGAACCCTATCGGTTTGTTTTCGTCCGTGACGGTTTCTCATGGTGGGCCTTCCTGCTCACGCCGCTCTGGATGCTGCGGCACCGCTTATGGCTGGCGCTGGCGATTTATGTTCTGGTGTCGGCGGCGCTCGACGTCGGGCTGCGTGCGCTCGGCGCTTCCGTCTTTGTCCTGGTGCTGGCTGGCTTGTTGATCTCGCTCCTTGCCGGTCTTGAGGCCGGTACGCTGCGGCGCTCCAAGCTGGCGCGCCGGCATTGGCGCAATATCGGCGTGGTCACCGGCGACGATGTCGAGGACGCCGAGCGTCGCTTTTTCGATGCCTGGATCCGTCAGGCGCCGATGCGTCGCCCTCCATCCCCGCCCAACGCTCCCGCGTCGGGCCCAGCCGCGCCGGCGCCGCCCTCCGCGCCATCCGGCGTGATCGGATTATTTCCCGAACCTGGAGCGCACCGGTGAACGTCGCCATCGTCGACTATGGCTCGGGCAATCTGCATTCCGCGGCCAAGGCCTTTGAACGCGCAGCCCATGAGGCTGGATTGGATCAGCCGATCGCGGTGACGCGCGATCCGGAGCTGGTGGCGCGCGCCGATCGCGTTGTTTTGCCCGGAGTAGGAGCTTTCGCCGACTGCCGCCGCGGACTCGATGCCGTGCCCGGTATGGTGGAAGCGCTCGAGCAAGCGGTGCGCGGCAAAGGTCGGCCGTTTTTCGGCATTTGCGTCGGCATGCAGCTCTTGGCCGAGCGCGGGCGCGAATATGAGGTGGTCGAGGGACTGGGCTGGATCGGCGGCGAAGTCGACCGCATCAGCCCGCGCGACGCTACATTGAAAATTCCGCATATGGGCTGGAACACGCTCAATGTCGTGCGCCCGCATCCGCTGATCGACGGTCTCACGCTCGGGCCGCAAGGCCGGCACGCATATTTCGTGCACTCGTTCGCGCTCAATCCGTCGCAGCGTCAGGATCTGGTGGCGGACGCTGATTACGGCGGACCCGTCACCGCGATCGTCGCGCGGGACAACATCGTTGGCACGCAATTTCACCCCGAGAAAAGTCAAAAGCTCGGCCTGGCGCTGATTGCGAATTTCTTGAAGTGGAAGCCGTGATCTTATTTCCGGCGATCGACCTGAAGAACGGCGAGGCCGTGCGTCTGCAGCAAGGCGACATGGCGCGCGCGACAGTGTTCAGCCGCGATCCGGCTGCTCAGGCGCGCGCTTTCGCGGAGCAGGGCTTCACCTATCTGCATCTGGTCGATCTCGACGGCGCGTTCGCCGGCAAGCCGGTCAACGCCGCGGCGGTGGAGCGGATTCTCGCAGCGGTGAAAATTCCGGTGCAGCTCGGCGGCGGCATCCGTGATCGCGCCACCATCGACACCTGGCTGGATAAGGGCATCGCGCGCGTGATTGTCGGCACGGCGGCGGTGCGCGATCCGGCGCTGGTCAAAGCTGCCGCCCGCGCCTATCCCGGCCGGGTAGCGGTGGGGCTCGACGCGCGCGACGGCAAGATTGCGGTCGAAGGCTGGTCGAAAACATCGACGCTGTCCGCGCTCGATGTTGCCCGCCGCTTCGAAGACGCCGGCGTTGCAGCCATCGTCTATACCGATGTCAATCGCGACGGCATGCTTAAAGGACTCAATCTCGATGCAACGATCGCGCTCGCCGAGCAGATTTCGCCGCCGGTGATCGCCTCGGGAGGGCTTGCTTCGCTCGCTGATGTGCGGGCGCTGCTGGAGCCGCGCGCGCAAAAGCTCGAAGGCGCAATTGGCGGCCGCGCGCTTTACGACGGCCGGCTCGACGCGGCCGCAGCGCTCGCCTTGCTGCGCCAGGCGCAAGCGACGGCCTAGATGTTCAAGGTCCGAGTGATTCCCTGCCTCGACGTCAAAGACGGACGCGTCGTCAAAGGCGTCAACTTCGTCAATCTACGCGATGCCGGCGATCCGGTCGCCGCCGCGATCGCCTACGACGAAGCGGGCGCCGATGAGCTAACTTTCCTGGACATTACTGCGAGCCATGAGAACCGCGGTATCATGCTCGATGTGGTGCGGCGAACCGCAGAAGCCTGCTTTATGCCGCTCACGGTCGGCGGCGGTGTGCGCAGCATCGAGGACATCCGCGCGCTACTCACGTCTGGCGCCGACAAAGTCTCGATCAATACCGCCGCGGTGGCGCGCCGGAGCTTTGTCAAAGAAGCCGCCGAAAAATTCGGCGATCAGTGCATCGTGGTGGCGATCGATGCCAAGCAAGTATCAAAGCCCGGCGAACCGGCGCGCTGGGAGATCTTTACCCATGGCGGGCGCCATCCAACTGGGATCGACGCGCTTGGTTATGCGCGCGAGGTGGTGGCGCTCGGCGCCGGCGAGATCTTGCTGACCTCCATGGACCGTGACGGCACGCGAAAGGGCTTCGATATCGCACTGACCCGCGCCCTGGCGGACGCGGTTTCGGTGCCGGTGATCGCCTCCGGCGGGGTCGGTAACCTTGATCATCTGGTGGAGGGTATCCGCGACGGTCACGCCGCCGCCGTGCTGGCGGCGTCGATCTTTCACTTTGGCGAGTATTCCGTACGGCAGGCCAAGGATTATATGGCGCAAGCGGGTCTTCCGGTGCGGCGCGATCCGTAATCTGCCTCTCCCGGCGTCGCGGGGGAGATGATATGGAACCCGGACGGAAGGACCTGGAAAGACTTGCCGATGACGAGTTTCACCATCCGCGATCTGGAACGGCGCGTGCAGGCGCGCGCCCGCGAGAGCGCCGAGGTTTCCTATACCCGCAAGCTGCTCGATCGCGGCGTCGATCATTGCGCGAAAAAGTTCGGCGAGGAGGCCGTCGAGGCGACAATTGCCGCGGTGGGCGAAGACCGGAATGGCTTGGTCCGCGAGGCCGCCGACTTGCTTTATCATTTGCTCGTGTTGCTCCACGCCCGCGGCATTTCGCTCGACGAGGTCGAGGCCGAACTCGGCGCCCGCAGCCATCAATCGGGGCTTGAAGAAAAGGCAGCGCGCAAGAAGACTGAAACGAGCGGCTAAGGGCATCCGATGGAGCAGCGCACCGCACAGGACGTCTCGCCTTACCGCGTGTTCTCGCGCGCGGAATGGGCGATCCGCCGCGAAGACACGCCGATGACGCTCGCCCCGGGCGAAGTGGCGCGGCTGCGTTCGATGCACGACCGGCTCGATATGTCGGAAGTGGAAGAGATTTATCTGCCGCTGTCCCGGCTGCTCTCGTTCTATGTCGCGGCGATGCAAAGGTTGTTTGGGGCGCAGCAGGCGTTTCTCGGCACCAAGGACGCCAAGACGCCGTATATCATCGGCGTCGGCGGCTCGGTCGCGGTCGGCAAATCTACAACCGCCCGCGTTTTGCAGGCTTTGCTCGCGCGCTGGCCCAACGTGCCCAAGGTCGATCTGTTGACCACCGACGGATTTCTTTTCCCGAACGCTGTACTCGAGCGCGAGGGGCTGATGGACAAAAAGGGCTTTCCGGAAAGCTACGATCTGCCGGCTTTGCTCCGCTTTCTCTCGGACATCAAAGCCGGGCGGCGGCCGGTGCATGCGCCGGTCTATTCGCATCTCGTCTACGACGTAGTCCCCAATGTGTGGATTGAGATCGATCGGCCGGACATTCTGATCGTGGAGGGGCTGAACGTTCTGCAAACCGGGCGCTTGCCCAAGGACGGCAAGGCGATACCGTTCGTGTCCGACTTTTTCGATTTCTCGGTCTATATCGATGCCGACGAGGATGTACTGCTGTCCTGGTATGTCAGCCGATTTCTAACGCTTCGAGGCACTTCTTTCGCCGATCCGAAATCCTATTTTCACCGTTACGCGCGGCTATCCGACCGCGAGGCGGTCGAAACCGCAACCGACATCTGGAATCGCATCAATCTCGTCAATCTGCGCGAAAATATCGTGCCGACCCGTCAGCGCGCCGATCTCATCCTGAAGAAAAGCGAAAGCCACCAGGTCGAGGAAGTGGCGTTGCGCAGGTTGTAGCGCGATGGCGAGATGAGGATTCACGCATTAGTTTTCATTAAGCGAATGCCCGGCCGGAGAGAGAATTTCATGGACAAGCCTCTGAACAACAAAACAGGGCGCAGCAAGTCGGCGGCAATAAGTCGGCGGCCGTCGCGCGCCGAGGCCGAAGATGCGGTGCGTAAGCTGATCCGCTGGGCCGGCGACGACCCGGAACGCGAGGGGCTTCTCGCCACCCCGGCGCGTGTCGTGCGCGCTTACGAAGAATGGTTCGCCGGCTATAAGGACAATCCGCGCGATTATCTCAAACGGACTTTCGAGGAAACCGGCGGCTACGACGAGGTCGTGGTGCTCCGCGACATCCGTTTCGAGTCGCATTGCGAGCATCACCTGGCGCCCATTATCGGCCGCGTCCACATCGGCTATTTGCCGCGCAACCGGGTGGTCGGCATTTCCAAGCTGGCGCGGCTGGTCGAGGTCTATGCCCGCCGCTTGCAGATCCAGGAGAAGATGACCGCCGAGATTGCCTCGTGCCTGGATGCCGTGCTCAAACCGCATGGCGTCGCAGTGGTCACCGAGGCGACGCACCAGTGCATGACCACGCGCGGCATTCACAAGCCCGGCGTCACCATGGTGACAAGCCGCATGCTTGGCGTGTTTCGCGATCACGCCGAGACGCGCCAGGAGTTTTTGTCCGCGATCGGCATGCGCGGCTCGGTCCACGGCAACGGGTCGGGGTGATCGGCGGAGCGGCGAAAGAGCGCGGGCCGGCTACGGCGCCTTTACGCCGCGCGCCTGACCTCGTCGGCGAGCGCGCGATAAGACAAAGCCTCCGCCAGATGCACGCGGCCGACCTTGTCGGCGCCGTTGAGGTCGGCGAGCGTGCGTGCAACACGCAGCACGCGGTGGTAGCCGCGCGCCGAAAGCCGCATCGCGTCGGCAGCTTCCCGCAGCAGCGTCAACCCGCTGCCGTCCGGCGGCGCGACGTCTTCCAACATCGCACCTGAAACGGCGGCGTTGGTCCGAATGTGCGGCAGCCCGATCGCGGCATAGCGGGCGGCTTGACGTTCGCGCGCCAGCGCGACGCGCTCGGCGACTTCCCGGCTGCCTTCGGCCGGCGGCGGCAGAATGAGATCGGCGGCGGTTACCGCCGGCACCTCGATATGCAGGTCGATGCGATCGAGCAGCGGTCCGGAAAGGTGCGTCTGATACTCGGCGGCGCAGTGCGTGTTGGGGCCGCGCCGGCGACGCGCTGGACCATCTTGGCCTAACCCCAAGCCCATTCGGCGCAAAGCTTTAGGCCTGCAGATCGCGCGTATCGCGCGATTTGCATCGGCTCTGCGCAACCATAACGGGTAGCCCGGCGGCGTCAAGAACAATTCGAGAACGTAGTTC
>Ga0207862_1000695_pt1 | contig 10272 bp, 10 predicted proteins | sample LuqExpMetageno81_FD_187838 | JGI IMG/M metagenome (GOLD analysis project Ga0207862, IMG submission 187838) | Tropical forest soil microbial communities from Luquillo Experimental Forest, Puerto Rico - Sample 81 (SPAdes) | ecosystem: Environmental > Terrestrial > Soil > Tropical forest ... | reverse complement strand
ATGAGTTTGTAGAAAATGAGGATAATGTAAGGTGGGCGGTGCCTATCTTACAACTAAAAAGATATGGATGAGCGGAAGGCCTTAACACGTTTCGGCACCAGAGTGGGTTACACGCCTGAGGAAATGGACCTTTTTCAGGAAGGGGACCCCAGGCTCAGGCAAATTCACCGTTTGACAAAGGCTGCGCCTAAATACTCCATCGTGGCTGAAGTCGTTCAGGCCGAAAACTGTAATTCCGGTTACCGGATCGGAGACAAATTTGTGCTGGACGTGGACGGCAATTTCATCAGCAAGCTTTGTCCGGAGCGGTTGTGCGTCTATGCCATGGCCCAATTAGTGGTACCGGTGGCCCTCATCAATGAAAGATTGAGCGAGAATCTTGACCCCAATCAGTTTCATTTCATGAAATTCGTCCAATGCCCTGATATGGGCGTGGATTGCTCCGGCTACGGCCAGGTACGGTTTGAAATTAAGGTGGTGCCCCGGATAAAAGGAGAAACAAGCTTTGGAAGAAGCCAAAATCATTCCGGAAAATGGGGTGCAGGAATACGGCGCCGAACAGATCCAGGTCTTAAAAGACCTGGAAGGGGTGCGGGAGCGCCCCGCCATGTACATCGGCAACACCGGGACGGAGGGCCTGCACCACCTGGTCTACGAAGTGGTGGACAACGCCATCGACGAGGCCATGGCCGGGTACTGCACCGAAATCAAGGTGAAGGTCCACCCGGACCAGAGCATCACCGTGGAGGACAACGGCCGGGGCGTCCCCGTGGATATGCATCCCACCGAGGGGCTGCCCGCAGTGGAAGTGGTCATGACCCGCCTCCACGCCGGCGGCAAGTTCGACTCCGGGGCCTACAAGGTCTCGGGCGGCCTCCACGGGGTGGGGGTGTCAGTGGTGAACGGCGTTTCCGAGTACCTGGAGGTGGAAATCCGCCGGGACGGCAAGGTTTACCACCAGCGCTACGAACGGGGCAAAACCGTGGCGCCCCTCACCGTCACCGGGGAGACCAAGCGCCGGGGCACCAAGGTGACCTTTCTCCCGGACCACCTCATATTCCCTGAGATCGATTTCAACTACGATATCCTGGCCCAGCGCCTCAGGGAATTGTCGTTTTTAAACGGCGGGGTGCGCATTGAGCTCGAAGACGAGCGCACCGGCGAGAAAGACAACTTCCTCTACGAAGGCGGCATCGTCTCCTACGTCAAGTACCTGAACCGGGCCAAGACCCCCATCCACCCGGACCCGGTGTTTCTGTCCGGCGACAAAAACGGCACCCACGTGGAGATCGCCTGCCAGTACAACGACTCCTACACCGAGCAGATCTACACCTACGCCAACAACATCAACACCAGGGAAGGGGGCTCGCACCTCTCAGGCTTCAAGGCGGCGCTCACCCGGGCGGTCAACCAGTACCTGTCCACCAGCGACCTGGCCAAGAATTTCAAGACCAACCTCCAGGGGGAAGACGTGCGGGAGGGCCTCACCGCGATAGTGAGCGTCAAGCTGCCCCATCCCCAGTTCGAAGGCCAGACCAAGACCAAGCTTGGCAACAGCGACATCAAGGGCCTGGTGGAGGTCCTGGTGTATGAGCATCTCCTGACCTATCTGGGGGAAAACCCCCAAATCGCCCGGCCCATCCTGAGCAAGCTCCTGGACGCGGCCCGGGCCCGGGAAGCGGCCCGCCGCGCCCGGGACCTGGTGCGGAAGAAAGGGGCCCTGGGCGACATGACCCTGCCCGGTAAGCTCGCCGACTGCCAGGAGCGGGACCCGGCCAACCGGGAACTCTACCTGGTGGAGGGCGACTCCGCCGGCGGCTCCGCCAAGCAGGCCCGGGACCGGCGCTTCCAGGCCATCCTGCCCCTGAAGGGGAAAATCATCAACGTGGAGAAGGCCCGCTTCGAGAAGATGCTGGAGAATTCGGAAATCCGCACCCTCATTTCTTCCCTGGGCTCCGACCTCTCTCAGGACAACCCGAATTCCGAGGACCTGCGCTACCACCGGGTCATCATCATGACGGACGCCGACGTGGACGGCTCCCACATCCGGACCCTGCTCCTCACCTTTTTCTACCGCCAGATGCGGCACTTGATCGAGGGGGGCTACCTCTATATTGCCCAGCCGCCCCTGTACCGGATTACCCGGGGCAGCGAAAAAATTTATCTCAAGGATGACGCGGAATTCAAAAAATACTTGATCCAGCGAGGCGTGGACAAAAAGCGCTTACTTTTTTCCACGGGGGCCTCCCTGGAAAGCAGCGAGTTAGCCAAGTCCCTGGAGCTCATCACCAATTACCAGGAGTACCTGGGGCGGTTCGAGAAACGGGGGCTCCCCCGGGAAATCGTCCGTATCCTTTTGGATCACGACCTGGTGGACCGGAAGAATCTGCAGGAGGAAGAGCGCCTCACCGCCCTGATCTGGGCCCTCGAAGACAACGGGCGTTGGACCGCCTGGCTGGAGCCCGACGAAGAGCATCACGCCCAGACCCTCTTGATCCGGCACAAAAAGAACGGGGCCAACCCCATCCGCCTGGATTGGGATCTCCTGGGGGGCAGCGATTTCAAGGCCCTGGTGAAGCTGGACCGGGACCTGGCTGATTTCAAGAACCCCCCCCACCAGCTGGAGGGAAAAAACCGGGCCTGGAACATCAGCTCGCCGGAAGACCTGGTGGCCATTGTCCTCGAGGAAGGCCAGAAGGGCCTCACGGTGCAGCGCTTCAAAGGCCTCGGGGAAATGAACCCGGAGCAGCTCTGGGAAACCACCATGGATCCGGAGACCCGCACCCTCCTCAAGGTGAACATCATCGAAGACTCTGAGGCCGACGCCATCTTCACCATCCTCATGGGCGACAAAGTGGAGCCTCGCCGGGAATTTATCCAGAACAACGTCCTTGAACTTAATGAATTGGATATTTAATATGTAATCTACGGGGTCAAGGCCGGTGGCTTGATTTCCTCCTTATAAGCCTATTGCGCCCGAACCCGCCAAGCCCATCTCACCAGGAGGATTGTTATGCACCGGAAAGCCACGTTCAAGATTTATGTGACCCGGCGGGAAATGCTCTATGTCGGCGATACGCCCGATCACTCCCTGATGCTCACCGAAATGGAAGGGGAAGCCGTGGAGTACACCCCCGGCGAGGCGGGCAAATTTGTCTCCCGGCGCAGTGTGGGATTCCATGACCGCACCAAAGGGGAAGGCCCCATGGAGGGCTATGCCGTGACCCATTATGAAAACGGCGCAGTCTTCTCGCGTTTTGAGGGCTCCCGCAAAGAGGGTACCACCACGGGTACCTGGAAGGTGTACAAGGGCATCGGCAAACTGCAAAACCTCCAGGGCAGCGGTACCTTCACCGTCAAGGCCTCCGGGAAACCCAACGAATTCGTCCTGGACATGCAGGGGGAATATATTCTCTAAGGCGATTTATGTCCTCGAGCGGCACGCGAGGACAGAATAAGGTTTTTCTGGGGGGAGGGAGTTTGAGGTGACAGGGGGCTGCGACCCCTGGCCCCCTCCCTCAAGGCCGCTGTTCCAGGAAGGAAGGTGCATCATGAAATGTGCGTGTTGCGGCGCCTCTCTTGAGGCCGGAGAAAGCCATGAGCATGACGGCAAAGAGCTGTGCGAGGATTGCTACATCTCAGCCTTGAATCCGCCCAAGGCCTGCGACCCCTGGGCCGTGCACCTGGCCAAAAGCGACAAAGGCAGAAGCGGGGTGCAACTCACCCGGGGGCAGCAGCAGCTCTATGATCTGGTGAAGAAACAGGGGATGATTTCCTTTCCGGAGGCAGCAAGCCAGCTGGGCCTGTCCGAGGATGAGGTGCGCCGGGAGTTCGCCACGCTTCGCCACCTCGAGCTTCTCCGGGCCCACCAGCAGCACCAGCAGGTCCTCATCGCCCTGTTTTGAGCACCACGCCCACCGATATCGACTATGCCCTCCTGAAGCGCATCGCCAAAGGAGAGCAGGCCTCCCTGGAAGAACTCATCCGCCGCCACGAGCGGCGCCTGTACCAGCTGGCTTACCGGCTACTGAAAGACCCCCTGGAGACGGAAGACGCCCTCCAGGAGGTCTTTCTCAAGGCCTATGAACATGCCGGCCGCTTTCAGCCCATCAGCACGGTCAAGGCCTGGCTGAACCGCATCACCGCCAACCACTGCCTAAACCGCCTCCGGGAACGGGTGCCCCAGGATTCCCTGGATGATGAGGACAAGGCCCCGCAACTGCCCTCCCTGACCGCCAATCCCCTGGAGGCCCTGGGAGAGTCCGACCTGGCCCGCCGGCTGGAGGGCCTTTTGGAAGCCTTGCCCGAAAACCAGCGCCGGGCCCTGATCCTGAAACGCTTCGGCGACCTCTCCTACCAGGAAATTGGTGAAATCATGGGCACCAGCCCCGGCGCCGTGGACGGCCTCATCAAAAGGGCCCGGCAATTCCTGCGGAAAGCCCTGGCGGAATATTTTGAATGAAAGAACATTAGGAGCAGAGGGCCAGGGATCGCGGTCCCCGGACCTCCCCCATAAACTCATCGCCACAGTCCCGCGCTAGGGCTTGCCGACGAGTGCTGCTACTTCCTCTTTGCCGTGGGCCAGTTCATCCTTTTGTTCGGAGTCCAGGCGCAGGAGCATTTCCTGAAATTCCCCGACGTGGGTCTTTTCTTCCTTGGCCACGTCCAGGAGCACGGCCTTGAGTTTGGCGTTGTCGGTCATGTTGGCCAACTGATCGTAGAGGTTTATGGCATCCAGCTCGGCGATGATGGCGGCCCGCAGGATTTCCTTGTCCAGGTCGGCCTGCTTAACCTTGGTGAGGTTGATGGGAATCTGTGACAGCATGTGGTTCTCCTTAACTGATTTTGTCATGGCTTTTGCAAGGCAAAAATCATTTCATTTTTTATAAAATAATCCCATATTCATAGTAAAAGGAAGACCGTAACGCTTTTATTAATCTATGGGTAAGGGAAAAGAGAGATGTTGACCGTGGGGCAGCGAGCCCGCCAGGCCAGCCTTATCTGCAGCCTGGGAGCGGGGCTGGGGATGGCTGGATGAATATTTTCCTGAGATATCCCTGGCCCTTGCCGAAAAAAAATTTTCGCCGCAATCTTTTCTGGTCGCGCCGGAATTGAGTCCTTTTGTTGTTATTCTGTTTAAAGGGAAAGCGTTATGAAGTGCAGCGAAGTACAAGAATATCTGTCGGCCTGGATGGACGGCGAAGTCCCGGAGGGATTTCGTCAGGGGTTGGGCGACCATCTATCTGGATGTCCCGCCTGCCAGGCGGAGCTCACCGTCCTGGAACGCCTGGATGCCGCCCTGGCGGGGCTTGAGGCTCCGGCCTCCCGGGACTTGGGGGCCAGGGTGCGCCGGCGGCTTCCCCGCCCCATATTTCCCTGGTTTCAGTCCCTGGCGTTGGCCGTCTGCCTGGTCCTGGGGATTTTTCTCGGGGGCTCCCTCACCGGGACCCTCTATCCGGGACTGGGCTCTGACAACGGCATCACCAATGAGGTGACCGGTCTGGGAATCTTCCAGGACTATCCCCAGGGTTCACTGGGCGGGGCCTTTTCCTTCCAGGGGGAGGAGGATGGCTGCGCATGAGGCGGGACTGGCTTCTGTACCTGGTAATCTTTTCGCTGGCCCTGAATGTGGGGACCATCGGCACTTTTGCCTACCTGTATTGGCGGGGCCAGCCGGGTCCTCCTCCCCCGCTGGAAGGAGCCCCCATGCCCTTTCACCACCTGATGCGGCAGCTTGACCTGGACCCGCAGCAGCGCCAGGCCCTCAAGGCCATGGCCCCGGAACACTGGCGCAAGATCAGGGAACTGCAGCAGGAACTGCTGCAGCAGCGCCAGGATCTCTTCGCCCTCATCAAGCAGGAAAATTTACCCGAGTGGCCGCCGGTGCAGGCCAAGATCAGGGAAATCGGCGGCCTCCAGATGCAACTGGAAGAAGAGAAGGTCCATCACCTTCTGGATATTGAAAAAAATCTCCGGCCAGAGCAACGGCAAGTCCTCATCACCCAACTGGAGAAGCGCCTGCCTCAATGTTGTGGACCCGGGGCAGGCAGGGGCCGGGGCATGATGAGACGCTGGCGGGAGCCAGGCCCTGGGTTTGGTCCTCCTGGCCCCCCTCCCGGTCCTCCGCCTGGACCCCCAGGCCCGATGGGGCCCGGGATGAGATAAAGCTTTCCCGCCTAGGTATACAAAAACACTGAATAAAGGAGTTCATAATGCTAAAAAGCACTGCACTGCTGGCTATGGTTGGCCTGTTCCTGGCCGTTACTCTCATCTGGACCGTCCCGGGTTTTGCTCAGGCCCAGGGTGGCGACTATGGAAGGGGTTACGGCCAGGGCTATGGGCCCTGTGGTGGTGGTGCCGGCCCCGGCTACTGTGTCAACCCTCAGACCGGTTCCCAGTATGGTACAGGGTATGGCGCAGGCTACTGTTACCGCAACAGGGGCAAAAATCAGGCCCGCGTGAACAACAATTTACAGGCTCCGGCCAACCCTAACCCTGAGCCCCAGTCCCAAACCCCTGGTGGAGGCCCCGCTCCCCAAAGTGGTAATTAATCATTCATCCCTCTAACCCTGCCCCCGTCGGTTCCCCCGGCGGGGGTTTTTTTGTGGCATTTTGGGGGGAGGGCCTGGAGTTGCAAACCCCTGCCTCTCTCCCTCAAAATACTTTTTACCCACCGAGGTTGATTCGCCCGCCAGCGGCATTATATTAAGCGTGAAGCAAAGCCGCTTTGTTCATCTGAAGTGCATCCCAAGCTAAAAGCCAACTCTGGAGGGCCTGGTCTATGTCAAACCCCACCGACCTCACCCGGCTGGAAAAGCTCACCGCACTGATCCGCCATTACATTCTCACCGCCTCCACGGCGGCCGGCTCCGGCCACCCCACCTCATCGTTGTCGGCCGTGGAGCTCATGACCGCCCTCTTGTTCGGGGGCATTTTCCGCTATGATCTGGACAATCCCCAGTTCCCCAACAACGACCGTCTGATTTTTTCCAAAGGGCATGCCACGCCCCTGTTCTATTCCCTGTGGGTCGCCGCCGGCAAGCTGACGGGAGAATATTTCGAGGCTAACTACCGCAAGTTCGGCAGCCCCCTGGAGGGCCACCCCTCCGTGACCTTCCCCTATGTCGAGGCGGCCACCGGCTCCCTGGGCCAGGGCCTTTCCGTGGGGGTGGGACTGGCCATCAACGCCAGGTATCTGGACATGCTGCCTTACCGGACCTATGTGCTGCTGGGCGACAGTGAAATGGCCGAGGGCTCGGTGTGGGAGGCCATGGAGCTTGCGGCCCACTACAAGCTGGACAACCTGGTGGGCATCGGCGACATCAACCGCCTGGGCCAACGGGGAGAGACCATGTACGGCTGGGATATCCAGTCCTATGTCAACCGGGTGTGGGCCTTTGGCTGGGAGACCATCCCGGTGGATGGCCATTCCCTGCAGGAAGTTTTGGCGGCTTACGAAAAGGCCTTGACGGTTAAGGGAAAACCAGTGATGATCCTGGCCAAAACCATCAAGGGCAAGGGCATTTCTTTCATAGAGGATAAAAACGGCTGGCACGGCAAAGCCTTGAACCAGGAAGAGTGCGACCGCGCTCTGGGAGAACTGGGCGACGTGGACCTCAACATCCGGGGGGAGATGGCCAGGCCCGAGAACAAAACCCCGGAAGTGCCGCCCTCGGTGCCGGTGGCCAGCTTCGATTACCCTCCGGACAAAAAGGTGGCCACCCGCAAGGCCTATGGCAACGCCCTGGCCCGCCTGGGGCCTGCCAACCTCAATATTGTCAGCATCGACGGGGAAGTGAGCAACTCCACCATGGCGGAGATTTTCGGCAAGGCTTGCCCGGACCGTTTTTTCGAGATGTACATCGCCGAGCAAAATATGGCCGATGTCGGCCTGGGCCTGGCAACACGGGGAAAAATCCCCTTTGCCTCAACCTTTGCGGCCTTTTGGTGCCGGGCCTTCGACCAGATCCGCATGGCCCAGTACTCCGAGCCCAACCTCAAATTCGTGGGCTCCCACGCCGGGGTGTCCATCGGCTATGACGGCCCTTCCCAGATGGGCCTGGAGGACCTGGCCATGTTTCGCGCCCTGGGAGACAGCGTGGTGGTGTATCCCGCGGACGCCGTGGCCACCGAGCGCCTGGTGGAGGAAATGGTGAAGCACCGGGGCATCGCCTACATGCGCACCACCCGGGAAGCCACTCCCATCCTCTACAGCCCGGACGACCAATTTCCCCTGGGCGGTTGTAAGGTGCTGAGGCACAGCCAAAAGGACCGGGCTACGGTGGTAGGCGCCGGCATCACCCTGTTTGAGGCCCTGGCGGCCTACGACACCCTGCAGAAAATGGGGATTGCCATCCGGGTCATCGACCTTTACAGCATCAAGCCCATCGCGGCTGCTACGCTTGCTGATGCCGCCCAGGCCACGGGTACTATCCTCACCGTGGAGGACCACTACCCCGCCGGGGGCATAGGAGAAGCGGTGATGAGCGCCTTGGCCGCGAAGGCGGTCCCCGTCTATTCCCTGGCGGTAACCAAAAAACCGAAAAGCGGCTCCCCTGAAGAACTCCTGAATTACGAGGATATTTCCCGGGAAGCCATTGTCAAAAAAGTGAGAGAAATCCTGGGCCTCTAAAGCAGGCGGCCTGGGGCCAAAGACCCCTATGCGTGTCGGCATCGCTACGGATCAAGGTGGGCAGGCTGGAACGGACGGCGTTTAAATGACGGTAGACCAGAGGGCCGCAAATCGCGCCACCTGTAACCTGGGTCTCATCGGCCTGGGGGTGATGGGCCGCAACCTGGCCTTAAATTTCGCCGACCACGGCTTCAAGGTCGCGGTCTACAACCGCACCTCGGAAAAAACCAAGGAATTTGCCGTGGGCGATGGCGCCGTTCCGGGGATTTTTCCAGCCTATACCCTGCCGGAACTGCTGGATCTCCTCCAGGCCCCCCGGAACCTCCTGATCATGGTGTCCGCCGGCTCCCCGGTGGACGAAGTCATCGCCGAAGTATCCCCCCTTTTGGCCCCGGGGGATCTTGTCATCGACGGCGGCAACTCCCATTTCGCCGACACAGACCGCAGGGCCGGGGCCCTGGCTGAAGCCTGCCTCCTCTACCTGGGCCTGGGGATTTCCGGCGGGGAGTTGGGGGCCCGCTATGGCCCCAGCCTCATGCCGGGCGGGTCCCGGGAGGGCTACGAGCGGGTGGCGCCGATGCTCCTGGCCGCGGCCGCCCGGGTGAACGGCGATCCCTGCGTAGCCTACCTGGGGCCCGGGTCTGCCGGTCACTTCGTCAAAATGGTCCATAACGGCATCGAGTATGCCCTGGAGCAGCTCCTGGCCGAAGGCTATGACTTGCTGCTCCGGGGGCTGGGGCTGAATTTTCCCCAGATGGCCGAGGTCTTTGCCGCCTTCAACCGGGGCTTGCTGAAATCATACCTGGTGGAAATCACTTCCCAGATCCTGAAGCGCCGGGAGGAGGACACCGGGCAGCCTTTGGTGTCCCTGATCCAGGACGTGGCCAAGCAAAAGGGCACCGGTATCTGGACCTCCAGGGCGGCCCTGGATCTGGGGGTGCCCGTTCCCACCATCGACGTGGCGGTGGCGCTGAGGCTGCTCTCGGGCCTCAAGGAGGAGCGGGAAGCGGCCGCCGGAGTCCTTCCCGGGCCGGGCCCCTTTTTCCCCGGGCCGGGAGACCGGCGGGGCTTCATCGGCAAGCTGGAAAAGGCCTTGTTCGCCGCCATGGTGACGGCTTTTGCCCAGGGCCTGGCCCTCTTGCGGCGGGCCTCCGAGGTTTATCAATACCACCTCGACCTGGCGGCGGTGGCCCGCCTTTGGCGCGGCGGCTGCATCATCCGGGCGGCCCTCCTGGGAGACATCCGGGCGGCCTATGAGAATCGGCCGGACCTCCCCAATCTCCTCCTGGATCCGGCCCTGGGGGGGAAAGTCTCGGCCCGGCAGGGAGACTGGCGGGAAGTGCTGAAAGCGGCCGTCGATTGGGGGCTCCCGGCCCCCGGTCTCATGGCCTCCCTGGCCTATCTCGACATCTACCGCAGCCGGCGACTGCCTGCCAATCTTATCCAGGCCATGCGGGACTGCTTCGGGGCCCACACCTACGAGCGGGTGGATCGCCCCGGCCACTTCCACACCGACTGGCTGACAGGCTGAGCGGCTATAACAAATTCGGGGGGAGGGTCAGGGACCTGAGGTCCCTGCCCTCCCCCCAACCCCCCTCCCAACCCGCTGAGGGGGCTGGCAAGGCGGGGCTTAAGGCCCC
>Ga0207862_1000694_pt1 | contig 10274 bp, 8 predicted proteins | sample LuqExpMetageno81_FD_187838 | JGI IMG/M metagenome (GOLD analysis project Ga0207862, IMG submission 187838) | Tropical forest soil microbial communities from Luquillo Experimental Forest, Puerto Rico - Sample 81 (SPAdes) | ecosystem: Environmental > Terrestrial > Soil > Tropical forest ... | reverse complement strand
GTCGCGAATCCGGTCAAGACGCCCATCAAAATCATTAGAGAAAGGAAATGAAAATGCCAAGCAACAAGAAATTCCCAGTGAGTAAAGGTTTCTACGGATTCAAATCCGACGATGCAGCGTTCCTGTAACCGGACAACACCGACCCGTTCGAAAAGGGTGACCCCAGCGGGATCGACTATTCGGCTCGTTACAACGACGCAAGTGGCGTGTCGCGCGGCGAATACCCGCTCATTTATTAGATGTGCCTGGATAAGGTTCTCTTTGCTCATCGCTGCCGGCAAACGGGAGGTCGAGCTGCACCCCTCCGGCTCCCTCCCGCACCTTTTCAAGTTTGCGGTGTTGTCCTGAACGCTTGATGCGCTGCCCCGCTTCGGCGAGCTCATCCGCCAGGGTAATTGCCATCATAACCATCAGCCCGGTATCACTAATCCCGCTGGATTTGCTTCGCAGACCATTTATGCGGTTATCGATCTCGCGAGCGAGGTTCATCAAGTATCCTTCCCGCCCATCCTCGCAGGCCATCCGGAATTGTCGGCCGTTGATTGTTACGCTGACTCGGGACATTCCTCGGGGCATGTTTAGTTCCGGGCGAGGCACTAATGTCGTACTAGGACGACCTTGCGAATCAGGTCCGGCAGTTTAGCAAGTTCGCCGCGATCCGCCGTGCCTAACGCAGGGCGCGCCTCAACAAACAGCAAAGCCGTCGGCTCTCATGCCAACGGCTTTGCCTTCATCCCCCTACGTGCCCCCTCGCCGTTGCGTGCCCCTCACGCACGTCAGGCTGTCGAGACTGATGGTGAATAGAGGGGTTTGCTGCTCTCTTCACCTTCCCGACACGGCAAGCGTGCTGTCCGTCCGCGGCTTTTTTACGACGGGGTAATGTAGAACATCGAACACACTCAGCGGGGCTTCGGTCGTTTGGCTTTGGAAATTCTCAAAAAGATTGCAGTCGGCACCACAGGTTTGTGCCGCCCCTATAGGGAAGGTGACAGCTTTTCTCGACTACTTCCATGACCGCGCCTCGAAAAGCATTATTCCGCCGCCAATAGGACTGATCCATCTGCGACACGACATCCATGATCGCACGTCGATAGTCCGCATCTACGGCGACCTTCGCGTGTGCGGTGATTGACCAGTTTGCCGCCAGGACCAACAGATTAATGGCCGTAAAGAGAACCGCGCCAACTGCTAATGTTACCTGTTTGGAAGCCATTTTTTGCCTCTCGCGGTCGCTTGCCGATGCAGACAAATCTAACCCAGGCAGCTAGAGCGGCGGTGGATAAGTGATGCTTTCATGTCGCCAACGTGTCGCATGTAATTTCCGGCAGACAACGGAAATGCCCGGATATAACGAGAACAAATGGCAACATGAAGCGACATGGCTAGGTGAGTGCTTTAGGGCAGTTCGCTGATTTAATTCACTAATTCGGCAGAACAAAAGCGGTGAACCGCGGCCTGACGAATTGCGGCGCATCAATGTGGACGGCAGCGATGACCGGCTTTTGCTCAAGGGCCGTGGCGGCGACCCCGAGCGCCAGCTCTGCGATTTTAAAAGCAAGCAATTCAGCTCCGATGGCCGGCGGCTTTATTTTCTCACCCGGCTGGGACCACATCCAACGCGTTGCACGTCTTCGACATGCGCGCCGGCGACGAACATTTCCTGTTGCCCGCCAATGGTTTCCTGGTCCTCAATTTCTGCCGGAGCAAATATACAGATCATCTGGTCGTGCTTTCGCATCGCCATTTTCTTTTCGGCGGCAGCTATGACTGGTACTGGCTCTACGATCCGAGTGGCAAAAAAGAGCTCGGACCGCTTGGCCATTTCAATAATAGGGAGGACTTGATCCGTCAGGCACACGGCGAGTGGTGCGAGGGCAAGCCTTAGCGCTGATTTTATGTCCCGGTGAATGGCTCCACCGGTGCGACGTCGGTCAGTTTGAATTGGACCCGCTCCTCGCCCTGCCAGCGATCGAGCGCAAAGCAGCCGGCGGCGTGCACTTGCCGGCCGCGGCTGTTGCGTAGCGCGATACCGAGCTTCTGGCCGGCCGCACGAAATGCAATTGCATTCACCGCCGCGCCATCGCCGGATTTCAGGCGCACGCGCATATGCGCCTGACCCACTTCTTCCGCGTAAGCGATGGTGTGCGCTGGAAGCGCGATGATTGGCTCCGGATTGCCGGACCCGAACGGTCCGGCGCGCGAGATCATCGCCAGGAGAACGCCGTCCGCTGCGGCGGCGGTCACCGCCCCGTCGATCAAGAGGCCGCTTGCCCGGCGCGCCTTCTCGACATCGGGGGCAAGGGTCGTCTCGAGGTAAGCGCGCAATTCCGCGAGCGCGCCCTTGCGCAACGTAACGCCCGCGGCCATGGCGTGCCCGCCGCCTTTTACGAGGAGCCCGTCGGCGACCGCGCGCCGCACCGCGCGGCCGATATCGACGCCTGGGATCGAACGCCCGGAGCCGGTGCCGATCCCGCCGGGTTCGAGCGCGATGGCAAAAGCCGGCCGGCCGAATTTCTCCTTCAGACGCGCCGCAACGAGCCCGACGATGCCGGGATGCCAGCTTTTGGCCGCGGTCACGATGACTGCGCCGTTGTCCTCGATGCCCAGTGCGGCATCCGTTTCGGCTTCGGCCTGCGCCAAAGTCTCCTGCTCGATCGCCTGCCGCTCGCGGTTGAGCCGATCGAGTTCAGCGGCGATTTTTGCCGCCTCGATCGGATCGTTCTCGAGCAGGAGCCGCACGCCCAGATCGGCCCTGCCAATGCGGCCGCCGGCATTGATCCGCGGCCCCAGCAGAAACCCGAGATGCCAGGCCTCGGGCGGGCCGGAAAGCCGCGCCACATCCATCAGGCTGACATGGCCCGGGCGCTCGCGCCGGCGCAGCGCGATCAGTCCTTTCGCCACGAACGCGCGATTGAGCCCAGTCAGCGGGACAACGTCAGCGACCGTGCCGAGCGCAACGTCGGCAAGAAAGCCGAGGAGGTCCGGCTCGGGCCGCTCGGCATGCCAAAAGCCGCGCTCGCGTAGCATGCGATTGACGGCGACGACCGTCATGAACGTCAGCCCGACGGCGGCGAGGTGGCCTAAGCTGGAGAGGTCGTCGCGCCGGTTCGGGTTGACGATTGCGAGCGCCGGCGGCAGTTCCTCGTCGGCTTGGTGGTGGTCGATGACGACCACATCGAGACCACGCGTTTTCGCTTCGGCAAGGGCTTCGGCGCTGGTTGTGCCGCAATCGACGCAGACGAGCAGAGTAGCGCCGCGCTCGGCTAGCGCGCGCACGGCTTCGACGTTCGGGCCATAGCCTTCGAACAAGCGATCGGGAATGTAGATGATCGGCTCGACGCCGCAGTGGCGCAGAAAACGGGCAAGCAACGCGGCCGAAGTGGCGCCGTCGACGTCGTAATCGCCGAAAATCGCGACACGCTCGGCGCGCATCGCTGCGTCCGCAATCCGCTCCGCCGCCTCCTTCATGGCCGTGAGCACAAGGGGATCGGGCATCGCGCGCTTAATGGTCGGATCGAGGAAAGCGTCCACCGCATCGGTCTCGACATTGCGGCCGGCAATGATGCGGGCCAAAAGCTCGGGCAGGGCATGATGCTGCGCGATGGCCAGCGCCCGCGCGGCGCCGCGTTCGTCGAGCCGATCGCGCCACGCACGACCGGTCGCCGAGTTCTCGACGCCGAGGAATAAGCGTTGTTCGGGCATCCCGCGATTTCCAGCGCCGCCATGCAGCGCAGCAATCCGGGACGCTATCTGATTCAGCGAATCGGGGTCAAAACGGTTTATCCCCAGCGATCCCGATCGCGGGCGCGGACCTTAGCGGAACTTGCCCAATTGCCGGTGCTCGGCTCTGATCCAGCGGATGGTGCCGCTGGTCGAGCGCATGACCACGGTTTCGGTTTCGATCACGTCTCGGCCGAACTGCACACCGCGCAGCATGTGGCCGTCGGTGACGCCGGTGGCCGCGAACAGGCATTCGCCTTTGACCATGTCTTCGATCTGATATTTACGGCGTGGATCTTTGATTCCCAACTTGGCGGCGCGCTCGCGCTTCTGTTCAGTATCGAGCACGAGCCGCGTTTGCATTTGCCCGCCAATGCAGCGAAGCGCCGCAGCCGCTAATACGCCCTCAGGGGCGCCGCCGATGCCGAGATAGATGTCGATTCCGGTTTTATCCGGATCGGCTGTGTGGATGACGCCGGCAACATCGCCATCGCTGATCAGGCTGACGGCGGCGCCGGCCTTGCGCACCGCGCCGATCAAATCGGCATGGCGGGGACGGTCAAGAACCATCGCGGTGATCGCCTCCGGTTTGACGCCTTTGGCCTTGGCGAGGTTGACGATGTTTTCCTCAGGCGGCGCGTCGAGATCGACTACGTTTTTCGGATAGCCCGGGCCGACGGCGATCTTGTCCATATAAATGTTGGGCGCGTGCAAGAGCGTGCCGTCCTGCGCCATCGCAAGGGTGGCGATGGCGCCTGGCATGTTCTTGGCACAGAGCGTCGTGCCCTCGAGCGGATCGACGGCGATGTCCACTTTTGGTCCGGAGCCGGTTCCGACCTTCTCGCCAATGAACAGCATCGGCGCTTCGTCCATCTCGCCTTCGCCGATCACCACCGTGCCGTCGATCGCAAGCCCGCTCAGTTCGCGGCGCATAGCATCGACGGCGGCCTGATCCGACATCTTTTCCGCACCGCGCCCGCGCAATCGCGCGGCTGCCACCGCCGCCCGCTCCGTTACCCGCACGATTTCGAGCGACAGCGCGCGCCCAAGACCCGTGTGCTGACCCGAGTGCTGGCCGGCCGGCTTCGACGACATGAGACAATCTCCAGTGGCGAGCAAAGCGAAATGACTTTAGATTTGAATCGTAATTTCGCTTTAGCCTTTTGTTTGAGCATGATCTTTTTCCGACCTGGCTTCGCCCGCCGAAGCATCAAACCCCAGCGCAATCCGTTCGCAAGGCTTCGCGCAGGCGGGAAACCGGTATCCACTTTTCGGGATCATGCTCTAAAACTCCCGCCGCGCGGCCTTTTTAGCGCGTCATGCGCGTTCGATGCGGATGACCTGCGGCCGCCCATAAACAACCCGATCCCGGCGTACCGCGGCAAGGGCCTTGTGGACGGCGTCTTCGCTGGTCGCATAAGTGATCAGGATCACCGGCACGGCCTCGTTGGAACGCCCCGGTTGCGCGGCGCCGCGCGACCCCGCGTCATGACGCTGGACGATCGATTCCAGCGAAATCTTCTGCTGCGCCAAGCGCCGCGCGATCGTGGCCGCCGTGCCCGGCCGGTCACGGGCAAGGAGCCTGATGTAATAGCCGCCCTCATGATGCTGCATCGGCGCTTTGCGGACTGCGGTCATGCGCGCGACCGGCCGGCCAAATGGCGGTGAGCGCACGCCGCGAGCAATATCGGCGAGATCGGCAATGATCGCGGAAGCGGTGGCTTCCCCGCCGGCGCCGGGCCCGACCAGCGTGATTGGCGCGATGCCGTCGGCATCGATCGTGACCGCATTGGTCACACCCATGACCTGAGCGATGGCGGATTCCTTGGGCACCATGGTTGGATGCACACGCTGTTCGATGCCTTCGGCAGTTTTCACCGCGACGCCCAAGAGCTTGACGCGGTAGCCGAGCTCGGCCGCCGCGTTGAGGTCAGCCGGGGTGATCGAGGCAATCCCTTCGCTATAGACCGCGCGCGGATCGATCTTGGTGCCAAACGCCAGGCTCGCGAGAATAGCGAGCTTTTGCGCCGTGTCATGGCCCTCGATATCAAAGCTGGGATCGGCTTCGGCGTAGCCGAGCCGCTGCGCTTCTTTGAGGCAATCGGCAAAGCTAAGCCGCTCTTGCTCCATGCGCGTGAGAATGTAATTGCAGGTGCCGTTGAGGATGCCGTAGATGCGCGTGAAGGTCGCCCCATTGAGCCCCTCGCGCAGGGTCTTGACGATCGGAATGCCGCCGGCCACCGAGGCTTCGAAATTGAGCGCAACGGCGTTACGCTCTGCGAGTGCGGCAAGCCGCTGGCCATGTGCCGCAAGCAGAGCCTTGTTGGCTGTGACGACAGGTTTGCCAGCAGTCAGCGCGGTCTCAACCGCGAGCTTGGCCGGATCGCCGGCGCCGCCGATGACTTCGACCAGCACATCGATTGCGGGATCGCCCGCCAGCGCTGCCGGGTCCGTAGCCCAGCGAAATTTGGCGGGATCAAAACCGCGTTTCTTACGACGTGATCGCGCACTGATGGCCCCGACCTCGATCGCGCGACCGCACCGCGCAATCAGCTTGTCGCGGCCGCGCTCCAGGAGCTGCACGACGGCGCTGCCGACGGTGCCGAGACCGGCAAGACCGACTTTCAGCGGTTGTGCCATCACGCGTCGTCCGGATTGGATGAAAAAAGACGCGGCCAGTTTTGACCCTAGCGCCGCGTCGCCAGCGGAACGACGTTGTGCAGCATTTCCGGCCAGGTTTCAAGAAAGCGCCGGATGTTACGGGCCGCCTGACGAATGCGCTGTTCGTTTTCGACGAGCGCGATGCGGACGTGGCCTTCGCCGTGTTCGCCAAAACCGGCGCCGGGAGATACGGCGACTCCGGCCTTCTCAACCAGAAGCGTGGAGAATTCGACGCTGCCGAGCGTGCGGAAAGGTTCGGGTATCGGCGCCCAAGCGAACATCGAGGCCGACGGTGGCGGCACTGGCCAGCCCGCTCTGCCGAAGGACTCTACCAATGCATCGCGGCGGCGGCGGTACGTGGCCCGCATCTCCTTGATGCAGTCGTCCGGACCGTTGAGCGCCGCGGTCGCCGCCACCTGGATCGGCGTGAAGGCGCCATAATCGAGGTAGGATTTCACCCGTCCCAGCGCGGCGATGATGCGCTCGTTACCGACCGCAAAGCCGATCCGCCAGCCGGGCATCGAATAGGTCTTGGACATCGACGTGAATTCCACGGCAACATCCATCGCGCCAGGGACCTGCAACAACGACGGCGGCGGGTTATTGTCGAAATAGATCTCGGCATAGGCGAGATCCGACAACACCAGGAGCGAATGCTTTTTGGCGAATGCGACAAGCTCGCGATAGAAATCGAGCGTCGCGACACAGGCCGTCGGATTGGACGGGTAGCACACCACCACCGCGATCGGACGCGGAATAGAAAACAAGACCGCGCGCTCCAACGCGCCAAAGAAAGCGTCATTGGCGTCAACCGGGACTGAGCGGATGGCGCCGCCCGCCAACAGGAAACCGAACACGTGAATCGGGTAAGTGGGATTTGGAACCACGATGATGTCGCCGGGCGCGGTGATCGCCTGCGCCACATTGGCGAAGCCCTCTTTCGAGCCGAGCGTGGTGACGACCTGGGTTTCCGGATTGAGCTTCACGCCGAAGCGCCGCACGTAATAAGCGGCTTGGGCGCGGCGCAGCCCGGCTATGCCGCGAGAAGCCGAATAGCGATCGGTGCGGGGCTTACCGACGGTCTCTTTCAGTTTTTCGACGACATGCGCCGGCGTCGGCAGATCGGGATTACCCATGCCGAGGTCGATGATGTCGGCGCCGCCATTGCGGGCCACCGCCTTGGCGTGGTTGACCTGCTCAAACACATAAGGCGGCAAGCGGCGTATGCGATAAAACTCCTCCATGGACAAACCGGACGCGTGGTCTCCGATGAACCCAATCTCACTACACTATGCGTGGACCCTTATCACTTGGTTTCGCTCCCAGCCGTCGTCTGCTCGGCGTCCGTTCCAAGGGTCTGCCGCGGGCCGACGGGGGTGCTTGGCTGGTTTCCGACCACCGCAGAGCCGCCCGCCGGCTTAGCCGAAGACTTGCCCGAAGAGTTGGCGGGGGAATTCGCTAGAGAATTTGCTGCAGACTTGGCGGCGGGCTTGACTGCAGCCTTGGCTGCAGACTTGACCGCCGAACCCGTTGAGGTCTTGCCCGGAGCGTCCTGTGCTTCCGCGCTCAGGCGATCGCGCGCACTGATCAAATCCTCGGTGGCCTGCTGGACCTGATTCGAGTCAAGCGGGGTGTCGGTACGCGGCGGCGGGATATCATGAACGGAAGGAAATAGTGACGGGTAATCGGCGCCCGGCGAGCAGGCCGCGAGGACAAGGCCAGTGACGGCCGCCACGACAAGAAACGCGGCGCGGCGTGGCGCAAAGCTCGCCGGGATGGCGGGAATCACGGCCGCGCTATGCACCTTGGTTTCCCCGAAATGGCTTTAACCCCCGACTAATCGGTCGCAGGGTAATCTGCTTTGTTACCAGCGCTGACGCAAAAATGCCTGCTTCCCCAAAAGTTTACGATCATCAACTCAGAGCCCGCACGAGCTGTCAAGTTAACCTGCTAATATGTCCAAAGCGGGACCGGCCGTTCCCGGCAGCGACGGTGAGCGCGTCAAGGCCAGAACACTCACTTGTAGGCCGCACATGAGTGGACCATTTCTGTCCAAAGGGCCGCAGGATTATTCGGCCACAGAGGAAACGCAGGTGCGGGCTCCATCGCAGGAGACGGCGCAGCAGACCCCCGCTAGCCAGGCGCCGTCCGTCAAGACAGCGGAACAGCAAGCGTCGATCCCGGCCAAGATCGGCACGGTCGACATTGAGCAGTTCTCGCGCAATCTGGCGCGGCTCGTCGAAGAAGGGGGCCGGGCGCTCGCCGCCTATCTCAAGCCGCGCGAGGAAGGTCACGACGACAAGGAACTCGCCGACGAGGTCACCGAAGTCGTCAAGACGCTGAGCGAGGTCGCGGAATACTGGCTGTCCGATCCGCAGCGCACCGTCGAGCTGCAAACGAGCCTTGGCAAAGCCTATCTCGATTTGTGGGCTTCGGCGGTCAGGCGGCTCGCCGGCGCAGAGGCTGCGCCGGTAGTCGCGCCGGCTGCGGGCGACAAGCGGTTCAGCGATCCGGAATGGTCGCAAAACCAGTTCTTCGATTTTCTCAAACAAGCCTACCTTTTGACCGCGCAATGGGCCGACAAGCTCGTCGCGGATGCCGCCAATCTTAACCCCCATACCAAACAGAAGGCCGAATTTTACGTCCGCCAGATCATTAATGCGCTGGCGCCGACCAATTTCGTCCTGACCAATCCCGAGCTTCTGCGCGAGACGCTGACGTCGAATGCCGACAACCTCGTCCGCGGCATGCATATGCTCGCCGAGGACATCCAACGGGGCGGCGGGCATTTGAAAATCCGCCAGTCGGATTCGTCGATGTTCGAAGTGGGACGCAATCTGGCGGTCACGCCCGGCAAGGTCATTTACCAGAATGAGCTGATGCAGCTCATCCAATATGCGCCTTCGACCGAGACCGTTCTCAAGTGTCCGCTGCTGATCGTGCCGCCGTGGATCAACAAATTTTATGTGCTCGACCTCACCCCGGAAAAATCCTTCATCAAGTGGTGCGTCGATCAAGGACTGACCGTTTTTTGCATTTCGTGGGTCAATCCCGACGAACGGCTCGCGCAAAAGACCTTCGACGATTATGTGCGGCAAGGGCCGCTCGCGGCGCTGGACGCAATCAAGGAGGCCGTCGGCGAGGACAAGGTCCACGCCATCGGCTATTGCGTCGGCGGCACTCTGCTCGCGATCACGCTCGCCGCGATGGCGGCGCGAGGCGACGACCGGATCGCTTCGGCGACCTTGTTCGCGTCGCAAGTCGACTTCACCTATGCCGGCGATCTGAAAGTGTTCGTCGACGAGGAACAGGTCTCGGCCCTGGAAAAAAGAATGGCGGAACGCGGCTATCTTGACAGCCGCTCCATGGCGACCGTTTTCAACCTGCTCCGCTCCAACGATTTGCTGTGGCCCTATGTCATCAACAATTACCTGAAGGGCAAGGCGCCCTTCCCGTTCGACCTGTTGTACTGGAATTCCGACGCCACGCGGATGCCGGCGGCCAATCACTCGTTCTACTTGCGCAACTGCTATCTCGATAATAAGCTGGTGAAGGGAAGGGTGACGATCGGCAACACGCCGATCGATCTCAAAGCGATTACGATTCCGATCTACAATCTGGCGACGCGTGAGGATCACATTGCGCCGGCCAAATCGGTGATGTTCGGATCGAAATTTTTCGGCGGCGACGTGCGATTCGTAGTCGCCGGTTCGGGCCACATCGCCGGCGTCATCAATCCGCCGGACAAGAACAAATATCAGTATTGGACGGGGCCGAAACCGCGCAACGCGGATATCGACGGCTGGCTCGCCAAGGCCAAGGAGCGTCCCGGTTCGTGGTGGTCGGATTGGCTGGCTTGGATCACCAAGCAAAGCCCGACCGAAGTGCCCGCG
>Ga0207862_1000692_pt1 | contig 10280 bp, 10 predicted proteins | sample LuqExpMetageno81_FD_187838 | JGI IMG/M metagenome (GOLD analysis project Ga0207862, IMG submission 187838) | Tropical forest soil microbial communities from Luquillo Experimental Forest, Puerto Rico - Sample 81 (SPAdes) | ecosystem: Environmental > Terrestrial > Soil > Tropical forest ... | reverse complement strand
GGGGATGCGGCTGGCTCGACTTCGACAACGACGGATGGCCAGACATCCTCATCTGCAACGGCCACGTCTATCCCGAAGTCGAGCAGCTTACCACCGAGGCTGGCTATCCCCAAAAGAAGCTGCTGTACCACAACCTCCGCAACGGTCGCTTCAAGGAAGTGACGCAGTACGCCGGTCCGGGAATCACAGTTCCGAACGCCAACCGCGGCTGCGCTTTCGGCGATTACGACAATGACGGCGATGTCGATTTCGTAATCAACTCGGTCAACGGCCCGCCGCAACTCGTGCGCTGCGACTCCCGCCTCGATAGCAATTGGATCAAAGTGAAGTGCATCGGCGTCAAATCGAACCGCAGCGCGATTGGGGCGCGCGTCAAATGCGTTACCACCGTCCCCGGCGACGCCAAACCCCACCAGCAGATCGACGAAGTGCGCAGCGGCGGAGGCTACATCTCACAAAGCGACCTGCGCATTCACTTCGGCATCGGACAAGCCGACAAAGTTGACGTGCTCGAAGTCCGCTGGCCCAGCGGCCAGATCGACACCATGAAAGACGTGAAGCCCAACCTACTCGTATACGTCAAGGAAGCCCAGGGCATCGTCAAGTCCGAGCCGCTGGCAATCGCCAGGAAGAAGTAGCTGCAAGCCCCATCCTCGCTGCTTCCAACCTCAAAATTTCCAGGAATACAGTTGAAACCCACATGGTTCAGCCGTACCATCGGAGCTCTGGCCGATTCAGCGATTGCGGCGCAACCCCGCAACCTTGGAGTGCGCGATGGTTGGTCAGCAGGCATACTCATGGTGGGCGTGGGGCAGTCCCGCCTATATTTATCAGGCTACTGTCCAGATCGATAAGCATGACACCATGGCCGAAGTCGCCTTGGGTCGCTGCAACTTCGTAGACGACGGCGAGAATTTCTACACGGCCATCAGCATCATCGCTTCATGGTCGTTCCCCTAGTTCTTTCCCGGAGGCTCGTTCTTCACCGCCACACCGGCTCCTTCCTTTATCGTATTGATCTGGTCGACTACCATATTGTCGAAACGCTCGCTCAACCCGCTCGGCCAGCGCACTTCCACCGACTCCAGCTTGTTCGCGTCGCCCAACCCGAAATGTACCCGCATGTCGCTCTGCGAGTAGTAGCTCGAGCCGCTTCGCACCTCATCCACCAGCAGCCGCTTCCCCGCCTTCACCGTAATGCGCGCTCCAATGCCGTCGCGGTTCGACTTCGTTCCCACCGCCTTGAACGCCACCCAGTGCCCCGGATATTTCTGCTCGTTCTTCAGCAGGCTGGGCTTATCGTTCATCGTGCTGATGACCGCCGACATCTGCCCGCTATTCCAGAGGTCTCCCACCGCCAGCCCGCGCGACGACGCCATCGTCGTAATTCCCGGCCCCGCCTGCTCCGACACGTCCGTAAACGTGCCGTCGCCGTTGTTGCGATACAGAATCCGCGGCTCCTGATAGTTACTTCCGAGATGGTACTTGTCCACCTCCGGATACACGTGCCCATTCACCAGCATCAGGTCAGGCCAGCCATCGTTGTTGAAATCGAAAAACATCGTTCCCCAACCCAGATACTTCGTGTACAAACCCAATCCGGCCGGCGTGGTCACGTCCGTAAACGTGCCATCCGGATTGTTGTGGTATAGCGTCGAAGTATCGTCCGAGAAATTCGTCTTGAAGATGTCGATGCGCCCATCGCCGTCATAGTCCCCGACGGTCGTTCCCATGCCGCCCTGTTCGCGGCCATCTTCGTTGAACGCCGCGCCCGCCACCACCGCAACGTCGGTAAACGTCCCATCCCGATTGTTGTGGTACAGGATGCTCGGCGTGCTGTCGCAGGCCACGTAGATATCGGGCCAGCCATCGTTGTCGTAGTCGAGCGTCGATACCCCCAGCGCGTAGTGCCCGTTTGTCTTGTCAATCCCGGCTTTGAGCGTCACGTCCTCAAACGTCCCGTCGCCGCGATTGTGGTACAGGATGTTCTTGTGGTGCGGCAGTCCGCGCGGCCCGCACATCACTGGGGCCCCCTTCCACATGCACGACGGCCTGTCCCCCGGCGCCGGTGCCGTGGCCACATCAAAGTCAACATAGTTCGCGACAAACAAATCGAGATGGCCATCGCGATCGTAGTCCACGAACGCGCAGCCCGCGCCCCATTCCTTGCCATTTCCTGCCACGCCCGCCTTCTCGCTGACCAGCTTAAATACGCCGTGTTCGTTGTGGTACAGCCGGTTCTTCCCGTAATACGTGACGTACAAATCTTGCCAGCCGTCGTTGTCGTAGTCGCCCACGCAGACGCCCTGCCCCCATCCGGTGGCGTCCAGCAGCCCGGCTTTCTCGGTCACATCGGTAAACGTACCATCGTGGTTGTTGTGATACAGGTGATTGGTCGGGCCGCTCTTGCCCGCCTTCATGTCTTCCAGCGTCGTCCCGTTGACGAAGAATATGTCGGGCCAGCCATCGTTGTCGTAGTCGAAAATGGCCACGCCCGTGCCGGTGGTTTCGATGATGTATTTCTTCGTGTCCAGCCCGCCGAACACGTTCTTCATCGTCAGTCCCGCCTTTTCGGCGATGTCCACGAAATTCGCAACCGGACGAGAAGCGCCGCCGGTTGGGACCTGACCGGAAATCACGGCCGGCATGGCCAGAAGGAAAATAACAATAGCGGCGGACATTCCCGCCATCTCGCGGAACCCAGAGGTCTGACGGGAGCGGCAATACATCCTGGTTTTCGATACTAGGGAAGTGCTTCTCGAACCGTCAAGCGGGGGTTCTGCGAATCAGGCTGCCGGGATCTTCGTGCCAGCGGCTACTCTATGAGTCGCTTCCATTTCGCTCAATCGCAGAACCAGACACTTCGCCGCTCCCCCGGCCTTGAGAAACTCGGTCAGTGGTATCTGGATGACGTGAAAACCGTGCGACTCCAGCCGACCGGCTAACTGTGCGCTGACTTCATTCAGCAGAATGGTATTGCCCACGTTGATCGCATTACAGGCGAAGCGTAAGGCGTCCGTTAGCGAAACCGCTATCCGCCGTTCTTCCGGGTATCGCGCGGCGATTCTGGCCTGCGAGACACCGTCGAAAGCCTCTGGAAAATAGAAAACGTACCCTCCAAACAGCGGACAGAAGCAAGTATCAAGATGGTAGAACCGCGGATCGATCAGCCTGAGTGAGATCACCTCAACACCCCAGGTTTCCTGCAAATACCGATGGCTCAACTCGCGGCTGCGCATACCATGGCCCGCCCAAAGTCTGGAGTTGTCGGCCTCGAACAGCGCGTCCCCTTCGCCCTCGAAGGGCACTGCCCCGGGCAAGTCCCGCACGGCAAAGCCGGAATCATCGAACCACCTGCGAAAATGAGGCTCCTCCCCCTGCCGCTCCGGATGCAGAAACCGGCTTAGCGCAACCACTCCTTCGCGCACCAGTCCGGCGTTTGCTGTAAATACCATGTCGGGCGAGCCCGCCTGCGGCTCCACCAGTTCCACCCGCGCCAGGCAGGCCAGGGCAGCGTACAACTGCTCCCACTGCTGCTCGGCGTGCTGCCGCGATGAGCGGTTCACATTACCTTCCATCCAGGGATTAATGACGTAGTTCACGTCGTACAGGCTGGGAGGACACATCAGGAACGCCGGACCGCCGGAATCAACGGTAGCCGGACCACCACTCAGAGAAACCTCACCCAGGCTCATAGCTGCCTCATTAGGTGAGAGTCTGCACCAGGACCCCATGCCGGCGTCCAATCGAAAATTTTTATGGGGTGGATTCGTGTTTACTTGGATGAATGGATTGCCACAATACTTCGTCTGGCAGTAAGGCCGCTACTTTACCGGATATTCCTTGAATAACTTCTTGATCGTGCTGGTGACCTCACTCATCAACTTGTCTGGATTATTCGGGCTGATTGCCTCGGCGGCAAACCCGCGCCACGCCAGCTTCTTCGTTTTGAAATCGATGAGATCGATCACCAGTTGCCCCGGATACACCACGACGGTCGAATTGCCGTAGTAGCTGTCCCAGTACAGCGAATCGCCCGGAGACGTCATGCTCGGATCGAACGGAGGAATCCCACCCGTCGCGTTGTAAATCGGGTTGTTCGAAGTCATGCTGACCTCCGAGTCCACCGCGCCGTAGAAGGCGATGATGAGGTCAGGATTCTCCGCCACCTTGTGCAGTCCGCGGGCGTTGAGCTCGTCCTCGACCGCCCCTACCGCATCCAGCGCCAGCATCGGATGCGCCACCGCTCCGTGCGGCGCCCAGCCGTAGGTCTTGAACTTGGAAAAATCCAGCGACTTGTCGTAATGCACGCGGATCTTCTCCGCCATCGCTGTACCGCACAACACTGCCATCACCACCAATGGCAGTATGCCGGCCAGGATTGTCCTGCGCGGCTGAATGGTCATCAGTTTTCCTTCCCGCGGAACTGGGGAATGTTCGGTATCTCCCGAAACCCGCAGCCGCGGATTGCACCGCGATCGAAAACAAGCCCGGCGGATTGTCCCATTACCCGCCGGTCCGCCGGCCTGCGCCCGCATGAGCAGTGGGCACGCTGGCACTCCCCCGTGACTTCTTGCAGGGGAGTTCCTTTCCGGCCTCGCAATAAGCCGCGTACAGGACGACCGCCAGCGCCGTGAGCGTGAACACAATCACCAGCGCTACCGTTCCCACCATGATCCGCACCCCGACTTCAACGAGTTCTTGGTGCGATTATTACACCATAAAGTTTCGCGAAAAGCGCGGCCTTAAAAAACTGTTAAATCTCCCAGCCGCGCCTCAAACAATGATCAATTCAGGCCGGTATGCCGGCGCAGAATCTCAGCGTCGAACTCGCACCAGGTGGCCTCTGGGTTAGCAGCCCGGCGTCGGTGCCTCAAGCAGGGCTGGGACGACGGGCAGGCCGTCCCAGCGATAGTGTATCAATCTGACAAAGCTTACTTGGTCGAGGGCAAGGGAAGCTCGCTACCCGCGATGCCCTTGTTGAGCAGCGCCCGCACCACCACGCGACGGTTCTCCGCCTGTCCTTCTGCAGTCTTGTCGCTGCCGACTTGCCGGCTCTCGCCCATGGCGCCTGGGGCCAGCATGTTGGTCAAGGGAACGTGGCCCTGCTGCACCAAAATATTAGTGACGTTATTGGCGCGCTCCTCGCTGAGTTGCTGGTTGAGGGTGGCGCTGCCCACGGACGAGGCGTAACCCTTCACCTGTATGTTGTAACCGTTGTAGGTCATCGCTTTCTGCACCAGCGCCAGCAACGGAGCGTTGTACTGGGGATCAACCTTGGTTACCCCGTTGCCGAAGAGCACGGTCACTTCGTCGAGAATGTAGTACTGGTCAAGCTCGCCGAAGCGCGCACTGTTCGCGGCAATCTTGGCCTTATTCGCAGCGATCTCTTTCTGCTGTGCGGTAATCGCGGCCTGCTGCTCCTTCAGAGCTGCGTTCTGCGCCGCCAGCGCGTCGGCTTGTTGCTGCAATTCAGCCTGGTTGGCCGCAGCCGCCACCTTGGTCTCGTGGACCGCAGCCTGCGCCGATTGCGCCTGCTCCAGATCTTCGCCGTTGAACCGGACCCACTGCGCGACCAGTTGGTTCTGTGCGTTATACGTGCCCTGCACCTGGCACATCAAGCCCGGGATCAGGGCCGCCATCGACATTTCCTTCCTGCGTGCCTTGAAGGCGCCTTCCACCTGCTGCACGTCGGTGTTGTCGTTGAGCAGGACCACGACATTGTTGCCGTCCGACGTCTTCATGGTCATGCTGTTGCCGGCTCGGCTAATGATGTTGCCTTGGATTTTGAGCGTCTGGGCGAACGCGCTTACCGAAGCCGTGACCAAAACCACGAGTGTCGCGATGAGCACGACTGGGACGACTGAAATTCGCTTTTTGTTCATAGACTGATTACCGCCTCTCCTTAACAGGGTTATTTGTGTCACTTCGGTAGTCTTTTGACCCGAAGTCGCGTTGTGGGTAATTGCTCCGCGGTCCGTGGACCGGCGAGGTCAGCGTGGAGACCGCATCGTTACGCTAAGACTGCTGTGGCTCCAAAAATACTAGCAGAACTCACGGTAGGGCGTTGAATTGTTCCCAGTCGTTCTTCGGGTCCCGTCTGAGTCGTACGGAAAAGGTGAGCGGAAAACCCCGGCCCTCCCCGTTGAGTAGATACCGATTTCACAGGGTCGATGTGAAATTTTGGGCGTGAATTCATCACTCTCACCAATTACCGTTCCAAGCGCCGGTAGAGTATCATCTGTTCGTTGCGTTCAATCGCTGTAGAACGCTGTTTCCAGAATCGTGATTGGCAACCAGAAACGGAGATTGATTTATGAAAACTGGGTACAAAGCAGTGACGTTTGCGACGGCCATTGTCATGCTTGTCGCCTTGACCGGAACACTCGGCTTCGCTCGCGAGAAGAACGAGACCATTGATGCCACCGCGTATGGCACCAGCACTCAGCTAGGGCGGAATATCGGCGTTACATTGATCATTTACGAGTGGTCCACCCCGGAAGACCGCCAGGTTCTGGTCGATGCCTTCCAGAAGGGCCAGAACCAGGGACTGGTCAATGCCCTGCAAAAGATGAAGGCTGTGGGTCGCATCAATATCCCCGGCACGCTCGGCTATGACGTTAGCTTCATCCGCCTCATTCCAACATCGACGGGCCGGAAAATCCGTTTCGTCACCAACCGCAAGATCAGCTTCGGTGAAGCCTATGCGGATACACAGTCGCAAAGCTTTGATCTGACCGCAGGCGAAATGGACTTGAACGACCAGGACAAGAGCAAGAGCACCGGCGTACTGTATCCGGCATGCCAGTTCACGATCAATAAGGACGGTGAGTTGCAGATCGAGCTGAACCAGAATGCCTGGCGCTTGAGCAACTTCATCGATTGGAAGGGCACTGCCGAGAACTAGTCGCTACGCGGCGCCTCTGGTGCCGCTGCCCATCCTGTCCCGCTGGCTCGGCCATAGCGTCATGCCCAGGGTAATCGCAATGGACGAACCATGAATTCCAGGCTGTGTTCATAGCTCCAATGAGGTGGAAGATGAGAATCGAACAGTATTACAAAGCGCTACTCGCGGTGATTTGCATGCTTTTGCTCGTCAGCACCGCGGCCATGGCGAAGAGCAAGTATGTGTGTGACGAGCCAGATCCGGCTAGCATGTGCACCGCGGCCAATACCTGCGGCTCGGCGTCAGCCCCTTGCACCGTTGACATCACCAAGTCGGGAAATTCCTCCAACGTCAAACCCGGTGTTCCCAATGCCAAGAACAATCAGCTGTTTTGCATCAAGAAGGGGACAGCCGTCGTTTGGATGACCTCGAACAAGAATACCGGCTTCATGATCTCGTTCGGCACCGACTCGCCCTTCGATCCCGATGACCCGATCGTCGGTGGCGCCAACAAACAGGTCACCGTCAAGGCCAGCACCCCCGGCTGCTACAAGTATGACGCCGGCGCCTTCTACTCCGGCGCCACTTACGGAATGAGCGGAGGCAGCAAGCCTGAACTGGTCATCGTTCCGTAACCGGCGTGGTTCCGCTGCCCTTTGCGCAGCCTATACAGACTTCCCTTCGCGGCCCGCAGGGTTCGCCTTTCGCGGATCCCGCGAGCCGTCTGCATTTGTCCACTCGATGGTGTCGAGGCTTTGCCTATGACACGGCTTCCTCCAGCGCGCTAGCCGCAATAGCAAAGGGCAGCGGTCACACGCTGCCCTTTCCGCGCTTGGAGCCGTCGCTGCAGAAACGACTCGGCGAATCCCAAAAAGCATTCGCCATTGTCGGCGTCGCTAACAGTAATTACTACTGCGGCTTCTTTGTGGCCGTGGCAGGAACGCTGTGGTTCGTCGCCTGCGCTGCCTTGGCAGCCGCCTGCTCTGCCGCCGTCGGATTGACCTTCATCACCCAACTGGTTTCCGTCTCCTTGCCTCCACCGCCGGTCGGCGTGATGATGGAAGCAAGGTAATCCTTGTCGCCATACTTGTTGAACGTGACTTCCGTGCTCTTTACGGGCTTGGAGGAGTTCACGATGGTGATGCTCACCACCGCTTCATTCTTCCCCTTGCCACGGATCAAAAGGGTGTTGGCTTGCTCGCCACCCGTTTGCTTCGCTTCGTACTCGCCGGCCGGAAGCAGTTTGTCGCCCGCATAGAAAGCCATTGGCACCTTGAACTTGACTTCGATGTCCTGCCCGGTCCAACCGCTCTGCGCTACCGCGACCGCCACCACCGCCGCCACCAACACTGCCAGGACGATCATCGTCCGTGAATTCTTCATTTTTTCCTCCATGTAGGCCGCTTCAGGCCGTTGTGTAATGTCCACTTCAAGTGAACTTCCCACCAGTTAACTGCATCGCAGACTCAGACCGGACGATGGCCTCAAGTCTGGCAACGGAAACCGCAAAATCGATTCTATGAGAACGGCAAAAACTCGCGCCCACCGGCTTCATCACAGACCGACGCGCCAAACCGCGCCATTCCTCTGGCCATCAGCTTACTAGCAAAGCCGGAAAAACTCACCCAGAAAATTGCAGCCCGGTTTAATCCTCACGACTCCGGCCCTAGACTGGCACGGCTTCGATCCGCTTCGATTCGCGGTCCAATCGCGTAATCCGGAACTGGCGAATCTGCCCCGCACGCAGGGGCTCGGGCTTCGCAGGGCCTCGCGGCGTACTGCCCTTCCAGCGCGCCATCAGCATCGAGCTCAGGTCCGCCACGTTTCCGGCCGCTCCCCCGCCCTGGCGTTCTGCGGCGGATACGTCGCTCCCCGACGACGCCGGGCAACTCCCGAAGATGCCCTCGCCAAACTCCACCTGAGCTGACCCGGTGTCGCCTGCGATGGCCACCACACGCCCCGTGACCACGTCGCCGACCTTGTGCTCGGCCAGGTATTCATCCAGGCTGGTTGGAACCAACTGCTTCATGCTCAGCCGAATCAGCCTCTTCTCGGCATCCACCGCCAATATGAGGGCTTGCACCTTTTGACCCACCCGCAGCACTTCCTGAGGATGGTTGAGGCGCTTCTCCCCGGTAATTTCACTGATGTGGACGAGCCCTTCCACGCCCTCGGTAAGCTGCACAAATGCGCCGAACTTCGGCAGGCTAGTCACAGTTCCTTCAACCGTCGCGCCAACCGGATATTTCCTGGCGGCATCCGCCCACGGATCGCCCAGGGCCTGCTTCAATCCCAACGATATGCGCCGCTCGGCGGTGTTGACGCCCAGAATCACCGCCTCCACCACCTCGCCCGGTTTCACCAGGTCCGACGGAGTCCGTACCTTCTTCGCCCATGACATCTCCGAGATGTGTACCAGCCCTTCGATTCCCGGCTCCAACTCGACAAAGGCGCCGAAGTCGGCGATGCGAGTCACCGGGCCACGAACGCGATCTCCGGCCTTATATTTCTCGGCGACGGAATCCCACGGGTGAGGTTGCAGTTGTTTCATGCCCAGAGAGATGCGCTGCTTCCCGGAATCGACCTTCAGTACCTTGGCTTCAATCTCCTGCCCGACCACCAGAACATCCTCCGGCTTACCGACCCGGCTCCACGAAAGGTCGCTCACATGCAACAGGCCGTCGATGCCGCCGAGGTCAACGAACGCGCCATATTCGGCCAGGCTGCGCACGGTCCCGCGCACGATATCGCCTTCCTGAATCTCCTTGTAACGGCGGTCCTTGGCCGAGCGCGCCTCTTCTTCCATCACCGCGCGCCGGTCCACCACGACGTCCTCGTCCGCGGTGTCGAGTTTGGTAATGCGGCACTGGATTTCCTGCCCGACGAGCTTCTCCATCTCGGCCGCGTCACGCACGCCGCTGCGCGAGGCAGGCATGAAGGCGCGAACCCCGATATCGACGTCGAGCCCGCCTTTGTTCACGCCAGTCACGGTGCCGACAATGGTGGACTTGGCCGCGAATGCGGCTTCCAGCGCCGTCCAGTCTTTGGGCTGCGCGATGCGCGTGCGCGAGAGCATGTAATAGCCGTCGGCGTCGCGGCCTTTGACCGAGACCACGAGCTTGTCGCCGGGCTTGGCATCCGGCAGATCGGTCAACGGCAACGTACCTTCGGTCTTGAAGCCGATATCGACGAGAACTGCTTCGGCGGTGACGGCAACAACGGTGCCTTCAAGCTGGCGAGCTCCGTCTTCGGAGCGGCAGGCGTGCTCGCGCTCGTACTCGGAAAGAAGCTGATCGAACGATTCGGTGGATTCGGGAGTTTCGGGCTGGTTGGGATCAGACATGATGAATTACGCCGCATCCAGAATAGCAGCGGCACGGCCTCTTCGGAGCTG
>Ga0207862_1000690_pt1 | contig 10294 bp, 9 predicted proteins | sample LuqExpMetageno81_FD_187838 | JGI IMG/M metagenome (GOLD analysis project Ga0207862, IMG submission 187838) | Tropical forest soil microbial communities from Luquillo Experimental Forest, Puerto Rico - Sample 81 (SPAdes) | ecosystem: Environmental > Terrestrial > Soil > Tropical forest ... | reverse complement strand
TTGGGCTTCTGTGCGCGTTGCTTTCTTACCCGTTTGTCGTCTGGGGCCAGAGCACCGCACCAACCACCCAAAGTCAGGAATCCCAGGTAAAGCCTGCATGGTCCACACGCAGTGACTATGGGATGCCCCCACGGTTGGGGCGCCAGATTTCCCCAACACCGAGCACCCCTTGGCATACTCCGGATCTTCCCGGCTACACGAGTGTGCTCAAGGCAACCGAGCCTTCCCCCATTGATCCCCAGAAGCGCTATGAACTCGTCGAGTTAATCGACCTCGCCCAGAGGTTGAACCCCGAGACCCGCGTGGCCTGGGAGGGGGCACGCCAGGCCGCGATTGGCGTTGGCTTGGCTGAAAGCGAGTACTTCCCGGTTCTCACGCTGGCGGCCCTTGGGGGCTACCAGAATGAGGCCTTTCCTGCGCCCTTTAATGTGGCACCCAGCGGTTTTTTCCGGGTGATCTTAGAGCAAGTTGTCCCCACCCTGAATCTGCGCTGGCTGCTCCTCGACTTCGGGCGTCGAAAGAATACCTGGAACGCCGCCAAAGAACGCCTGTTAGCAGCCAACCTCGGCTTCAACCGCAAGCACCAGGAGATCATCTTCCGCGTGCAACGGGCCTTTTTCGGGCTCACCAGCCTTCGAGCCAAAATCGCGGTGGCCCAGAGTTCCCTGGATTCGGCCCGAGCGGTCCGCGAGTCGGCGGAAGCGCAATTGCGGAACGGACTGGCAACCCTCCCGGAGGTCTCCCTCGCCCGCCAGCAGGAAGCCCAGGCCGCCTTTGATCTGGAGGACGTGCTTGCCATTGAACGCGACGCCCAGGTGGCCCTGGCGGAGAGCATTGGCATTCCGCCGACGACGCCAGTCCAGGTCGCCGCTTTCTCCGCGCTGCCGCCGCCTGCCGCCCTGGAGGACTCGGTGGAAAACGTGATCGACCAGGCGCTTGACAAACGACCTGACCTCATCGCCAAGGTGGCAAAGCTCCGCAGCAAGGAGGCCGAGGTGCGCCGCGCCCGCGCCGCCTATTTCCCGACACTCTCCTTTGTGTCCAATCTCAACACCATCGCCGGCCGCGCTAAAATCACCGGTGGGGTTTTGCCGACGGGGTGGTTCAGCGCCGCCGAGCCGAGCTACGGCGCCGGGCTTACTTTTAATTGGAACCTCTTCGAGGGCGGGGCCAACCACCGGCGGGTGGAACTGGCTGAGGCCGAGCGCCGGGCCGCCGAAGACGAGGTAACCGCCTCCCGCGACCAGGCCATTCGGGAAGTGTGGAAGGCATACACGGATACCCGGCTGGCCATTCGCCGGCTCGATGTGGCCGCAGCGCTGGTGAACGCTTCCCAGAAGTCCTACGACGCTACACTGGAATCGTACCGTCATGGTCTGGGGACGCTCATTGATCTCCTGGCCGCCCGCCGCGAGCTGAGCCGGGCGCGGTTCGTCGAGCTCGACACCAAGCTCCAGCTGCATAATGCTGCATCCGCGCTCGCCTTCTCCACCGGAGAATCTCGTCACAACCCCTCTGGAAAGTAAAGCGATGGGACCCTATATTAATGTCATCGGTTCGTTCTTCCCGTCCTGGATGCTGTGCGGCTTGATCGGGATTGCGGCGGCTCTGTTGGGGCGGTGGCTCTTCGTCCGCACCGGACTCGATCCCTATGTGGGCCCGCCAAAAATAATCTATCCGAGTCTTGCCATTCTCGTTACCCTGGTACTCTGGGTGTTTCTGTTCAGGGGTTGACTCTATGGCTGAAAAAAACCTTCCCTCCGACCCAGGCCTCCGCCCCGTCATTGGCCGGCTCCTCGGCCGGGGAATTGTCGGGGCCACAGTCATCATCGTGATTGTGGCGTTACTTCAGTGGGAGATAAGGCCGGAGACCGAAGATGCCACGGTGCGCGCCAACTACGTCGGCATCGCTCCCCAGGTCAGCGGTCACATCGTCGAGCTCCATGTGCGTGACAACCAGAAGGTACAAGAGGGCGACCTGCTCTTTGTGATCGACCCGCGACCGTATGAGATTGCCTTGGAGCGAGCCCGGGCCAACCTGGCCCTCACTCGTAAGGAGGTCGATGCCCTGAAGGAGGGCGCGGCCACTGCTGTGGCCGGGGTGTCCCGGGCCAAGGCCCAGCTCAACGCCTCTGCGGCTGAGGTCAACCGCCGGGAGATGGATCCGGTGGTGGCCGACGCCGAAATCGCCCGCCTGGAGGCTCAGTTCCAACGAGCCGATGATCATTTGAAGCGCCTTGAGCCGCTGCTGCCCAAGCAGTTTGTCACCGAAGACCGGGTAGAGGACGCCCGCACCCAGAGGGCCACGGCCCTCGAGGCGCTTAACGAGGCTCGGGCCCGCAAACGCGCCGCGGTAGCCACGTTAGCATCCACCCGGGCCCAGCATGTTGCCACCGAGGCGGCCTTACACCAGGCTCGCAGTGAGCAAGGGCGCGCCGAGAATGCCATCGGCCAGATCGAGGGTATCAATGCCAGGATAGCTGCGGCTGAAGCGGCCGTTCACTCGGCGGAGTTAGACCTCAGTTACTGCCGGATGCAGGCACCGTTTACCGGCCTGGTGGTCAACATGAACATATCGAATGGCTTCTTCGCTCGGGCCGGGGCGGAGGTGTTCACGCTGGTGGATACGCGCACCTGGTACGTCGTCGCCAACTTCCGGGAGACCCAGCTGCGTCACATTCCTTTTGGGGCGCCGGCTGACCTTTATCTGCTGTCGCAACCCCGCAGGCACTTTCGAGGCACCGTCGTCGGACTCGGTTGGGCGGTGCTGCCGGAAAACGGCACCAGCGTCAACGGCCTGCCAGTGGTCGAGCGCTCCCTCGACTGGATCCGTCTCGCGGCGCGCTTTCCTGTGCGTATAAAAGTGGAAAATCCAGACGACTCCTTTCATTTGGGCGCCTCTGCGGTGGCCACGGTGCAAGGCAGTTTCTGGCGCTCTGCCGGCCGATGAATCCCTCAGCCCTTCTTGATTTTCTGCGCCGCGAACTCTCGCCCACGCCCGGGAGAGGCAGCGCCACTTTCCGTCTCACTCTGGCCGCCATAGCAACCACAATCCCCATTTTGACCCACCATATTCCCCACGGGCTTGTGGCCTTGATCATGTTGTATCTGGTCACGCGAGAAGACACAGCCGCCACCCTCATCGGCTCGATCCTCGGCTGGGTGGGCGTCACCATGGGTCTGGGCCTGGGCCTTCTCGCCTGCAAAATCTCCCTGGACATCCCGGAGCTGCGTTTCTGTCTGGTGGGTTTATTTCTCTTCGGGGGTCTGTTCCTCAAGTCTGCTATCGCGATCCCTGGACTGGGCACCGCCATCGGGGTGCCGTTAGCTCTTTCCTTGATCATCCCTGATTTAATCCCGCCTAACCCGGAGCAAGTGGTCTATTTCCACCTTTGGCTCTGGTGTTGCGTAACCATCGGCCTGTCTGTCAATGCCGGGGTGCAACTCCTGCTGAATCCGGGGGACCCTTTAATGCTGCTCCAGCGCGAACTGGACACGAGGCTTCTGGCGGTGGAGCAGGGGCTCCGGCGCCTGGCAGGCAGTGTCCCCGTGGAGCCGCCGCCTGTGTCCCTGAACACTTTGGGGATCGCAGGCATGTCCCGGCCTCTGGCGCTTCTGAAGTCTGCCTCGATGATTCACCGCTGGGCGCGGGAGCGCCATGAGAGACTCACTGCCATTATTACCCTGGTGGACCGCCTGGTCACCTCGGCCATCGCCCTCGAGGAGGTTGCACCTCTCCTTGAAGGAGAGATTCACCGTGAGCGCCTCTTGAAGGTGGCGGACGCCTGCGACCGGACCAGGCGGGCCTTCGCGGAATTGCGGTTGCCGTCGCCCAGCGATTGGATCGTGCTGGCTTCCCAGCCTGCTACGGCCGCGCTGTCCCCACTGGCCGACATGGAGCGCACCCTCGACGAGATCACCCTGGCCGTGCCCGGCCGTTTTAAAGAGTCTGGTGAATCCGGTGCTGATGCTGCCGGAAAGCTGAGGCTCTTTTTGCCGGACGCCTTTACCAATCCAGAGCATATCCGCTTCGCGGTCAAGGGCACCCTGGCGGCGTTCATCTGCTACGTCATCTTCGTCGGCTTCGATTACCCGGGCATCTACACGTGCGTGATTACCGTCTTAGTGGTGTCGTTGTCCACCATCGGCGCCAGCAACCAGAAAGGAATCCTCCGCTTCGGCGGCGCCGCGGTCGGCGGCGGCATGGCGATGATCTCTCTGATGTACTTGTTCCCCAATGTGGAGACCGTCGGCGGCTTCTGGCTTGTCTTTGGCGCCGGCACCGCGGTCGCCGCCTGGGCGACCTTCGGCACTCCCCGTATTTACTACGGCGGCTACCAGGTCGGCCTCGCTTTCTACAAGGCCATCTTCCAGGGTAGTTTTGGCCCGGTTACCACCCTAACGGTCATCCGCGATCGCCTCATCGGCGTCTTCTTCGGTCTTATCGTGTTCGGCATCGTGGAGCATGTGCTGTGGCCGGTGAGCGCTACAGACGCGCTGTGCCGGGGCCTGGCCGAGTTAATGGACCTGCTGGCGAAGCTGGCCCGCACGGTCACCAGCACCACTCCGCCGACCGTGACCGGCGACGTGGTGGACGCGTGGCGCCGGCGGATATCCCAGAAGGTGGAAAACGTCCAGGAACTTATCGAGTCGTCCAAGTTTGAGTTGCGTTCTCTCAAACTAAGCGAAATCCAGAAGCTTACCGGTGAGGCCCAGATCATCTTCATCCTGTTGCTCTCGCTGGCTCGCCAGAAGCGGGAGGTCACGGACCCGAGCGCGGTTCGGGCCGCCGCGGTCGGGCTGGACGACGCTATGGCTTCGGCCCTCATGGCCCTGTCAAGGCGCGTCGCCAGTGACTCCCAACCAACGGTACCCGATCTCGAAGGCATGCTGCAGGCCTTTGAGCATGCCGTCACTGCCGTCCCGCCTGCGCCTGGTGAGACGGTCGTCCTCCCCAACCTCATTGACCGCCTGGCCCTCTATGCCGCGCTGGTCGCCGCCATCAAGCGGCTTTCCTCGGAACCCCTGGATGCCGGGCAAGACGGACATGAAGTTCGGGTGTTGGCCGTCCAGGAGTAGCTGGGGTGCCGTCAAAGATAAGCGGGCGCTTCTGGGCCGGTTAGGAGCGAAGTGTCGGTTAACCAATTCTTATGAGCCTTGCAACTTCCCACCAATTTCAATTGACCAGCACGGACGGCCTGCAAATCGCTTGCACCCGCTTGAGCTATCTTATATTAAACCTCCGCGCGGCACAGCTAGCGCAATTAGGCCGCTGGTTCGCTTGGGCTAAATGGCTTTTCGCGTTCCCATGATTTGATAACCCATTGGAACGGACCGATATGCGCGGAGAGACGGCCGGTAAAAGGGCTGTCAAGCGAGAAGATAAGATAGAAGGATAGTCCCAAGACCCATGAGAGGCCAAGAAGCAACACCGCCCAGACTTCGGTTGACTTGGCAACAAACAGACCGTGGAAAGCGAACAGCACGAGTGCACCTGAAATGAGGAGCGGCCAGAGAGGTGAAGCATTGCCTCCTCTGGCGCTCTGTAGTCGTTTCCGTCGGGCATCGAGCCAGTCATTTGCCGTGACAATGGCCTGTTCGAAAACTACGGTTTCCCGATCGTTTGAGGGCTTGAGGGATTGAACCGCGTGTAGCAGTGCCATCGCGGCATCGTAACTGAGATCCATGGGGGCCACTTCCCCTCGAGCCACTCCGCCAAGCGCATCCCACTCATCGACCACCACCTTGGCGTAGGCAAGCGCCCTGGAGCGAATTTCCTTGGTTTGTTCTGTAGGACTAGCCCCAAGGATGTACCCTATGCCCAATAGAGCATCCGTTTCGGCATGGACCGAAGCCAGGACGGCCTTGTGGTTCTCCCAGATTCCCGAAATAACAAAGGCGAGCAGAATCCCATAGATGGTACCGAGGACTCCATATACTGCTAACGTCATCCCTGTGTCCGCCACCAAATGATTTATGTCAAAGAGTGCCCGGATAGTAATCGCCGCCGCAAACGCCAAAGTGATGGTAACGCCGATGATGATAACCATCTGAAGCTTCTCGGGTAACGATAACAGGAAGGGTCGTATTTTAGGCATCCCTGATATGACCTCTCATAGTCTTCATGAAGGAGGTAACCCTTTTCTTAAAGAAACATAAAGTAAAAGTTGAAAAATTTTCCGCGAGGCTATAGTAGCCGCAGGGTCCATCCTTTGACCAGTTCTTTGGAGTGGGTGGCATCGAAGATGTCCACCAGTTCCATGCGCTTGAATATGCTGTCATATGCCCGCGGAAAGTTCTCGTGAATGCCGGGGACGCGAAGGCACCCTTGTTGAAATTCCCGGCCAGGCAGTAAAGACCGGAGACCAATGGTGCGCCCGGCATCGGTTTCCACGATGAGCGCCTCTTACTTTTCAGTCTGGTTTATGGGGAACGTTTGGACAAACAACTGATAGAGACACCAACCGGGTCAGGGTGACGACCAGGTAGAGTTGGCCCGCCAGGGCCTCGAAAATGGCCAGGGTACGAGTCAGGGGGATGGCCGGCGTGACATCGCCGAAACCGGTGGTGGTTAAGGTCGTGAAACTAAAATACGTCAGGACCTGATGGACCGCCTGCCAATCGCCGGCGGCCAGACCCTCCGGCCAGTTGAAGGCATGGGGGATGGTCAAGGCCACAATAAAATAGAAAAAGCTCCATATCCCTCCCAATAACAAGTAGACCACGACGGCGCCGCGAATCCGGTGGGCCGTCACCGTTCCCGCCTCGAAAACCTGGACAATCAGGATCGCCAGCAGCAAGACCAGAAAAAGCATGCCGAGAATGGCGCTCATGATGATCAGGCTCCAGGCTCGGTGGATTTGTTCCATCCAGATGAAGGTGAGACCGGCCACTGCTAGGACGATAACCAGGAAGCGCACCCAAGGCTGCTTGAAAGTCGTCAGAACCCCCGCCACTATGATGAGGGAGAACAAAACGCGGCCCACCAATCCGCCGAAGCTGAAAGCACCCAGGGCGCACACGACGAACAGATATGCCAGGGTAAAAATAAGCAGGGCCGTCAGGCCGCTTTCGGCCGACCAGAAATGCCAGGGCTGGGATTTGGACAATGTCATAGGCTGGCCCAAGAATATCAGGAAGTCACAATGGCATTCAAGACGACTCCCAAGATGGTCGTAAAAAAGAAGAACGAGACCACACTGTGGATGAGCACCATCCGCCGCTGGATCACCGAGGTCACGTTGACATCGCTTACGGCGTAGGTGAGGCCTACGGCAAAAGCGAAATACATAAAGTCCAAATACGTCGGCGGGGCACCCCCGGGAAATTCAAGACCTTGGCGCATCCCCCCGGGAAAGGGGCGGCCTTGGCGGTCCGTGTCTTCAAAATACAGCCGGGCGTAATGTTGTCCGGCCGCAGTGTGGAGGATTAACCAGGACATGATCACCGCCCAAACGCTCAAACCCACCAGGAGGCGGGCTTGGGCCGGATGGTGACTGCCCACCGAGGTGAGGATAACGCCCATGCTGATATTTCCTATAAGAGCAACCATGATCAGCACGATCAACAGTAAGGCCCGGTTAGGCTGGTCCCGGGAAACCCTTTGTTTGGTCATGGGACCATCGGCCTGGAAAATAACGATTCCCAACAAGACCAGGTAAATGGCCCAAGTCAGAATCCAGCCGGCAAGAAAGGCAACCTCTCCCCCTAAACCGAGCCACTTCCAGCTCATTACCCCCGCCATGGCGCCCAGGGAGACAGACAGGACAAACCGCCACAGGTCATGAAGCTCCCAGGCGAAATGAGAAATCCACTTTTTTATCGTCATGGTGCGTCCGTCCTCCCAGGCCTGTTTTTACTGGTCAGGCAGCCTTTGGGTCTCCTTGTAGGCGCGCACCACCGAAACCCCTCTAGCATAGAAGGCATCCTGGCCGAGCAAGTCGATTATCCCCGAGCGTTTCAGTTGGGCATAAACATGGTCCGAAAAGTCGGAAAATACCAGCCTGATACCCTGCTTTTTGAGGAACCCATAAAGAGAGCGCAAAGTTGCCGCGGCGGTGTAATCGATGTCATCCACCGCGTCCGCCACAATGCAAAACCAGACCAGGGGCGGTTCCGCCTCCCGGGCCAGCCTGGTGACTTCCTTGGCCAGCTGCTGGCTGTTAGCGTAATACATACTGTGAGTGAACCGGTAGCCCATCAGTCCTGGGAGAAATTGGGCCTGGGTTGCCACCGGTTGGACCTTCCAGCCTTCCTCTTTGGCGGGTGCAATAAGGGCGTTTTGGGGCCGGTAGCCGTGCCTGGTGTGACTCACCAGGGACAGGAACATGGCGAGGACAATGCCCTCCTTTACGCCCATGAAGACCACTATCAGCGCGGTGATTAAGGCCACCCAGAACTCTGCCGGCCGCTCGCCAAGAATCTGCCGCATCCCTGATAAGTCAATCAAATCCAGGCCGATCAAAAACACCACGGTGGAAAGCACCACCTCGGGCATGAACTCCAATGGCCTGGTCAGGAAGAGGAGCACCATGAGGACAATAACGCTGGTAGTAATTTGCGCCAACTGGCTGTGCCCCCCGGCGCTGTCCACCATCTGCGTCTTGGTGGGGCTGCCGTTAACCACAAAGGTGCCGGTTAGCCCGGCACCGATGTTGGCGAGGCTGAGGCCCACCAGATCAACGTTTTCGCTGAAGGGTTCTTCGTAACGGGCGGCATAGGCCTGCGACGTCGCGGCGCTCTGGGCCAGGATGACCACAAACATGGAGAAGGCAGTGGGCAGGAGGGTCATGAGGAGGCTAAAGTTCAGGTCAACATGGGGCAAGCCCACCGCCGGGAGGCCCCCGGGAACAGGGCCGAGGATAGTGATCCCATTGGCTTTCAGGTCAACCGCCCAGCTCACGATGATGGCGCCGGTAACCGCAATGAGCGGGCCGGGAATTTTCCTGGATATTTTTCGGGAGCCGAGAATGATGATGAGAACAGCCACGGTTATTATCAGGGCTGACCAGTTCGTCTGTTGGAGATGCTGGAGATCATGAATTAATCTGCCAAGGGTGCTGTGCCCGCCCCTAGGCAATCCCAGCATGCCCCTAATTTGACCGCTGGCCACCTGGACGCCCACACCCGTCAAAAAACCGATGAGCACGGTGCGGGACAGGAAGTCCGCCAGGAACCCCAGACGAATGAGGCGGGCGATGATGAGCATCCCCGCGGCCATGACAGCCAGTATACCGCTCAGGGCCACATAATCGGCTGAGCCCGAAACGGCCAGGCCGGTGAGACTGGCGGCCAGGATAGCCGCGGTGGCGGAATCGGCCCCCACCACTAAATGCCGGGACGAACCAAAGATAGCAAACAGGGCCATGGGGATGAGGATGGTATAGAGGCCGGTGATCACCGGGGTGCCGGAGATCTTGGTGTAGCCCATGACCTCAGGGATGGCCAAGGCAGCCAGGGTCATGCCCGCCAGGATGTCGGCAGGCACCCTAGACTGATCAATAGGCAGGATTCCCTGAAGAATAGGAATTCTGAAGCCCTGGCCCTCAGTTTTAGCGGTGGCCATGGCTGCTCCTTTATCTCAGCCCGGATGGGCGTGTCCGATGGGGACTGGAAAATCTACATTGCCGCCGCATATATACAGAATTACGATTAAATTCTTCTAAATGGCTGGCGGCCGCAACTTTCTTATAACTGGACGGCCAGGTTGGGAAGCCCTAAAGCTTTTCAACCAGATGCTTGGCCGCGGCGGTCTCACGGGCTAATTTCGTTTTATCTTCCGCAACTTCTTCCACCAACTTTTTGAGTTCCTCCCGGACCCCCTCTGGCTTGATAAACCCTTTGCTCTCTTCACGCTCCGTAAAGGCATCGGCCACTTCATCGGCCAAGTTGAGATAGAGATTAGTTAGCGGTTTGACGGCAGGCTTGAGAATAACCTCGACAATGGGAAATATCACCGGGGCCAACAACGCGACCCCTGCGATGCTCAGCAACGTGGTGATGGGACGGGTAAATAGTAAAGTTAACATGTCTTGCCTCCGGCATTGCCCAAATGCCTCTTCCCCACCGCGACCGGAGCCGGTTAAAGAGACTCGGGCGCTATATTTATAGTTAATTTAATCATCTCCCTGCGGTTCGCAAAGGCCCGGAACATTTTTCACCAGGCGTTAGTGACCATGTTCCCGATATCCGTCCAGGGAAATTTGTCCAAAATCTTATCTAGCGAAGGTGGCGATTGGTTTATTGGCTTCCACAGGGCTACCTTTATCAGGAAAGGCCCTAGCAGTCGTGGCTC
>Ga0207862_1000688_pt1 | contig 10302 bp, 8 predicted proteins | sample LuqExpMetageno81_FD_187838 | JGI IMG/M metagenome (GOLD analysis project Ga0207862, IMG submission 187838) | Tropical forest soil microbial communities from Luquillo Experimental Forest, Puerto Rico - Sample 81 (SPAdes) | ecosystem: Environmental > Terrestrial > Soil > Tropical forest ... | reverse complement strand
GTGCCTCCGGTGGTTTGGCAGCTCACGCCGGTCGGAATCGGGAATTCGCCGCCGGAGATGAATGTTGCGGATTCTCCGGATATTGCCGTCAGATTGGGTTCGGCGAGCGTTCGCACGACACCGGCGCTTTCCATGGCGCGCAGCGTAGCTTGCACGGAAGGAGCGGCGCCAAATGTCGTTTGCAGGACATTGCTGGGAACGAGCGGAGCATTGTTCGCGGTGAACGGATTGGTATTGCTGAAGTTCACCACCGAGGTGCCGTAGCTGAGGCTGGCGTTCAGGTCGATGCCAAGCTGTTTGATGATCGAGCGTTGAACCTCCGCAACCGTGACCTTCAGCAGCACCTGGTCGCGGCTACGCACTGTGATGGAGTTTACGACCTTGTCGGGACCGCCCACGAGCCGCGCGGCCAAGTCGGCGGCCTGCTGCGCCTCGATTGGGGTCGCCGCAATGCCCGACAGTATGACGCCGTCGCCGACACCTTCAATGTGGAGGTCGGAGTTCGGAAACATCTGACGTAGCGCGGCGCGCACGCCGTTGAGGTCGCGCGTGACAGCGATGTCATAGGCGGCGATCTGCTGGCCGGCGGCGTCGAAGAACACGATGTTGGTCTGGCCGACGGCCGCGCCAATGATATAAGCGCGTTGCGCCGAGCGGACCACCGCATTGGCGATCTTCGGATCCGCAACCAGCACATCCTTGATGTCGCGCGGCAGATCGATCACCACCGATTTGCCGATGCCGAGCGAAAGGGGACGTGCACCGGCGTGGGCGTCGCCGACGATGGGCGCAGCGAGGGGATAGTCGCTGGCCATGACCGGCGTGAGCGCCGGATTGAGCGTCAGCGCGGCGACGGCGGAGAACGACAGGGCGCGAACCACGAAAGTCCGCATCGTGAGCTGATTGACCCTGCATTTCATATCGTGGATCCCCATCGTCACTTCTGGATCGTCTGCGGGTTTGCAACGCCGTAACGAACGATATTGATGCTGACACCGCGCGTGCGGACGCGGTCATCGGTTTCGACAATATTGGCGTCAGTTATGCTGCGGAGCGCGAGCGACAGAGTGCCGGCCTGGCGCGAGGCGGCGAGCGTCGCGATCTGTTCGGGCTTCAATTCCAGCGTCACGGTCTTGCCGATGACCGCGCTCTGGCCGTCCTTTTCCTTCGGCGCCTGGTCGATCGCAAGCACCCGGATATTGGACAGAATAACCTCGGAGACCACGACATCGGGAAGCGCCGGGCGTTCCGGATTCTTTTCGCGCCGGGTCAGGATGACGTCGACGCGGTCGTTCGGCAGGATGAAACCGCCTGCGCCCGTCTCAGGCGCGATTTCGGTGGAGATCGCGCGCATGCCGGTCGGCAGGATCGCGGCCATGAAGCCGCTTCCGTCTGCCTTCACCAGCTTCTGGTCGCGGATCGGTTCGCCGGCAATAAAGGGGGCGCGCGCAATCGAACCGGTCACTTGCGTGGTCGCATCGGGTCGATCGCTGCGGCGGATAAAGCTCGAGCTCGCGGCTGCCGCCGGCCAGGTCTGCCACTGCAGGTCCTCCGGCTTGACGGTCTGGCCGAGATTGATGTCGGATTTGGCGACGAGTACGTCGACCGTATCCAATTGCGCGACGGGCTGGGCCGGAGCCGGCCTGTCGCCGTAGCCGCTCACAAGATACGCAGCAACGCCACCCGCGCCGAGGGCGATGGCCAGGACGATTATGCGTGCCCGATTCATACGCTTCACTTTCCACATTACGCCGCGACGCGGCCGTCGCCGTAAGTGGAGTTGAGCAGCTATTCGTCAAAGCATGGTTAATGAGGCGTATCTAAATCGCCTTAACGCCGGGTTTATCCGTTGGAACCTAGCCGACGGCGAAGCGTGCGAGGTCGACAGCCTTCACCCACTCCGTTTCCGGGTAGATCGTCAGCGCTCCGATCGCGAGCGCGATACCGTAGGGAATCCCGCTTTCCTTGGCGTGCAGCTTGAGGAGCCAGGCCTGGCCGGTGAGGGCGTATGGAAGCGGCCACTGGCGGAATTGCAGCAAAAGCAGCGTCAGCGCCCCGCCGAACAGCGAGGCATACAGCAGATAGTTCATGAGCTGGGCAAAGCCAAACCAAAGCGCAGCCGCCGCGGCAATTTTCGCATCCCCGCCGCCGACCCAACCCATCGCGAAGCAGCCGAAGGCAAGCGTCAGCACCAGCGCGCCTGCGCCGAGATGGGCAAGGATATCGGGCAGCGCCATGCCGCTCGCGACCGCGAGCACCAGGAAACCCGCCGCCAGCGCCAGCGAGACGCGATTTGAAATCGTCATGGTGAAAAGATCGCTCGCTGCCGCGAACGCCATCAGGGCCGGAAACAACAGAAGGCGGGCGATGTCGAGGATCATGCGATGCGTGGCCGGGCCGTGAAAATCGGTTCGAAGAAGCTTAGAGCTGAGAGGTTAAGCAATCGGGAAAAGGTAAGGCCCGGCCGGTCCGTCGTCACCAGAGGCTGGCAATCCGTAAAGCGAGCATCGCGAGCGCGAGCAACAGCGCAAGGCAGACGCAGTGCCCCGCCGCGTCGCGGCTTGCGGCCGACGGTGAAGCTTTTCTCGCCGCAAGGGCAGCGGCTCTTACTCTACGCATCGGAAAACACCGGTCGTTCGGAGATCAAATGACAAAGGCCCCGGGATGAACCGGGGCCTTTGCAGCTCGACACAATTTTCGCTTACTTCAGCGAGTTGTTGATCGAGGTGAACTTGTTGTTCAGGTTGGTGCCGAGGCCGTTGACCACAGCAATGATCGCGAGCGAAATGCCGGCTGCGATCAGGCCGTATTCGATGGCGGTGGCGCCGGACTCGTCCTTCACGAAACGCGCAATCAGGTTCTTCATAAGCTAAACTCCATGTACACGTGGCTGTCGAACTAGGTGTGGTCGAGCCGGCGTTCTCAGCACCGTGACCATGGCCGAAACCTAAAAGCGGAGAATTGCAGTGCAGTTAATTCGATCGTGTAAACACTGCTTCAATTCACTCTTCTTGCGGAGAGTAAATGTCGTATTAAGAGGTTGATTACAATTCGAGCATGATCTCGACAGAGTATTTGAAGACGGCGCGAACGTACTTGCTGCGATGGATTTTGAGCGCCGCGCCCGACGGCCGACATCGGATCTGAACTGCGTTGTCTGCTTATTCTTCTTTCTCTTCGCGCGCCCGGCGCGCCCGCGCAAGAGCCGGCAAATGCGACACGACCGACGATAGTTCACGCCTCCTTAATCGCCGCGGAGTAACTCTGAGCGAGCGGATTTGAGCGAGGCTGTCATGTCCACCCTGCCCATGGAAGTCGTCTTGATGCTCGGCCAGACCATCGAAAAGGTGGTGCCGATTACCATCGCCCTCGCTTTGTTGTTTTCCGTGCTCACCCATTTCTGGGCATGCAACGAGGCCGCGCCCTGGTGGCGCAAGCGCGAGCTCGTCACCGACATCGTCTACTGGTTCTTTGTGCCGTTGTTCGGCCGCGTGATGCGAATCGGTCTCCTGGTGCTCGGCGCCGGCGTCGTCTTCAACATTCATGATGCAGATGGATTGATCGCTTTCTACGACAACGGCCACGGTCCGCTGTCGGAATTGCCGCTGTGGGCGCAGGCGCTGCTCTTCCTCGTGCTGTCGGACTTCATGCTGTACTGGCTGCACCGGCTGTTTCATGGCGGTGGCTTCTGGAAATATCACGCCGTCCATCACTCCTCGGAGGAGCTCGACTGGATTTCGGCGGCGCGCTTTCACCCGGTGAACCTGTTTCTGGGCACCATCGGCGTCGACGTCATCCTGTTGATGGCGGGCATCTCGCCGAACGTGATGCTATGGGTCGGGCCATTCAACACGTTCCATTCCGCCTTCGTGCACGCCAACCTGAACTGGAGTCTCGGGCCGTTCAAATATGTGCTGGCGACCCCGGTCTTTCACCGTTGGCATCACACCCCGCTGGAAGAGGGCGGCAACACCAATTTCGCGGGCACTTTCCCGATCTGGGATATCCTGTTCGGCACCTTCCTGATGCCCGGAAATCGCCTGCCGGGGAGCTACGGCAAGGACGAAGCGAGAATGCCGAACGAGATCGTCGGGCAGCTCGCGTATCCCTTCCGCCGTTAGAGCGCGACAGCTTTCTGTCGAATCACCATCGCGCTCTTGTTGATGATTTGAGTATGGATCTCCGAGCAAACGCGTTCGGCGCTTGTCGCAAGGGAAGATCGGTGCCCGCCTTTCCGGATCATCTTCTCGTGTCCCAATTCCGAAGTTTGCATCGTTATGCAAGTCGGCGCGCTTTTCAGAAAAGGTTTTCGTCCGGATTTGCGCTTCCTTCATGAATTGACGGCACACTTACCGCGTCGGGCGCCGGTACCGCTGTAGATCGCTTTTTGCCGGCTCTTCAACGTCCCGGGGTCAGCATGTCTTTGTATTTCCTGCGTAATCCTGTACGCCCCCTGATCGGGGTGGTCTTCGGCCTCCTGCTCTGGCCGCTTGCCGCGGTTGCCGAGCCCGGTCCCGGCGCCATCGCCGTCAGCGTCGATCAGGCCAAGCTTGTCAAGCTGCCGACTCGCGCTGCCACGATCGTGGTCGGCAATCCGCTGATTGCCGATGTCACGCTGCAGAACGGCGGCATCGTCGTCGTCACCGGCAAGGGCTACGGTGCCACCAATTTCATCGCGATGGATCGCGGCGGGGAAATCCTGGTGGACCGCGTCATCCAGGTCGAGGGGCCGACCGACCAGCTCGTCACCGTCTACCGGGGCGTGGAGCGCGAGACCTATAGCTGCATGCCGGTGTGCCAGCGCCGTATGACGCTTGGCGACGCCGACACCTACTTCAAATCGGTGTCCGACCAGGCCAATCAGCTCTCGAGCCAGGCTGCCGGCTCGGCGGTCGGAGGCAAAGGTCCGTAATCGTCCCGGCACGAAGCCGCAAACAACGCGCGCTAATCAATCCTCATTTGCGCGCGCCAGATGGTTAATACCGGCTTAACGGGATAGGCCATTGTGTCCGAGCTGCGCCGCTTCCGCCGCAACCGCCAAGTGCCGGACAGACCTTTTGGATCATGCTCTAAGTCGCGACCGCGCCGTCGGGCGCAGTTTCATTGCGGAATGCAGCGGCAAACAGCGCGCGGGTATAGTTGGTCTTGGGCGCCTTGAACAGCTCCGCGGCCGGTCCCTCCTCCACTACCTTGCCGTGGCGCATCACGATCAGATGGCTCGCCAGCGAGGCGACCACGCGCAGATCGTGCGAGATGAACATGTAGGTGAGATCGCGCTTGCGCTGCAGCTCGCGCAACAGGTCCACCATCTGCGCCTGGAACAACATATCGAGCGCGCTGGTCGGCTCGTCCAGCACCACGAAATTCGGCTCCAGAACCACGGCGCGCGCGATCGAGATACGCTGGCGCTGGCCGCCTGAAAATTCGTGCGGGTAGCGGAACCGCGTTTCCGGATCGAGCCCGACGTCTCTCAGTGCCTTGACTACCCGCTCATCGCGCTCATCGCGCGACAGTTGCGCTTGATGCACCGTCAGCCCTTCGGCAACGATGTCGCCGACTGCCATGCGCGGGCTCAGCGAACCGAACGGATCCTGAAACACGATCTGCATGTCGCGGCGGAACGGCCGCATCTCCTTGAAACGCAGGCCCTGGATGTTGTTGCCGAGGAACACGATCGGGCCGTTGGAGGAGATCAGCCGCAACAGCGCCAGTCCAAGGGTGGTTTTGCCGGAGCCGGATTCGCCGACCACGCCCAAGGTCTCGCCCTTGCGCACGGCGAGGCTGACGCCGTCGACCGCCTTGATATATCCGACTGTGGAACGCAAGAACCCGCGCTTCACCGGAAACCAGACCTTCAGATCGTTCGACGACATCACCACCGGCGATTGTGGGCGCGGCGGCGCCGGGTCGGGCTTCGGTTCGGCGGCGAGCAGCGCTTTGGTGTAGGGATGCTTTGGCGCGCTGAACACCTCCTCGACCGCGCCCTGCTCGACAATCTTGCCGCCATTCATGACACAGACCCTGTCCGCGATGCGGCGCACGATGCCGAGATCATGGGTGATGAACAGGAGGCTCATGCCGAGCCGGCCGCGGATCTCCGCGAGCAGCGCCAGGATCTGCGCCTGCACGGTGACGTCGAGCGCCGTGGTCGGCTCGTCCGCGATCAACAGATCCGGCTCGTTGGCGAGCGCCATCGCAATCATGATGCGCTGCCGCTGACCACCCGACAATTGATGCGGATAACTGTGAAGCCGCGTTTCGGGCTCGGGAATGCCGACCTGGGTGAGCAATTCGAGCGTCCGCTTTCGCGCCATCGCGGCGCTGATATCGTTGTGCAGGTGCAACACCTCGCCGATCTGGTCCTCGATCGTGTGCAAGGGATTGAGCGAGGTCATCGGCTCCTGGAAAATGATCGAAATGTCATTGCCGCGGATGCCGCGAATCTCGTTTTCCGACAAAGGCAGCAGGTCGCGACCGTTGAAGCGGATGCTGCCGGAGGGATGGGAGGCTGCGGGATACGGCAACAGTTTCAGGACCGACAGCGCGGTCACCGATTTTCCGGAGCCCGACTCGCCAACCAGCGCCACGCACTCGCCGCGCCTGATCTCGAACGAGATGCGATCGACCGCAAGCGTGCTGCCGGCCTGCTGGTGGAACGCCACCGAGAGATCGCGGATGTCGAGCAGCGGCTGGTTGGCGGCGTCCATGCTGATCACCTGAACGTCTTGCGCGGATCGAAGGCGTCGCGCACCGCTTCGCCGATGAAAATCAACAGCGACAGCATGATTGCGACAGAGAAGAAACCGGTGAAACCGAGCCAGGGCGCCTGGATATTGGCCTTGCCCTGCGACAGCAGTTCGCCGAGCGACGGAGAACCCGGCGGCAGCCCGAAGCCCAGAAAGTCCAGTGCGGTCAGCGTCATCACCGACGAGGATACGATGAACGGCAGGAAGGTCATGGTCGCCACCATCGCATTCGGGAGCAGATGGCGGAACATGATCACCGCGTTGGACACGCCAAGTGCGCGCGCCGCCTGGATGTATTCAAAGTTGCGGCCGCGCAAAAACTCCGCGCGCACGAGGCCGACCAGCGTCACCCAGGAAAACAGCATGAGGATGCCGAGCAGGACGAAAAAGCCCGGCGGCAGCACCGCCGATATGATCAAAAGCAGGTAAAGCGAGGGGATCGCGTTCCAGATTTCGATGAAACGCTGGAAGCCGAGATCGATCCAGCCGCCGAAATAGCCCTGCACGCCGCCGGCAAGCACGCCGATCAGGGATGAGACGAGGGTCAGGCTGAGACCGAACAACACCGAGATGCGAAAGCCGTAGATCAGCCGCGCGAGCACGTCGCGGCCCTGGTCGTCGGTGCCGAGCCAGTTGTATTCGAGGTCGCGGCAGCTCTTGAGGTGCTTCTTCGCCACCACGTCCTTGCATTGCGCCTCCGTCAACATCCAGGTCGGCGGCGAGGGTGCCGGCGTCGGCAAGTCGAGGTTTTGGGTGGAATAGGAGAAGCGGATCAGCGGCCAGACGATGACGCCGCCCTTGTCCGCGATCAGCTTCTGCAAATAGGGATCGCGGTAATCGGCGGCGGTTTCGAAGTCGCCGCCGAACGTCGTCTCCGAATAGGTGACGAAAGCGGGCCAATACAGGTGACCGTCGAGCTTGATCAGAAACGGACGATCGTTGGCGATCAGCTCGGCGAACAGCGAGACGAAGAACAGGACCAGGAAAATCCAGAACGACCAGAACCCGCGTTTGTTCGCCTTGAAGTTCTGCCAGCGCCGGCGATTGAGCGACAGGGGGCGCGTCGGAGGCGCCCGCGGGGGCACGACATCGCCGATGGGCGATGGCGTCTTTGTCTCCACCGGCTGCGGCGCGACGATCGTCATCAGACCTCCCGCGCCTCGAAGTCGATCCGGGGATCGACCCACATGTAGGTGAGATCCGAGATCAGGTTGACCACGAGGCCGACCAGCGAAAAGATGTACAACGTCCCGAACACGACGGGGTAATCGCGGTTCAGCACGCTCTCGAACGACAACAGACCGAGCCCGTCGAGCGAGAAAATGGTCTCGATGAGCAGCGACCCCGAGAAGAAGGCGTGAATGAACGCGCCCGGAAAACCCGCGATCACGATCAGCATGGCATTGCGGAAGATGTGGCCGTAAAGCACCTGCCACTCGCTGCAGCCCTTGGCGCGCGCGGTCATCACATACTGCTTGCGGATCTCGTCCAGGAACGAGTTCTTGGTCAGGAGGGTCATCGTGGCGAACGCGCTCAACGACATCGAGACCAGCGGCAAGGTGAGATGCCAGAAATAGTCGATGATCTTCCAGTACCAGGGAAATTGCGACCAGCCGTCGGAGGTCAATCCGCGCAGCGGAAAGATGTTGAAGAACGAGCCGCCGGCGAACAGGATGATCAGGAGAATCGCGAACAGAAATCCGGGGATCGCGAACCCTATGATGATGACTGCCGAGGTCCAGGTATCGAACTGCGATCCGTCCTTGACCGCCTTGCGGATGCCGAGCGGGATCGAGATCAGATAGGTCAGGAGCGTCATCCAGATGCCGAGCGACATCGACACCGGCAACTTTTCCTTGATCAGATTGATCACGCTGATGTCGCGGAAATAGCTCTTGCCGAAATCGAACCGCGCGAAATTCCACACCATCAACGCGAAGCGTTCCGGCGCCGGCTTGTCGAAGCCGAACTGTTTCTCCAGGCTCTTGATGAACTCCGGGTCCAGCCCCTGGGCGCCGCGATATTTCGAATTGACGGCATCCGCCGCAGCACCGCCCGCAGGTCCGACCGGGCGTATGTCGGCCCCGCCACCGGAGATGCGCGACGTGGCGCCGGTGTCCGCGCCGGAAAGCTGCGCGATCACCCGGTCGACCGGCCCGCCCGGGGCGAACTGAACCACCAGGAACGAAACAAAGAGAATCCCGAGCAGGGTCGGGATCATCAGGAGGATGCGGCGGGCGATATAGGCGCTCATGGTTTACTTCGCCTGCTCGAGCTTTGCGACCTTGGCCGTGTCATACCACCAGTTCTCGCGCGCGCCGACACCCGCCGCGTAGCGCGCCGGCTTTTCGGGGTGACTGAACTCGTCCCAATATGCAACCCGGTGCGTCGTTGCATACCATTGCGGAACCCAGTATCGGCCCGCGCGAAACACCCGGTCGAGCGCACGGCAGGCAACCGTCAGATCGCTCCGCGTCCGGGCTGCGATGATCGTTTCGACCAGCGCATCGACCGCGGGATTTGCGATACCGGCAAGATTGTACGATCCCTTGGTGGCGGCCGCCTGCGAGGTGAAGTACGGCCGGATGCTGTCGCCCGGTGTCGCTGACAGGCTCAGGCGTTCAACAGTGATGTCGAAATCGAAGGCTTCCACGCGCGCGCGGAACTGCACGGCGTCGATCAGGCGAAGGCTGGCGTCGATCCCAAGCTGTGCGAGATTCCGGATGAAGCTCGCGTGATGCGGCTGGAACGACGCCTCGTCGATCAGAAATTCGATCGCAAAAACCTCGCCGTTCGGCAACAGACGCTTGCCCTGGGAAATCGGCAGCCCGGCATCCTTGAGCAGTTGCTGTGCCTTGCGCAGGAGGGCGCGGTCCTGCCCCGACCCATCGGAGACCGGCGGCACGAAAGGCTCGCCGAACACTTCATCCGGCACCTGGCCGCGGAACGGCTCCAACAGTTTCAGCTCCTCGGGCGACGGCGGACCGCTCGCCACCATGTCGGAGTTCTGGAACGGCGAAACCGTGCGCGCATAGGCGCCGTACATCACGGTCTTGTTGGTCCATTCGAAATCGAAGGCATAGATCAGCGCCTCGCGCACGCGCGGATCCGTGAATTTGTCGCGCCGCGTATTGATGAACCAGCCCTGCCCGCCCGACGGCGTTTCGTCCGGGAGGGTCTCGAGCTTGACACGGCCTTCCTTGATCGCGGGAAAGTCGTAGCGCGTCGCCCAGATCCGCGCCGTGAACTCTTCGCGGTAGAGATAGTTCCTGCCGCTGAAGCCTTCGAACGCGACATCGCGATCGCGGTAGAATTCGTAGCGCACGGTGTCGAAATTGAAGCTGCCGCGGCAGACCGGCAGCTCCGCTGCCCACCAATCCCTGACGCGGTCGAACTCGATGAAGCGATTGACCTCGAATTTCCCGACCTTGTAGGGTCCCGAGCCCAGCGGCGTTTCCAGCGTGGTTTCATCGAAAGGCTGCTTCGTGTAATAGGCCTTCGAGAAAATCGGCAACCCCGCGACATAGAGCGGCACGTCGCGGGCGCGCTTCGGTGC
>Ga0207862_1000687_pt1 | contig 10309 bp, 9 predicted proteins | sample LuqExpMetageno81_FD_187838 | JGI IMG/M metagenome (GOLD analysis project Ga0207862, IMG submission 187838) | Tropical forest soil microbial communities from Luquillo Experimental Forest, Puerto Rico - Sample 81 (SPAdes) | ecosystem: Environmental > Terrestrial > Soil > Tropical forest ... | reverse complement strand
CGAGCGGCACGAGTCGGAACAAGAGAACGCCCTCGTCGAACTGACGCGGGCGAGCTCCCGCGCGGCCGAGCTCGAGAACGAGCTCCACGCGTCGGGGACCGAGCGCACGGAGCTCCAGGGCCGGCTCGACGCCGCCCGGGCCGACCACGCCCGGCTCGACGCCACGGTCGCGGAGCGCACGGCCGAGCGGGACCAGGTACTCGCCGACCTGCGCCACGCGCAGACCGAGATCGGGCGGCTCGAGATCGCCGTCGCGGCCCAGATCGCACAACACACCGGCGATCGCGACGACGCCCTGGCCCAGCTCGACGACGCCCGGGCCGAGCTCGAAGGTCTCGAGACCGCCTTCGCCACCGAGGTGCACGCGCACGAGCAGGCGCGCGGGGAGCTCGAACAGGCGCGCGCCGACGTCGCCCGCCTCGACGCCGCAGTGGTGGACCACCTCGCGCAGGCCGAAGGGTTGGCCGAGCGCCTTGACGAAGCGCAGCTGGAGATCACCCGCATCGAAGGCATCCTCCGCGCGTACGAAGCCGAGCGCGAGGAGCTCCGGCGCGGCGCGATCGAGTCCCGGATTCGGGCCGAGGAGCTGGCCTCCCAGCTCGACGCCGCCCAGGGAACGCTCGACGCGCTCGCCGCGCACACCGAGGAGCTCGAGAACGAGCTGGCGCGCGCACAAGCGGCCATCCCGTCCGTCGACGCGCGACTGCGGGCAGAGGAGATCGTGGCGCACGCGCGCGACGAAGCCGACGAGGTTCGCCGCCAAGCCGTGCGGGAAGCGGAGACGATCCGGCGCGACGCACTGACGACCGCCGACGGCATCCGCGAGCTCGCGACCGAGGACGCCCGCGAGCTGCGCTCCCGGGCGAACGAGACCGCGCGGGCCGACTCGCAGCGAGCCGAGCTGGTCGCGGGGCTCCTCGACCATGTCGCCCAGCTCGAGCGGCGGCTGGCGAAGCAGCGCAAGCGATTCGAACGAGCGGCCGATCGGATGGAGCGCGCGGAGCGGGCCGAGTTCGCGGGCATGCAAGCGGCCGAGATCCTCGAGCGCGTCGAGCGAGAAGTTTCCGACCAACACCGCGCCGCCGACGCGTACGCGGCCGAACAGCGCGAGAGCGCCGACCGGTACGCCGCCGAGAAGCGAGAGAAGGCCGACGCGCGGGCGGCCGACATCCGCGACAAGGCCGAGCGCGAGACCGAGAAGCAGCGCGAGAAGGCGTCGGCGCACGCGGCCGAGGTGCGCGAGAAGGCCGAGCGCGAAGCCGCCCAGCTGCGCGAGCGGGCCGAGCGCGACATCGAGGAGCAACGCGAGGCTACGGAACGCGAGACGGTGAAGCTCCGCGAGGACGCCGCACGCGCCCGCGACAAGGCCGACCGCGAAGCCGCCGAGCTGCGCGCCGCGGCCGAACACGACGCCTCGCGGGCGCGCGAAGCCGTCGATACCGACGCGGCCCGGATCCTGGCCAAGGCCGAACAGGACGCCGCCCGGCTGCGCGCCACGGCCGAGCGTGACGCCACCGAGCTCCGCGCCGGCGCGGAGCGCGACGCCGCGGCCGTCCGCGAGAAGGCTCGGCGCGAGCGAGAGCGCGCACACGCCGAGCTCGGCGAGCTCCTCGCTCGCATCGCGCCGCCCGAACCCGAGGACTGAGGGGCCGCGCCGCGCGGCGCGTGGACGGAAGGCCTCAGGCCGGGACGGCCTCGGCGCGACCGAGGTACTGGTGCCACACCGGGTCGATGGGCCCGGCCGACGCGATCAGCGACGTCGTGGCGTGGGGCGCCACCGGAGAGTGGCGCAGTGCCATCCCGCACTCCGTCGGGAGGCGATCCTCCTTGCGCGCGTTGCAGGAGCGGCACGACGCGACGACGTTCTCCCACGTGTGGGGACCGCCCCTGGAGCGGGGCACGACGTGATCGAGGTTCTCGGCCGTGCTGCCGCAGTACTGGCAGCGGTGTCCATCGCGCGCGAACACCGCGCGCCGGGAGAGCGGCGCGGTCGCCCGGAAGGGGACGCGGACGAAGTGCACCAACCGGATCACCGTGGGCACGGGGACGGTGCGGCGCTCGGACCGGAACTCGGCGCCATTGCGGTGCACGATCTCGGCCTTCTCCTTGAGCACCAGCACGACCGCGCGCCGCGACGAGACGACGCAGAGCGGCTCGAAGCTGGCGTTGAGAAGAAGCGCCCGGGCCACGACTCGATCACCTCCGTGCGCGAGCAGTGTACCGGCGACGCCCGCACGCGACGGGCGCCACCGCTCACGTCCGGCCCGCGCGCCGCATGTCACGGCACCATTCCAGGTAGTGCACGATGTCGCCGGGCCGGGGCTCGGCGGCCGAGCCGTACGCGGTCTCGAAGCGGAACCGCAGATAGCCCTCGTCCGGGATCGGCAGGAACGGCGGTCGCCGCCACCACCGCCGCGGGACCGTGGTGCGCAGCTGGCGTACCGCCGTCGGCCACAGACCCGGCCGGCGCACGAGACCCCGGACCGCCGGGAACCAGAATCCCCGCTCGTGCGTCATGCGTTCGTCGTCGCGCGCTCGGCCCACAGCCGGGCACGGTAGCGTGGCGGTGACGGTTGCCGTCCCGGGGCAAGGCGGTGGCCCGTCGCATGGGCCGCGCCCCGCGGGAGGTCGAGATCGGTGCAAGCCGCACCCCGCCCGGAACAATCCTTCAAGGATCTGTTCGAAGCCCTGTCCGCTCAGCTCGAGCTGGTGCTCCGCGGGAAGCGCCGCGCGGTGCACCTCTCGCTCGTCTGCATGTTCGCCGAGGGTCACCTGCTGATCGAGGACGTGCCCGGCGTCGGCAAGACGTCGCTGGCCAAGGCGATCGCCCACTGCATCGGTGGGTCGTGGCGGCGCGTGCAGTTCACTCCCGACCTGCTTCCCTCCGACGTCACGGGCGTGTCGGTCTGGGACCGGACGCGCGGCGACTTCGAGTTCCGGCCCGGCGGCGTGTTTGCCAACGTGGTGCTGGCCGACGAGATCAACCGCGCGTCGCCGAAGACGCAGTCGTCGCTGCTCGAGGCGATGGAGGAACGCCAGGTGACGGTCGACGCGCAGACGTACCGACTGCCGCGGCCCTTCCTCGTGATCGCGACGCAGAACCCGGTCGAGCTCGAAGGCACCTACCCGCTCCCCGAGGCGCAACTCGACCGCTTCTTGTTGCGACTGCGCATCGGGTATCCCGATCGCGACGCGGAGCTGTCGATCCTCGAGGCGCAGGGTCGCGATGAAGTGAACATCGACGAGCTCGAACCCGTCACCGACGCGGAAACCGTCGCCGGCTGGATCCACGAGCTCGGTCGAGTGCACGTCGCCACCGAGCTCCAGGGATACATCATCGATCTCGTGGAGGCCACCCGTCATCACCGCGACCTCATGCTCGGCGTGAGCCCGCGCGGCGCGCTCGCATTGCAACGCGCGGCGCGTGCGCTGGCAGCCAGCGTCGGCCGCTCGTACGTCGTGCCCGACGACGTCAAAGTGCTCGCCACCGCGGTGCTCGAGCACCGACTCCTCTTGTCATCCGAGGCCATGATGCGCGGCGTGCACCCGGCCGACGTGTTGACGTCGATCCTCGAAACCGTCCCCGTGCCCGCAACGCGCGCCGACTGACCACGACGGATGCTCGGATGTTGACGCGCCGCGGATGGTCTCTCGTCGGGGCAGCTGCGGGTTTGCTCGTCGGCGGACGGCTGCTCGGACTCGTGCAGCTCACGGTGCTCGGCTTTGCGGCCATCCTGCTCGTCGTGGGCGCCTACGCGTGGGTCCGCGCGCGTACGCCGGCGCTCGTCGCGGCGCGCTCGCTCAAGGAACGACTCCAAGTCGGCGTCGACGGTCGCGTCGACCTCGAGATCCGCGCCCGGCGCCGCTCTCCGACTGTTGCCGTCGGCGACGCGTTCGATCACGGCCGCCGGAGCGCCCGCTTCCTGCTCGCGCCGCTCGTACCCGGCGATCTCGCCCGCGCCGCATATCGCTTCCCGACCGAGCATCGCGGCCGCTTCCAGGTCGGGCCCCTGCGCGCGACCTCGAGCGATCCGCTCGGGTTGGTCGCCGTGACGCGAGTTGTGCTCGGCACCGAGGACGTCGTCGTGTATCCCCGGGTGCACGAGATCTCCGTGCCGCCGGAGGTCGCAGGGCTCGACCTCGATCGCGACCACCCGGCCGTGCGCGCCCGCGTGGAGCCGACGGGCGACTTCATGACCTTGCGCGACTACGCGCCCGGCGACGACCTCCGCCATGTGCACTGGCGCTCGACGGCGCGCCGCGGCCATCTCGTCGTTCGCCAGAACGAGACGCGCCGGCGGGCTCCCGTCCTGCTGATGCTCGACGTACGCCCGAGCGCGCACGACCGCGCGTCGTTCGAGCGGGCCGTGGAAGCGTGCGCATCGATCGCGACGGTGCTGCACCACGCCGGGCGTCCGTTCGAGGTCGTCTGGAGCACCGGCGCCGTGATCGGCGCGCCCGGCCGCCGCCATCTGGCGAACGTCATGGACGAGCTCGCGGTCGTGCAGCCCCACGGACCGGATCGTCTCCTGATCTCGAGCACGCGGCGCCGGTCGAGTGCGGTGATCGCGGTGACGGGACGGACCCGTCCCGACGACTCCGGCGCGTTGAGCGTCCTGGTGCGCGACGGCGGCGCGTTGATCAACGTCGTGACGGCCGACCAAGCGAGTGCGGCGCCGCCGGCCCGGTCCCGGCGCTTCCGGTTGCTCACGGTGCGCGCCGACGAACAGCCCTTCCCCCGAGCCTGGAACGAGGCGGTGCTGCGATGGCAGCGCAGCGGCAATCGTCCTTCGTCGCGGTCGGCCGCGCGAGCCTGACGGCCGCCGCGGCCCTGTCGCTCGTGCGGGTCTTCCCGCGCGGCTCCTGGCTCGTCCCCGTGCTCGTCGCGGCGTGCATCCCGCCGCTCGTGTTCGCGCTCGGCGAGCGGCGGCGCTGGAACGTCGTCGTGGTCGTCGCCGTCACCGCGGTCGCGGGCGCCTGGTTGGCGCTCGTGGTCGACGATCCGTCCGCCACCGCCGCGGGTTTGCCGACGACGTCGGCGCTGTCGACGCTCCGCCACGACCTCGCGGCGGCGCCGCACGTGCTGCGCACGGCGACGGTGCCCGTCGAGCCGCTCGGCTCGGCATTGCTCATCGCCGTGATCGCCGCGTTGATTGCGGCACTCGTCACCGAGCTCATCGCCCGCCGGCTCATGGCGCCGATGGGCGCGATCGGTCCGAGCGTGGCGTTGTACATCGCGGTGTCGGCGTTGGGCTCGGGGCCCTGGGCCGCGACGACCGCGTGGTACGCGCTCGCAGTCGTCGCGTATCTCGTCGCGTTGCAGCAGACGGAACTGTCGGCCCGGCGGACGTGGTTCCAGACAGGCCACGAGCGCCACTCGCGGCTCGTCAGCGGCGGTATCGCCGGAGGTGCGGTGGCGATCGCGCTCGCGATCGCCGTCGGTCCGGGATTGCCGGGCGCGCGCAGCGCGGCCTGGATCAACTACCGGTCGATCGGCGCGGGTGACGGCGGGAACGAGCTGAAGACACCGTCACCGCTCGCCACGGTCTCGGCGAAGCTCAGCGGAATCAACGCCAACGAGGAGATCTTCACGGTGAAGACCTCCGACAACCACCCGTACCGGTGGCGGGTGATCGCGCTCGACGAGTTCTCGAGCGACCCGGGATCGAAGAACGACTGGACGGCCGGCGGCAAGGAACGATCGGCGCGGACGCTCGCGGGACCGACGGCGCAGTCCTCGTCCCGACTGGTCACGCAACGGTTCCGCCTCGGCCCGATCGACCCGTACTGGCTGCCGGCCGCATATCGCCCGGTCGCGATCGACCTCGCGAACGCGGCCGTCCTGTCGAACGCGACGGCGTCGCTCTTCCTCGCGAGCTCGACGCTCGACAAGGTCTCCTACCAGGTGACGTCCGAAGTCGCGAATCCCGGCGCGCAAGTGCTCGAGCGGGCCACCTTCGCCGACCTCCGCGCCGCGGCCGCAGACACTCGACTCCCCGGCGACTTTCCCGGCGACGCGCGGGCGCTCGCCCGCGCGCTCACGAAGGACGCGCACACACCGTACGACCAAGCCGTCGCGCTCGAGAGCTACTTCCAGCGATCCGGATTGTTCACCTACGACACCAAGGTGCAGCTCGGCAACTCGCCCGACGCGCTGCACACCTTCTTGTTCGTCGACCGTCGCGGCTTCTGCGAGCAGTTCGCGACCGCCTACGCCGAGCTCGCGCGCGCGATCGGCTTGCCCGCGCGCGTCGCGGTGGGATACCAGAGCGGGACGTACGACCCGGCCGACGGCCTCTACCACGTCCGCAACCGCGACGCGCACGCCTGGCCCGAGGTGTGGCTCGGGCGCGACATCGGTTGGTACGCGTTCGAACCGACGCCCGGTCACGCCGACCCCCTCACGGGGCGCGGGAGCGCCGGTGGCAACTCCACGCCGAACACCGCGACGACCCCGACGACGCAACCCGCTTCCTCGCCCACCACGCTGGCGGGGACCAACACCACGCCGACGGTGCCCGGCGGGGGCAACGCCAAGCTGCCGTCGTCGACGGCGGCCGCGTCACGCACGCGCGCCCACGTCGTCACCGGGGTCCTCGTCGCGCTCATCGCGCTCGCGCTCGCCCTGCTCGCCGGGACCGTCGCGCTCGTCGTGACGGCTCTGCGGCGAACTCGGAGGCGGCGGCACGACCCCGACACGCGCCGGCGCGTGCTCGGCGCCTGGTCCGAAGCGCTCGAACGCCTCGCGGCGGCCGGGGTCGAGCGCCGGCCGTCGGCCACCTCGATCGAATTCGCGCTGCGCCAGGCTCCGGCGAGCGGCGCCGGCCCCGCCGGTCCGGCACTCATGGATCTGGCGCGGTTGCATACCTCGGCGATGTATGCGCCCGACCCGCCGTCGTCCGACGACGCGGACGCCGCGTGGGCGTGCGTCGACCGGATCGACGCCGCGCTGCGCACGGTCGTGTCGCGCACCGACCGGTGGAAGACGCGCTTGCGCCCGCGCGGGCGGCAGCGCGTGACCGATTCGAGGTAGTTGCACCCATTCCGCCGGCGCGAGCGGGGCGCGCCGCGCTCCCGGCGGCGGGACGCCTCGTCCCGTCGCGGCCGGATGTGACGGATTCAAGCTGCGGATGGGCGGTCGCGGCGCCGACAAATCCGGGAGAGGAGGCCGTGACCATGACTCGACCACACGACTCGGGCCGTGAGCGGGGTCGGCTGCGAGTGCGAGAGACATCGGATGAGGAGGAGGACGCGCGATCGCGCGCGGAGGAAGCCCAGCGCGTCGCGGAGCGGCTCGAGGCGCTCGTCGCCCAGCGCCGGTCGGCGATCCACCAGGGCGCGCCCCGGCACACGGGCCGATTGCTCGGCAACCTGCTCGTCGCGCGCGGTCACGTCATGGACCGGGAGCTGCAGTACGCACTCGAGGAGCAAGCGCGGTCCGGCGATCTGCTCGGGCAGGTCCTGCTGCGGTTGGGTCTGATCAGCGAGCGGACGCTCGTGGAGGCCCTCGCCGAACAACTCCGGATGCACGTGATCGACCTGGACCGCGTCGAGCTCGACGACACGCTCGGCGCGCTCCTCCCCGAGGCCGATGCACGAGCCATGGAAGCGGTGCCGATCCGGCGCCGGCAGGGATACGTGGACGTTGCGGTCGCGGATCAACCGCGTTCGGACACCGCGCACCGCCTGAGCGAGGAGCTGGGTGCGCCCGTGCGGCTGCTGCTCGCCACACACTCCGACATCGGCCGCGCCCTCGACCGGCTGTACAGCCACGATCATGCCGGCACGGCGCGGAGGCCGGAGGGCTGACCGATGGACCTTCCCGCGCCGGCTCGGAGCGACACGCATACCGACGCGCATACCGACGCGCACCCAGGTCTCACGGCTCGCCCGAGTTTCGACACCACGGGCCTGCTTCCCACCGGTCACAACCGGCGGCGCGCCTACCGCATGCCGGTCGGTCTGGAGACCCGGGTGCTCGCCGAACGAGACGCATCGGGGACCGTCGCCTGGAAGTTGCACGACGACGGTGAGCACCGTGTGCTCGACACCCTCAGCGAGGACCTGTCGGTCGGAGGTCTCCGGTTCCGCGCGCCGAATCTCATCTCGCGCGGCACGCACCTCACCGTCTCGTTCCAGCTGAACGACACGCCGATCGAGCTGAACGCACAGGTCGCGCACGCGGCTGCGGACACGTTCGGCGCCGCAATCGGTACCGAGTTCACGAACATCGACCGCAGCCCCGTCGGCGCGCAGGTCGCGCGCTATCTGTTCGCCTGCGAACGGCGTCGGCTCCCGCGCGTGCGCGTCATGTACTCGCTGCGCTGCACCACCGGGAAGCGCAGCGAGGATTGCCGCGGCACGACCGAGAAGTGCTCGCCGACCTTCATCAATGCGTTGCTCGAGAAGCCCATCCCGCCGGGGCGACCCGTCGAGCTCACGCTCGCCCTCGACGCGCTCCTCCAGCGCTTCACGGGCCGGTCGGTGTCGTGCGCCGCGTCGGGACAGCTGTGGCGCACCGGGATCGAGCTCGCCGAACCGACGCCGCCCCGTTGGCGTGAGGTCCTCGTGGAGCGGCGCGACGGTCTGCGGTGATCAGCAGTTAGGAACGCGCGACGAGCTGTTCGACGAACGCGGCTCGCTCGCTCGTGAACGCGCACACCTCGGCGTCGACCGCCGCGGCGACGCGGTCGACGCCGACGAACAGGGCGAGCGGTCTGTGCCGCAGCGCATCGAGGATCTGACCGTCGTCGCGGCAGACCCAGACGTCGCGGCCATCCGTGACGAGCCGCAGGCTCGCCAGGTCGTCGCCCGCGCCGCGAATCGCGTCGACCGCGGCGCGCACGCGGACCGACGAGAGGCCGGCGTCGAATAACGATCGCACCACGCGCAGCGTGACGAGCTCGCGGAACCCGTAACCGGGCCCGGGCGCGCCGGCACCGACGAGACCCGTCTCGGTCCAATGCCGCACCTGGGCCGCGGTGCAGCCGGAAAGGCGCGCCGCCTGCGCCGCGGTGTAGTGCACGCCCGGGCGCTCAGGAATCGTCGCGGCGGAAGCGGTCGCGCCACTGACGGCTTCGCTCACCGAACATGCCGCGTAGGCCACCCTGGGCGCGCCAGCCGCCGGTGAGCGTCTCGAAACCGGCCCGGCCGAGCTTGCGGACGTGCCGCTCGATGACGAGCGAGCACGCGAGCATGATGCCGAAGCCGATCGCGCCGACCCACACGCTCGACGCGAACGTGAACACGAGGAGTACCAGACCGCCGAGGAGGCCGAGCGCCGCCCAGCGGATCACGCGCGCCGAATGGCGATAGAGCGTGTTGCGTGACACCTGCTCGACCAGACCGGGATCCGTGGCGTTGAGCTGGGCCTCGATCTCGCGGAGGATCTTCTGCTCTTCGTCGGAGAGCGGCATACCGTCCATTCTCGCGCAGCTTGCGGGGGCCAACAACGCGGACCGCCCGAGGCGGGTCAGCTCGCGGCGGGAACTGCCGATTTGGGCATCCCCGAGGCCGCGGCCGAGCGATAGGCCAGGTCGACGAGACGATGTGCCGCGAGCGCGTCGGCGGCACGCGGCGAGCCGGCGTCCGGCGACCCGGCCGCGAGGCCGTCCAAGAACACCTTCGACGGTTCTGCGTAGGCGGCCAACGCCTTGGCGTAGACGTCGGGGATGTCGAGACGATCGGTCCACCACGGCGGCTCGCCTTCGATCGCGCGCACGCCCTCGTCGGTCTGCACGTACACCGGTCCGAGATAGTCGTCGTCGGTCCACAGCAGCGCCTTCTCGCACGCGACCTCGAGCCGCCGGCTCGACTCGCGCGTCAGCACCTGGTGCCAGATGCTCGTCAGCTGAGCGATCGATCCGTCGGCATACGTGAACATCACCGCGGCGGTGTCCTCGATGCCCGCGTAACCGAAGCGGCATGCCGTGCGCGCCGACACGGACACCGGATCCCCGAGCACCCATCGCAGCACGTCGACGTCGTGAATCGAGTGCTCGATCAACGTGCCGCCGCCCGCGCGCGCCGCGTCGCGGCGCCACGTCGACCCGTACATGCCCTGGATCGGGAAGTACTGGTCGTCGCGCATGACGGCGGCGAGGACGCGCCCGTACTCCCCCGACGCGACGGCGGCCGCGATCGTGCGGAACACCGGCGCCGACCGCAGCACCAGGCCGACCTGGTGCGGCACTCGTTCGAGCGCGGCCGCGACCCGGGTCGCCGACTCGAGATCCGGTGCCAGCGGCTTCTCGCAGAAGACGGGAAGTCCCAGCTCCGCAGCGGCTTCCACGGCCGCGAGGTGCGCCGA
>Ga0207862_1000685_pt1 | contig 10321 bp, 8 predicted proteins | sample LuqExpMetageno81_FD_187838 | JGI IMG/M metagenome (GOLD analysis project Ga0207862, IMG submission 187838) | Tropical forest soil microbial communities from Luquillo Experimental Forest, Puerto Rico - Sample 81 (SPAdes) | ecosystem: Environmental > Terrestrial > Soil > Tropical forest ... | reverse complement strand
GGCCGCGATGCAGTATTCCAGCGCCGCCTCGGGCAGGCCGTTCTGCAGGCACCAGCTGGCGGCGCGCTGCCGCAGCGCCGGCATCAGCCCGGGCTCGCGGCGCTGCAGTTCGGCCAGCAGCATGTCGCGGAACAGGTGGTGATACCGGTACCATTGCCCGCGCCGGTCCAGCGGTGTCAGCAGCAGGTTCGACCGGGCCAGCTCCGCGAGCATCGCGGCAGATCCGGGCAGCTCGAGCACCGCCTCGCACAGCGGCCCGCACATCCGCTCCAGCACCGCGGTCCGGGTCAGGAAGTCCCGTCGCCGCGGCGAGATCCGCGCCAGGAACTCCGACTCCATGTACTGGCTCACCAGCCGGTCGCCGCCGCCGAAGGAGACCGCCGCGCCCGCCAGCGGGTACCCCTGCTGGTGAGACAGCGCCGCCAGGTACAGTCCGGCTGGCCACCCCTCGGTCTGCTGATGCAGCGCCGACACCTCGTCCTCGCCCAGCACCACGCCGGCCCCGCGCAGCAGCGCCGCCGCCTCGCCGGAGTTCAGCGACAACTCACCGGGGCCGATCTCCAGGACCTTGCCCTCGGCGCGCAGCCGCGCGATGCGCAGCGGTGGCTCGTCCCGCCCGGCCAGCACCAGCCGCGAGCCGCCTGGCACATGATCGGCCAGCACCGACAGCGCGGACCGGCACTCGGAATCGTGCAGCAAGTGCACGTCATCCAGCACCAGCGCCACCGGCGCGGTCATCGAGGAGAACGCCGCCCCCAGCCGGGGGACGACCGAGCCGGGCACCGAGCTCCCCGGCGAGGCCAGGGCGGCGAAGACCCGCTCGCCGACCGGCTCCACTTCATCCAGGGCCTCGGCCACGTAGGTCAGCAGGACCTTCGGGTCGTTGTCCGGCTCATCCACCGACACCCACGCGAAGGCCTGGCCGTTGGCCTCGGCCCACTGCGACAGCAGCGTCGTCTTCCCGTAGCCGGCCGGCGCCACCACCGACACGATCGGGTGCTGATCGGCCCGCCCCAGCTGCTCGATCAGCGACAACCGGCGCACCGTCCCGGCCCGCACCAGCGGACGGCGCAGCTTTGACACGATGAGGTCGAACGACGGCCCACCCGCGCGGCCCCAGCCGTCTTGCTGACGCACGCCGCCCATGCCCCCCGACGATGCCCTTTACGACGCCCCAATGGCCCGATGCTGACTAATACTCTTTCACGAGTGAGACCAGGTCAAGCCGCGGGGCCGGGTGCGGCTCAGGTTTGCCACGATATGGGAGGCAGCCCGGGAGTGCGCAGGCCCGCCGCCGGGCGTCCGGATTTCATCCCGATGGTAGGCTGCACAGCTCTTCTGAGTCAGCGGAGGTCGGCCCACGTGGCCGGCACGTCGGCGCCGCCCTCCTAGCTGATGCACGCTCATGCTTGAATCCGAGATGACCGGCGGACTCCGAGCAGCTTAGGGTCGGTTCCGTGGATAGCGTGGGTATCTTGTGGAGGCCTTGGGCCGGGAGCTGCCGGTCGAGCGCCTGATCGTCGATCCCGGCGTGCTCGCCTCGTTCTCGCACGACGACGCCGAGTGGGCGCCGGTCGGCCGGGCGGCCGTCTGCGTCCGCGCACGCTCGGAAGCCGAGGTCCAGCACGTGGTGCGCACCTGCGCCGAGCTACGCACCGCCGTGGTGCCGCGCGGGGCGGGTACCGGGCTGTCGGGCGGTGCCAACGCGGTCGGCGGTTGCGTCATCCTCGACCTGTCACAGATGAACCGGATCGTGGAGATCGATCCGGACAACCTCCTGGCGGTCGTGCAGCCGGGCGCGATCAACGGCGACGTCAAGGCCGCGGTCGCCGCATACGGCCTGTGGTACCCGCCGGACCCGGCCAGCGCTGCCTCGTCGACGATCGGCGGCAACGTGGCCACCAACGCGGGCGGCCTGTGCTGCCTGAAGTACGGCGTCACCCGCGATTACATCCTGGGTCTGCGTGCTGTCGTGGGCGGCCCCGTTGCCTACGGCGAGGCGGTCCGCCTCGGCCTGTGACGAGGATTGGTACAGGATCCTGAGTCACTCGACGCGTAGCGGCCGGAGCCCAGCGGTGGGCGCTCGGCTGGTGGTGCGGTAGCGGCCGTCCAGGTTGATAGTGGCGTGCCCGAGCGGGGTGAGCCGGGCGACGTCGGCAGGATCGAGCCGGTCTCGGTTCGCCGCGAGATGGTCGAGAGCGGCCTGCATGTAGCGGGTCTGCCACAGCACGATGATGTTGATCATGATGCCGAGGCTGCCGAGCTGGTTTTCCTGCCCGGCCTGGTAGTGCTTGCGGAGCTGCCCCCGCTGGCCATGGAAGACATCGCGGGCGAGGGAGTTGCGGCGTTCGCCGCGGCTGAGCAGGTGGTGGATTGTACGGCGGTACGCCGGGTCGTGGGCGTATTCGAGCACGTGCAGGGTCTTGATCACCCGGCCGAGCTCGGCCAGGGCACGGGCGAGGCTGGAAGGGCTGGGGCCGCGTTGCAGGGTGCGCAGGATCGCCGAGGGGATGACGGTACCGGCCCGCAGGGAGGCGGCGAGCCGGCAGATCTCATCCCAGTTCTCGGCGATGAGGCGGGTGTTGATGCGGTGGCGGGCCAGCCCATTCAGCGGGCCGTAGTGGGCGTGGGGGTCGATGCGCCAGAGCCGCTGGTCAGGCAGGTCGGCCAACCGGGGTGCCCACCGGTAGCCCAGCGCCCAGGCCAGGGCGAAGACGATCTCGGAGGCGCCGGCAGTGTCGGTGGAGACCATCTCGGGCCGGATGCCGGTCTGGTTGGCCAGCAGCCCGTCGAGCACGTGCAGGCTGTCGCGCTGGGTGCCGGGGATCAGCTTCTGGGCGAAGACGGTGTAGGTGTCGGCCATCCACGAGTACAGCGTGGAGCCACGTTGCCGGCCGAAGTAGCGCGGGTTGTAGGCGGCGTGGATGGTGGACACGGGGATGACGAACCGCATCCCGTCGGCGGAGGCCATCTCCCCGCCGCCCCAGGCCTGGGCCAGCGGCAGGGGCGTGTGGTAGTCGACCAGCCGGGTGTTCGCGGTGGCGTGGGTGGCCGATCGCAGGTAGTTATGCGCGACCCAGTTCAGCCGCTCCCGGGTCAGCGGCGGGTAGGCCGGGTCGGCGACCGGGGTCAGGCCGACGTTGCAGGATTCGGAGACCAGCAGGGCCGAGAGCGTCTCGGGCAGGCCGGGATCGCGGGTCTCGGTGCCGGCCATGTGGGTGTATTCGTCGAGGAACCCGGTCCATCCGTGGACTTCGAGGGGCAGGTCGGCGATCTCTACCTCCGGCAGCAGTTTTTCGACCTCGCTGCGGAGTTCGATGAGCGAGGCGGGTTCGGGGTCGGCATCCAGTGGCGTGAGGACGATCTCGTCGCGGCCGTTACGGCGCTCGATACGCAGGTCGGGGTTGGCGGCGTACCCGGCCGCCGTGCGCCGCCATGCCGCATCCAGGGTGGTGGTGAGCTGGCCGATGACCGTTTTCGGGTCGGGGTCGAGGGCCAGGTCTTCGCAGAGCGTGTCGCGCTGCTCGGTCCAGGTTTCTGGTGTGAGGAGTTCGGCGCGGGGATCGCCCCACCGGGTGCTGCCCGGCGCGTAGACATCGCGGCGCCGCAGACGGGTACGAAGCTGGTCGAGCACACAGCAGGCGTAACCGGCCCGGTCGACGGTACCGGTGGCATCGCGCACGTGCCGCTGCCAGGACGGCGTGACCACCTCCAGCGGCAGCTCCGCGGCGGGCCGCCGGGTGGTGCGGGGTTGCCCGGTCAGCCAGTCCCCGAGGGCCTGGCAGGCATCCAGCACTGCCCGGCCGGGCCCGGCGGCCTCCAGGTCCAGCGCCTCGATCAGTCTGGGCAGGAACCGGCGGATCTGGGGATAGCTGGCCACGAGCCGTTCGTGGAACGGATCCCCCGGCGGGCGCATCAGCGCCTTCACCGTGCCCATGTTCTCCTCGATCCCGGCGCGCCCGGCGCGGAACTCCTCCAGCACCGCCGCCAGGGCGGGGTCATCGTAGAGCACGTCCAGCAGCGAGCGCATGCGGGCATGCACCGCCGCGACGGCCTGGTCGTAGTCCCGGAGCTCGCCGGCGCGGCGTTTCTCCCCGCGATGCGTCGCCGCGCGCTGCAGATCCCCGAAAACCACATCGAAGATGTCGATCACGTCGTCGCGTGCGCTGCCGGTGAGCACGTGGGTGTAGGCCGTCAAGGTGGCGATCCGCCGCTCAGGGCCCAGGTCAGCCAGCTGGGTGGCCCAGGCCTGGTCGGCGTAGCGGGCCAGCGCCACGATCCGCGCGGCCGGTATCCCGGACAGGTCCAGGTCACCGGCGCCGAGGGCCCGGATGCGGTCGAGCCGGTCCAGGGCGCGCACCAGCCCGGTGATCGTCGGCGTGAACGGCGGGCGGCGCAACAGGTCCAGTTCGGAGCGGCGCTGCCCCTCGGGCACGAGCAAGAGTTTCTCCAGCCGGGCCCGCAGCTCCGGCGGCGCTGCTCGCGCCAGACGGCTGTGGACCCGGTGGGTAGCGCGTTCGCGCACCGTGGCGATCAGCCGCGTGAGCACGCTCTGCCCGGGCAGCAGGATCTGCCGGGCCAGCAGCTGGCGGTGGGCGGCGCGAAACAACACCGATGGGGCCACCTCATCGGCCCAGGCCTGCCGGTACAACCAGGCGGTGAAGGTGAACCGGCCGGGCTGGGCGGCGAATTCCCGGTACCCGTAGCGCTCCCGGATCTCGGCGGCATGACGCCACCGGACCGGCATGCCACGATAGGCGGCCAGCACGCCGGGGTCATCAATGCCGAGCTGACGGGCGATCGCGGCCACGACTGGCTCGGGTACCGCGGCCGGGTCTGACTGGAACGTGCCGATCGCCCGGACGGCGACCAGCTGGGCCGCATAGCCCAGCTGGGTCACCGGATCGGCGCGGCGCCGGATCACCGCCAGGTCGGCATCGCTCAGATGGCACACCCGCCCCAGCCAGTCCCGGTCCAGTTCGGCGGGGAATCGCGCATACGATGCCAAACTCCCGCGATCCGCCGTCACTGACATGCGCGCCTCCCGGGCCGGTGTCCGCCGCAAGCGCCTCGCCTCCGGCGGCGGCCCAGGCTCCCCGGCGGTAATGCTGCCACCACTCCGTGACCCGGGTGGGTAGATAACGATCATTTAAGTCCCACTTTCGCGGGATCGGAGCGGCATCACGTTCGCCCAGCTCAGCTCCGTCCGGAAGTGGGTCACAACTGCGGGCGGAAACAGCGTGTCGGTGGAAGCGCGCGAGTATCGTTTGCGGGACACTTCCGCGTATGGCCCGGTACGGGTATGCCCGGATCTCCACTCGCTCGCAGCGGGACGACTCCCAGCTCGACGCGCTGCGCGCCGTAGGCTGCGACCGGATCTGGGCCGACACCGCTTCCGGCAAGCTCGCCCGGCGGCCCGAGTGGGACAATTGCCTCGATCATCTCCGCCGTGGCGACGAGCTCGCGGTCACCCGGCTGTCCCGGATGGCCCGCTCGGTGCGCCACCTCACCGAGATCGCCGCGCTGCTCCAGGAGCGCGGGATCGACCTGGTCGTGCTTAAGCAGGGCATCGACACCACCACCCCGGCCGGGCGGTTCACCTTCCACGTGCTCGCCGCGATGGACGAGATGCTCGCCGACCTCATCTCCGAAGGCACCCGCGAGGGCCTGGAATCCGCCCGGGCCCGCGGCCGGGTCGGCGGCCGCGAACCCAAGCTGACGGCCCGGCAGGCCGAGGTGGCCCGCGGCATGTACGACGAGTCCGGCGCCGACGGCAGGCGTAAGTACACCGTCGCCGAGATCGCCGAAACCTTCGGCGTGTCCCGCAAAACGGTCTACCGGCACCTCGAACCATCCGCCGGCCGCCGCCAGCCCGGCAACAGCGCGCGGCCGGCCGCACCCGCCGGGCCGCTGGCCACGCTGCCGGACCCGGCCCACGCCCGCATCAGCGAGCCAGCCGCGAGACCGCGGGCCCGCCCCGCTGCCGCGCGGGCCCCCCTGGCCTGCCCGGCCTGCGGGCGCGAACCCGCCACCAGGGGCGAGGCGCTGCAGCAACGCGAGGACCTCGCCATCGTCTGGCTGCACCTCGACGGCGACCACCTCACCCAGGCCCGGCACTGCGTGGCATGCCAGCCGCACGGGCCCGTCATCGACGTCAGCTGCTCCTGCTGCGGCAACGGCCCCCTGATCACCGGGCAGCCACCCGAGCTCGGCGGCGAGCTCGCGCAGCCAGTGCTGGACTGGATGCACGCCCGCGGCTGGCAACTGCACCCTCAACTGCTATGCCCGGACGATCACAGATAGCCGCCAGCTGTGACGCGACGCTCGGCATGAGCATCTTGCGGCACCTACTGTGAGCACGGCCATGGTGGTCCCCTCCCGGCCCGTCAGCGACAGAATCGTGAGGATGCGGCATGGTGGGGAGCCGCTGTCGGACCCCGCGCCTGGGTGCCTATCACCACGGCGGGTGACCGCGCCGGGATGTTACGGACAAGGCAGGGCGCGCGGAACGCCGAGTATTTGCTGTCTTTCGGGCTCAGGCCCTAGCGTCGCGCCGAGCACATAGCAGCCAGTTCTGCCGCGTCAGTGTCAGGGCACACAGAACCAACCCTTGGCCGGCTTGACAGTATCCGGCCGCGTCTCGCGCAGGGCCAGGCGCTGACAGGGCGACGGACCGCCAGCTGGCCGGATCGTCCCGCTCAGCACCCGCCCCGGCGGCCGCCCCCGGACGCGGCGGGCCTGACCGGGGCTCGAAGACGAGCTGCCGCGACCCCACCCATTCGCGCTCCAGTCAACTGATCAAGCCCTGGCCTGCCCTAGAGGTCGCTCGGTCAATGGCAGGAATAGGTCAATGGCAGGCCTAGCCGGTTGTGCAGCCCCGCCCGCGATGACGCCATCGATGCGGCCGCGAGCCGGGACAGTTGCCGACGGGAAGATCGCTTCGGGCAGCCTCGGCTGGCCGGTGATCGCTGCCCGGACCGTGGGAAAGATATCGAGGTGCTGGTTCATGCCGGTGGCTGACAGGACCCGGGCTACCTCGGGTGATGGTGCGGCCAGGCGCAGGGATCCGCCGAGCAACCGGGCGCGGCGTCCGCAGCCCACCAGGACCGCCAGGCCGCTGGCGTCCGCGTGCTCTACCGCGGACAGGTCGATGATCAGCTGGCTGGCGGCGCGGAGCAGGCTGAGGAGCTGCTCGCGCAGGGCGGGAGCTGACGCGATGCCGAGTTCCCCGCTGAGCGCGGCGATGACGTAGCCGCCGCGGTCTGTCCGGGAGGTAAGACTGAGGCTGGCTTCATGAGCCGCGGAGTGCGTCACGGCGCTTCCGATCATGTGAGCGGGGACAGGCCAGGTGGTGATCTCCGATGGCATCGGCGGGACCGATGGCTTCGGCAGGGCGGTGCCGTTAGGGGATGGGCGCGGCAGAGTGGTGCCAGGGGCCGGATCCGGGTGGGGTGCGGCTGGTTCGGGCATGGTGTCTTCCCTTGGCAGGTGGGGGTCCGCCGCAGCGTCCTCGGCGACCGCTGGTTAGCGGCCGGCCGGAACGCTGCGGCGGAGGATGGGCGGGCGAACGGCTGCTAGCCGACGCCCAGCAGGGCCGGCGTCAGCTGCCGGCGGCCGCGGCCCAGGGCGGCCGCTATCGCGCTGACCCTGTGGCGGGCACCGGCGGATGCCCGCCGGCTGAACCGCCTGCGGCGTCCTGGCCGCTGCTCTTTGACGGGATGACCAGCGGCAGCGCCAGGCCGGGCCCGAGCAGGGCGGCCTGCGGCCTCGAAGTCGCTGGCATTCATCGCGTCACCGCCGCCGCCAGGCCAGGATCCCGGCCCGGCAGCTTCCATCAGGCACCGGCCCCGTCAGCCGGGACGCGGCATCGTGAGCGTCATGGGCACCAGCGATCGTGATGACCGCATCGGTGCGCATCTGCTCCTCCGGTAGCCCCGGGAAGCGGGCCGCTGGCGGCGGCTGACGTCCGGTGCCTGATGCCACGCTATACTCGCACCGGGAAACTAGCAAGTTTTTTCCGGAATCTGGTAACCTGTCACGATGGCCGGCTGGACCTTCCTGACGTATCACGCCCGGGTTCTCCTGCTCATCGCCCATGACCCCGGGGTGCGCCTGCGCGACATCGCGGCCAGCCTGAACATCACCGAACGCAGCGCCTTCGGCATCATCACCGACCTGGCCGAGGCCGGCTACGTGGTCAAGGAGAAGAGCGGCCGCCGCAACCGCTACCACGTCCAGGCGCACCTCCCGCTGCCCGAACCGGACGGGCGGGAACGCACCGTCGGGGAGATCCTGGCCCTGCTGACCGGCACCGACGCGCCCGCGACCTGACAAGGTGCCAGCGCGCCGGCCTTCCGGGCCGGTGGCGAGGGTAGCGGCGTGGGCCGGTCAGGCGGGGCGGTTGCGGCGTTCGATGTGCTGGCGCTGGACCGGGAGGGGCGCACCTGCCGGCGCGGCTGCTGATCCCGTTCCCTGGTTATCTGGAGCGGTTGCCGGGTCCGCAGCGCGCGTTCGCTCCCGGCGCATCCTCGTCACAGGCCCTGTTGGCCGTGGACGGTCGGGGCTGGGGCTCCAGGCGACGCGCCGGGCCGGCCTGAGGCCCTTGCCCTTCGGTAGGCGGTCGAGGTCGTAGTAGTAGCGACCGTGGACCGAGATATGCTCGATGACGGTCGGCCCCACATGGGCGACGTCGGCGGCGTCGACCTCGAACCCGGCGCCCCGCAGCGCTTCCACGGCCGAGGGGAGGAGCATGCCGGCTGATCACGGAGGTCAACGGCCTGGTGCGGCTGAACCTTAAGCTTCGCCTGCGGCCGTGGCCCTGACCCTGGCGCACGCTGTGGCCGCCGAGGCGCTGGGTGCGGCCCAGCGTGCCCGCATACTCAACCGGTATCTGCTCGCCGCCGTGGTGACCACCGTGCACCTGATCGCCCGCGCCGTGGCGAGTTGCTACACCCGCGCGTCCATCGGCTCGCGGGCGGACTGATCTTTCAGAGAGCAGGCCAGCGATGGATGACGGATTCGAACTCCGGGCAACACCCGGCAAGGGGGAAGGCGTCTTCGCGACCCGGTCCTTCCGGACCGGTGAGACCGTGATGGTCGGTGTCATCGACCGTGAACTCGACCACAACGACGCCCACGCCTCCCAGATCAGCGCGGATCGGTTCGTCTTGCACGGCGGGCTCATCGCCAAGGTGAACCACTCCTGCGAACCGAACTGCGGTATTCGCCTCAACCCCAGCGGCGCTCACGACTTCGTCGCCCGCCGGCCCATCGCCGCCGGCCTGGAGATCACCTTCGACTACGCCATGCGGAACTACTCGATCGAGTACTTCGCCGCGCACTGCCTATGCGGCTCAACCCGCTGCCGTGACCGCATCACCGGCTGGAAGGACCTCCCCGCCCCACGCAAAGCGGACTATCGTGGCTATGTCGCTCCCTACCTCACCGACCTCGACAACCAGCACGCCACCGATACGGCTGAGCAACAGTCGACGGGTTCGTGAGTTCGTGGCCGGCTGACTGCTGGTCCCGGTAGTCCCTGGACCTGGCCTGCGATCCCCCCGTCGGTGACCAGCCCCGCTGACCACCTGCCGCTCGCGGCTTAGCGCTGTTCCAGCCACAGGATCGCCTCGTTGATGCGGCGGGCGCCGCGCCCGGCGGGATCGGGCAGGCCGAGCAGCGTCGCCCAGGCCCGCGCCGGATAGGCGAGATCGTGGGGGGTTGGCGGCGAACCACAAGAAGGTGAGCTCGAGCTTGACGCGGACGGTGCCGGCCCAGGACGCAGCCACGGGGCGCGGGTGCGCCAGCTGGTGACCTGGGCGCTCGTGCAGCAGAGTGCACCGGATGCGCGAAGCGCCGCGCTCATCGCCCTCTTGCACGCGCTCACGTGAGAGCGCAAGATCGTCGACCCTCGGCAACACGGCCTATCCAGCAGGCAGCTCACGGCGCGTGCCAAGGAGATTGCCAAGGGCAGCTGGGCATCTGAGGCCGTCCTTACGGCGATCGACCAGATGATCGCCGCGGTCGTGGCCACCACCAGCGCCGCCGCGGCCGTTTCCGCCGGCTAGGAACTGCCTCAGGTTAGGCACCACCAGCTCATGACCGCGCAGTGCCAGCCGCTGTGGGTGATCCCGGCCGCCTGGCGCGTCGTCCTGCCCGGCGGGACCACGTTCGTGATCCGCCACGCCGACCCGCGCCACCAGGGCCTGGCACCCTCCGGAGGCCGCATCACCTGCCACGACCGCCTCGGCGCCGCCGCGCGGCCCTCCTACCTGACTCCCTGAGCCCGGCCCGGCTCCGGCAGCGCCCCGCCGCCGAGCAA
>Ga0207862_1000684_pt1 | contig 10324 bp, 14 predicted proteins | sample LuqExpMetageno81_FD_187838 | JGI IMG/M metagenome (GOLD analysis project Ga0207862, IMG submission 187838) | Tropical forest soil microbial communities from Luquillo Experimental Forest, Puerto Rico - Sample 81 (SPAdes) | ecosystem: Environmental > Terrestrial > Soil > Tropical forest ... | reverse complement strand
CCTCGAACATACGGTGCAGCTCACTCACATCTGGATCAACGAGTTGGAGGAACGGCTCGGCTGGGAGAACAGCAAGTCTCGCGCTTATCGTCTTCTGAAGGCCACACTTCAGGTCCTGCGCGACTCGTTGCCGCTAAATGAGATGGCCCACTTTGGAGCGCAACTTCCAGTAATATTGCGCGGCGCTTATTATGACCAATGGCGGCCCGCGCCAGGACAGCGCAAGAAACGATCAAAAGACGAGTTTCTAGCGCGCGTGGATGAGGCATTCACGAGAGACCCGTTGCCGGACACCGAACAGGCAATCATGGCGGTGTTCGAGTTGCTGTCGAAAAAGGTTACGAGCGGCGAGGTCAAGGATGTCCGCCACGCCTTGCCGGGCGAAATCAGGATGTTGTGGCCCGAACCCTATGCTGCACCCGGTGCGGCCGCGTACTGAATATCGAGGTCACCCGCCTTCCAAGCACTGCCCCCGAAATCCGGCAGACAGACACGATGATTTTTAACATCCCTCGACAGCTCGGACTAGAGGTGCAATCGAAATGCGTTGAAGCAATTGCAGAGGACGGGGCACCTCGCATCGATTGCCGCAAGCGGCGAACCCCGGCACATACGTTAGAGCAAAGCGATGCCCGTGTTTATGATTGGGTATGACTTGCACTCTCCAAATGAGGGGAACTACGATCAACTGTTCACGGCGTTAGAAACACTCGGAGCGGCTTATTGGGATTGCCTGGACGCCACATGGCTCATCGAAACGACCACAACCGCAGCCCAGATTAGGGATCACCTAGAGCCGTACCTTCAGCCGGGAGACCGACTACTCGTAATGCGGTATGGGGGAGACGCAGCTTGGCTCGGATTTGAACAAGTCTGCGAAACATGGCTTGAAGATAGACTTTGATGCCACCGTCCACGGCTGTCCTGTTGCGATAGCCTCAACGAACCAAGCACCGAATTCCTAGACGTCACACGAAACCCCACAGGTTAACAGGCCCTCAAAGCGGGCCGTTGGGCTCAAGAGCCCCCGCCGCGGATCATCTCGTGACGCCGATGCCAAATATCCTCAAGCTGCCGCTCGATCCTGGCCTGCGGCATCGCGGAAGCGGTTGGATAAGCCTCTTTCAGCCACACCATGAGCTCGCGTGCAAACTCATCGAGCGTCTCTGGAATTTGGCCGGACATGATGCGGCGAAAGGCCTCGCCCTCGACGAGATGCTGCGCACGCTTGAGACCAACGCGGGTCATTGGCACACATATATCGGATTAGACTCGGCTTTTCGGACCGGGCAATTCGGCCGGGTCTAGCCCCAAGTCTCGGCAAACGCGTTCCACCATGCGGGAATCGATTGCGTGACGCGCGCTGCCGAGTGGAATGCGCGCCTTGCGTCCTTCGCGATGCACCGTCACTTCGCCGTGCCCTTGGTGTCCGCGGGGGTGTTCATCGGTATCAATTCGGCACCCATGCTCAACCAGCCATTTCCGGAATGTGCTAATTTCCATCGTGACCTCCTGTAGATGGTTGGCGAGCGCGGCCGAACTCCTAAAGCCGTTCGATTTCGAACTCCTCGCAGGAATGACCCAGCATCGAGAGCCCTTCTTCTAAAAAGTCGCCGAGTTGCGGAATGCCAAGAAGATAGCGAGCTGTCCGCCCATTATAAGCACGTGCAGCCTCCTCCCTAACCGCCTGCCAGTCCTCGACAGAATAATCATCGCGTCCAAGCCAGGTTAAGGCGACCAAATCGATCTGCTCGTCTTGAGAAAGAGAGTCGATCAGCGATGTTATTTCCTCGACAACGGGGTCGTCGGGCTGATCCTCCAGCACCGCTGCATCCTTGTCATCCGACGGGTTAGAGGCAGGATCGCTTTCACTCGGATCCTCTTTCGCGTCGAATTCACGTGCCTTGAAGATCAGGAAGCAAACCTTCTCCGGAGACACACTGAGCTCCGGCTTGCTTTCTTCTATATCGTGAGAAATTGTCGTTTGCTTCGGCATGTCGGAGCCTACGATTGCGTAGAAAAAAGAGGGTGTTATGCCGCCAATGAGATAGGACCTCTTTCGTGCCCCGCGCGTTGATTGAGATCAACGCGCCCATTCATGTTTTGTGATTTTGGTATTGTTACTGTCACGCGGAGGCAAGATCGGCGAAGCACGGCAGTGAACCGTCTACTAGGCGCGGATCTGCTCAGGCGACGAACCGGTCTACCGCAGAAGCGCGACGGGAGGGCCCGTAGCCTTCGCATCCGAGCACACCGGAGGAGACTCCGGGGCAAACGGATCGGGGGCGCGGGCCTGTTGTTTTTTTCTTAGAACAGCAGCAAGGTGGCCGTCGTGCAGACTATTTCGATCGATATAGATCCCGGCCAATTGGTTCATTGGCTAGAGGTGGAATGCGCAATTTCTCCTTCGACCCTCAAAATCACAGCAAGCCGGTCAAGGAGCGCGGCCGATATCCCGGTTCGCAGCGAGCTTCATCTGGGAGATGCCGAACGCGAAGATCTTAGTGAAGTTGCGACGATAGGCGCGCTCGAAATCACTCCAGCTCACGACTCCGGAGGGTGGAAACTGACTGTAATCGTTGAGGACGAAGTTGGACCCCGGCTTCTGGACGGAAGTGCTGGCGATTGGCCGGAGCAAGCGATCGATCTGGGGACCTTTGCCAAAGAATTCATCCGCAGTGGGCGTGGCACGGCAAACGTCTTTGCCGAACTTCAGGATGCAGCCGCTGTTGACCGAGTGCAGCAACTTATAAGCACGATCGAAGCTGACCGTCATCCCAGCTCAACGCCGCTCGCTAGAGGCGCTGCAAAGCAAAAGAAAAAAATAAGGATGAGTTCATGATAACCCGACGCAGTGCCACCGCTGTGCTAGCCGGAAGCGCCGTTCTCGCTGCCACGCAGGGATTAGCAGACGACACAGCGGAGAAGCCCTTACCTCCGGCGCGAGGTGAGGGCGGCAAGCCGCTCATGCAAGCCTTGGTGCTCCGTCGTTCAACGCGTGAATATTCTGACCGGCCCTTATCAGACCAAACGCTCTCAGATCTGACCTGGGCGGCATTCGGCATCAATCGGCCGTCCGGGGATAGAACGGCACCCTATTGGCGGCACATCATGGTTATCGACCTCTATCTGGCCATGAGTGATGGAGTCTGGCTCTACTATCCGCAGAAACATTTTCTGCGGCGGCACCTTCCAGTCGATATTCGAGCAAAAACGGGCTTGCAGGACTTTGTCGCAAACGCGCCACTCAACCTCATTTATGTCGCCCATGGAGAGCGCATGAAGGACGTGCCGCCAAATGATCGGCGTCTTTATGCTTCGGTAGACAGCGGTTTTATCGGGCAGAATGTCTACCTGTTTTGCGCTTCCGAAGGGCTTGCAACTGTGTTTCGAGGAGCTGTGGACGTCGCGGAACTCGGTCGCGCACTGCAGCTTCGTCCGGAGCAGTTTGTCACATTCGCACAGACGGTGGGCTATCCCCAGAGCGCATGAACACCTGAGGTGTCGCGATGTATAACAAGATCCTTGTCGCCGTTGACGGAAGCGAGACGGCCGATCGCGCAATTGCTGAAGCGGCCAAGCTGGCAAAAGAACAGCACGCCAAGATGCGCTTGCTACACGTGGCAGAGGAATTGCCGCCCTATATGGCCGAAATGCCATTCCCGTTAAATGACTACAAGAAGCTGATGCGGAGAGGCGGTGACGCGCTCCTCGCGAAATGCGCGGCAAGCATTAAAGGCACAGGCATCACGTTCGACACAAAGTACGCAGCGATCGATAGTTTCGAGACGAGAACTTGCGATGTGATCAACGAGGAAGCCAAATCCTGGCCCGCGGACCTGATTGTAATCGGCACGCACGGCCGGCGCGGAGTTAATCGTCTGCTGCTCGGCAGCGTAGCGGAAACCGTCATTCGTACAGCAAGTAAGCCGGTGTTGATTATTCGAGGTCAATAATTCGGCTGAGCACGGTATTCGCTCCGGCCTTCTGCGCTCATGGAGTGAGCAATGCGTTTAGAGTCTCCCGCTTTTCGAAATAAGGCCAGAATACCGACCACCTACACTTGCGACGGAGACGATCTGTCTCCCCCATTAGAATGGTTCGATCCACCTCAGGGCGCGCGGAGCTTCGTATTGCTCTGCGACGATCCAGATGCGCCTGGCGGCACCTGGCACCATTGGGCAGCGTACAATATTCCTCACGCCGTCCGGTCGCTGCCTGCAGGTGCCGCGGGGCAAGCGAAAATGATCGGGTTCGAGCACGCCATCAATGACTTTGAACGGGCCACTTACGGAGGGCCGTGCCCTCCGCGGGGGCACGGCCCCCATCACTATCGATTTCGACTGCTAGCGCTTTCAGTTGTTGAGCTTCATGTTGGACACGGCTGCTCATGTGCTGAGATCGAGCGTGAGGCCAGGAAGCGCTGCATAGAAGAGGCGGTTCTGGTTGGCATTTACGGACGCTGACCAGCAGGATGTGTGCCTGAGAGATGAAGGGGGTAGATCAGCGCTGTTCGAGCTCGAGCCCGTTCGTCCCAGTTCGAATTTTGCCTTTCGAACTTACCAGTCGTTAGAGCGGATCAGCCAATAGCATCCGACGACTCTGCGGAGGCTTTACGGGGGTGTTCGTCGGCAGCATTCCTGTCCCGTCGCGCCGGTCAGCACTATTTTTCGAATATGTACCGCCCCGGTGCCGCCTGCAGGCTGGGGTATCCCCTCGCGGCGGCGCCCATCGCGGGCGGAGGCACACGCGCACTGCATCGTGCCTCCAGCCATGTGCTCCAGGCCGGCCACCAGGACCCCTGCTGCGGCTGGCTCTGCTCGCGCCAAAGGTCGGGATCGATGTAAGCGTCGCCCGCAGCGCGATGCGAGTGTCGATAGTGCAGGTCCGAATGCCCTGGCTCGCTGACGATGCCTGCGTTGTGTCCGCCACTGGTCAGCAGGAAATCGATGTCCGTGTCGCTGAGCAAATTGATCTTGTAAACCGAGCGCCAAGGGGCGACGTGATCGCGCTCGGTGGAGACGACGAACATCGGTACGCGAATGTCGCTCAAGACGATCGGGCGGCCATCGACTTTGTAGCGGCCTTCGAACAGGTCGTTGTTGAGGAAAAGCTGGCGGAGATATTCGCTGTGCATGCGATAGGGCATGCGAGTCGTGTCGGCATTCCAGGCCATCAGGTCCGTCATCGCCTGGCGTCGGCCGAGCAGGTAGTCGTTCACCAAGCGCGACCAGATCAGGTCGTTCGAGCGCAAAAGCTGGAAGGCACCGGCCATCTGTTTGGTGTCGAGATAGCCCTGGTCCCACATGATGTCTTCTAGGTAATCGAGCTGGCTGTCGTCAACGAACAGCATCAGTTCACCAGCATCGGTGAAATCGGTCTGCGCCGCTAGCAGCGTGACCGAATTCAGACAGTCCTTTTTCTCGCGCGCGAAATAGGCGGCGGCAATCGAGAGCAACGTACCGCCAAGGCAATAGCCGAGCGCGTTCACTTTGCGATCCGGAACACTCTTATAGATCGCTTGCAATGCATCGAGGACGCCGAGGCGCAGATAATCGTCCATGCCGAGATCGCGGTCATCGACGCCTGGATTATGCCACGAGATCATGAACACCGTGTGCCCGCGGCCGACGAGATACCTAACGAGCGAGTTCGACGGCGATAGGTCGAGGATGTAGTACTTCATGATCCAGGCTGGCACGATCAGCAACGGCTCGGCATAAATGTCCGGCGTGGCGGGCGTGTACTGGATCAACTCGATGAGGCGATTTCGGTAGACGACCCGTCCAGGCGTAACCGCGACCTCGTGACCGGGTCGGAACGCTTCTGCGCCGACGGGCGGCTTGCCGGCCATCGCGCGCTGCCAATCCTCGCGGAAATTTTCTGCGCCGCGTAAAAGATTGCGCCCGCCCTCATTGATCGTGGCATTTAGGACTTCAGGGTTGGTCGCAATGAAATTGACGGGAGAGATCGTATCGAGCAGTTGGCGCGTCGTGAAGGCCACGACATGTTCGTGGTGCTTCGAGACACCACCCAGCCCAGTCGTCGCGTTGTGCCACCACTGCTGCTGCAGCAGGAAGGCTTGATGGATCACGTTATACGGCCATTTCTGCCATTCCTCGCCGGCGAAGCGCCGGTCTTGCGGCAGGGGCACAATGCACTGTGGACAGGCCGATGAAGCAGCCGCATTGGCGTAATTCAGCAGACGCATCGACTTGCGCCCCGCCTTTTCCGCGAGCCGCTGCCATTTGCCGGGCGAGATCGCGAAGTGCAAAGCCCAGTCGGCATAGGCAAGGCCGAGGGCTGCCGGCGAGACACCGCCGGTGGAGCGTGCGAAGGAAGCATGCAGCAGACGATCGAAGCTCGTCGGCGGTTCGATATCTGTTTCATCGACAGCCGTGATCTGCGCCGACGCAGCGGATGCTTCAGGCTGCTGCAGTTTGAACAACTCACCCACGTTCTGCATGGCCGCGTCCGCGATCAACTTCCACCAGAAAAGTGGCGAGCTATCCGATTTGGAATGCTTTTCGGGCGCACCGTTTAGGCTCGATACGAGCGAGTGGGCTTTTTGGAAAGTCCGGTTTTGGATCGCTGGGGACGCCATGGCGAACTCCTCCGAGACCTGCCCCGCAGTAATATCTATTCAGCCGAATGGCATTGATCTGCGTCATCAATCGTATCGGAAAGCAGGCCCATTTAATGATCCAAACGCGTGCTTGGGTCGCTCGCTCAGCTGTTGCAACCGCATTTGTCAGAAGCTAACCTGAAGTGCCCACTCCTTACCTCAATTCATGGCGCCGTTAGCGGACGTATCGAATTCCGGACGGTAGCTTCGGGGCCACTCTTCTGTCTAATCCCCTCGCGACTGGCGCGCTATGACAGCGTTGGCTTCACGGATCGAGCGGCCTTCATCTCTTATCCGTTCTAAACACTCGTTCGCCACTTTTGCCCAGAGCTCTTTGAGCTGTTCAGTAACCGCTTTGCGTGTGTGCCTCTCGGCATCACTCGGATTCCAAGGCATCATATTCTCCGGAGTTTCTCGTTTGACGCCGCGACTAGGAGCGCAGTGTCTGACCGTCGTTGAACTCTGCGTTGTTGTAATATCACAGCGTTTCGCTAACGACTACGCCGCCCTATTTCTTGAAAGAAAGAGAAAGCTTCAATGCGATTGTAAGCTCTTGATGTATTCCGCAGTATTTCGTCTGAATCGAGCTGTATGCATCGACGTGATGCATCGGCTTTGATCGGCATCAAAACACGGCAGAGAGAAGATCAGGGGTTCAATCGGGTGAGTGCAGCTTGGTTGCGAAGGATGATGTGCCGCGACGGTGCGGATTGTTTGAAGCCAATTGGGCGGTACAAGCGACGCGTATTAGCCGAGCGATCAGCTCAGCCGGAAGCAATGAGTACGAGCCATCCGCTCTTAATCGCGAGTGGCGCATACAAAGTTTGATAACGATCAAGGCGCCCTTACGCAGCTTGTGGCATGTAGTAAGTTCGATCAATCAGAGGATTCCCATGATCGGAATTACGCTGAGTTCTGAACAAGTCCGAACAGCACCGCCTGAGGTTCGCTTCTGGATTGAACGTCAGGTTGCTACATCTTTGGGCCTCCAGGTTCGCGCGACCGCTTATCAGACGAGTTTTGAAGGCCTCAGGATCTGTAACCTCGATGAATTGCGCGACATCTTTTCCTTAATCCAACATTCGGTTCCGGCCGTCCATGTTTTGTTCGAGCTCGGCCGCAAAGGCGCAAGTTTTGCGGAGGGGGAACTGGAGGCTTACCGTTTGCCTGATATACAACATCACGCCGGCCTTCAAACCGTCGGCCAGGTCGTGGCCTGTCTGGAATCGATCAATCAATCGCTGCATCGCGTCCGCGGAACCACAAACTCAATGCTCTGTGTCGTCGAAAATGGTTTCTGCGTCGTCGCCACAGTGACCCAAGAAAACCTTCTGCGCCTGTGGCAAGAGCTGATTTGCCGTGCAGACATTGCAACGGATTCGCCAGGAACCATCCCGACGGGCACCCCCTCGCTTCGAGAGTCGGCATTTCCGAACAAAATTGGCCGCCCGGCGCCATTTCCCGCACCTGGAGCCTAGGCGGCAGAGCTGTCCTCTGAGAACGACCTGTACCGCCGACGCTGGCATTTCGTTCCCGGCCCAACGCATATCGTTCCTGCCTCGATGACCTTCATCCGGCGCTTTACAAGTCGGCCCCAAAAGCTGGGTCAAAGTTCACAATCCGAAGTCCTCGGCGTATCTGCGGATCACGGACAGAAGCTGGTGAACGCGTGGGTAGTCACGACGCCGAGCGCCAGTGATCTGGGTTCTTCTTGTCGTTCAAATGGCGGACGCGTGCGACGAGTGGGTGATGGCCTTCCCGCTTTGCCCAGTCGATAGCTTCATGCTGGGTTCTCGCCGCGGCGAGAACATGGTCGGCATGATCTTCTACAACGTAATCGTTGATATGTGATCCTTCAGGGCGCCCTTTGGGACGCGGCTCGATATAGACATTCGCCATAACATTCTCCCGCTCGTTACCACCTCGCTTTCAGAACGCCTGTCCTATGTGCGAAGTTCGACGTCGGCTGTGGCGGACGCAGAGCATGGCAGCAGCGCGATCCGCGCGGCGCGTACCGCGTCGGCGTCGTCGAATGGTGGAAGAAGCAGCAAGCCGTGCGAGGGATGAGCCGTCGTTCTCAACGCTCTTGGTGGTGACCGTCGCACTTTCGATATTTTGCGATCATCTTATTCAGCATGAGATTGGCTTGCATCGATGCATCTTTATCCCCGCTTAGCATCGTTGCAACGAGCTGTTTGCGCCAATAGTCAAACAGTATCCGATCATCAGCGGAAATGCGGTGATCGGGTGGTGCCTCGTTGATCTGTTGTCTGTTTCCTGCCGGTTGCATGGCAGCATAGCCCTCTTACCGCCGACTCTGCCGCCACGATAATCTCGCAATCCAATCAAATGTCAGCAGACAAAATAGCAATCGGGCCCGATGCCAAAAGACGGATCAAAGTCCGCAATCCGAAGCCATCGGAGTGTCTTAGGATAATCGACGAGGTGTTCTGACATGCAACGAAAGAGGCCGCCAAACTAGGGCGACCTCTTATCTTCTTGGCAGGTTTGATTCTAAGGACCTATGCAGCCTTTACTTCGATCTTCTTGGCGGGCTTTTGCGCTTCCACCTTTTTCGGCAGCATCAACTTGAGGACACCCTTTGAGAAGTTGGCTTCGATCTTGTCCACCTCGATCGTTTCCGGCACTTCGAAGCTTCGCTCAAAAGCTCCATAGCTCCGCTCACGGCGATAGTAGTTCTTCTGTTTCTCTTCCTTGTCCTGTTGCTTCTCACCTCTGATCGTCAGCACGCCTTCTGCGAGTTTCACCTCGATGTTTTTCTCGTCCATGCCCGGCAGTTCAGTAGTGATCTCATACGACTTTTCACTCTCGACTACGTCTACCGCGGGCGTGAGTAGCGACGGCATTTCAGGGACAGCCCTTCGCAGCGAGCGTCCCCAAGACGGCCAGAAGCCGCGTCCGAAATCATCGAACATGCGGTCAATTTCGCCACGCAGAGTTTCAAACGGCTGCCAAAGCTCAGTTGAGGTTGGGGCCGCTGACTTTTCCTGTTTGATCGGTAGTTTAGCCACGGTTTCAGCCACGTTAGCCTCCTCTTTCGGAGAGAAGGCACGTTATTTATGGCGGGCCTCACCGAAATGCCATTGTCCTTTGGGGCATTGGGACGGCATCGTTTCAAGCCGAGTAAGCGCTCATCAGAAATCCGACCCGTGCGGAAGCTGGATCAAGGTCCGGAATCCCAAGCCGTCGGCATACATGCGGATCATCGACGGGACCTTCGCGCAAGAACTCAAGGCGTTTCTTTCCTCTGAGCTACATCCCCCATTTCCGCACGAACCACACCTTAACGAGATGGGTCAGAATTGCGTAGCTGAACAGCATGACAACTACAAGCGGCCAGTAGAGCCACGGCAGCGGCGTGAACCCGAGCACACTGCCAACCCAGGTGAACGGCAGAGCGATGCCGATGACACAGATGATGATTGATGTGGTCAAAAGCGCTGCGCTCGCCCGGCTTTCAATAAAGGGAACTTGGGCGGTACGGATGATGTGAATGATCAGCGTCTGAGTGAGCAGCGATTCGACGAACCACCCTGTTTGAAACAGCGATGGATTGCTCCACGCATCGAAAATAAACAGCATCATGGCATAGGTAGCGTAATCAAAGATTGAGCTGATCGGGCCGATAAAGATCATGAACTTGAAGATGTTTTTGATGTCCCAATGCCGCGGCATGGC